>JGI24188J35168_1000095_pt1 | contig 43608 bp, 37 predicted proteins | sample YNPBryantNP2012_FD_35168 | JGI IMG/M metagenome (IMG submission 35168) | reverse complement strand
CATCGCGCCCACGTTGGGCAGGAAGATATCGCCGCGCGGCTCGTTGGGCTTGGGCTCCATCGCAAAGCGCAGCGTGTACTTCTGGTCCTTCACATAGTGGATGAGGAAGTTGATGCACTCGCGATAGCGCTTGATGGCGTCGACAGGGTCTTTGGAGGCATCGCACTCGGTGCCTTCGCGTCCACCCCAGAAGACGTATATCTCCGCGCCCAGATCCACCGCGAGGTCTATCGCCTGCATGCATTTCTGCAGGGCATAGGCACGCACCTTTGGGTCGTTCGACGTGAACGCCCCATCCTTGAACACGGGGTGGTAGAAGAGGTTGGTCGTGCCCATGACCAGCTTCATGCCATAGTCATCCAGCGCTTTCTTAAACTCCTTGACGATGCGGTCGCGTTCGGCAGGGGTGGCGTCGATAGGCACGAGGTCGTTATCGTGCAGGTTCACGCCGTACGCGCCCAGCTCCGACAGTTTCTGTACCGCGCGGATGGGAGTTACCGCATCGCGCACCACATCGCCGAAGGGGTCGCGCCCGCGGTTGCCCACCGTCCACAGTCCGAAAGTGAACTTATGCTCTTTGCGAGGGGTATAGGCATCCATTTTGTCACAGCCTCCTTTGCAAGGGATGTATATTTTTTCCCGGCAGCACGCGCGTATTCCTATGGAGCAACGAGTTTATCCCAGCACGGACAGAGAAGCGCCGCACCGGGTTCAAAGACAGATTACCAATTTGGTATAATAGCTTCGGGGGTGAGAATAAAATGCCACAGTTCATTCGCGCACGTTATACTGGACAAGTTTTCGTACCGGAAGAACCCGTTGACATCCGCGAAGGAGAGCTGGGAATACTCGTGTTCACGCCTTTGCACACTTCCAGTGCTGTCTCGGATGAACAGGAAGGTGCGTTGCGCCGCCTGATGTCGACCGGCGTGGAAGGCACTAATATTCCTATTGATGCGCTACGACGCGAACATCTTTATGAGGAATAGCAATATATGGACATTCTTATCGACTCTTCTGTGCTCGTACGCCTGCGTGAACGGGATAGTCCCGAGTATAACATCTGCTGGGACGCTGTCCTGCGGCTAAGGAAGCACCAATCAATAGTTTATCTTTGTACTCAAGCGCTCATTGAGTTCTGGAGTGTCAGCACTCGCCCACGAGAACAGAACGGGCTTGGACAGAGCATCGCAGCAACGGTTCAAGATTGTCGGGACTTTATCGAGGTGTTCTCTCTCTTGCCAGAACCTCCTGATATCACCGAACGCTGGCTTTTCTTAGTCGAGCGATATGCTGTGCGCGGGAAGCAAGTGCATGATGCACGAATGGCCGCTTTCGCTTGGGCACACGGTATAGAAAATCTGCTGACCCTAAACTTCAGTGACTTCTCGCGCTTTCAGGAGATACGTCCCCTGTTGCCAACCGCTGTATAGAACTCTCCATCACGTGCCAGCATGATATACTCTAACTGATGTCTCTACCTGAACCCTTCTTGCAACGGCTATCTCGAATCGTGCCACCGGAGCGGTTCGAGGATTGCGTAAGCACCTTCCGCGAACCACCGTCAGTTGGGGCACGGGTGAACACCCTGCTGGCGGAGCGTGAAACAATGGTGGATGCCCTGCGTGCGGCAGGATTCGAGGTGCATCCTGTTGTCTGGTATCCTGATGCCTTTTGGGTTCCCCCGCAACAACGCGAGGCGTTGCTGGCTTCCAGCTGGGTGCAAAACGCGCTCGTTTATGTGCAGAACCTTTCGAGCATGATCCCTCCGCTGGTGCTGGCTCCTCAGCCGGGGGAAGAGGTGCTGGATTTGTGCGCTGCTCCGGGCGGCAAAACGCTTCAGCTGGCAGCAATGATGCGCGATGGAGGACAGCTGGTGGCGGTGGAGGCGGTGCGGACACGCTTTTATAAGCTGCGCGAGAACCTGCGAAGGCACGGCGCGGGCTCCGTGCAAACCGTACAGGCGGAAGGCGAATGGCTCTGGAAGCGATGGAAAGGACGCTTTGACGCGGTGCTGCTGGACGCTCCCTGTTCCAGCGAGGCGCGCTTCCGCGAGGACGAGCCGGACACCTACCGCTACTGGAGCCTGAAAAAGATTGGCGATATGGTGCGCAAGCAGAAGTCATTGATCTACTCGGCGATACAGTGCCTGAAGTCCGGAGGCAGGTTAGTGTATTGCACCTGCACCTTCGCGCCGGAGGAGAACGAAGGGATTATCGCCCACGCGCTGAAAAAGTTCGGTGATGCCATAGAGGTGCTGCCCCTTCCGCTGCCGGTAGAGGGCATGGTCTCCGCGCTGAGCGAATGGGATGGGCATGTGTTTCCCGATGCTGTCCGTCATGCCAGGCGGATACTGCCCTCGCCGCAGATGGAAGGTTTCTTTGTGTGCTTGATACGCAAGAGGGAGGATAACGATGACACCACGTGAGATCATACGTCGCAACCTGGAGCGCGATAACCCGCCGCGAATCGGCATGGACTTCGACGGGGGCAGGATGAACGACTTCTGCTTCGCCGGCTTCTCACCCTCCGAAACCTGGCAGCAGAAACGGTGGGTGGAAGGTGAGGTCGAGTACTTTACGGACGAGTGGGGCAACATCTGGTACCGCTCGGTATACGGCGGGCGCAGTGGAGAGGTCTTCCAGCCCGCGCTGGACGACTGGGCGAAGCTGAAGGACTACCAGCTACCCGATATGGACAACGCCAAACGCTACGAGGGCGTGCGACAGAGGTTCGCTCAGGAAACTGAGCGCTACCGCGTGGGGTTCCTGCCCGGCTTTCCCTTTGCCATTTGCCGCTATTTGCGCAAGATGGAGAACTACTTCGCCGACCTGGTGCTGGAGCGTGACCATATCGACGAGCTGCACGAGCGCGTAACCGCGCTGCTGGAGCGCATCATCGCCCTGTACGCGGAAGCAGGTGCGGATGCGGTGATGTTTTGCGAAGACTGGGGCGTGCAGGACCGCCTGCTGATCCATCCTTCGATGTGGAACGAGATTTTCAAGCCCCTGTTCGTGAGGCTGTGCCGCACGGCGAGAGCGCACGGCGTGAAGGTCATCATGCACTCCTGCGGCTATGTGTGGGACATTCTGGAAGGCGTCGCGGAAGCCGGCATCTGCTGTGTGCAATTTGACCAACCCGCGCTATACGGTCTGGAGCGACTGGCGGCAAAGCTGCGCGAGCTGAACCTGTGTCTCTACTCGCCCGTAGACATCCAGCGCGTGTTACCGACCGGCAACAGACAGATGATCGAACGCGAGGCACACCGCATGGTGGAGCTGTTTCAGGGAGGTTTTATCGCCAAGAACTACCCTGACCTGCGCGGCATCGGCGTAAAGCCAGAGTGGGACGATTGGGCATATCAGGTATTCTTAAAATATGCGTGTACCGATAGCATGTTGTGATTACCTGCCGATGGCGTGGCGGGCGATACTGGACCATCGCCTGCGCTCGTTGCTGACCATGCTGGGCGTGATTATCGGCGTGGCGTCGGTGCTGCTGCTCATCGCCATCGTGCAGGGCGTGAAGACAGAGGTGACCCGGCAGATCGACCAGTTCGGGGCGAATCTGCTGTTTGTGGTGCCGGGGCGGGTGGATGCGTCGCAGCCTTTCAACCCGATGAGTATTCTCGGCTTGAGCACCATCACCCCCGAAGACGTGCAGGCGGTGGCGCGAGTAGAGGGTGTCAAGCGGGCTGTGCCCATCATGTTCATTGCCGGGGGCGCAAGACGTGGCGACCGCTGGGCGGCGACCGCTATCGTGCTGGCAACGGAAAGTGCGTGGCAATCCATCCGCAACACGCCAATGGCGGAGGGCAGGTTCTTTACCCCCGCAGAGGAAGACGAGCGTGTCTGCGTGCTGGCGCACGGGGTGAAACTGGAGCTATTCGGTGACGCGCCCGCCGTGGGCAAAGAGGTGGTGGTGAACCGGGTGCCGTTCCGCGTGGTCGGCGTGATGAAACCCGACGATTCGAGCAGCATGTTCGGCAATGCGGGATGGGACCACCTCATCTATCTGCCTCTGCGGGCGGCACAGCAAGCCATGCAGTCGCGACAGATTCACCGCATCGTGGTGCAGGCGGTGGCTGGTGTGGAACCTGAAAACCTCATCGAGAAGGTGAAGACCGTCATGCGCCAAAGCCATTTGGGCAACGAAGACTTCACCGTGCTCACCCAGAAAGACCTGCTCAAGCTTATCTACACCCTCTTGAACCTGCTCCAGATTGCGCTCACCGGCATCAGCAGCATTTCGCTGATTGTAGGTGGAGTGGGGATTATGAACATCATGCTGGTGTCGGTGACGGAGCGCACCCGCGAAATCGGCATTCGCAAGGCGGCAGGCGCACGCCAGCGCGACATCTTCTGGCAGTTTCTGACAGAGGCAGTCATCCTTTCGCTGACGGGTGGAGTGCTAGGCATCCTTCTTGCAGCAACGGCAGCAGAGGTCTTTCGCCGCACGACGGTGCTGAAGCCGGAAATTACCGCTGGGGCGGTCGCTCTGGCGTTTGGGGTTAGTGTGCTGGTGGGAATCGTGTTCGGCGTGGCTCCCGCCATCCGTGCCGCGCGCAAAGAGCCAATAGAGGCGTTAAGGTATGAGTAGCAAAAACTGGCTGCCCGGGATGGATTCGAACCACCACTAACGGCTCCAAAGGCCGCTGTCCTGCCATTAGACGACCGGGCAGCACCAATAATATTATGCCGTGTTACAGCCACCTTGTCAAGGTTAAGAAAAGGGCATCCGGCAGGAGAACTCGTTTGTCTGGATAAATTACCACTACGAGAGGAGCTCGTACCACAGGGAGGACATCCGCTGTGAAAATCCATGAGTATCAGGCTAAAGAGGTGCTGGCGCGGTATGGCGTGACCGTGCCTCGCGGGCGCGTGGCGTCCACTCCCCAAGAAGCACGGGCGATTGCTCAGGAACTGGGCGGGCGCGTGGTGGTAAAGGCACAGGTTCACGCGGGCGGACGCGGCAAAGCGGGGGGCATCCGGTTGGCAGAGACCCCTGAACAGGCGGAGCAACACGCGCGAGACCTTATTGGGTCGCGATTGGTCACCCCGCAGGCGCCGCAGGGCGTGCCGGTACACAAGGTGCTGGTAGAAGAAGCCATCTCCATCGCGCAGGAGTACTATCTGGGCATCACTTTAGACCGGGCGCGGCAGCGCGACGTGGTGATGGTCAGCGCGATGGGCGGAATGGACATCGAGCAGGTGGCAGAGGAACACCCCGAAGCGATTGTCAAGGTGTGGGTGGAACCCTGGCAGGGACTACACCCCTATCAGGCGCGGCAGGCGTTGTATGAGGCAGGCATCGCGCGGGAGGCGGTTCCTACAGCGACCAAGTTCCTGCTGGCGCTATATAAAGCCTATATGGCGAGCGACGCTTCGCTGGCGGAAATCAACCCCTTTGTGTTGACGCAGGAGGGGCAGTGCCTTGCTGCCGACGCCAAGATGAACATCGACGATAACGCCCTGTTCCGCCACCCCGAGTTCAGCGACTACAAAGAGGAGAGTGAGGAAGACCCCATTGAGGCGGAGGCGCACCGACGGGGTATCCAATACGTGCGGCTGGGCGGCGACATTGGTATTATCGGCAACGGCGCGGGGCTGGTGATGAGCACGCTGGATGAGGTGACCCGCGCGGGCGGCAAACCGGCGAACTTTTTGGATATCGGCGGCGGCGCGAAGGCAGACCTCGTGCGTAACGCGCTGGAGATTGTGCTGATGGACCCCCATGTCAAAGGTGTGCTGTTCAACGTGTTCGGTGGCATCACGCGCGGCGACGAGGTGGCGAAAGGCATCATCGAAGGCATCCAGAGCCTGCATGTGAAAGTACCNATCGTCATCCGGCTGGCGGGAACGCGGGCGGAAGAGGGGCTTGCCCTGCTTCGGGGAACCGACCTTATCCCTGCGGTCACCATGCAGGAAGCGGCACGCAAAATCGTGGAGGTAACGCGCTGATGGCGGTGCTGATCGATAAAAACACGCGCGTGCTGGTGCAGGGTATCACCGGGCGCGAAGGCGAGTTCCACACACGACAGATGCTGGAATACGGCACGCAGGTAGTGGCGGGGGTGACGCCTGGCAAAGGCGGACAGGAGGTGCTGGGCGTACCGGTGTTCGACACGGTCAAGCAGGCAGTGGCGGCGACCGGAGCCGATGCCTCCGTGATTTTCGTGCCGGCACCCTTTGCGGCGGATGCAGTGCTGGAGGCGGCGGACGCGGGGGTGCGTCTCATCGTGTGCATCACTGAGGGCATCCCCGTACAGGATATGGTGAAGACGGTCGCGCTGGTGCGCCAAAAAGGGGTGCGTCTCATCGGTCCGAACTGCCCGGGCATGATGACCGCCGGGCAGTGCAAGATCGGCATCATGCCCGGCAACATTTTCACTCCGGGACCGGTCGGCTTAATCTCGCGTAGCGGCACGCTCACCTACGAAATCGTGGACCTGCTAACTAAAGCAGGATTGGGACAGTCTACCTGTATAGGAATAGGCGGTGACCCGGTGCTGGGTAGCACCTTTGTCGACCTGCTCCCGCTGTTTGAAGCGGACACCGAGACACAGGCGATTGTGCTGGTGGGCGAAATCGGCGGCTCGGATGAGGAGGTGGCGGCGGAGTATATCCGCGCCATGCGCAAGCCGGTGGTCGGCTTCATCTCTGGGCGTACTGCGCCGCCGGGCAAGCGCATGGGGCACGCGGGAGCGATTATCTCAGGGCGCACAGGAACGCCACAGGCGAAAGTCGACGCCCTGCGCGCGGCGGGCGTACCGGTAGCGGACGCGCTCTACGAGATACCCGAACTGGTCAAACAGGCACTGGGACGCCGAACCTGACAGGAGGTGTTCCAATGAGAAGGACGATGTGGCTCGCGCTGATGATGGCGCTGGTGTGGACCGTCAGCGCCGTGGAACTGAGTCGGGCACAAGACCTCGGCAAGATTCTACGCGGCGGTGTGAAGCTGGTGGGTATTGGCTATCTGGTGAAGCAGAACGCCCGAGCGCTGGACAGATTCATCAACGACATCACCATCCGCCAGAACGTGCCCATCAACCAAGCGACCAAAGTGGTACCTATCCTGAGCATTGGCGACAAGGGCTACGTGGGCGCGGCGCAGGTGATGGGTCCCAAAGAAGCGGTAAACAAGGTGCAGGCGGTGTTCCAGATTGAAGAGTCGCTGGACAGGTTCCGCATCAAGGTACTGGTTCCCAGCGACAGCTTCACCGGTTTGCGCCGCGTGGAGAAGGTGGGTATCTCCGCGCTGATTGACGTGGCGCTGGAGGGCGGTTTCAAAGTGACCCACCCGAAGGGACTGGGTGGCAAGGAGGTCATCGCCGCCGCGGCGGTGGCGGTGGCGGTCAAAAACGCGGGCGACCAGCTGAACGAGGTGATCAACAAGCTGAGCCTGCGCAAGGGCGCGGAAGAGTTTACCAAGGTCATCCCGATGGCGACGCTGGGCGAGAACGCCTATATCGGCGGTGCGCAGGTGTCGGGAGCCTCTGCCGATGTGGACAAAGTCGCCGGCGTGTGGCAGTACGAGGACCTTTTCTCCAACGGCATGTTCCGCGTGAAGATACTGATTCCCACCGATGACCTGAACCCGCTGAAGCTGCGCCGAGTGGATGGCGTGGGATTGACAGCGGTGATAGACATGCGCGTCATGAGCTGATTCGCCCTCACCCCTACCCCTCTCCCGCAGCGTGGGAGAGGGGTATATTCATTGCCCAGAGCCTCCATGTAGCCACAGGCTTCATCCTGCGCACAATGAGCCTCCCCAGTTTTCTTCTAGGGTTGCAGTTTCACGTTACCCTCCAGTTTTTTTACCGGTTTCACGATAATTCAGCATGAGGGACATCCTGTGCACTGGTTTCCACGTGGAAGGATTCCTCACACGTCCCCAGCCGCTTGCCGGGTCTGGGGTTAAGAGGTGGCAGCCAATGGCTCGTTGGAAGGGAGTTTTCAACAAACAGGGCATCATAGGGCTGGACCTGGGCAGCTACACCATCAAGGCAGCCCAGGTAGAACCTACCCGCACCGGATGGAGACTGGTGCAGGTTGCGCAATGCCCTACCCCGCCCGACGCGATCCGCGACGGCGTTATCGTGCAGCCGGAAGAGGTTGCGGAAGCCATCAGACGGCTCCTGCGCGACAATGCGTTCCGAGCCTCCGCAGCAGTCACCGCCATTGCCGGCGCGCCGGTCATCGTCAGACAGGTCACCCTGCCCAAGATGACGGAGGCAATGCTGCGCAAAACCATTCGCTATGAGGCAAGTAAGTACGTCTCTACTTCCGTCGAGGACAGCTATATTGGCTTTGAAATCCTCGGTGACGTAGAGCGTGCTCCAGCAGAGNNCGAACAGCCAGAAAGCGCGGAGAAGCAAATGCAGGTGTTGCTGGTGGTCGCCCCGCGCGAAATGGTGGANGCGCAGATTCGCACCCTGGAGCTGGCGGGACTGGAAGCGCTGGCTATCGAGGTGGAAGCGTTCTCACTCTTCCGCGCCCTGTTCGAAATCAACAGGGTGGCAATGGAAAAGCTGCAGGAGCGCCCCGTTGCCCTTGTGGATATCGGTGCTTCATGCACCAACCTGTATATCGTTTCGAACGAGGGCTTCTTCCTGACACGCAACATCCCGATTGCGGGTGACGCTTTCACCCAGACAGTGCAGGCAACGTTGCACTGCAGCTGGTCGGAAGGGGAGAAATTCAAGCACACGGTAGACTTTCGGCAGCTGCTGAAGCGTCGGAGCACCCGCTCACGAGCCTCTGTGTCCGCAGAGGATAGCGAAGGCGGCTCGGAGAGCGCGAGCGGTCAGGACGAAGCGGTACTGAGGGCTCTGCAGGGACACGTAGATGAGCTGCTGCGCGAGATACGTCGCTCGCTACACTACTATCAATCCCAATTTCCGGAGGGCAGCCCTCAAGGACAGGTCGGCAGCCTGATTATCACCGGGGGCAGCTCTCGCCTCGGCGGCTTCGCGGAGTATGCTTCAGCACGGTTGGGCTTGGAGGTCGAGCCAGGCGACCCGTTCAACAATCCCGATTTTGACACCGCGCATATCTCCGCCGAAGCGTTACAAATGTTTACCCCTGTGTTAGGAATCGCGGTAGGACTGGCAGTGCGCGAGGCGTTCGCCGAACGGCAACGTCATGCCGCCTGAATGGCACAGGGAAGAGGAGGTACCGGCATGCCGTTTATCAACATGATATCGGAGCGCAGAGAGCAACAGGCGATGCTGATTCGGCGTCGCAAGCAGTTGCTCACCGTCCTGCTTGCAGAGGTAGGAGTGCTGGCGGGGGTTTTCTCTTTTCTGGGCATGACCAACATGTCTCTCCAAGCCCGCCTGCACCGCGCCCAACAGGAAATCAACAAGCTCCAACCCACCTTAGAGCTGATTGCCAGGACCGAGCGCGACACACAGGCGTTGATGCCCAAACTGCGCACCCTCACCGAGGCGCAGCAGCATACCGAGCGCTGGTATGCAACCATCAACGGTATCGCCCGATGCCTGCCTGCGGATGTGTGGCTCACCGGCATCTCCAGCTCGCAGACACAGGATAGCGAGAAGAAAAAACAGACCACGGTGATTACGCTCACCGGCTCTACCCTTACCCAACAGCAGGTCGGTGAGATGATGCTGCGCCTGAACACCATCCCCACCTTCGAAAAGGTGGAGCTGCACTACACACAGCAGCGCAGCTACAACAATTTCGAGACAGTAGACTTCGAGGTGGCAGCGCGCATGCAGACGCCCGAAGAGAAGGAGGGCAAGGATGAATCTGGCAGTTCGTAACTCCGATGGTACCGCGGTACTGCGTGGTCTGGTCACCATCTGCATAGCGGTGCTGCTGCTGGGCGCGGGAGCTATTTACTGGCAGTACACCGGCTACGCCGACCTGCAAGCGCGTGTACAGGCAGCGGAGAAGCAGGTGGAAGAAGGTAAAACAATCGCCCAGCGTCTCGACCAGACCCAGCAGCAGTATCAGAACGCCTTGCAGAAGCTGAAGCACCTCGAGCTATCGGTTAGCGAGCGCGCCTACATCCCCACCCTGCTCAAGCAGCTGGAATCTGGCGCGAAATCTCGCCGCCTGACAGTGCTGTCGGTACGCCCGTCCAATGCGCAACCGCAGGCAAAAGCCCAGCAGGAAGGCGATGAACAGAAAAAAGAGGAGAAGAAAAAGCCTGCTGAGCCTTATGAAAGACAGGTGATCGATGTCTCGGTACAGGGTCAGTTCTGGGATGTCATGCGCTTTACGGAAGACCTGACCCACTTCCCCAAAATCCTGGCGGTAGACCGGGTGCAGTTTCGACCGCGCCAGCGCAAGGAGCCCACAGACCCCTTTGAAGTGGAGGCGCAGTTCACGCTAACCGCCTTCATCTTCCGTAGCCCGGAAGGAGGTGCTCAGCTATGAAGAAACTGGACCGCAAACAGATGCAACAGGTCGCCGTGCTGGGCATTCTGTTTCTGGCAGCCATTGGCTATGCGGCATACCAGCTGTTCTTTGCCGGTACGACCGGCGCCAGCACGAAAAGCCCTTCAGCGACCGCTACGGAACAACAGGCAAAGAACGTGGAACCACAGACAACTGCGCCAGCCTGGCTCAACACGTCTGAGCCTGCCCGCGATCCCTTTGTGGTACCGCCTCAGTTTGACAACCTGAGGCAGAATCGGGTGCAAACCTCGCGTCAGACACCGACACGGGTGGCTTCCGCNCCGAACGTCAGCGCGCTACCACCAATGCCGGTCATGCCTGTTTCGGGCAACACAGTGGGCACGCCATCGTCTGCAGAGAGCCAGCCTGCCCCTGCCTCGCAACCCGAAGCAGAACCGAACATCACCGTGACCGGTGCGGTGGTGGGTGAGCATCCCGTGGCGATACTGCGTTCGGAAGGAGGCAACCAGCGTATCGTACAGCCCGGATACCAGCTGGAAGGCGGATATGTGCTGCGTACGGTGTCACGCGAAGGAATCATTTTGGAAAAGGACGGCAAAACCGTAACATTGCGTCCGGGAGGTAATCCGAATGCGAAGTAGATATTCCCTCTTGTCTGCAGCACTGCTGTTCGTCGTGGGCGCATCTGCGCTGGTGCACGGCGCCCCCAACAGCAAAAGCGTACAGGTGCAGTTCAACCAGACCGGCTCTTACTTTCAGGTGATTATGCAGCTGAATGCACCTGTCACGGCACCGCCCTTGCGATATTATGGGAAGCGAGGATGGGTGTATGTAGACCTGCCTGCCGCGCTGATAGGCAAAGCCAAAATCGAGCGCGTACGCAGTGGTGGCATTCTCTGGGCGCGCTACGGATGGTATCGGGCTCGCCCGCCCATCACGCGCATCTGGGTGGCTACCAGCGAAAAGCGACCGGCGCAGCTGAGCAGAGAGCAAGACGGCAGAACGCTGGTGCTTACGGTATGGAAAATCGGGTATTCGCCGGACACCGCCCCTGTGCAGGAGAGCGCGCCAGCCACACCTGCCACCGACAAACCCCAGAGCGTTTCCACACGGGAGACGCCGAAGCCGGTGGCGAGTCTGGCACAGCCCGCCAGAGAGGAAAAACCGGCTCAGCCGTCCATTGCCGAGGCAAAGCCCGAACCAACACCACCAGCCACCGAAGAACCCGTTGCCCCGGCACCGTCTGAGAAACCGGTAGAGAAGCCGGCGCAGACATCGGGGAACGGAGTGCAGGTAGCACAGCTGCCTGAAGCCAGGCCCGTGCTGCCACAGAAGCCCGCAGGTGAAACGCGCGTTGCTGCGGCTCCGCCCCACCCTGCCCCTCGGGTGACAGTGGACTTCGTTGGGGCGGAAATCGCCGACGTGCTGAAAGCCTTATCCCTGCAAACGCAGACCAACATCGTGACCAGCCCGGAGGTGAAGGGTGCGGTCACCGTGAGCCTTGCGGGCGTAGGAGTGGAGGAGGCTCTTGACCTGATAACTCGCCTTAGCGGCTATCGTTATGCCAAGCTGGGCAACACCTATGTGGTGGCGACTCCGCAAGGGCTGCAGAACCTGCTCAGCGGCACACAGACATCCGCGCCACAGGCGCGTGTCACACAAATCGTCGCCTACCGCTATGCCGACCCCAACAGCCTCAGCAAGGTGATTCAGGAACAGGCGCCCGGAGTGCAGATTTCATGGAACCTGACCAGCGCTCAGCCCAGCAAGGGCGCGGGCACAAAGGTGGCACTGGTTTCGGGCACCGAAGCCGAGGTACGCACCGCCGCGGAGCTCATCGAAACGGTGGACAGCACGCTCAGCCAGTCCCAGCAGGATGTGGTGGTGGATACCTACACGGTCAAACACGCCTCACCGACCGACCTGCGCAGCATCGTCTCGGAGCTGATACCGGAAGTGACCATCATTCTGGGGCCGCGCCCCGGCTTCAATTTGCTGGCTCCTGCCCCGCTGGGCGACTCGGCGGGTAGAACGGTCGGCGAGAAAGGCGTAGACCAGGCGCTGCAAAGCGGCAGCAATGCCAGCGGCGGACAACAGGGCGGAAAAGAGGCGCAGGGAAGCTCTGGGGATGCTTCCGTCGATGAGCGGGTGAACACGCTGATCCTGATGGGTCCGCGTGCAGCGGTAGACCGCGCCAAAGAGGCACTGGCTCGCATTGACACCGCGCCGCCGCAGGTGCTGATCGAGGCGAAGGTGGTGGAGGTCAGCACAGACGTAGATAACACGCTGGGCGTGCTTTGGGACTTCAGCAGCACCAAAGGCAACTTCACCCTGAGCACTCCGAACCCGCCAGACCGCGGAAACTTCGGCACCATCGTGTTTGGACGACTGACACGCGACGCCATCAGCATCAGCGCCAAGCTGGATGCCCTGTTCAAAGACAACAAGGCTCACCTGCTGGCAAACCCCAAGCTGCTGGTGCTGAACGCCAAGCAAGCGCAGATATTCATCGGCGATGAGGTGCGCTACATCGAGAGCGTGCAGTCCACGCAAAACGGAGTCAGCGTCACCACCGGCAAGGTGAACGTGGGTATCCAGCTCAACGTGGTCGCCAAGACCAACCCGGAGGGTGACATCACCCTACAGATTCACCCCGAAGTGAGCCTGATTACCGGTTTCCTCAAGACCCCGGTAGGCGGTGAGATACCCCAGGTATCGCGCCGGTTTGCGGACAGCGCGGTGCGTCTGCGCAGCGGGGAGACATTGGTTATCGGCGGGCTCATCTCCCAGCGTGACCTGAAGCTGGTGCAGAAGGTCCCTCTACTGGGAGACTTACCGATACTGGGCTACCTGTTTAAGCAGACCAACACCAAACGCAGCAGCTCGGAGATTATGGTCTTCTTGACCGCCACTCTGTGGAAAGAATAGAGCGGATGGCTTGTGAGACAGAGGGTGAGCCACGGCGTCACGATTGCCCTCACCCTCTGCACATTCTGTGTGAAAGGGGTGGGCAATGTAGCCCGCCGGAGAGTACACGGTAGCCATGGCATCCACGACTGGTGAGATATTTGTACAGGCGGGCCTCATTACCCGCGAGCAGCTCGCAACAGCGATTGAGAAGCAGAAGCAACTGCAATCGCACGAGAATATCGGCGAGTTGCTGGTGGACATGGGGCTGATCACCGAACGCGACCGCGTCCGGTGCATGGGCGAACACTGGGGCGTCGCCTATGTGGACCTGGCTCAACAGCCCCCCGACCCCGAGGCGGTAAAGCTGCTCTCGCAGGACATCGCACGTCGCTTTAAGGCGGTCCCCGTCAGCCTCAACAACGGGCGATTGACGGTGGCGATGGTCAATCCACTGGACATCTTCGCCATCGATGAGATTCGCCTCATCACCGGCAAGGATGTGGAGCCGGTCATCGCCACAGAAGAAGACGTGCTGAACGCCCTCAATACCGCCTACCGGCAGGAAGCGGCGGTCACCGATGTGCTCAGCCAGGTCGTGCGGGAGATAGACTCCGCCCAGATCGACGTGCAAACCGCCACGAAACAGGATGAGGAAGAACACCTCAGCGTCGAACAGCTCCGTGAACTGAGCGAAGACGCTCCCGTGGTGCGGTTGGCGAACCTCATCATCACCAAAGCGATTCAGGACAAAGCGAGCGATATCCATATCGAGCCATCCAAAGAGTTTGTAAAGGTGCGCTACCGCATCGACGGCATCATGCAGGATGCAATGGTACTGCCTAAAAGAGTGCAGGCGTCGCTGATCAGTCGCTTCAAGATTATGGCGGACATGGACATCGCCGAGAAGCGTGTGCCACAGGACAACCGTATCTCCGCCGTGATAGACGGCAAGACGTATGACTTCCGTGTCTCCACACTGCCATCGGTACACGGCGAAAAAGTGGTCATGCGCGTGCTGGATCGCAGCAGCATCACGGTGGACTTCCACAAACTCGGCATGTTGCCTTACACACTGGAAATGTTTGAGGCGATGATTACCCGCACTTATGGAATAATTCTGGTGACAGGACCAACCGGCTCAGGGAAATCCACCACGCTTTACTCGGTGCTGTCCAAGCTNAACTCGGGTGAGAAGAACATCTTGACAATCGAGGACCCGGTGGAGTACGAGCTGCAGGGCTTGACACAGGTGAACGTCAACCCCAAAGCGGGTATGACCTTTGCGGCGGGGTTGCGTGCGATGTTGCGCCAGGACCCGGACATCATCATGGTGGGTGAGATTCGCGATGCGGAGACCGCCATCATCGCCATCGAAGCCGCGCTGACGGGACACCTGGTGTTATCCACCCTGCACACGAACGACGCGCCGGGCGCGGTGGCGCGATTACTGGACATGGGCGTGGAGCCNTTCCTGATTGCCTCCTCNCTGGTGGGCGTACTGGCTCAGCGACTGCTGCGCACGATATGTTCCAAATGCAAAGAGCCATACGTGCCGCCGCGCGACGCGATGCAACGGTTAGGCATGAACATCGAGGGAAACTCGAACGTGACATTCTATCGCGGACGTGGCTGTGAAGCCTGCAAGGGCACTGGGTATAAAGGTCGCACCGGTATCTACGAGCTGATGCCGGTTACCGACAAGGTGCGCGAGCTCATTCTGGCACGAGCCTCTTCGTACGCCATCCGTGAGGCGGCTATCGAGGCAGGGATGCGTACCCTGCGCGAGGATGCCATGCAGAAAATCCTGCTGGGCATCACCACACTGGAGGAATCGTTGCGCGTCATCTACTCGGGCTAACATGGAAAAACGGTATCGGAGGTAGAACAGATGGCTTCAACAACCGGGGTGTTTCCGAAATCGCCCCAGGACGTGGTACAAAGCATCGGTGAACTTGCTGTGTTGCCGCAGGTGGTCATGAAAGTGCTGGACATGACCAGCAACACCCGAGCGACCACACAGGAACTGGAGGACGTCATCGGACAGGACCAGGCGCTCACCAGCAAGGTGCTGACGCTGGCAAACTCCTCGTACTATGGGCTNCCCCGGCGCGTCAGCTCGCTGCGCGAGGCGGTGATGTTTCTGGGCTTCCGCGTCGTGCGCAACATCGCTATGACCGCATCCTGCTACAACATGTTCATCGGCAAATCCGATAGCCAGAGCCTGCTGAAGAGGCGCATCTGGAAGCATTCGGTGGATACCTCATTGCTCACGCGGCTGGTATGTGCCTATGCCCCGGACGTCGTGCCCGATGAGGCATTTGCGGCAGGTCTGCTACATGACATCGGCAAAACGGTGCTCGAGCAGTACTATCCTCAAGCAATGCTTCAGGTGGTGCAGACCGCAGAGCGGCTGGGTATTCGCCACCATGAGGCGGAGGAGCAAATCCTCGGCTTCAACCATGCTGACGTTGGACTGGCACTCGCCATTCACTGGAATCTGCCGACTGCTCTCGCGGAATCTCTTGGCTACCACCACTGCATCTCCGCCGCATCGGCAGCCCCCAGACTGGTAGCCGTGGTGGCTATCGCCAGTGACATCTCCAACATGCTGGAAGATGGAGCCAGCGATGAGCAGTGGGCAACGTATGTCGATGAGCACGCGCTGAAGACACTGGGTATCTCCTCCGACCAGATGGAAGCCTTGCTGCAAGGCTGTCGGGTAGAGGTAGAACGCAGTATGGGACTGCACAGCATGGCAGCGTGAGAANGGGTGATTTCGCATGGCAGCAGGCTATGCTCCGCAACATACAGGCATGGATGACCTGGAAGACTTGATGCCGCTGGAGGGAGANGGTTTCCCTGCATATTCCAGCCATTCGGCGCAAGGGGTTATGGAGAGGGAGGACAGCTCCGCCGATGCCGAATCGCTCTCCATCGAGGATGTGCATATCGACGACCTGTTGCGCATGACGGTGGAGAAGGGTGCCTCGGACCTGCACCTGTCCGCTGGGCTGCCTCCCATGGTGCGCGTGGACGGGCGTCTTTATCCGTTGCCCTTTGCACCCCTCAACCCTCGCGACATCCAGCGACTGGTGTACGATATCCTGACCGGCGACCAGATTCAGAGGTTCGAGAAGACCAAAGAGCTGGACTTCTCATACGGCGTCAAAGATGTGGGCAGGTTCCGGTTCAACGTGTATCGCCAGCGCGGTTCGGTGGGATGCGCGATGCGCGCCATTCCCTCGGCGATACCCTCGCTGGAACAATTGCGCCTGCCCCCCATCCTGCGCGAATTGACCAGACGCCATAGCGGGCTGATACTGGTAACCGGTCCCACCGGCTCTGGAAAGTCGACCACTATCGCATCGATGATCGACGTTATCAACACGGAACGTAACTGTCATATTATGACGATTGAAGACCCTATTGAGTATCTTCATTCGCATAAGAACAGTATGGTGAACCAGCGCGAGCTGGGCACCGATACCGACTCGTTCCACAACGCGCTGCGTGCGGTTCTGCGCGAAGACCCCGACGTGATTCTGGTGGGCGAAATGCGCGACCTGGAAACCATTCGCGCTGCGCTCACCCTGGCGGAAACCGGACACCTCGTTTTCGCTACCCTGCACACGCGCAACGCACCGCAGACCATCGACCGCGTGGTGGACGTGTTCCCACCGGAGCAGCAGGAGCAAATCCGAATCCAGCTGGCAAACACGCTGGAGTCGGTGATTGCCCAGCAGCTATTGCCCATGCTGGGTGGTGGAAGAGTGGCTGCGGTGGAGATTATGATTGCCACCCCTGCCATCCGCAACCTGATTCGGGAAGGCAAGGTGCATCAGATTTACTCCATCATGGAAACCAGCGCNCAACAGGGGATGCAAACGATGGACCGCGCCCTCGCCGATTTGCACCTGAACGGGCTGGTTTCNTTCGAAGAGGCTGTGCTGCGCTGCATTGACCGTGAAAACTTCATGCGGTTCGTGCAATCGCAATAAACGAGGAGAGTGAGCACTATGCCACAGTTTGTATACAACGCGGTAGACCCTTCCGGGCGCACCCTGCGCGGGGTCATGGATGCCGACGATGAGCGTCTGGTGCTGGCGTGGCTGCACGAACAGCATTACCATGTGCTGAGCGTACAGCCCAAGCGCAGGGGGCTGAGCCTGCCAGCTCTGAAGGACCTGAATCGTTCCAAAAAAGTGAAACTGCTGGAGCTGGTGATGTTCAGCAGGCAGTTCGCCACGATGATCGACGCCGGCATTCCCATCCTGAAGAGCCTCGACGCACTGGAGACGCAGACCAAAAACCCCACCCTGCGCGAGGTCATCGGNGCGGTGCGTCAGGATGTGAAAGGCGGTATGTCTCTCGCCGACGCGCTCAGCAAACACCCACAGGTCTTCTCCAAACTATATGTGAACATGGTGCGAGCCGCGGAGGTGGGCGGTATTCTCGACCAGATTCTGGACCGTCTGGCACAGTTTCTGGAGAAAGAGCTGGAGATTCGCCAGAAAATCAAGTCGGCGATGATGTATCCGGTGCTGGTATTGATATTCTCGATGGTGATGGTGTTCGCCCTGTTCACGTTCGTGCTACCCCGATTCAAAGAGATTTTCGCCAGCATGAACGTGAAAATGCCTCCGGCAACCCAGCTGCTGTTCAACCTCAGCGACTATGCGGTCGCCTACTGGTATATACCGCCTGCGCTGCTGGTCGGAGCGTTCGTGTTTATCAAGCAATACGGCAAGAACCCGAAAGGACGGTATCGGATTGACCTCGTGAAGCTACGGTTGCCTATCATCGGCGACCTGGTGTTGAAAATGAGTATCTCGCGCTTCGCCCGCACGTTCGGCGTGTTGATTGCCAGCGGCGTGTCGATGATGCGTTCGCTGGAGATTGTGGCGGAAACCGCAGGCAACAGCGTGCTGGCAACCGCCATCGATAACGCGCGTAACGGTGTGCGCGAGGGGCAGAAGCTCAGCACACCACTCGGCGCCAGCGGGCTGTTCCCGACGATGGTCACCCACATGATCGACGTGGGCGAGGAGACCGGTCGCCTCAGCGACATGCTGGTGAAGGTCTCCGACTTCTACGAGAAGGAGGTGGACGCCACCGTCAAGGGGCTGACCTCCATGATCGAGCCCATGCTCATCATCTTCCTGGGCGTGGTCGTGGGCTTCATCGCCATCTCTGTGATGACGCCTATCTTCACGCTGGTCAGCAACATTAACTAACCATCGGTTTTGGCGGGCGAGCCGCGCAGCGAGCCGAATAACCTTCTCTGCCCTGCGGATATCCCAGGGGGCGTACGGCTCGGGCGAAGCCTCGCCCGCCGTTGGTTCAGAGCGAAAAGCCTACGCCTCCTCGCACAGCACACCCTCTTCGCCGGCCTCAGCGACGATGTCGCTGAGGGTCGTACTGCGGAACGACTGTTCCACCAGCTCCCAAGCGCTATCCAGTCGCTGGTGCAGCGGGCACAGCCTGTCCCTATGCGCTTTCAGCTTCAACGGGCACGAGGTGATGCGCGNAATGGGGTCTACTGCCTGAATCACCTCGTAGATGGTAATTTCGTGCGCCGGTTTTGCCAGCGCAAATCCTCCACCCAGCCCCCGGCGTGAGGTGATTAAACCAGCACGGCTTAAGCTCTGCAATACCTTTGCCAGATAACCTATCGGCACGCGGGTCACCCGTGCAATCTGCTGGTTGGTATGCGACTGCTCGGGGTGCTGTGCCAGGTAGACCATCGCCCGCAAAGCATATTCCGCCGTTTGAGAAATCATGTTCTTCTTCCCTCGCAATACAGACCTTGACATCTATTTTATCACGTTGGTATAATAAAATCAAACAGGATAAGAATATATTCTTATCATGATATATGATGGAGGATGATGACCATGCGATACACCAGACTGTGGCTCACGTTAGCGGCGGTACTGCTTGCCTCGTTCGGGGTGTTGGGATACTACGGTTTTGAAATATACCAGCAGGCTCCTCCTATCCCCAAGCGAGTAGTGACCCCCGACGGGCAGGTGATTTTCACGCGCCAGCAGATTCAGCAAGGGCAGAACGTCTGGCAATCTATGGGGGGACAGGAAGTCGGTTCCATCTGGGGACACGGTGCTTATGTCGNCCCTGATTGGTCGGCGGACTGGTTGCACCGCGAGGCGATGTGGATGCTGGATACTCTGGCGCGTGTGCCGGTGCGCGAGGTCGAACTGGCGCACGTCAGGTAAGCGTAACAGCCTATCAAGAGGAGACAAACGATGGATAAACCATACCTCTACTTAACAGACCTGGCACAGCAGGTGGAAATCCCGCGTGACGGCATCCTGAGCCGCACNCTGTATCAGGATGAACACGTGAAGGTGGTGCTCTTCGGCTTTGACACAGGTCAGGACCTTTCCGAGCATACCGCNTCTATGCCCGCCTTGCTCCACTTCGTGCAGGGCGAAGCCGAGTTGACGCTTGGCAGCGACCAGCAAACGGCTACCCCCGGTACATGGGTCTATATGACACCGAACCTGCCACACAGCGTGGTGGCGAAAACGCCGGTGGTGATGTTGCTGGTGCTACTGCGGTTATCATTGAGAACGTCCACGACCAAAGGAGGGCATAAGCATGAATCAGATTGACACTACCAGCACGGTGGCGCAGCTGGTGATCGAGCGGCCAGCGCGCGCCAGACTTTTCGAACAACTGGGCATCGACTACTGCTGCGGCGGCAAGAAGACGCTGCAACAAGCATGTGAGGAAAAGCACCTGCCGGTGGATACCGTCATCCGCCAGCTGCTGGAACTCGAACAAACCGCCGTCCCCGAAGAGCGTGACTGGTCACAAGCCACGCTTACGGAACTGTGTGAGCACATCGTGGAGACACACCACGATTACCTGCGTCGTGAGTTGCCACGCCTGAGCGACCTCACCCGCAAGGTCGCAGACGCACATCGGGAACGCTGTCCGGAGTGGGACGATGTGCGCGAAGTATATGAGAACCTGCGCTTCGAGCTGCAGCTGCATATGCAAAAGGAGGAACAGGTGCTCTTTCCCGCTATCATGCAGATGGAGCAGACGAACGCTCCTCTGCGGTTCCATTTCGGCAGCGTCGCCAACCCTATCCGCATGATGGAATATGAGCACGACAGCGCTGGGCAGGCACTGCAGACCCTGCGTCAACTCACGAACAACTACACCCCTGCCGAAGATGCCTGTCCGACCACCCGCGCTGTGCTGGAGGCGCTGGAGGCACTGGAGAAGGACCTGCACCTGCACATCCACAAGGAAAACAACATCCTGCATCCTCGCGCCATCGCGCTGGAGGAAAAGCTGCTCCAGCAGTAACACTCGAGGGCTGGGAACGCAACAACGCTCCCAGCCCCTTTGTGGCCTCTTCTGGCAAGAGATACTCAAGGCGGAGTAATAACTCACTCTCTTCAAAGCGGATTATGATTCTCATGTAGACTGGCGGATTCGCTCAACAGCGCGTTGGACACCTTCGCTGCTGCCGATGGCAAGACATTCACGACACACCAAATCTGCAGGCGTTTGCGTGTAAAGGCGACGGCTGTGTTCACGTCCAGAGGTGATAGCCCGAGCAGCAGCACCGTCTCCTCCGCGCGAAAGTGCTTTTCCAGATACGTCTTTGCCATGCGGCGCTTCTTGCCACCAGAATACGACCTCTTCCGTCTGTGCGTGTCTTTTGGACTCTACATCGGCTGATTCGCGCCACCCGCAATCAAGCACCACGACTGTCCAGCAAAGAAAAGGGCGGGCAGGGCTCCCTGCTCACGATCTCCAGAAGTACTTCAGGTTTACCGATATTTCTAACAGGTGCACGATGATGGCAGGAATCGCGCTTCATTCGCGAATCGGGGGACGTTTAGGCAAATACAGCGACCTCATCATGGCGATAGCGGTGCTGGGCGTGGTGGTCATGCTCATCGTGCCGCTGCCGGAGTGGTTGCTGGACACCTGCCTGGTGGTGAACCTGGCCGGTGCCGCACTGATATTTCTCACCACCCTTTATGTTCAGGAACCTCTTCAGTTTTCGGTGTTCCCCTCCTTGTTGCTGATTGCCACCCTGTTTCGCCTTTCGCTGAATATCGCTGCCACCAAGCTGATCCTGGGTTCCGGTTCNGCCGGACGTGTGATCGAGGCGTTTGGTAACTTCGTGGTCGGCGGCGATTATGTGGTGGGCGTGGTGGCTTTCCTCATCCTGGTNATTGTACAGTTTGTGGTCATTACCAACGGCGCGGGGCGTGTGGCGGAGGTTGCTGCTCGCTTCACGCTGGACGCCATGCCGGGCAAGCAGATGGCGATTGACGCCGACCTGAACGCCGGTCTCATCACCGAAGAGCAGGCAAAGGAGCGACGCAAGGCGATTGAAGAGGAGGCGGACTTCTACGGCGCGATGGATGGTGCCAGTAAGTTCGTTCGGGGTGATGCCATCGCGGCGGTACTCATTATCATCATTAACATCGTGGGCGGCTTCCTGATAGGCTTGCGTAACGGGCAGGGCGATGTGATGACCATCCTGCGCACTTACACCCTGCTGACCGTCGGTGAAGGACTGGTGGCACAGATACCCGCACTGTTCATCTCGACCGCTGCCGGTATCCTGGTCACCCGCACGGCGACACAGACCCACATCGGGCAAGACCTGTTTTCGCAGCTCTTCTCGCGCGCTCGCCCGGCGTGGATTGTGGCAGGGATGCTGGTCACGATGGCACTGGTGCCGGGCTTCCCCATTATCCAGCTACTGTTACTGGCGGCGGCGCTGGGTGGAATCGGCTACGTGGTCACGCAGGGTGAAAGGGCACGCACCCGCCGCGTGGAAACCACGCCCAAACGCCAGCCAGCCACGGAGGCGCCAAAGGGACCGGAGGCAGTGTTGCCATTGCTGACCGTAGACACCATAGAACTGGAGCTGGGGCTGGGGTTGCTGGGACTGGTAGACGCTGCGGCAGGCGGCGACCTGGTGGAGCGTATCAACCTTATCCGCCGCCAGACTGCACTGGAGCTGGGCATCGTGCTGCCGTCGGTGCGCATCCGTGACAACCTGCAACTGAAGAACGAGCAATACGCCATCAAGATTAAGGGGGAGACGGTGGCGACCGGCGAGGTACGTCCGCAGTACCTGCTGGCGATGGGTGCGGATGACCTTCAGCAGATGGAATCGCTGGGCGGCATTCCCACCCGCGAGCCTGCCTTTGGCTTGAGCGCATACTGGATACCCGCCAGCCGGCGCGATGCCGCAGAGATGATGGGATACACCGTCGTGGAGCCTTCGGCGGTGGTGGCGACGCACCTGACCGAAGTCATCAAACAGCATGCGGCGGACATCCTGACCCGCCAGGACGTGCAAACCCTGCTGGATCACACCAAGCAGCAGAACGCCGCCGTGGTGCAGGAGCTGGTTCCCGACCTGATGACCGTCGGCGAAGTGCAGAAAGTGCTGCAGCACCTGTTGCGCGAGCGTATCCCCATCCGCGATTTGGGCACGATTCTGGAAACCCTGGCGGACTACGCCCCCCGTACCAAAGACCCCGACCAGCTGGGCGAGCTGGTGCGCGCTGCCCTCGCCCGCACGATTACGCGGCAGTATCTGTCCAACAACGGTACCCTGTATGTGATGACGCTGGAACCATCGCTGGAGGGACGCCTGCGGGAAAGCGTTCAGCCCACAGCCTCGGGATTGCAGCTGGCGATCGATACCGCCTTCGCCAGCGCGTTGTTGCGGGAAATCGGCGCTCAGGCGGAGCAGATGGCAGCGATGGGCTATGTACCGGTCATTCTCTGCTCGTCGCAAATCCGACTCCCTCTGCGTAGACTCATAGAGCGGTCGCTGCCGTCGGTGGCGTGTATCGCCTACAACGAGGTGGCAAGCGGCGTACCCGTCGAGGCGGTGGCGGTGGTCTCCGTACCGATGTTTGCAGGGGTATCTCAGGCAGCTTAGGAGGAGGAAAATGGCAAATATCCGCAAATATCAGGCAAAGACGATAACCGAAGCACTGGCAATGGTTCGCGCCGATTTGGGACGCGACGCCGTGATTGTGCAAACACGCAAGGTCAACAAGCGTGTGCTGGGCGTATGGGGGCGCGAGATGGTGGAAGTCTGGGCATCCGATAACCCGGACCTGGAGAGCCTGCGACGCCCGCAAAAGCCCTCCGCGTCCACGCTGACGCCCCCTGACTCGCAGGAGTCGGACTCTCGCATCGAGCAGCTGGAGAACGAGATACAAAACCTGAAAGCGATGATTGCCCAGCTTGCCCGACACGGCGTGGCGGTCGTATCCGATAAGGTGCCTGCCAGCACGCCCGAGCACAACCGCTGGCTATCCCTGCTGATAGAGGCGGGGGTAGAAGAGACCATCGCGCGCGAATTGCTACAGTTCATTTCCGAAGACGCCCTCTCGGAGAGCGCGCTGCAGTCGCTGATTGCCGAGCGGTTCATCACCTCGGGCGCCATCACCCTGCAAGAGGCGCAGCCAAAGGTGGTGATGCTGGTGGGACCCACGGGCGTGGGCAAGACCACCACCATCGCCAAACTGGCGGCTCAGTATGCGCTGCTGCAGAAACGCCGCGTAGGGCTGATTACCATCGATACCTACCGCATCGCCGCGGTGGAGCAGCTGCGCACCTACAGCCAGATTATCGATGTGCCTATCCGCGTGGTATACAGCGGCAGCGAACTGCCCGCCGCCGTCCGCGAGTTCTCCGGCATGGACCTTGTGTTCGTGGACACTGCGGGACGCAGCCAGCGCAACAGTATGCAGATTGGCGAGCTCAAAGCCTGTTGCGAACGGCTCAGCGATTGCGAAGTGCATCTGGTGCTGAGCAGCACCACCAAAACCCGTGACCTGTATGACATCGTGCAGCGATTTTCGGTAATGCCTCTGCACCGCGTGGTATGGACGAAGTTGGATGAGAGCACCACCTTTGGCAACATGCTGAACGTGGCGGTGAAGCATCCCCTGCCCATCTCGTATGTGACGACGGGACAGCGCGTGCCAGAGGATGTCGAGGTGGCGGAGGCGAATAAGCTGGCGTCACTGGTGTTGGGCGGTTGCTCCGCCCACGCTCCTATCCTGACGCCGGCCGCATGAGTACAGCTTTATCCGTCATCATCGTCAACTGGAATACGCGCGAGCACCTGCGTGCTTGTTTGCGCTCCATCTTCACATATCCTCCCCGCGAGCCGTTCGAGGTGTGGGTCGTGGATAATGCTTCCTCCGATGGCAGCGTACAGATGCTACGCGAGCAGTTTCCACAGGTGCACCTGATTGCCAACGAGCGGAACCTCGGTTACGGCAAGGCGAATAATCAGGCGCTGCGACAGGCACAGGGTGAGTTCGCGCTGATACTGAATAGCGATATCGAGGTCATGCCCGACGCCCTGCAAACTCTGATAGACTTTATGCGCCAGCATCCTGAAGCACACGCCGCCGGCGGACAGCTCATTCTGCCGGACGGGAGCATCCAGACTTCCTGCTCGGAACGGTTGACGCTGTGGGCGGTGTTCTGTGAGCAGAGCCTGCTGGCTAAAGCCTTCCCCAGAACGCGCCTTTTCGGGGGATACACTCTCTCTTGGTGGACCTACGATAGCGTGCGCGAAGTGGAGCAGGTAGTGGGTGCGTGCGTGATGCTACGGCGGCAGCACGACGGTTCCTTCCCNCTGTTCGACGAACGCTACTTCATGTACGCCGAAGACACCGAATTGTGTCACCGCATCCGACGGGCAGGCGGACTTATCTACTACGTGCCCCATGCGAAGTTCAAGCACCACCTGGGCGCCAGCAGCGAGCAGGAGTCGGTGCGCACGGAGATGGTGAAGGCGTACAATCGCAGCCGCATCCTCTTCTTCCGCGAAGTATACGGTGCGTGGAGCGTGTCTGTCTACCGTCTTCTCATCGCGATGGGGGCGTTGCTACGGATGGTGCTGTGGATACTGGCATGGCTGATGGGGAAGCCGAACCGTTACCATGCCGCCCGCCACGTCATCATGTTCCGGGAGGTTTTTCTGGATGCCCTTGGTCTTTCGCGCGGAATCCTTCCAGATGTTGCAAATAGAACATAAACTGCGGTAAAATAACTTCACGCACACGGTTTCAAAGGCGCCCGTGTCGTTCGTGCGAGGGTACGCACCTGCGACAACGGGCGTTATTTGTCCTGTTAGGTTAAGGAAATTATCTCAAGTACTTGGTTACAAGGAGCTGGTAGAAAAGTATGCACTATCACGGATTACCACTACCAGAAGGTCTGTATCACCCGGAGCATGAGCACGACGCTTGCGGGGTAGGCTTCGTCGTCAATATTCAGGGCAAAAAGTCGCACGCCATCGTGGAACAGGGCATCCAGATTCTGGAAAACCTGGTGCACCGAGGCGCGTCCGGCAGCGACCCCGAAACGGGCGACGGCGCAGGCCTCCTGATCCAGATACCGCACCATTTCTTCCTGCGCGTGCGCGACGGGAATTTGCCGGATGAAGGTTACTACGGCGTGGGCATGGTGTTCCTGCCCCGCGATGAGCGCGACCGCGCCCTGTGCGAGGCGGCTATCGAGACGGTGACCAAAGAAGAAGGTCAGCTGTTCCTGGGATGGCGCGAGGTACCCGTCGATAACACCGTCATCGGCAGAGCTTCGCGGGCGGTAGAGCCGGTGATTAAACAGTTCTTCATCGGGCGGGCAAAGGAGCTGCCCGATCAGGAAGCGTTTGAGCGCAAGCTGTTTGTCATCCGCAAGGTGATCGAGAACCGTGTGGCGCGTTTGCATCTCAAACAGCCGGAATACTTTTACATCTGCAGTCTGTCATCGCGAACGATTGTATACAAAGGACTGTTGCTGGCGCACCAGATAAGCGGGTTCTATCTGGACCTTGCGGAGCCGGACGTCGTTACCGCGCTCGCGCTGGTACATCAGCGGTTCAGCACCAACACCTTCCCTACGTGGCCCCTGGCGCACCCATACCGCATGATTGCCCACAACGGGGAAATCAACACCCTGCGCGGTAACCGCAACTGGATGCGTGCCCGCGAGGCGCAGCTGCGCTCACCGCTGTTTGGCGACGATGTAAAGAAGCTGACCCCGCTGGTGACGGAGACCGGCAGCGACTCCGCCACTCTGGACAACGCACTGGAGCTGCTGGTACGGGGTGGGCGCAGTCTTGCTCACGCCATGCTGATGCTCATCCCCGAAGCGTGGGGCAACCACCAGTTCATGGACGAGGACCGCAAGGCGTTCTACGAATACCATGCCTGCATCATGGAGCCGTGGGACGGCCCGGCGGCGGTGGCTTTTACCGATGGAAGGCAAATCGGTGCCATGCTCGACCGGAACGGCTTGCGCCCCGCACGCTATCTCGTGACGAAGGACGATCTGGTGGTAATGGCGTCCGAAACGGGGGTCATGGACATCCCCGATGAAAATATTCGCTCCAAGTGGCGGCTCCAGCCCGGCAAAATCTTTCTGGTGGATACCGAAGAGGGACGCATTATCGACGACGAGGAGATTAAAGACCGCATCGTCCACCAGAAGCCATATCGGCAGTGGCTCGTCCAGAACCGCATCGACCTGAGCAAGCTGCCGGACCCACCCCATGTCTACCTGCCCAACCACGACACGATTCTGGAGCGCCAGAAGGTGTTCGGTTATACGCTGGAAGACCTGCACATGATTCTGGCGCCGATGGCTACCGACGGCGAAGAACCCGTCGGCTCGATGGGCAATGACACGCCCATCGCGGTGCTCTCGCGTAGACCGCAGCTGCTGTATAACTACTTCAAGCAGCTCTTCGCACAGGTCACCAATCCGCCCATCGACCACATCCGTGAAGAGATTGTGATGTCGCTGGCGGACTACATCGGCAAAGACGGTAGCCTGCTGGAAGAGACCCCGGAACACTGCAGGCAGCTGCGCATTGAGACGCCCATCCTGACCAACGTGGAGCTGGAGAAGCTGCGCCACATCGAGGCGAACAACTTCCGCGCGCGCACGCTTTCGATGCTGTTCGACCCCGATACGGGTGCGGCAGGCATGGAGGTGGCTCTCACGCGCCTTTGCAAAGAGGCGAGCCGTGCTGTCGCCGAAGGTGTCAGCATCATCATTCTCTCCGATAGAGGCGTGGACCGTCATCATGCCCCCATCCCTGCCTTGCTGGCAACATCGGCGGTGCACCATCATCTCATCCGCGAGGGCACGCGCACTGCGGTGGGGCTGGTGGTGGAATCCGGCGAACCTCGCGAGGTGCATCATTTCGCCCTGCTCATCGGCTACGGGGCAAGCGCGGTAAACCCCTACCTAGTGTTTGAAACGCTGGCGGACATGAAGCGCGAGGGCATGCTGCCGGAAGAGCTGAGCTACGAGCAGGCGTGCAAGAACTTCATCAAGTCCATCAACAAGGGCTTGCTGAAAACGATGTCCAAAATGGGCATCTCCACCCTGCAGAGCTACCGTGGGGCGCAGATATTCGAAGCCATCGGCTTACATGAAGAGGTCATTGACAAGTACTTCACCCATACCGCTTCGCGCATCAGTGGGGTGAAGCTGGACGTGATTGCCGAGGAGACGCTGGCACGGCATCGCTTCGCCTACCCACCCGCGCCTGTGCCGGAGAACTTGGATCTGGACCCGGGCGGGTGGTACAAGTGGCGTCGCGGCGGCGAGTTTCACCAGATGAACCCCGACGTTATCGCCAAGCTGCAGCACGCCGTGCGCACCGGCAACTACCAGATTTACAAAGAATACGCCGAGCTGGTGAACAAACAAAACGAGCAGCTGGCGACCCTGCGCGGGCTGTTCCGGTTCAAGAAAGGCAATCCCATCCCCATCGACGAGGTGGAACCCGTTAGCGAGATTGTGAAGCGGTTCGCTACGGGAGCCATGTCTCTCGGCTCTATCAGCAAGGAGGCGCACGAGACGCTGGCTATCGCCATGAACCGCCTGGGCGGCAAGAGCAATACCGGCGAGGGCGGGGAAGACCCCGAGCGCTACATCCCCCTGCCCAACGGCGACAGCAAGCGCAGCGCAATCAAGCAGGTGGCATCGGGGCGGTTTGGCGTCACCACCCACTACCTGGTGAACGCCGATGAGCTGCAAATCAAAATGGCGCAGGGAGCCAAGCCGGGTGAAGGCGGACAGCTGCCCGGACACAAAGTGAGCAAGTACATCGCCAAAGTGCGCCACTCCACGCCGGGGGTAACACTCATCTCGCCGCCGCCACACCACGACATCTACTCTATTGAGGATTTGGCGCAGCTCATCTTTGACCTGAAAAACGTCAACCCCTACGCGCGCATCTCGGTGAAACTGGTGGCGGAAGTGGGAGTTGGCACGGTAGCGGCGGGGGTGGCCAAAGCGCACGCCGACCATATCCTTATCAGCGGCTTCGAGGGAGGCACAGGCGCATCACCGCTGTCGTCCATCAAGCACGCGGGCATCCCGTGGGAGCTAGGCATCGCCGAAACGCAGCAGGTGCTGGTCAAAAACGGGCTGCGCGGGCGCGTGGTGTTGCAAACCGACGGGCAGCTGAAGACAGGGCGTGACGTGGTGATTGCCGCATTGTTGGGTGCGGAGGAGTTCGGCTTCTCCAGCGCGGCGCTGGTGGCACTGGGTTGCATCATGATGCGCGTGTGTCACCTGAACACCTGTCCGGTGGGCATCGCCACGCAAGACCCCGTGCTGCGCGAGCGGTTCGCCGGCAAACCCGAGCACGTAGTGAACTTCTTCACCTTCGTGGCGCAGGAAGTGCGCGAGATTATGGCGGAGCTGGGCTTCCGCAAGTTCGAGGACATGGTGGGGCGCGTGGATATGCTGGAGACGCGCGACGCGATTGACCACTGGAAGGCAAAGGGTGTGGACGTGAGCCTGCTCTTGCAAAAGCCAGATGTGCCACCCGGTACGCCCCTTCGCTGTGTGGAGAAACAGAACCACGGGCTGGAAAAACAGATAGACCTCCAGCTGCTGGAGCTGTGCAAGCCTGCTCTGGAACGCGGCGAGCGGGTGGAGCTGAGCCTGCCCATCCGCAATTGCAACCGCACGGTGGGCACGATGCTCAGCGGTGAAATTGCTCGACGCTACGGCGAGGAAGGTCTGCCCGACGATACCATCCGCATCCATTTCAAAGGCTCCGCCGGGCAGAGCTTCGGCGCGTTCCTGCACAACGGCGTGACGCTGATACTGGAAGGCGATGCCAACGACTACCTGGGCAAGGGCATCTCTGGTGGGCGCATTATCGCCTATCCGCCAAAGGAGAGCGACTTCCCGCCGCACGAGAACATCATCGCGGGCAACACTCTGCTATATGGAGCCACCGGCGGAGAGGTGTTCCTGAGCGGTGTGGTGGGTGAACGCTTTGCGGTACGCAACAGCGGCGCCAGGGCGGTCGTCGAGGGCGCAGGCGACCACTGCTGTGAGTACATGACCGGCGGCGTGGTGGTGGTGCTGGGTAAAACAGGGCGCAACTTCGCCGCAGGCATGAGCGGCGGTATCGCCTTCGTATGGGACATCGACGGGCTGTTCGACAAGCGCGTGAACTACGGCGGCGGCTCTATCCTGCTGGAGCCGGTGGAGGACCCGGAGGATGTTTCCCTGCTACGCGACCTCGTGGAGAGGCACTATCGCTACACCGGTAGCGCGCGCGCCAAAGAGGTGTTGGACCGCTGGAGCGGAGTGCTACCGCAGTTCGTGAAGGTCATCTCGGTAGAGTACAAGACCGTGCTGGCAGAGATGGCACGAGAGCAATCCGCCGAGCAGATGGTAATGGACTGAGGTGGTGGACGCATGGCTGACCCCAAAGGCTTTCTGAAATATACACGCGAAACCGCGCCCTACCGACCGGTGGAGGAGCGCAAGCGAGACTGGCTGGAAGTGCATACGCACATGCCGCCCGAGCGCCTGCAGAAACAGGCGGCTCGATGCATGGACTGCGGCGTACCCTTCTGTCACATGGGTTGTCCTCTGGGGAACATCATCCCCGACTGGAACGACCTGGTATACCGCAATAAATGGCACGAGGCACTGCGTCGCCTGCATGCCACCAACAACTTCCCGGAGTTCACCGGTCGGTTGTGCCCCGCGCCCTGTGAAACTGCGTGCGTGCTGGGCATCAACCAGCCAGCAGTGACCATCAAGCAGATTGAAGAGCATATCATCGAGTATGGCTTCGAGAAGGGCTGGGTCCAGCCAGAGCCCCCACCGGTGCGCACCGGCAAGCGCGTGGCGGTGGTGGGTTCAGGACCAGCAGGACTGGCAGCGGCGCAACAGCTGAACCGCGCTGGTCACTGGGTGACGGTGTTCGAACGCGCTGACCGCATCGGGGGATTGTTGCGTTACGGCATCCCCGACTTCAAACTCGATAAGAAAATCCTTGACCGCCGACTGCAGCTGATGGAGGCGGAGGGGATCGATTTTCAGCCCTGTGTGAACGTGGGAGTGGACGTTACCGCTGCGGAGCTGCTGGCGGCGTTCGACGCGGTGTTGTTGACGGGTGGTTCCACCATCCCGCGCGACCTGAAGGTGCCCGGGCGAGAACTGAAAGGCATCCATTTCGCCATGGAATACCTGACCCAGCAGAACCGTGTGAACGCCGGCGATGACATTCCCCCTGAGCAACGTATCACCGCCGAGGGCAAGCGTGTGGTGATTATCGGTGGAGGCGATACCGGCGCGGACTGCCTGGGTACCGCCATTCGACAGGGGGCGAAGGAGGTTTACCAGATCGAGCTGTTGCCCAAGCCCCCGCTGAAACGCGATGAACTCACCCAGCCCTGGCCGACCTACCCCATGATCCTGCGCACCTCCAGCGCGCATGAGGAGGGCGGCATCCGCGAGTGGAGCATCAATACCAAATGGTTCGAAGGCGACGAACACGGCAACGTCAAGCGGTTGCACGCGGTGCGGCTGGAATGGTACACGGATTCCAGCGGCAGACGGCAGTTCCGCGAGATACCCGGCAGCGAGTTCAGTCTGGATGTGGAACTGGTGTTGCTGGCGATGGGCTTCCTGCACCCGCAGCATGATGGCTTGCTGGATTCGCTGGGCGTGGAGTATGACGAGCGTGGCAACGTCAAGACGATGAACTACGCTACGTCCGTGCCGGGTGTGTTCGCCGCGGGCGACATGCGCCGGGGACAGTCGCTGATTGTGTGGGCCATTAGCGAGGGTCGCGAGGCAGCACATTACGTGGATAAGTACCTCATGGGGCGCACCTACCTGCCCCTCACCGGCGCGAAGCTGCTGTGATGCCAGATCTGGGTGGAGGGGGAGGCTCCTGCCGAGCCGTAAACCCCTCCCCGCCCGCGTGAGCAAGGGTATTTTCACCCATTCCCCGCGCAGCCCTTGCCGTATGCCTCAGAGGTTTGGTATACTGTAGTGGCGCGAACGCGCGAGGCGTTCGCGAACTTTTTGTGTCATCCATACCGGAAGGGGTTGAAATATGGCATCGGCACAACAGATACTCGCTGAAATCACCAAAGACCAGCTGCGCACCGACCTGCCCGAATTTGGTCCGGGCGACACGGTGCGCGTGCACGCGAAGGTCATCGAAGGCAACAAAGAACGCATCCAGGTATTTGAGGGCGTGGTTATCGCCCGCAAGCACGGCGGCATCAACGAAACCTTCACCGTACGCAAGATATCACACGGCGTTGGCGTGGAGCGAACCTTTATGCTGCACTCCCCGCGTATCGACAAGATAGAAGTGGTACGCAGGGGTAAGGTGCGCCGCGCCAAACTATACTATCTGCGCAAGAAGATCGGTAAAGCCGCACGCATCAAGGAACTGCGCACGCCACGATGACCGGCGAATGGGTAGAGTGGATAGCGAACCTCAACGTTCGCTATGTGTTGCTCATCTCGGCTGTTCTGACGCTGCTACGCCTGGGGTTGACACCATGGAACACACGCACGGCACGCCTGTCCGATGTCAGGCTGTCTCCGCTGCACAGCCCCAGGCTGTACGCGCTCAACGAACTTGTCGAGTCGGCAGTGCTCGCGTTTATTCTGGTGTTTCTGGTCATCCGTCCGTTTATCGTGCAGGCTTTTTATATTCCCTCAGGCTCCATGCGCCCCACTCTGCTGGAGGGCGACCGTATTCTGGTCGATAAGTTTACCCTGCGCTTGCGCGAGCCCATCGCTGGCGATATCCTGGTGTTCAAAGCGCCGCCGGAGGCAGACCCCCGAGAGATTGAGTTCATCAAGCGGTGTGTGGGCGTACCCGGCGATGTGATAGAGATACGCGACGGAGTGCTCTACCGGAACGGCACCCCCATCCGCGAACCATACATCGCCAGCCCACCGGAATACAACCTCAAGATTATCGGCGGGCACGTGTACGAAATCAACCTCTACGGCCAGGTCATGGAGAATAACCAGATTATCCTTGACCCTCACCGCGAGGCTTACATCCGTGAATCTCCCTCCGAAAAGATTCCGCCCGGCAAGCTGCTGATGCTGGGTGACAACCGCAATGATAGCAACGATGGACACAAGTGGGGACTGCTCGACCGCAACAGGGTGGTGGGCAAGGCATGGATTCTTTTCTGGCCGCCCCAGCGCATTCGCATCGTGCGTTAAACTCTCTGGTCGCCGGAGTGGATGAGGCAGGACGTGGTTGCCTTGCGGGCCCGGTGGTTGCCGCCTGTGTGGTGCTTCCAGCGGATGTGGAGGCAGAAGGGCTCCCCTTTTTCATCCGCGACTCCAAAAAGCTCTCTCCTATGCACCGCGAGCAAGCCTGCCGCTGGATATACCGCTTCGCACCGGTCGTCTCGGTGGGACTGGCTACCGTCGAGGAGATCGAGCAACTGAACATCTTGCAGGCGTCCCTGCTGGCAATGAGGCGTTCGGTAGAGTCGTCTCCTATGCCCCTAAATATGGTGCTGGTAGATGGCTCGCATGTCCCCGACGGACTGCCGTATCCCGCGCAAGCCGTGATCAACGGCGATGAGCTGGTTCCCGTTATCAGCGCAGCCTCTATTGTGGCGAAGGTGGTGCGCGACCACCTGATGGCGCAGCTGGACAGGCTGTTTCCACAATATGGTTTCGCCCGTCACAAAGGCTACGGTACCGCACAACATCGGCAGGCGATCGAGCGGTCCGGTCTATGTCCCCAGCACCGCCTGAGCTTCTGTGCACACCAGCCCCGCCTGCCCCTGGAGAGCCACAATGGACAATCGTGAGACAGCACGTGCCGGTGAGCAGATCGCCGCACAGTACCTTCGTCAAAAGGGCTGCACGGTGTTAAAGCGTAACTGGCGATGTCCGTATGGTGAAGTGGACATCATCGCGCAGGATGGCGACACGATACTCTTTGTGGAGGTGAAAGCACGCCATCATATAGAGTATGTTACGCCTCGTGAGGCGGTAGACGAGCGCAAACAAGCCCGCCTGCGCCAGTGCGCTGAAGTCTATCTGAGCGTGTTCTGCCCTGATTCACCGTGCCGTTTCGATGTGGTAGAGGTGTGGTGGCAATCGGGCAAGGTGTACGTTCGCTGGCTTCGCGAAGCTTTTTGAAAGCACACTCGCAAATAGGCAGGAATATGCAAATGCAAAGAGAAAAGAGTAAAGATAACTTTTCCTCAGCCATGATGCGGATGGAGGAGAGATGAAAAAGCTTATTCATAACGGGACAACGGTTTCACTGCAGCGCATCGTCCTGCTCAACTTGCTGCTGGCACTGGTGTACTTTGTGCTGGCAAGGCTGGGCTTGCAGTTCGCCTACGTGAAGGGGATGGCGACGCTCATCTGGATGCCCACAGGACTGTCGCTGGCGGCGGTACTTCTGGGCGGGTATCCGCTCCTGCCCGGCGTCGCGCTCGGCACTTTTTTGACCGTCCTCGCAAGCCCCGTTCCGCTGTGGGTCTGTTTCACCACCTCTGCAGGAAATACACTGGAGGCGTTTTTGGGTGCCTTCTTCCTCACCCGGTTTACCGACTTTCAGATTTCCTTCCCCCGTATCCGGGATGTTCGGAACTTCTTACTGTGGGCGGCTCTGCTCAGCACCATAGCCAGTGCTACCATTGGGGTGGGTTCACTGTGCTGGGCGGGCATTGTAGCTTGGCAGCAGTTCCCGAAGGTGTGGCTGATATGGTGGTTAGGGAACGTGGTGGGAAGTCTGCTCGTCGCTCCCCTGATACTGGTGTGGAGCCGGCTGCCCAGCTGGCAACTGGACGGCTGGCTGGAGTTTGCGCTGATGCTTGCGCTCACCGGTCTGGTTACCCTTGCCGTTTTCGGCGGCTGGACAATTTCCCTGCGTGTGGAACCTTATCCGCTGGCATTTCTTGTATTTCCCATGCTCATCTGGGGGGCACTGCGGTTTGGACAGCACGGTTGCACCGCAGCAAACTTCGTCTCAGCAGCACTGGCTGCCTGGATGACGGTTATGGGGAAGGGCCCGTTCGCCAGCTTCGGATTGCAGGAAAGCGTCGCCCTGTTGTGGGTCTTCATCATGGTGACCACCGTGCCGGCGCTGCTGCTTGCCGCTTCCATCAGCGAGCGACACCACGCCCAAAAGGCTCTCCAGCAAGCCTATGACCAGATTTACCAGATTATCAACAACTCGCCGGGCGTTGCTGTTCAGGGCTACGACCAGGAAGGACGGGTCTTGTTCTGGAACAGGGCCTCAGAAGAGCTTTACGGCTTCACCGAGCAGCAGGCGCTGGGCAGGCGACTGGGAGAGTTCTTGCTTTCGGAGGAGGATGCCAGGGAGTTCGAGCAGATGGTACAGCGCATCCTGCAAACAGGGCAACCCGCCCCGTTACGGGAATGGGAGACGAGAACTGCATCCGGTGCCCCTCGCTATATTCTCTCCTCCCTGTTCCCCGTCCGCCTCGAAGACGGGCAGACCCAGATAATATGCATGGATATCGACATCACGGAGCGCAAGCGGTTGGAAAGCGAACTATTTCGTGCTCAACGTCTGGATAGCATCGGGCGACTGGCAGGGGGTATCGCTCACGATTTCAATAACCTGCTTACCGCAATCATGAGCTATGCGGACCTCGCCATCGCGCGCTTACCTGAGCAGCATCCCGCCGTGGACGACCTGAAGCGGTTACTGGATACCGCCAGCCGCGCGGCAGATTTGGCGAAGCACCTGCTGGCATTTGCCCGGCGCCAGACGCTCTCGCCGCAGGTTATCGACCTGAACCAGATTATTCGCGATATGACACCGCTGATTACTCGCCTGCTCGGAAAGCAGGTAGACCTGAGAATACGGACCGAGCCTGCCCTTAAGAAGGTCAAAGCAGACCCCGCGCAGATGGAGCAGGTTATCCTGAACCTCGCCATCAACGCCCGCGATGCCATGCCGGAGGGTGGAGTGCTAACGATCGAAACCGCAAACGTCGTGCTGGACGAGGCTGATGTGCAATCCCACCCCGACCTGTCCCCCGGAGAATACGTAAGGTTATCGGTGAGCGATACGGGTATCGGCATGGAACCCGAACAGATGGAACATATCTTCGAGCCTTTCTACACCACCAAAGGCGAGAAAGGCACCGGTCTGGGACTGGCGGTCGTGTACGGGGTGGTGAAGCAGAGTGGTGGACATATTACCGTAGAGAGTCAGCCCGGACAGGGTAGCACGTTCCACATATACCTTCTCAGCGTCCCTGCAGAAGCCGAAAGTTCCCCCTCGCAGACAACCATTTGAGCCCCTTCACCCTACACAACAAGCCCTCTTAAGCCGAAGATTTTACCGGTATCGATCTCACACCAAGTGGAGGGAACGTACATGAGCGCGGCGACTATGACCGCAACCGCCGAAAGGCAGGTTGTCGCGTTTCGTCTGGGCAACGAGACATACGCTATTGACATTTCGTATATCCACGAAATCATCCGCATGAAGGAAATCACCTTCGTGCCGCGTGCGCCTCATTACATGCGTGGGGTCATCAACTTGCGCGGACGTATCGTACCGGTGATGAGTCTCAGCGCACGGTTGGGTTTGCCTGTTCAGGAAGAAACCCCCCAGTCGCGCATCATCGTGGTGGAGGTGAACGGCGAAAGCATTGGCATGATTGTGGATGCGGTCTCGGAGGTGCTTCGGCTGCCCGAAGACCATATCGAGCCACCCACCCAGATGGCAGGCACCGAAAGCGCAGACTACATCAGCGGGTTAGGAAAAGTCAACGACAAGCTGGTGCTGCTGCTGGATGTGGAAAAAGTGGTGGAACAGCAATAGGGGCTCCGCTGACCAGCATAGAATCTCTGTGCCGCGAGGTTGCGTATGATGGATACCAGTGAATACATTGCGCTGTTTCTGGAGGAGGCTGCCGAACAGATTAACATTCTGGAGCAGGATATCCTGCTGCTGGAGCAATCGCCCTCTCAGGATGTGTTGAACGAGATATTCCGCGCAGCCCACACCCTGAAAGGGTCATCGCGCGCCATGGGCTTTACCGCAATGGGTGAGCTTACCCACGCGATGGAGGATGTTTTCGACGCCCTGCGCAAAGGCGAAATCAGTGTCACCACTTCGTTGGTGAACCGCCTGTTCGACGCGCTGGATACCCTTAAAGCCATGCGGGACCAAATTGCGGAGGGCGGCACATCCAGCATCGACTGTGATGAACTGGTGCAGAGTCTGCGCAACGCCCTGCAGGAAACGACGTCCGACATACCGGCAAATGCACCAGCATCGGCGCAACAAGCCCCTGCGGGGCTGGTTCTGCAGGAGCATCAGCGAGAAGCGGCGTTGACCGCCATCGATAATGGACTGAAGGTCTATCACTTTACCGTGCGGCTGGCGGAAGATACGCTGATGAAGTCGGTGCGCGCGCTGATGGTGCTGCAGGCGATAGACGCCAACGGGGGTGCCGTTATCGCTTCGCACCCCGACGAGGACGCGCTGGATAACGAACAGTTCGGCGACTCGTTCGAGCTACTCGTCGCTACCGATAAGCCCATCGACCATCTGCGAGGCGTGTTGATGAGCATCAGCGAGATACGGGAGGTGGAGGTATCACCCTGGCAAGAGGCTTCTGCCGCTAGTCCAGCGCAACCTGCCCCCCGCGCCGAGCAGGAACCGCAAAAGCCGGTGGATTCGCCCGTCGCCGAGAAAACGGAGCCTCGCCCCCAACCTGCCGTTTCCTCTGAAGGCGAAACAGAGAAGACCACCAGCCGCACTCCCGCTATGTCCCAGACGGTGCGGGTGGACGTAGCGCGTCTGGACACGCTGTTGAACCTCGTCGGGGAGCTGGTGATCGACCGCACGCGCATTGCCCAGCTGGGGCGCGAATTCGAGGCACGTTCCCAGCACGATGACCTGGTGGACAGTCTGCTGGAAGCGGCGGGACACATCGGGCGCATCACCGACGAGCTGCAGGAACACATTATGAAAGCGCGAATGCTGCCCATCGAGCACGTGTTCAACCGATTCCCGCGCATGATACGCGACCTCGCCCAGAAGTTCGGCAAAGAAGTACGGCTGGTCATGGAGGGTCAGGAAACCGAGCTCGACCGCTCGGTAATTGAAATCATCAGCGATCCACTGATTCACATGCTGCGCAACAGCGTAGACCACGGCATCGAGCCGCCCGAAGTGCGCGAGGCAGCGGGCAAGCCCCGCCAGGGAACCATTCGCCTGAGCGCACGGCATGAAGAGAACTACATCCTGATCGAAATCGAGGATGACGGCAAAGGGATGGACCCTGCGCAGCTGCGAGAGGTGGCGGTCCGCAAGGGAGTTCTCACCCGCGACGCGGCGGAAAGGCTGAGCGACCGCGAGGCGCTGAGCCTCATTTTCGCACCCGGCTTCAGCACCGCCAAAGAGGTTACAGAAGTCTCCGGCAGGGGTGTGGGGATGGATATCGTGCGCAACAACATCCAGCGCGTCGGGGGCATCGTGGACGTGGAGAGCACCCCGGGCAAAGGCACACGCTTCTCCATCCGCCTGCCTCTCACCCTGGCGATTATCCGTGCGCTGCTGGTGCGCGTGAACGGACAGGTCTACGCAATCCCGCTCAGCTCCGTGCTGGAAACGCTCAAGATTGAACCCGAGATGGTGCAGTTCGTTGGTATGAGGCCCACTATCGTGCTGCGCGGACGCACATTGCCGCTCATCAGCCTGAAGGCGCACTTCTACGATGAGGATTTCTCCGCGCGCTCCTGCCGCGGTGAAGAGCCCATGTTTGTGGTGGTTGTTGGGCTGGGTGAACGGCAGGTCGGGCTGGTGGTCAGCCACCTGATTGGCGAGCAGGAGATAGTGATTAAGTCGCTCAGCCGGTACCTTGGGGAGATTGGCGGCGTCTCCGGCGCGACCATCCTGGGCGACGGGCGCGTTGCCCTGATTCTGGAGGTGGCAGACCTTTTCCACAACGTGTCGGCACGTGCCGCCTGAATGAGGAAAGGAGAAGGAGAAAACGATGGGAGAGCTGTCTTACATGCCAGCATCCAGTGTCATCGACACAAAACATCTGGAGGAAGCCATTCGCGAGAGCCTCGAGCGCTTGCCTCCCATGCCAGCGGTCATCACCCGGGTGATGGAGATGACCAACGACCCGAACTGCGGCGTGCAGGAGCTGCAAAAGGTTATCAGCATGGACGAAGTGCTTTCCTCGAAGGTGCTGCGTCTGGTAAACTCGGCGAGATACGGCTTCCCCAAACGCATCACCACGCTATCCCATGCCGTCATTCTGCTGGGCTTTGAGACCATCCGTAATCTGGCGGTCGGTGTCGCTGCCGTGCGTCTGGTGCTGCGACACGGTACGAGCTCGCCGGTGAACCGACAACGGTTCTGGGAACACTCACTGGAGACAGGGCTGGCAGCTTCTGCGCTTGCCAAGCATCTGCGCAAAGACCTGATTATGCGCGAGGAAATGTTCCTCACAGGTTTGCTACACGATTTGGGCATTCTCTTCCTTAGCCAGAACTTTCCGGCGGAGTACCGGGCAGTGGTCGAGCGCAGCGAGTGTCTGGAATCCGTCTACCCGGCAGAACGAGAACTGCTGGGCATCACACACACTGAAGTCGGCGCGCGGATGGTGGAGCACTGGAACCTGCCCCCTGTGTTCGCGGAGGTGATGCTGCACCATCACGACCCGATAGAGGATTCCCCCTTCTTCCATCAGGTAGGCGCGGTGTATCTGGGCGACAGGCTGTCGGCTAGCATCGCAGCCGAAGCCCCACCCGAACAGATGCCGGACCTCCCTGCTCACCTCTGTGAGGCCTTCCAGTTGGACAACAGCTCGTGGAGCTGGTGCCGGCGTGAGGTAGAAATGCAGATGGATGCGGCGAGAGACTTCTTGCACATCCTCCGGTCTCCGTAGAGCGGAAAACACCGCTTATATGGAACTATTTTACTGGGGACACCGCCTAACTAATCGGTCGGCAGCACCATTCGACACACCCCGCCGGACACGCCGAAGATTTTCGGGTTGCAGTCCTAAAGGCTGTATGTTATAATCCTTTCGGTGCAGAGGAACCATCCGCAGAGAAGCAGGAGAGGAAAAGGTCGCTTATGGACAACGTGTTTCAACTGCGCTCACAAATAGAGGCACTCCAGAAAAGCCTGGAGGAGAAGGACAGATATATCGCGAAGCTGGAGCGCGATCTGCAAGAGCTACAGCACAGCTATCGGGAACTGGAACAAAAATACCGCAGCACTGCCGAGACAGTAGAAACCCCTACGGCTATCACCGAGTTCGAGGAGACTCTCAAACGCCTGGTGCACCGCATCGCCATGATTCTCCAGGCGGAAAAATGCGTCTTCATGCTGTTTGACCGCGAGACCGGGGAACTGTATGCCGTACGCCCCGCCTTCGGTCTCACCGATGATGAAATCCGCAGCTTCCGCGTGCGAGCCACACAGGGCATCAGTGGGGAGGTATTCCGCTCGTCACAACCTATCATTTTCCATGATGCGGTGAACGACCCCCGCACCCTGCAGGAGCACGTGGCACTGCTGCGCATCCGCAACGGTGTCAGCGCGCCGCTGATTGTGGAAAAGCGCGACGAAGAAAACCGCGTCATTGACCGCATTACCATCGGCGTGGTGCACGTGTTTAACAAGCGTTATGGAGGCACCTTCATCGACGAGGACGTGCGCTTGCTAGAGCGTCTCGCCCGCAACGCCGCTGCGGTCATCGTCAGTGCGCAGATGTACCGCGAGGTCGTTGAGGAAAAAGAGGAGCTGGTGCATACCATCGAAAGCCTCTATGCGGGGTTGGTGATGGTGAATAAGCACGAGCGAATCACGCAGATGAACGCTTCTGCGCGACGTATCTTTGGCATCAAAAACGGCGAAAACGTCATCGGAAAACCCTACAAGGAAGTCATCCATATCGAACAGGTGCGCGAGCTGTTTGAGAAAGCGCTCACAGAGAAAAACGAAGGCGCGGTGGAAATTTCTGTGAAAGACCACCAAAGCGAGGCAGAGCGAATCTTCCAGGTGCAGGCAGCCGTCGTGCGCGGTGACGAAGAGAACGACCTCATCGGCGCGGTGGCTATCTTCAACGACATCACCGAAATCCGCAACGTCGAGCGCATGAAGACCGCCTTCGTCTCGACGGTCTCACACGAGCTGCGCACACCGTTGACCTCCATCAAGGGCTTCGTGTCCACACTGCTGCAGGATACGGAAGGCTTCTACGACCGCGAGACACAGCGTGAGTTCCTGCAGATTATCGACACCGAAACCGACCGCCTGAAGAGACTTATCGACGACCTGCTGAACGTGTCGCGCATCGAATCGGGGCGGGCGTTGCAACTCAACCCCAAACCGATCGATCTGCCCGCGCTAGCGGAGCGGGTTGCGACCATCCAGCGGTCGTACACCACCAAGCACCAGATTATCCTGGAGTTCCCCGAAGACTTCCCCACCATTATAGCGGACGAGGACAAGGTAGACCAAATATTGACCAACCTCATCAACAACGCCATCAAGTACTCGCCGCGTGGTGGAGAGGTGCGCGTGAAGGGTGTGCCGGAGGGCGAGACGGTGCTCATCAGCGTCAGCGACCAGGGCATCGGCATCCCCAAGGAGCACCTACCCAAGATTTTCGAGCGGTTCCACCGGGTGGACAACCGCGACACCCGCGAGGCAGGCGGCACGGGCATCGGGTTGTTCCTGGTGAAGCACCTGGTGGAGCGACACGGCGGAACCATCTGGGTGGAGAGCGAGGAAGGCAAGGGTTCAACCTTTTACTTCCGCCTGCCCCTGCAGCCGCCACCCGAGCAGCCAGAAGACGAAAAACCCACCAAGTAGGGGCAACCCCTTGTGGTTGCCCATGACCGGGGCAAACAGGGGATTTATGGGGGCAGACACAGGGGTCTGCCCCCTCTCACTAAAACTTCGTGGCAACACCCATAGCGAACTGGTTCAACTCGGGCTTGCTGCTGCCGCCCTTCGCGTCGTTGATCGTGTACTCGGTTTTCAAATGAGTGAGGTGGGACAACCGATAGCCTACCCCCAGTGAGTAGCGACGGTATTCGCGGACCGCCACAGGGCTTCCCCCAAGTTTGGCAGTGGCACCGTCCTCCAGATTCATCTGGCTGTAGCGCAAGCCCAGATAGGTTCTGGGAGAAAGGTTCAGCAGCACCTCGGCGAATCCGCAGCTGCCCTTGCGGTCCGGGGCGCCATCGGCATCGTCCACCAACCGCCCAAACGCCACCGCCGCTTGCCAGGGCACGTCCGGCTGGGAACCAACGATAGACTTGATGCCTTCCTTCCCGTAGTTGTAGCGCAGGTCTATCTCCCAGATGCTGCGCCGCCAGCCCATCGCCCCGGCAGGCGGGTCGAAGACTTCCGCAATGTTCAGGTCGGGTTTGTCCAGCGTACCATCCCTCTTCACCAAATTACCCGTGCGAATGGCGCTGATCGCCAGATACAGCCGGTCACTGACCAGTCCACCCACCTTTGCACCAATGGTAATATCCTGTGCAGACATTGTGAACCCCTGGGTACCGTTGAGCAGCTCGATGGAATAGGTCCATGGCAGCCTGCCGCGAGTGAGGGGACCCCGCAAGTTAATCCCTTCATCGTAGCCCGATACGTGCAACACAGCATTGGTTACCACAATGCTCTCTACAGGATTGTCGGTCCACGTTTCCACACCAATGTCGATTTTGTGTTTGCCCAAGCGGATGGTGTGCCCCGGCAGCGCGCCGCCCCAGTCTTTGATGTCCACATAGAAATGGTCGAACCCGCCACTGGCAGCCCGATTGTTGCTGTAGCAGTTGATCACGGTGATGTAGTCGTTGGGGCTGAAGGCGAAGCGGATTTTGGCATCGGGAATATCCACACTGCGGTAAGGAAACGTCCCGTGACCTTGCGTGCCCACGACACCAGCGAACAGCCGTCCGTCTATCGCGATGCGGGCGCCTTTGTTCGCCGGGGTCACCGCCGGATCTGCCGCTTTCTGCGCCTTCTGCAGTGCTTCCATCTGGCGCTCCAGCCTGTCCAATTGCGCCTTCACCTGCTCCAGTTCAGCCACTTGCTGGCGGAGGCGAGCAATCTGTGCCTGCAGTTCCTCCGCCGAAACCTCCTGTTGCGCGTGCACCGCAGCGCTTAACACCAGCGCCGCCGCAATCCCACACAGCACATTACGCACCGAAATCATCATCAGCGTCCTCCCTAAATGGCATGTTAGATTTTCACCAGGTTCACTCGCGTATCGTAGAACGACACGCTGCCCCCTACCGGGTCAATCATACACGTGTTTCCGAGGTAGGGGTCCACCCACATCGCCGCGTTGGCGTGGAGCCCTCTTGCGCGGCGCGGGTCACCTTTGACCACTTGTCCGTCGATAATAGCGTCCCGTGCGCCCGTCGCCCAGTGACCATGGCCCAGCGTAAAGGTGACCACGCCCGGCATAATCGTTTGGGTCAACCGGACAGTGCCAATCATCGCCTTCTTGACGCCATTGCCCAGGTCCCACACGCCGGAGGGGTTGGTGGCACTCACCACCTTGACCCGGTCACCATCACTCAACCCGAGCCGTTTGGCATCGTCCGGATGGATCAGCACTTCGTTCTCCGGACGCAGTACAAGTAGCCAGTAGTTGGCGACCGTGCGTGATTTGGTGTGGAGGATGTGCCTCTGGGTTAGCAGATGCAGAGGATATCCCTCTTCCAGCCCCTCCTCCTTCGTTGTGGTGCCCCGCGCGGTAGCAATGGGCACGTAAGTAGCGTAGCCGGGCAAACGCTTGCCGGTAAAGGCGTTTTTCACGCCTGCGGTTTTCTCCTGATAGAGGTTGATGAGCTTGCCGTACTTGTTGGAGACCTGAGCGCCCTTATAGATATCCGAGTGGTTCTGGAAGCGTCCTCCGCGGTTGAGAACGTACACCACCTTCCGCCACGCTGGGCCGGCGATGCGCTG
>JGI24188J35168_1000093_pt1 | contig 43758 bp, 29 predicted proteins | sample YNPBryantNP2012_FD_35168 | JGI IMG/M metagenome (IMG submission 35168) | reverse complement strand
TGAAACACGGACGTATCGCTCCTGCCATCACTTTATCCATGTCCATTATCGGCTACGAAGGCGGCAGAGTTCAGGTCAGGAATAATGCTGAGTCCCCACCTCTTGCGGTGTGCGCCAGCGTCTCTCTGCAACAGATTCATGCTGCTTTCGGTGCACAAACCGCGCCACACGCTCATGCTGCTCGGCGTTGAGGTCGGCAAAAGCACAGTGCAGGCGGTATTCCAGATGCCCGTCCACCACAGTCTCGGACACTCCTACTACTGTCAGGCGCGTGGAGGCGGGCAAAATCTCAGATAACGCCGGTACTTCCAGGCGCACCGTGCTTCCCACCACAGGAGCCACCGGCGCCTGCACACACACTCCGCCTCCACCGATGTCCAGAATCATTCCGGCATACCGACCAATGCTCTTTCCACCGACAATCTCGACAGTAGCCGGGGCGATGAGTTCCACGCGCGCAAACTGTCTTCTCTGCAAACGATGAAGCAGAGGCTGTCGGTGTAACCGCAAAACACATGGTTCACCTCTTTCNACACCGACAACCTCGGTTTCCATCACATACAGGCTGTCTATTGCGTTCACCGCCAGAGCGACCCGTGTGCCTGGCACGAAATGCTCATCCTCTGCCAGCACGGGCAAGTCCACATCTACTGTGCTGGGGTGAACGCTGCGCACCATCGTACGCCATCGGCGCAAACGCTCCTCCTCGGAACCGTCCAGCAGTTGCAGGTAAGCACATTGCCCTCTGCGCAACTCCGAAGAAGATATCAACCCCTGTCCGCGTAGAAGGCGAATGCGATGCAGCCACCAGAGGTACCACAGATAGCGTAAAGCGAGGATAGCAATCAGCACGAGACTAATAACCAGCGTGCCCACCCATATCCATGACTGTCCATCGGCTACAAGAGCACGCTGCCACCACGCCGAAGGGCGGCTCACTAATGCGCTCTCCGCCAATACAACAACCATGAGCAATCCTCTCCTTGTTCATCCTCAACGAGTTCCTTCCACACCGGAGAGGATTTGCCTTCTGGTACAGCTACGAGCAAATGGGCAAGAAGTGGCTGAGCAGATAAACAACCGGTAAAGCGAACAGCAGGCTATCAAACCGGTCCATGACTCCACCATGTCCGGGCAGGAAGCCGCCAAAGTCCTTTATCTCCAGTTCGCGCTTCAGGGCGCTTTCGAACAGGTCACCTGCCTGCCCCATCACTATCGCCACCAGCGCCAGCACCGCCGCTGTCACGGGCGGCAAGCCTGTTCCCAAAGCGGTCAGGCTGGCGGCAACTGTCCCCAACAGTGTACCCGCCGCCGCTCCTTCCCAGCTCTTGCGCGGACTGAGTCGGGGAGACATTCTCCGCCTGCCGAAGCGCTTACCCACGAAGTAGGCTGCGGAGTCACACACCCACATCGAGACACACGTCAGCAATATCAGGCGCACGCCGTCCGACAACCACACCCCCTCCCCGGCACAGCCCGCATCTATCAAACGCAGTTTCACCCAGATGCCCAGCAACAGCCCGGGATACAGAACCACGAACGCAGCCGTGCCAACATTCCGCCACACACCCAACTTCCCCAGCCTCTCCGCCTGCCACACTTCCCACGCCAGAGCAACCAGCACGACAGAGGCAACCACCAAACGAATGCCCTTCAGAAAGGTCGTCTGCGGCTGCGACCCCAGCCACGCATCAAAGGGCAGGTACACCGATAACATCGCCAAAGGGCGGTTCACCCGTACCTCCGGATACCGTTTCTCCACCGCCAACAGCATCTCCAGCATACCCATCAGCGCTATCAGCATCACCAGTACCACCCAGGTACTCCCCGCAGGCATCACTGACGTCGGCGGACCCACAAGCGCGAGCAAAAACACAGGGATACCAACCAGCGCAGTCAGCACCCGCTTAGCCAGCTCGGTCATCGGCGAGCCTCCACGCATACTCATACTCCTGCGGGGTGTCGATATCGTAAGCCAGTTCCGGGTCGCACTCCACCGCCCGACAGCGCATCCCCAACAGTNGTTCNGCGCGACGTTCCACATCTGCTACCCTCAGCTGTCGGGTAGCGTATTTCCACAGAACATACCACCCTGCCAGCATCGCCAGCCGCCAGAGGCTCTTCCGCCGCTGCGCGACCTGGCGTATCCATTCGGCACGCGCCAGCAGTGCAGCGGGTTCGACCATCATTGCACACCCCGCCACAAACTCGCCATCCCTCAGGCGGGCATACGTGCTGGGCGAGCCGGGGAAACGTGCGTCGAACACCTCGCGCCGGGCTATCGCGTAGCAGAGCTGCACATCGGGCGGACAGGCATCCACAAAACGGTTGATTGCCTCGGCCGTCACGAAGGGCAGGTCTGAAGTGAGGTAAAGCACGCGGGGATATTCCGCCACCACCCGCNAACCGGCGATAAGGTTCTCGTGCGCCTCCCGAAGCTCGGGTACGAGGGTTTCATGCGGGGGATTTAACCAGTGTTGCAGTTCCGCACTACCGACAATGACAGTGCGCTCCGCCCGCCCCGTTGCCCGCACCGCGTCTAAAACGACTTCGAGCAGAGTGCGCCCCCCTGTTTTTAGAAGCGCTTTGATAGGGTAATCCCTGCTTTCACCGCTGTAGTCGCGGGGAACGTTCAATGCAAACTCCGTTCTNGCGATGCGCCCGCCTGCCGTTATGACTACTGCAAGATTCATCCTCAAGGCGCTATCACCACCCGGTTCTTGCCAAATCGCTTCGCCCGGTAGAGTGCGGTGTCTGCAGCAGCAATCAGGTCGGAAACGGTGAGCGCATCCTCGGGATAACTTGCAACACCGATGCTCACGGTGCAGCGCACCGGCGGACCGCCAGGATACCCCGGAAACGGTGTGCGCGCTACCACCTCGCACAGCCTCTGAGCCAGCACGACAGCCGATTCCTTATCGGTTTCCGGCAGAATCACCGCAAACTCCTCGCCACCATACCTGCCCGCGATGTCGCTCTGGCGGATGTTCTGCCGCAGTATCTCTGCAAGCTGACGTAGCAGTTCGTCTCCCTGCTGATGGCCGTAGGTGTCGTTGTACCGCTTGAAGTAGTCCACGTCTATCATCAGCAGGGTCAAAGGATGGTGATAGCGTAGCGAGCGGGACAGCTCCTCCTGAAGCCGCTCATGCAACCGGCGATGGTTTAATAAACCCGTCAAGCCATCGCGCACCGCCATCTCCGCGGTCTGCCGATACAGCCGCAAGTTCTCCAGTAAAATCGNCAGATGTTCCACCAGTACCTGTATGGTNTCATAGTCCGCTCGCACAAACGGTTCCCGCTGTGGGTCACGCTCCAGTATCAGCAGACCCCAGGGGTAGTCGTGGACGCACAGCGGGATAAGCAGCAAATGTCCATGAAAACGCTCCTGCAGGTCGGGCAGGCGTTCGGAGAGTGAATGCGCAAGCACCAGCGGTTTTCGGTGGTCTAACGCTTTGCCCAGCATCCCGTTCGCCTCTAGGTAAGCAGGAAACACATCCCGACTTTGCTGCGGGTAAACGCCAACGATTTGCAGGTGCGCCTCCTGACGGGCGTAGCTCCACAGGGTCAGCCGGTCAAAAGGCAACAGACGGCGCAGTTCGCTACCAAGGTCTTGCAGCAGCTGGTCCGGATGCAGATGGGCTATCAGTCGCTGGTGCATGGTTCGCAGGGCGCGGATTTGGCGTTGCGCCAGATGCGCCTGGATAAACGCCCGCGCCGACAACAACCCGATAGCGCCCATCACGCAAAACAGTACGATGGACAACCATCCCCACGCGCTCTGTATAGATAACGTTGCCATCACCGTGGGGAAAGCCACAGCGTCCACGAACATCTCCGCGCGTGCTACAGACCAGAAGGGCACTTTTCGTCCGCCTTCACCCCACCACAGCAAAAGCACCCGCACCACCCCAAACAGCAAAGCCGCCGCCAGTACTCGCAACAAGAACTGCCAAGTTACTGCCGAAAGACTAGCGGAAGGGTGTAACAGGAGACCGCTGCACATCACCGACAGTGCGACTGCGGAGGCGTACAACAGCGTATTGTAGCGTTCACGCACGACACGCTGTGCCATCCACCCCGCGACGAGGCTCATCGTACCGCCGAGGACTGCGCCATATAGCACACTGGTGAAGAAAACCACCGCTCCGCCGAAGCGCACCCTGCGGGACCTCAACCGCCCTACGGGTAACGCCATCGTCAGCACCGTGAGCAAGAGGAGCAGAGACAGGGGTAACGGGTGCACCACTTGCACAGGCTGCAGCCACCAGCACACGGGCAGACCCGCGAGGGCTATACCCCACAAGACCTGTTGCTTTCGTTGCAGACCGTGCACCAAAGCGATTTCTCCTGCCGCAAGCTCTTGTGGATATTATATGGCGAAAGCGGTTCGGTTGCAAGCCTGCGATATCCAACGGCGGGAGCCTTATGTAGCCGCAGGCTAAAGCCCGCGTTGCTGGAGGGCGACCCCCCGCGTGAGCCGATCCCCCACCCGACCTCCCCGTGGACGGGGAGGGGTTTTACGGCTCGGTAGGGGTCTCGCCCTCCACAGAAGACGTGCACTACCTTCCGTAACCGCCAGGTGGGGNTGGCGCTGCCGACGGCGTACGGGACTGCCCCNGCATCGGTGGTGCCAGATTGACACCGGGGGGAGGGGTTCCGGAAATGCGTTTGGGTCCCTCAANCCACTGCCTCGCGTAGAAGAAACCCGCTATGGCTAACACCACCACAATCACCAGCACCGCCACCCAGGGCGGAATCTCGCGTTTCATCTCACACCTCCAGATAGCGACCTCCGGCAGTGCCGGAGGTCGTTTGATTTGACGTGTTTACGGGTTCAGCACAGGGTCCGCGTCACGGTCTGCCTGCACCGTCCACTCATGCGGGAAGGTATGTCCCCACTTGCGGGTGGAAACATGCCCATCGGTCCAGATGATGTTTTGCATGCTGTTGAAGAAGCCCTGCACGTTGGGGTCCCGCGAGCTCCAGTTGGTGCCGGTGCACGTCCAGGTGTTCCATCCCAGCCGCAGCGGATAATCGAGGTGACCATCCTGCCACGAGTCCGGGCAGTGCCCGTTCACCACGTAGATGGTGCCCGCTGGCTCCTGCAACGCTGCCTGGCTCAGGAAGCGGTCCCAGACGATACCATAGTGTGCACCGGGGTTGTTGTCTTTCCACAGGGTATGGTACCACGTGCCCACCCCGTTGAGCATGTAAGAGAAGTAAAGCGTGTTGCCATCGGGGCTGAGGTTGATATTCAGTGCCTTACAGACCCATGGTGCGTTGGCATCATACGCAGCCTCCAGCTGCGGCGAGAGGAATACCCGCGTGTTCTTTACATAAGGCTGCAACAGCGCGGGCCAAAAGACCCACGGCCCCGGCGAACAGCGGGGGTCTCCCTCGTAGGGCAGACCATAGCCCAGCAGCTTCTCGTCATAGTCCTGCGAGTACATCATCAACGCCAGACCCTGCTGTTTCATGTTGCTGATGTCGGAAGCCTGGCGGGCTTTGGTGCGCGCTTGGCTGAACACCGGGAACAGAATAGCCGCCAGTATCGCGATAATCGCGATGACCACCAGTAGCTCGATGAGCGTAAAGCCAAACCGTTTCATCGTTTTTCCCTCCTTGTTCTCTGGTTCGTTTAGATTCGGAATCTGCGTCACACGTGAACATGGAACAATCTTCTACTGACCGCCGTTCCATCACCTCCTTCGCAGGGAAGACTCCCGCACCATCAGCTGCGGCAACAACACCGCCGACTGCAAGGGGGCGTTTGGCTGCGCCATGCGCCGCTGCAGGAACTCGCACGCCACCCGACACATCTCCTCCAGCGGCTGCCGAACGGTGCTGAGAGGAACTTCCAGATACTCCGTATCCTCGATGCCGTCACAGCCGACCAGAGCCACTTCTTCAGGAACACGCACGCCCAGCAAACGCAATACGCGATACGCGCCCAGAGCCATCTCGTCGTTGTGGCAGAAGATGCCGTCAGGAAGACCGAACTGCTCAACGTAAGCTGCCACCGCCGCCATCGCTGCGGAACGCGACTGGTCCACGCTGACAATGTACTCCTTCGGCAGACCTGCCACTTCCACCACCGCGTCGTAAGCATCACGACGTGCATCGCCCGGATGGCGTGACTCGGCATTAACCAGATAAGCCACTCGGCGACAGCCCTGTTCGATCAGATGCTTCACTGCCTGCGCGGTTCCCGTATAAAGGTCCACACCGACATAGTCCACATCCGTCAGATAGTATGCGCCCACGCTGACCACCGGCACCGGTCGCCGATGGGAGATTTTTCGCACTGAGCGCAACGCCCCCACGCATTCAAAACCAATAATCCCGTCCACACGCCCCCAGCCGTGCCGGGGTGGCTCGTTCTGATGCCCCACCTGCCGAATCAGCAGCTCGTATCCCGACCGCCACAGGGTGGTCTCCATCAGGTGGACTATCCTGGCATGAAAGGCAGTAAACAGCTGGCTCATCCACAGCGCCACCGTACAGGTGCGCCCCGTGACCAGCGAGCGCGCCGCCAGATGGGGCTGATAACCCAGCTCTTCCGCCGCACGTAGCACGCGCTGCCGCGTCTGCTCGGAAATCAAGCGTTCTCCTCTGCCGCTGAGCACCCGCGACACCGTGGAGGGCGATACACCAACCTGCTCTGCGATCTGCTTGATGGTGACTTTCATGGTCTCTGTCTATGCAAACGTTTGCATTGATGGCTCCATTATACCCCTGCCCTGCGAATTTGTCAACGGGAACAGGGGGGTTCCTCTCGCTTGCGTTACCCGTTCCTTTTTGCGTATAATCTAAATCGTTAACCAATATGGGAGCACAGGCGATGAAGAAAGTGGTTTTGGTCTATTCCGGGGGGCTGGACACCTCGGTTTGTATTCCGCTGATGCGGGAAGAATACGGCTACGACCACGTGATTACCGTTACGGTGGATGTGGGTCAGCCCGAGGAGGACATCCGCGAAGCGGAAAGCAAAGCGCGGGCACTGGGCACAGAGCATTACACCGTGCCTGCCAAAGAGGAGTTCGCCCGCGATTACTGCTTCGCGGCGGTGCAGGCAAACGCCAGCTATGAGGGCTATCCGGTCAGCACCTCCATCGCTCGCCCGTTGATCGCCGCCAAAGCGGTGGACGTGGCGAAGCGGGTGGGTGCTACGGCATTCGCCCATGGTTGCACAGGCAAGGGCAACGACCAGTTTCGCATCGAGTTTACCCTCCGTGCGCTCATGCCCGATGCGGTCATCCATGCGCCTATCCGTGAGCGCAACCTCACCCGCTCGTGGGAGATAGAGTACGCCAAATCGCGCGGCGTGCCCATCACCCAGAGCGTGGAGAAAATCTGGAGCATCGACGAGAACCTGTGGGGACGCTCTATCGAAGGCGGAAGGCTGGAGGAACCCGACTATGCCCCGCCCGAGGAGATTTACCGCTGGACGCGCAACCCGCAGGACGCCCCTGATGCGCCGCGCGAGGTGACACTGCAGTTTGAGAACGGCGTACCTGTCGCCATCGACGGCGAACCGCTCTCCCCCGCGGAGCTGATTGCCAAACTGAATCGCATCGCAGGCGAGAACGGCGTCGGGCGTATCGACATCATGGAGGACCGGATGCTGGGGCTGAAGGTGCGCGAGAACTACGAGTGCCCAGCCGCCGTGACCATCCTGACCGCGCACCACGCGCTGGAGGCACTGGTACTGACGCGCGAGGAGCTGCGCTTCAAGTCGCTGGTGGACGCCGAGTGGGCGCAGCTCGCATACTACGGGCTGTGGTTTGACCCCTTCAAGGAGGATCTGGAGGCGTTCATCCGCCAGACGCAAAAGCGGGTGACCGGCACCGTATGGCTGCGCCTCTACAAAGGCAGCCTGCAGGTCATCGGGCGAAGCAGTCCGTGGGCGCTGTACTCCGAGGAGCTGGCGTCGTTCGACACCACCACCTTCGACCAGCGCGAAAGCACCGGCATGGTGAAGATTTTCGGCTTGCAGGCGCGGATGTATCACGCCTTGAAGCAAAAGCGAGAGGGCAACAGCACGCCATGAGCAAGCTGTGGGGAGGACGTTTCGAGAAGCAGACGGACGAGGCGGTGGAGGCGTTCACCGCCTCTATCGGTGTCGATGCGCGGTTGTGGGAGGTGGATATTCGCGGCAGCATCGCGCACGCGCGGATGCTGGGCAAAGTCGGCGTGCTGACGCCGGAAGAAGCGGACGCTATCATCGCTGGTTTACACGCGCTGCGTGAGGACATCGCGGCAGGCAGGATCGCTTTTGACCCGAAGGCAGAAGACATTCACTCCGAGATTGAGCGGCTGCTCACCGAGCGCATCGGCGCGGTAGCAGGCAAACTGCACACTGCCCGCAGCCGCAACGACCAGGTGGCAACCGACACTCGCCTTTACCTGCGCGAGGGAATAGATACCTTGTGTGAGCAGATACGCCTGCTGCAAAAATGGCTATTGCAAACAGCACGTAACCATCTGCACACCATCCTGCCCGGCTTCACCCATCTGCAGCACGCGCAACCGGTGAGCCTTGCTCATCATCTGATGGCGTATTTCTGGATGTTTCAGCGCGACCGCGAACGGCTGACTGACTGTCGCAAGAGGGTGAACCTGCTCCCGCTGGGCAGCGCAGCACTGGCAGGCACCTCCTTTNCCCTTGACCGCGAGATGGTAGCGCAGGAGCTGGGCTTCGACGGGCTGTGCGAGAACAGTCTGGACGCCGTGTCCGACCGTGACTTTGTGGTGGAGTTCCTGNCCTGCGCCGCACTGGTGATGACACATCTGTCGCGTCTGGCGGAGGAGTTAGTCTTGTGGAGCACGCCTGAGTTCGGCTTCGTGGAGCTGGACGATAGCGTCACCACCGGCAGCAGCATCATGCCGCAGAAAAAGAATCCCGACGTGGCGGAACTCATTCGCGGGCGCATGGCACGCGCGGTGGCGGATTTGACGGGCGCACTGGTCATGCTGAAAGCGCTGCCCCTTTCCTACAACCGCGACCTGCAGGAGGACAAAGGTTTTCTGTTCGATGCGCTGGATACGGTGCTTTCCAGTGTGTCCCTCATGCATTTGATGCTATCGCGGGCGCAGTTTCGCACCGAACGGATGCGTCAGGCGGTGCGCGGCGACTTCTCCANTGCCACCGACCTCGCCGACTATCTGGTGCGCAAGGGAATGCCTTTCCGACAGGCACACGAGGTGGTGGGGCGTGTGGTGCANTACTGCCTGAAACAGGGCGTGGCACTGGAGGATTTGGACGTGGCACAGCTGCGTACCTTCAGTGACCTGTTCGGCGCCGACGCCGTGCAGCTGCTGCAACCCGAAGCGGTGATGCAGGCAAGACGCTCTCGCGGAGGAACTGCCCCCGAGGCGGTTCATCAACAAATCCAGCTGGCAACGCAACTACTGGGAGGTGAGGATATCCGTTGANCCGATCCTACCGCTATCTGGACCTGATCACGGTGAGCTTCGTCGTGGTGCTTTTGCTGTCCAACATCGTGGCGGTGAAGCCCGTCAGAATACTGGACTTCCTGCGCCTCGACCTCGACAGCGGCACGCTACTATTCCCGATTTCGTACATTTTTGGCGACGTGCTGGTAGAGGTGTATGGCTATGCTCGCTCCCGACGGGTCATCTGGATGGGTTTCGGCTTTAACTTGCTGGCGGCACTGCTCTTCTGGGTAATAGTGATGCTGCCGCCATCGCCCGAATGGAAAATGCAGGACGCCTTCGCCATGATACTGGGTCAAACGCCGCGTGTCGTTGCGGGCAGNCTGATTGCCTTCTGGTGTGGCGAGTTTGTCAACTCCTACGTGATGGCGAAGATGAAGATATGGACGGGCGGGCAGTTCCTGTGGACACGCACCATCGGCAGCACCATGGTGGGACAGGCGGTAGATACCGTGCTGTTTCAGACAATCGCCTTCGCCGGCGTTTGGGACACGGGACTGCTGCTGCGTGTGATCGTATGGAATTACACCGCAAAGGTACTCTACGAGGCTCTGGCGACCCCTCTCACCTACGCAGTGGTTGGTTTNCTGAAGAAGGCAGAGCAGGAAGATTACTACGACTACGACACCGATTTCAACCCGTTTGCCTTGAAAGCGTAGGGGCAACGCGCGGTTGCCCCTACGGAGTGGTTCGCTANCCCTGCGAAGCGTATGCTTCGTACACGATTTCCACCGCNCGCAAGCCGTCGTATCCGGTGACCTGCAGCTCTTTCCTGCCCAGGCAGGCATCTACGAAGTGCTGTATCTCCCCGACGAACCGGTCTGGACCAACCTCTTCCAGCGGTTGCCAGTCGTCCATTTTGTTCGTCTTATAGCGGCTCTTGAAGCCGTCCCAGTAGTGCACCATTGCCGCGCCTTCCGTACCGTACACTTCCACCACGTTGAACCCGGCAGCAAGCACCCAGCTGGCTTCCACCACACCCATCCGCTTATCGCTGGTGGACAGCAACGCAATGGCGGTATCTTCGACCTCGCCGATGGCAGGGTTCGTCTGACGGGTCACCGCCTGCACGCGGGCAACTTCTCCCACCAGAAAGCGGAACAGGTCAATGCTATGCACACTGGTATCCATCAGCACGCCGCCTCCAGCCACTTCCTTGTCCGAGAACCATCGCTCTTCCACCCCTTTGAACGGGCCCGCAAAGCGGTTGCGGAACATNACCACTTCTCCCAGTTCGCCCGCATCGATCAGCCGTTTGAGAGCCGCTATCGGGGGGTGGAAGCGGTGGCAGAAAGCGGTCATGAGTTTGACCCCTCTGGCGTCCGCTGCCTGTACCATTTTTCGTGCGGCGTCGGGATGATGAGCCAGAGGTTTCTCGCACAATACATGCAATCCCTTCTCTATCGGCAGCAACGCCGCATCCAGATGGGCAACGGGAGGCGTGCAGATGTCCACGGCATCCAGTTCACTCCGCTCCAGCATCTCCTCCACACTGCGGAACGCATCCGCCCCTACCTGCTGAGCAGCCGTGCGCGCAACTTCCTCATTGATATCGGTGACCGCCACAATCTGCGCTTCCCGTACGCGCTCGTAACTGGAGAGGTGCGTCCGTCCGATACCGCCTGCACCTATCAAGCCAACGCGAAGTTTTCGGTTACTCACGGTGATTTACCTCCCTGTCTCTGTTGTATTACACAGGCTTCTCGACGCATCTCCTCAGGCTGATGAGGTCGTTGAAGCCTGCGCAAACCAGGCGTTCATAAATCCATTTTTCTATTTCGCCATTGCTCCCCTCAGTTCCCGCTTCCGGCGCGTATTTTGCGGTGAAAGAGATGCGTATCGGTTGCCGCCAAACGGCAACAGGAGTGCCTGCATCCGCGCGCGAATTGGAAAAGGGGAGGAGGAAGATGCGTGTCGTTACCTTTGGAGAGACAATGCTTCGTTTATCTCCGCCCGGCTATCAACGCATCACGCAGGCGGAGCGGTTCGAAATCGCCATTGCCGGCACGGAAAGCAACACGGCAGCGGTGCTGGCGCAGCTGGGTATTCAAACCGTCTGGTTGTCACGTCTGCCCGATAACCCATTGGGGCACCTGGTTGCGCAACGGCTCAGGGCGCTTGGGGTGGATGTGCAACACGTCTCGTGGGACAGCGATAGCCGATTGGGGCTGTACTTCGTGGAAGCCGGCGTGACGCCGCGTCCTACCCGTGTGTATTACGACCGCAAAGGCTCGGCAATGAGCTGCTGGCGTCCCGGAGAATGGGACTGGCACAACCTGCTTCGCGGTGCGAGCCTGCTTCACGCAACAGGCATCACGCCTGCACTGAGCGAGGGCTGCCGAGAAGCCACCCGCGAGGCGTTGCAGGTCGCACGTGAGATGAACGTATCCGTTTCATTTGACCTGAACTACCGCTCGCTGTTGTGGTCTCCCGATGAGGCGCGCCTGGTGATAGAATCGCTTCTCCCGCTGGTGGATTTGCTGATAGTCTCCCCCGCCGACGCGCGCACGGTGCTGGCAATAGACGGCGAGGATACGGATATCGCCGCGCAGATACAACGACGCTATCGGGTTCCGGTGGTTGCCACCCCGTTACGCGACCAGCAATCGGCGACGATGGGACGACGTTTCAGCGTGGTGGCGACAGCCGAGCATGTATGGCGCTCGGAGGGATGTCCNTTCGAGGTGATAGACCCCATCGGCAGCGGCGACGCCTACGATGCCGGTCTGTTGTACGGTTATCTGCAGGGGGATATCGNCCTGGCGATGCGTTGCGCGGACGCCCTTGCGGCACTAAAGCACACAGTGCCGGGAGATATGCTGTTTATTACACGCACCGAATTGGAGCAGCTGCTACGTGGAAACCTGAGAGGGATCCTCCGGTAAAAGGGCGGGGGGGAAGGTACCCTCCCGCCTCGCCATGTGCTAGAATAGCCAGTTCAGTTCAACAGTCAGGTCGTTCACATCAGACTTACCGCTGTACTTGCGGTTGCGGTACTCCACCACCAGTCTGCCCACGCTGTTCAGACGATGGCTCACTCCCACCGACAGCCCAACTAGGCGGTTCTCAGTATCGCTAGGGATGTCGCGATAGAAGTGGTCATAGCGCACCCACCCCAGCGTGGTGTCGGTGAAGTGGTAACCCAGTTCGGCGAACCAGGTACGCACCCGACGCGATGCAGGCAGGTCATGTTTGCCCGACAGTGCGCCTGCGGAGAGGGTGTACTGCGCGGTAGTGTAGTTGCCGAACACGCCCACGCGGTCGAATTTGTCTTCGGGACCGCCAGCGGTCTTAAATTTGCCGCTGTAGCCGTACACCCCGATGCCGGTTCCGCTGTCTCCAGCACATACTCCAGAGTCGCGTAGACATCCTTGAAATTGTTGGTCTCCGCGATATTGGGGTTGGCGTTACCGCCCGCGCTGTTGACGATGCCCACCTCGCCGAGCAATTTGCCTTCGTACACGTAGCCTGCAGACACCCCGTATGCCCGGTCGCGCGGGGTGTAGTCGTTGCCACCGCCGGGGCGACGGTTGATCGCCTCGTTGCGGCTGTTCGACAAACGTCCACCTGACCCGTAGTAGTAAATCAGGTACGGGTAGATTTGCCCCGCGCGAACCCAGTAGAAGGTATCCGCTGCGGCGTCCGAATTGTAAAACAGGTAAGCATCTGCCAGCTTGGAGCGACTGCCCGCCCCGGCGGCATCCCCTGCCCGTTCGTGCATGTAGTACTCGAAGAAGTAGGAGAAGTTTTTGTCGATAGGTCCGCCGGAGTAAATGGACAGCGACTCCACATCGAACTTGGTCGAGGGGTCGGCATCCTTATCGGCAACGAAGCGCACCTTGCTCGCCCAGCTGGTATAGTTGGCGAGATTATAGCCTTCGCTACCGATGCCTTCCTCATCGGGCATGCGGGCCCTCGCAGCAGGAACATGCGCCCGGTGTGGTTCAGCTTGTTCAGCCCCCAGTGGCAGGACGAGCAGTCCGCCCCGGTGCGCCTGCCCCAGGCAGGAACCGCGTGTGCCGCCACGCTCAGTGCGAACAGCGCGGCGAGAGTGACAGCAGCCGTGCGAAGCATGGTAAAACCTCCTTTTTGTGGTTTCGCGCTTGCCCCGCGACGGCCCGCTCTTCTCTCCTGTGTTGTGCGTAACGTCCGTCGCGCGGCATACGCCTTTGAGGTTCGCTTTTCGCGCCGGGGGAACAGATCCCTCTTTCTACCCTAAGATTTATCGATAAAAAGAACGGGGGGACCGCTGCCCCACTCGTGCGGAGGCAGCGGCTTCGGAAGAGGCTTACTTCGCTTGAGGGCTACTTTTTGGGACAGAAGGCACTCTCTCTGCCTTCATGCGCTCCTGATACTTCTTCTCCCACTCGATCTCCTTTTGCACCAGGTCCTGCCTGCCCATTTGCTTGTAGATGCTCTTCAGCTGCGCATGGATCTCGGGCTTGTCCCATGCGATTTTGCCAACCTCTTCGTACTGTTTAATGGCGAGGTCGTCCTGTTTGTTTTTGCGATACAGTTCCGCCAGCCTCATGCGCAGTTGCACGCTCTCAATGCGTTGCAGGGCATTCTGCCAGGCAGTGATGGCGTTCTCCCGCGCTTTTTGGCGAGCAGGCTCCGCCAGACCCGGCATCTCGGACTGCGCACGGTACAGTTCGCCCAGTACCACCATCGCCTCCGCGGAGGGCATCTCCTGCGTCGCTTTCTCAAAGGCAGCTATCGCCTTGTCCAGCGCAGCCCCATACTCCGGAGTGCCTGCTTTGCGGCTGAGCTCGTCCAGCACCTCATACGCTTTGATTTCGGGGTCGAGTATCTCGATCTTCGCCGTGCGACGAAGCTGCGCCAGATACTGCTGCCACTTCGCATTGCGCAGGGTTTCCACATATTGCTTCGCGTACTCCGCTTTGTTCTTCTCAAAATCGGCAGGTACGTTGGGCTTCACCCCATCGAGGCGGATAATGTGGAAGCCATACTGCGTCTTCACCAGGTCACTCACCTGCCCCGGCTGCAGTGCCTCTACTGCTTTCGCAAACTCGGGCACAAATAGCGCGGCAACCTGCGAACGAGGAATAGCACCCAGGCTCCCCCCGTTTTGCTTGCTGCCGGGGTCGTCGGAGAACTCCTTCGCCAGTTTGGCGAAATCCGCGCCGGAGCGCACCTTCTGCAGTATCTCCTCCGCACGTTTGCGTGCCTGTTCTTCGGTGCGGTTGCCCGTACTCACCAGAATATGCCGTATCGTTAGCAGGTCGTAGCTGCGCTTCAACTCTTCATCCGATGGGTTGGGCACTTTCGCCACCTTCTCCATCAGCTTCTGCTGCAAAAGAGCCTGTCGCAGAAGAGGTTTGCGTGATTCCCAGTTCTGTTTCAGCTCCTCACGCCATTCGGCAACGCTTTTGCCCATCGCGCTGCGGATGACCATCTCGAACTGCTGGTCGGTCATCGGCTTGCCCTGGGCAGCCCGCTCGCGCTCCTGCTTCACCTGCTGGTCTACCAGCTTATCGATTTCGCGGTCCAGGTCCCTGTCGGAGAGCCGAATCCCCTCCTTCTCTGCCGCTTGCGCGATAAGTATCTGTTGCACCTGCTCATCAAACACCTGTCGCCGCACGCCGATGGACGCCAGTGCATCCCCTGACACCATCGACCTTTCGCGCGACCTCTCGCTCACCATCATCTCGAACTGTTCGCGCTGGATCGGCTCGCCGTTGACCTCCGCGATAATCCGTTTGGCACGCTCGCCGCCTGGGGGACCTCCGGTGGGCACAGCGGCGAAGTAGGTGATAAGGCTGGCAGCGATGACGAACACGAAAACCAGCGACACCGCCTGCAGCTTTTTGGCAAATCCCGCGCGGATGTTGCGCAGAGAGAGTAGCTCTTCGTCTCGTGAAACCGTACGTCTGGGAGCGTCATTCCGTTTTGCCATAGGACATCTACCCCTCAATCCATTGTCTGAGTGCCTGCAGGCACAGGCGTGAAGCGCGCTCTGCATCACCGTCTATGCGCGCATGGGTCTCCAGAGAAATCCAGCCCGTGTAACCATCGCGGCGCAGGGCATCGAACTGACCGGCATAGTCGATAGCCCCCTCGCCGACAACCACGAAGCGCACCTTGCCGTCCTCCAGCACGCCGTCTTTGACGTGGACATGCGCCACCATGTCGCGCACCGCCTCATAGCCATCAGGATAGGGCGTCTCACCAGCGCACAATGCGTTGCCCGGGTCCCAGCAGATGCGCAGGTGGGNCGAATCGATAGCCCGAGCCACNCGCGCCACCTCTGCGCCCGTTCCCAGATAGCAGGAGTGTTCGTTTTCCAGNGCGAGGATCACACCTTCTTGTTCCGCTATCTTCAGCGGCTCGGCGTAGGAGTCGACAATGCGCTTCTCGATATCCGGTGTCAACTCGCCGCGTTTCCAGAACGAGAAGACGCGGATAATCGGCGTCTCGAAGAAGTGCGCCAGGTCGATACAGCGATGCAGCATATCTATTTGTTCGCTGAGGTCGCGCGGCGTCGCGAGATGCATGGGACCTTTCGCTTCAGTACTTTCGTCGAACAGGTCACACTTGTAGAAGGGCGAGGCGNTACTGGAAACTTGGATTCCGTTGGCGTCCAGCAGCTTCTTCGCACGCCGGGCAGTGGCGTCGTCGATGTCGGCGATGTTCACGTTCCACAGCCCGCGCAGTTCCGCGCCGGTAACGCCGTACTCCTGCATTACCCGAACAGCATGTTCCAGGTCCTGCGATATCTCGTCGGTAATGACGGACAGTTTCATCGTTGACCTCCGAAAAGAAGCCTATTTCACGGCTATCTTTTTCTGCCACGTGGTGCTCAAACCCGCCGCGTTAAACGCCTTTACGGTAATCTGGTGCTCACCTCGGGATAGCTTCTCGGAGCGGAAGCGAAACGTCTCCAGAGGGCTATCAAACACCCCGTCGCCTGCCTCCGCCGCAAGCCACTCCCCCTCGCCGATGCGTACCTGCACGGCGGTCACCGGCACTAATTTCTGTAAGACGAAGCCGGATACCTGCACTGTGCCATCTGCCTCTGCCTGCACACCGTCCCGCGACGGCACCACGATAACCGGTTTGCTGTTGCACACGATAAACGGCTCGGAAACCACTTCTGCAGACAGGGCGTCGGTGGCATTGGAAGCACGGTCGGACGCCACCACACGCAGGCGATACACACCGTCCTTCAGCGGTCTCGTATCCCACTTGCGCGAGGTAGCGGTGGTCGGCGTGGTAGACGATAGGGGATCGGGTGCCGTTTGCGCACGCGCTTCAGCCTGAGCCTGTTGCTGCATTGCTGCCCGAACCTGCGGTAAATCCCGTTCCGCGCTCGCCAGTATCTCCGCTTTCACTTCGGCGGGAATGCCGGGGTCATTTTCCACCTGGCGGCGCAGGTCCGCCATCATCTCCTCGACGGTGGGGATGTTCTCTTCCTCAGACGCCTTTCGGGGGGACGGCTTTTTCTCCTGCGATGGACGTGTTGGAGATGAAGCTGCGTCCTTCACCGTTTGTATCTCCTGCCAATCTCGCTCGCCCTCCATGCGGTAGTAGACCCTGTAGCTCAGCGTATCTTTATCCGGGTCCTCCGCCTGCCATTCGATGTTCTGCTCACCGGATAGCACCGCGCCGCCTTTGGGGGCTTTTAACGTCACACGGGGTGCCTGATTCTGTGTGCGGTAGTACAGCGATACCGACTGCAGCAGCGGGCTGACCTGCGGATTCCGCGTGCGCAGCACCGCCCGATACTGCACATAGCGCGCCGGTGGGCTGGTAACCGTGTCGCCCGGGCTGGTCAGCGGGCTGCTCCACGCGCTCCAGCTGGCACCGGGTTCTGGCACGTTGCCGCTCCGTGTGCTTATCTCCACCGATGTGCCTTCCGGCGTCTCCGCCAGCCAGTACAGCGCGCCCCAGCGGGCGGGGTTTTTCGCATCGTGAACCGGCGAGATGTACACGCCTTCCCCGCCGTTTGTTCGGGCGATGTATATCTCGCCGCCGTTGACCGTGCCCAGCCACAGCGCGTCCTGCCACCATACACCCGCCGCGAAGTCCACATCCAGCCGGTTCTCCACCAGGTTCACCCGGTCGTTCGGCAATATCTGGTAGAGGACTCCGCTGCCGTATGCGAACACACTGCCATCAGGTGCTGGCGTAAAGGCAAGGACGGGGTTTTCGGTGCGCTCGATGACCGTCTTGATACGCCCATCGGGATACAGGCGCACCACCTGTGAGCGTGTATGGAGAGCCACCAGTATCGAGCCATCCTGCCAGACGGTCAGTGCGGAAACCGCGCCCTCTCCGAAATCGCGCACCGCTTGAGCCGTACCGTCGGGAAGAATGCGCCACAACATCGCATTGCCGCCTGTGCCCACGTACACGGTGCCATCCGCTGCCAGCGCAAGCGCGGTCACGTGATTCTGCCCCGTTTGCAACAGCGGGCGCACCTGCCCATCGCGCCACTCGTATACCACACCGGCACTGCCTCCTGCCCCAATCAGTACCGAGTCGCTGGAGCGGCGCAGGGCACACACGGGATAACTTTGCTCCAGCTGCGCCACCTGCTCGAACTTGCCGTCGGCGGTCACACGGTAGATACGTCCGCGAGGTGACGTTCCCGCAAGCCAGCCATCGCCATCCGAAATCAGCCAGTGCACTTCCATATCGGGCAGGCGGCACCAGGTGAAAAGCCGGTTATCGGATGACAAACGCAGAATCTTCCCCTCGTGTCCTGTGCCTATTAGCAGAGAACCATCCCCGGCAGGTACCAAAGCCCACACAAATGGCTTCCCGACGCTCAAAGCCCGCGAAAGGGTGAAAGACAGACGTACATCTCCCTCCGATGTCGCGGTGGTACGGTCAAAAAAGCCTTTGGCGAAATCCGTCTGCTCGGTCTGCGTCCATACCTGCGCCCCACGGGTTACTGGCTTTTCTTCCTTCTCCGGCTTCTCCGCGGAATCCGGCGCGCGCTCCAGCGAGGCAGCAGACGGTTTTGCATCAGCCGTTGCAGGGCGGGACGATGTTGGCCGCGGCTGCGACGGCATCAGGATTTCCGCAAAGGTCTGGCTTTCGTCGTCTCCCCACACGCTATCCATCATGGCAGGGGTGCCAGGTGGTACGCCGGGCGGTACGCCTTCGGGCGGCGCAGGCTCTCCTGTCGGCATCCGCGGCTCCACGGGGCGCGACTCCGACGAGTCGCGTCGCTGCACATTGAGTATCAGCGTCTGCGAACCGCTCAGCACCCAGTCGGTGGGCAACACCAGTTTAATCTCATCGCGTTCCAGACGCAGCGCACTGCTTTTGCCGGAACGCATCAGCGCGCCAATGGTCGGCGGTATCTGGCTGAATCGCTCCCCGCCGATATTCACGGTGGTTGTCGGTAGAAGCAGGCGCACCACGAGGTCGTTATTGTGCTCGCGCTCCAGAAAGCGATTCACCATCTGCTGGATGCTAACCGGGGGCGATTGCTCGGCGCTACTCGGTCGGATAACCAGCCCCGGCAGCAAGGTCAGGGACGGCTGCATTCCCCCGCGCACCTGCAGGGTATAGCGACCGCTGCGCAGGCTCTGCGGCAGGACAAGGTTCACTTCGCGCGTGACCGGCTGTCCGCGATAGGGTTTCAGCACCACTCCCAGTTCTACCGTCTCGCCCGGCTCGTAGCGCCCTTTGCGCACGAACACACGCTCGATGGTAGCGGTTTGCCGTCTGCTTTCGATACGCACGCTCAGCTCCACGCTTTTAATCGCCAAAGGGTAGAACGGGTTTGCGGTAAGGATATTCATCAGGTTATCCAGGTCGGCGGTCGCGCTGCCGGCGATATCCACGTCATCGAACACCACGTTGTCGCGAGTGATGGTGCCCACCTCCTCGGCGTTCACCGTCAGCTGCACCTTCGCCAGCGAATCGCCGGGGGTGCCGCGTATCTGCGACAGCGTCTCGGATGCCACCAGCGACACCAGCTGACCGGTCAGCAACGGATGCTGAACCACCTGCGCCTGGAAGCGACGCTTGCGCCCGGTGGTCACATCTTCCACAGAGACCGTCACAGGAACCATGGTCGCGCGTTTTCCCAGCTCGCCTGCTACCGAGAACAGTCTGTCCTGGGTTGCTTTACCCACCACGCTCACCGGCGCGGCGATTTTGACCGAGCGCGAGTAGCTGGGCACCACATCAAACACGTAGGCACTGGTGAGCGGAGCCTCTATCGCCCCGATGCCCATGAAAGGATGCCCAAAAATCAGTACGCGGTCGCCATCACGATAGGTTACCGTGCCTATTGCGCTGATGTCCACATCGCCCGTTACCAGAGCGACGCCCACGGCGGAGCCGGGCTGCAGAGGTGGCATGTGTTGCGCCATTTTTTCAGCGCGTCCGGGACCCGGCATGGCAAACATGTTGTAAGGTTGCAGAAGGGCGTTCAACCGCTGGACGCGTTTCGCCGAGAGTCCGCTTGCCATGACCGGTACGGGCGGGCGTGTGAAGACCAGCTCCCCTTCGCCTGCTGGCGGTGCGTTATCCGGTGCGATGATAATGCGCTTGCCCCCGAAAAGCACCGTTTGCGGCTCCGCCTGCGCCCGCGCCATACCCGCCGGTTCCTTTGGCAGACGCGGGTCCAGTGCTTCCAGCATGTCCTCGATGGGTGTCACCAGACACTGGGGCTCTTTGGGGAATCCCCAGAAGGTCATGGACACCGCACCGGCGAGTCGCCCGTTGATGTAGATAGGGCTACCGCTCATTCCTGCGGCGATATTCACCCCGCGCGCGTTGAGAGGCCCACCGGTCATCTTGATAAATATCAGGTCGTGCCCAACGTTCGCTTTGGGCAGAACCCCGAGCACTTCCACTTCGAAGCGCTCGACCTTCGTACCACGAAATACGGTCAGCCCGTAGCCCTTCATGCCGGGCTTTATCTCCTTGACGCGGATGATGGGCACGGAGGAATACGCTGGTGTGGTGGGTACCAGCATGATGAAAAGCGAAAACAACAGTGCCAGCAGGAGGTAACGCATGGAACCTGTCTCCTCCATCAGTGGTTTCTGGTGCCGTAGATGGTCGACAATGTTCATGGTGCAGGCGTACTGACCTCCGCCCCAACCCCCAAACGGCGTGCCTGTTCCGCCAGTTTCTCTGCGCTGGACCTGTTGCGGTAAACGCCCAGCTGCACGCGGAACACCTTGCGTCCCCCTACCGTGTCGGTGACCACCGCCGCGGGCAGGCCTTTGTCCACGACAGCACGCATCGCCGCGTCGGCTTCGTCACGGTTCTCGAAAGCGTTCGGCACGCGCACGCGATACAGAACACCTGTGNACGCAGGCGCACCGGGAACGCCACCAGTCGGCGCAGGTTCGCCATCNAGTGTCTGAGGTACCTGTACACCACCTGAAAAATCTTCCGACGCGCCCGGACGGGATCGGGATGACGGTGANGGAGTTGGGGAGGGCGTCCACAGATTCGCCGGCGGGGCAGGTGCAGAGGGCTGNTCTTCCAGAGTGGTGGATGGCGGAGGTTCCTCCGTCGGAGTAGCCTCATCCGGTGCAGCTCTGCCTGAGGAAGGTATCACCCGCACGGTGTCGGGAAGAGTGCTGACATCGCGTTCCCGAATCTGCACTCCCTCCAGTTTCGGTGAAACGGGAGAGAACGGCGCAGAAACCGGAGGTGTTGCTGGCGTACCGGCAACGACAGCCCCAGAAGGCTGCGCTGGAGGCGTTTCCGAAGGCTGTTTCTCGCTCATTTGCCGGAGCCATGGTCCCAACCCGTACGCGCCGATAAAATAGCACAGCACCACACAGGCAGCCCCCAGCAACACGAACAGTACACGCTGCCACAGGTCTGAACGTCCGCTGTTCGCACTGGAGTAACGCATTGTCTTACCCTCCCCCTCGCTCTACGCAAGAAGGGGCAGGACCTCTGCCCCTAGCGCTGGTTGTCTGTTTTCGCGGGTCACTTCTACGCCACGCCCGGTTCCGTGCGTAACCGCTTGGTTACCGGTGCACGCGGCACCTCCGGTTGCGCAGGCTCCTTCTGCACATCCGGGCTTTCGGGAGGCGAGGTGTTCCACGTGCTGATGGATTCCGCCGGTTGCGCTCCTTCCATCAGTGCGAGAAACTCTTCTCGCTCGATAGTCTCTTTCTGCAGAAGCACTCTCACGACCTCGTCCATCTTCTCGCGGTTGGTCGTGAGGATGTCTACCGCGCGGCGGAAGCACTCGTCGATNATGGCACGCACCTCCTGGTCAATCGCGAAGGCGATCTCCTCGCTATAGTTGCGGTCTTCCATGATGTCGCGCCCCAAGAAGGGGTTGCCGTGCCTTCTGCCGAAGGTGAGGTTGCCGAGCTTCTCGCTCATGCCGTACTCACACACCATCGCCCGGGCGATTTCCGTTGCGCGCTCCAGGTCGTTGTTTGCGCCCGTGGTCGCCTCGTTGTAGACGATTTTCTCCGCGGCGCGCCCACCCAAAAGGGATGTGATTTCATCCAGCAGTTGCGCTCGCGTCAGCAGGTAACGGTCTTTCTCCGGCAGCTGCAACGTGTATCCGAGCGCTCGACCTCGCGGCAGGATCGTGACCTTCTGCACGGGGTCGGCATTGGGCAGTAGCTCGCCCACGATAGCGTGCCCGACCTCGTGGAACGCTACCATTTCACGCTCTTTTTCGCTGATGAGCTTGCTGCGCCGTTCCGGACCGGCTATCACTCGCTCGATAGCGTCCTCGAAATCGGACATCTCGATGCGCTGTTTGTCGCGCCGTGCCGCCAGCAACGCCGCCTCATTGACCAGGTTGGCGATGTCCGCGCCGGTGAAGCCCGGCGTGCGCCGTGCCAGCACATCGGGGTCGACGTCCTCCGCCAGAGGCTTGCCTTTCAGATGCACCTTAAAGATGTCGCGCCGTCCGTTCACGTCGGGTGTATCTACCACGATGCGCCGGTCAAAGCGCCCCGGTCGCAACAGCGCGGGGTCCAGCACGTCCGGACGGTTGGTGGCTGCCAGTAGGATGACGCCCGTGTTGGGGTCGAAGCCGTCCATCTCCACCAGCAGCTGGTTGAGGGTCTGTTCGCGTTCATCGTGTCCGCCTCCCAGACCCGCGCCGCGCTGGCGTCCCACTGCGTCTATCTCGTCAATGAAGACCAGACACGGGCGGTTTGCTTTGGCGGTGTCGAACAGGTCGCGCACGCGCGATGCGCCCACCCCCACGAACATCTCCACGAAGTCCGAACCGCTGATATGGAAGAAGGGCACGCCCGCCTCGCCGGCAATGGCACGCGCCAGCAGCGTCTTTCCGCATCCCGGAGGTCCTAGCAGCAGCACACCCTTGGGGATTTTCGCGCCCAGCGCCTGGAACTTCTTCGGGTTCTTCAGGAACTCCACAATCTCCTGAAGCTCTTCCTTCGCTTCCTCAATGCCCGCCACGTCGTCGAAGGTGACCTTGGGCACGTTTTCGGATGCCCTTTTGGCGCGGCTGCGCCCGAAGGAGAGTGCCTGATTGCTACCCGCCTGCATCTGCCGCAGGATGAGGAACCAGAAGAAGACTACCAGCACCAGCGGCAGAACCATCGGCAGTAAGCCCTGCAGTGCGTCCGAGAACACCGATTTACGGAAGGTGAAGCTCACCCGCTTCTGCTCGAGCTTGCGGTGCAGGTCGGTGCGCGACTCGGGCGTATCCGGCAGGACAACGTAGTACCGGGCGCCATCATCGGTTTGAAACTGGAATGTATCCTTGTCGAACTCGCCCTGCAGCACACGGTCTTCNTCNAGCAGGTCGAGCAAACGCTTATATTTCACTTCCTGCGGCGCGTCGAACGGGCGGAAGGGACCGCCGCGTACGACCAGATAAAATGCCAGACCCAGAAAAACAAGCACTAATGCGTTACGCAGGCTGCGGTTCAAGTCTTCCTCCTCTTAGCGCGTTTCCTGATGTAGCGCTGACGACGTTGGTATTATACCATATCGACATCTTTGCATGAACTCTCTTTACCATCCGCCTCGAGGCTGTACCCACAGGTGGAGGGCTTGCGCCGTTTGGGATGTGCAGCGCACCCGGTGTGCCAGGCATATTCCCACTATCCAGATTATACCCTCTTCGTCACACACGACGGGTATTCTCTGGCGCACAGAAAGGGGCACTTTCCTGTCAATAAAGATATCGGAAAGTTTTCGATGTCCCGACAGCCCCAGAGGCTGCACCCTGTCACCTCGCCGCCAGTTCCGCACTCTCAGTTGCCCACTGATGCGCGAGGCATCGCACCACACTTCCCAGTTATCTTGACGCCATGAATGGGCATCCGGTAACGGTGAATATTCGGCGAACAGGGTAACTCCTGCCTCGGGGACGNCGGTCTCACCGGGTANCTGCACCACTATTTCATACGCGATTGGGGCAGACTCGTGTTTCACCCAAACCCTCAGCGCACGCTGCCCGACGGAGGCATGTAATCGCCCACCGTACACGGTGACCCCTGCACGCCTGCCGGTGCGTATCGCCTCCCGCAACTTCTCCACCTGTTCGAACTCCGCTTCCCGGCCTTCAGGAGAAAGATTCTGCACGGCGTATCGAATCACCCGCCTCTGAATCGCCTCCGGCTGCTGGGTCAGCCATTCGAGGGACAACTGCCACTCGTCCTGCGTTCGGCACAACGTGAACTGTGGCTCCAGACTCTGCANATAGGTTCGCCACCACTCCTCTTCATCGCGCATCACCTGAGCCAATCGCTCGANCGCCTCATCCGCCCGTGGGTTAATCAGGCGCAGTTCCGGCAGCACNTGATGGCGGATACGGTTGCGACTATAGCGGGCGTCCATGTTCGAAGCGTCTTCCACAAATGACAACGCGTGCAGGGCACAGTACGCCCGCACCTGCACACGGCTGATAGGCAACAGGGGACGGATAAACCTGCCCCGATGGACGGGCATTCCAGCCAGGCCGGCTGTACCCGTCCCGCGTGTCAGGTTCAGCAGGACGGTCTCTATCTGGTCATCCCGCGTGTGTCCAAGCGCTATCACATGTGCCTCGATGGCATCCGCGGTTTCCTCCAGGAAGGCATAGCGCACTTCGCGAGCCGCCACCTCGATGCTAAGACGCCGTTGCCGGGCTTCTTGCTCCACTTCCACCTTGCGAGAGAAGAAAGGTATATGCCACGCGGAGCATACCTGTCGGCAGTGGCTTTCATCGGCGTTGCTTTGTTCCCCCCGCAATGCGTGGTTTAGATGCGCTGCCGCAATCTCCAGCGACCAGCTCTCGCGCAATCGAGAAAAAAGGTGCAGTAACGCGGTGGAGTCGGCACCTCCCGAAAAGGCAACCAGCACTTTCTGCCCCGGCTGCAGCAGGGAGCGTGTGCGCAACGTATCCTCAAACAAGGGAAGCAGTTCCATGTCGTCTCCGGTACTCACGCGCTGCCAACGCGGTAACCCGATTCCCGCAGGTTCTGCACATGCTCCACCCTGTCGATATCCACCCCGATCTCGGCATATTCGGTCACGATTTCCTGAGCGGTCGCGCCCATGAGCTGCTGTACGCGGCTTTTGATGTGTGCAATGGAAAGCAGACGCGGCGAAATCAGCCTTGCCAGCACTGCACGGAGGATGATACCCATGCCCAGTATCTGCGCCATTGCCCACACCGATTTACGTGCCGCAAATGCCCGGCGCAGTAGACCTGCCTGCCTGCGAACGGTTCCAGCCCGGATGAGCAGCAGGTTTCCTCCCGTGAATGTGCCTTCTCGCAGGGTTAGCGCGGTGCGGGGCATGTTCGGAAACCTCTGGCGACACAGCTCCAACGGGATAATGGGATAACACATATCCGCCCCCGACTGCACGCCGCGAGTCACGAAGTCAGCGACGGCTTGAGAGCTCAGGAAGGGGACGTCGGCGGTGGCATACAGGATGTATTGCTCCTCGGCGACGGAGGCAGCCGCCTGCAGCACGTTCTCGGCGAAATCGCCGGAATCTGGCAGGACAAGACAACCTTCCGGTGCTTCCACATCGCCCACAACCAGAATCTGCCCTGCTACCCCGCTCTCCTGCAGAGCACGCACCACCCGGGCGAGCATGGTTTCGCCTTCCACCTGCAGCAGGGCGCGATTGGACACGCCGGTCGCGGCAAGCAGGTCGGGCTTGCTTTTACCGCCCGCCAGCACGACAGCAGTCACTGTGGGGGAACTCACGGGATGACCTCACAAAAAATGGAGCGGGAGACGGGACTCGAACCCGCGACCTTCTGCATGGCAAGCAGACGCTCTACCAACTGAGCTACTCCCGCTCGTTCGCTCTCGGGTAAGTGGTGGGCGAGAGGAGACTCGAACTCCTACGCCTTACGGCACCAGATCCTAAGTCTGGCGTGTCTACCAGTTTCACCACTCGCCCGCTCGGACGTTTGCATTATTATTATACGCTACGTTCGCGCAGATGTCAAGGCGTCGCACCGCAAAATTCTCACACAAAAATAATGGGATTGCCCGCTACGCTCGCCCGTGCTATAATACTGCTAACCCGACGCCGAAGGGAGGGAGCTTCATGCGCACACCCGGCATGCCCAAAACGCGAAACCGCATCGCCGTCATCGCCCACCGTGGAGGAGCGGGCATTATGCCCGAGAACACCCTCGCCGCTTTCCAGCACGCCATCCGCCTCGGATGCGACTATGTGGAGATCGACGTGCGCACCACCCGCGATGGAAAGCTGGTGATTATGCACGACCGCACCGTCGACCGCACGACCAACGGCTCCGGTGCAGTGAACGAGCTGACGCTCGCCGCCATCCGCAAGCTGGACGCCGGCGCGAAGTTCTCACCGCTCTACCGGGGCGAGAAGGTGCCCACGCTGGACGAGGTTTTCGAGCTATGTCGCGGTAAAATCAACGTCTACATTGACCACAAAGACGCCACCGTGCAGGCTATCCTGCGCACCATTCGCCGACACCGGATGGAAAAACAGGTGCTGGTGTACGGTGGTCTGGAGAAATTAAAGGAGTGGAAGCAGACAGCCCCCGACATCCCGATAATGCCCAGTCTCCCACAAGAATATCGCAAACCGGGCGGCGTCGCCGAACTTAAAAAGGTGCTGCCGGTAGACGCGTTGAACGGGGACATGGACCTCTGGACACCGGAGCTGGTTCAGGAGGCGCATCGAGAGGGTATCACGGTTTATGTGGACAATCTGGGACGTCCGGACACTCCCGAAGGATGGCGACAGTCTCTGCAAATGGGCGTAGACGGCATCGAGACGGACTACCCGGACGAACTGCTGAGGATGGTGCGGGCGTAGGGGCAACCTCCGCGGTTGCCCCTGCAGTAACGGAATGCTAGCCCTCTGGCTCTGCGAAGCCCAACGCAATATCGATGTCGCGCAGGTCTTCGGGCGACAGCTGCACCCCCGATGCCTTGACGTTATCCTCAATCTGCGCCACTTTGCGCGCCCCGGTGATGACGCTGGACACCATCGGCTGACGCAGGCACCATGCCAGCGCGAGCTGCGCCATGCTCAACCCGTTGCGCTCCGCAATCGGACGCAGCCTCTGCACCTTGGTTAATACCTCATCGCTCATCAACCAGCGCATGAACATGTTGGAACTTTCGTCTGCGGCGCGGGTATCGGGCGGCGGCGGCGAGCCCGGCTGATACTTGCCCGTCAATACACCCTGCGCCAGCGGCGAGAACACGATATTGCCCATGCCCACACGCTCGCACATCGGCAACACTTCTTTTTCAATCTCTCGCCCCAGCATGTTGTAATGAGGCTGGTTGGACACGGGCGGGTCAATGTTCATCTGCCGACACAGGTGAATGGCGTCCAGTATCTGCGACGCCGACCACTCGCTCACGCCCCAGTAGAGGATTTTGCCCTGGCGGATGAGGTCGCCCATGGCGCGCACCGTCTCCTCCAGCGGCGTGTGGACATCGTAGCGATGGCACTGGTACAGGTCGATGTAATCGGTGCCCAACCGCTTCAGGCTGGCATGGCACTGCTCGAAAATATGTTTGCGCGATAGCCCGCGGTCGTTCGGCCCGTCGCCCATCGGGAAGTACACTTTGGTCGCCAGCACGTAGGAATCNCGACGGAACGCCTTTAACGCCTTGCCCATTACCTCTTCTGCCCGCCCCGCCGCATAGACATTGGCGGTGTCGAAAAGGTTAATCCCCAGCTCGTACGCCCGGTAGATACATTGCGCTGCCGTTTCCTCATCGGTCGCGTGCCCGAAAGTCAGCCACGAGCCCAGACTGACTTCGCTGACTTTCACGCCCCATTTTCCCAGCTTGCGGTACTGCATCGTTCCTCCCCCAGCAGTTCTGAAACGTTTAAGACGTCTGTATATTAACACGAAATACCAGCGACGTCAACCCCGCCGAGCCGTTGACAACCGCGCCACATTGTTGCTATAATAATCGTGCTGAGGGTCGGGGTGTGGCGCAGTTTGGTAGCGCGCACGGTTCGGGTCCGTGAGGTCGGCGGTTCAAGTCCGCCCACCCCGACCATTTTCTGTTCATTCGCGTTCTTCCCCCCGATCGTGTTCTCCCCCCTGCTGCGCTGGCGTTTCACGGTTTTGCTCTCCTGAGGGCGTTGTGGAGACACCACCTGCGGGTTGTCCCCAGACCATTAGCCCTCCCAGGTGCCCGGTACGCCCTACCAGCACTGCCGCTAACAGCACCAGCACGGTGACAATCACACGCACCGCTATCATGTCCTTGTCATTCGATCCTGTCGGCAAGCGCCGGACGTATGCGCCAGTGTACGCCGACAGCACAAACAACGAGAGCCCTGCTGCCACCAGCGTCAATAGTGCCGAGCTCTCATGCTGCTTTTCAAACTGCTCCACTCTGGCGTTACCCTCGCCGAACTCTTCCGCCGCTTCGCCCGTGAAGTATGCCCCCAGTCCACCGATGAACCCGGCAATCAGCAAAACGAGCGTGACATTACGCCAGAAACGGCTGCCAATCCCCAACCAGACCAGCGAGGTGACCGCTGCCAGAAGCAGAAAGGCAATGGGAAAGTGCACCAGAACAGGATGCAGAATGGGTATTTGGTACATACCTTCTTCCTCCGCGACCTATTACCTGATTTTACACTTATACACGCTAACTAAAGTTCCTGCTGCTCGCGCCGCCACAGTAGCCAGCAGGCGAAGCCCATCAGCGCGCCGCCCAGATGCGCCAACGTAGAAACCCCACCGAAGCCGGATATCTGTTCCATCACGCCCAGCAGCTGCAGCAACAGCCATAACAGCGCCATCACCCAAGCGGGTATACTGAAAACCCACCACCGCCACGCCCACCACCAGCCATACGCAACCTGCAACCGCGCGTACGGGAAGGCAAGCGCATAGAACACGATGACCCCCGAAATACCGCCGCTCGCGCCAATACAGGGAACGTCCGGACGCGGGTCAAACGCGATGTGCAGTATACTCCCCGCCAGCGTCGCCAGTACCAGCAGCAGCACGAAACGCCCATGTCCCACGCGGTCCTCCACGTTGTCTCCAAATACCAGCAGAAAGTAGAGGTTACTCAGCAGGTGCCAGATGGAACCGTGCACGAAAAAGCTGGTGAATAGCGTGATGCCGCCGTACCGCCACCACTCTGCCGGAACCAAAGCAAGGACACGTATCGCCCTGTCCAGGTCAAAGAAAGCCATTATGCTGATAACAGTGATGGTAATAGCGGTAATCCACGTCATATAAGGCTGACGTTGCAGGAAGTTATCCTCTTCCACCGGCAAGCCCAGCAACAACAACGCTGCCTGCAAAGGGTTGTCAGGCAGGTCTTCCTCAATGCCATATTCGCGGGCGCGCTTGCTCAGCGCCTCCACCTTTGCCATCGCCAGAGCCTCCTTCGCTTCGGGAGGCAAGTCCGGTTCTGGCGGCTTCACAGGGGGCGGCGCGGCGGGCATCTGCTCCAGTTCGCCCGCATCTGTCCAGACAAACTGACATAATTCGCAGACATCCACCGTCACCGGCAGGTTTACTCCCACCGATGCCTGGCTCATCGGCTTGCGGCACGATGGACAGAGCAACGACGACCTGACACGCCCCTGCGTCGCAGCCACCCACAGCGTGCGCACCGTATGCTCTTCCACCGCCTTGCGCAACACAGACAGCGCAACTGCCCGCCCTCCGCAGCGAGCGCACTGCCACACCAGCCCCGCATAGGACTGGTAGCGCATTAACGGTTCCTGACACCGCGGGCATATCATCGGATGAAGACCCCTTTGCTATGTTTTTAGGCAGATGCGAGCTTGTTTCCTCATTTACCATGACAGACGTTTCGTCGCAGGAGTTGCATCGGCGGACGATGAACGTTTCAAAANAGCAGGATACGAACCCGGAGGTCATCGATGGCGGTCATACGCTGGACGCCTTTATACGAACCCGGATGCGGAGGATGGCTTACCTCCGTCGCCGTCAGTCCACACAACCCCAGACACGTTTTGCTGGGTGGCGATATGCTGGGCATCGGGTTAAGCACGGACGGCGGAGATAGCTGGCAAACGATTTTGCGACGGCAGGTGGCGATAGTTAGAATCCCGCAGCAATCAGGTCTATCTGCCATCGGTGGGTCAGGCTGGACCAGGTGAGCAGTAGTTCACGGATGCCTACCCGGTATCCGATAGAGAGCTCCAGGTCATTATAGCGCGTGCCCTGAAAGCGATTGAAGCTGAAGTTTGCACCCAGCCGCCACAACGAACTCAAACGGTAGGATGCATCGGCGAAGAGGGTCAACGAGTCACCGTCCAGAATGCGTGTGCCCACCAACGAGGCGTTCAACCGTTGTCCCGCAGACCATGCAAATATCCCGGTGAGCCGCTGTCTGCCATAGCCCGTGACCTGCACCAGCCTGTCATGCGTGTAGTCATACGTCAGGCTCAGCAACGCGCCATCCCACACTGCTCTGCTGGCGGAAACCGTTGCCATCAGGCTGGAGCCGGTGGTCTGGCTACTGCCCCACAGGTAGCTTGCCGTGAGAGAAGAGTTAACCGTAAAACCCGCCAGCCTCAGAGGAACGGTGTACAGTCGGGAGCGCACTCCCGCACCGTCCGAGCGCACCCGCTGCTCCGAGAACTCGGTGACCCGGCTGCTGAAGGTGGTGGCAACGCTCATCTTCAACAAGCTGCCCAGCTTCATCGGATTGCTTTCCACATAGAGGTCACTGCGCAGGTCACGGTAGCGGGTACCCGACAGGCTCTGCCCCCCAGACAGGTTCAGCCCAATGCGTCCCTGTCCAAACCCATACGACAACCCGCTGTTTACATACAGATTGCGATGCGCCGGCACATCCACGTACAGATGCGTGCTGGCGTTCTGGCTGAACCAGTGTGCATGGTTCCAGCGAAGCCCCCAATCTCCCCGTGCCAGACCGGTCAGCGCAAATGCCCCTTCCATGGTACCTGGGCGGCTGTAGGTATGCTCTAAGTCCAGCGACCAGCCCGGACGTATCGCATACACCGCACGTCCCACCCGTTGAGCATGTCGCAAGCGCAAAGCACCCACCGCCTGTGGCGACACGACGTAATAGAAAGGCAGGTCAATAGTCAACCCCCCCGAGTTGACACCGATAATCTGCTGTCCCAACGCCTCCCCCGTTCGGAAATTGAGGTCATACATCGGCAGGGTCAGCAGTTTTTGTCCGGCAACATACATCTTCGCACGGCGAAACTGAATACGCTCCCCCGGCAGCAGAACCGCACTATCCGCGACAAACAGCAGCTCACTGGCGGAGAGGTCCGTATAGGCGTAGGCATCGGGTCTGCTAACGGCAACCGGCTCTTGTTCCCAGAAAGACCCCTTAAAGGCGACCTCCCGTATCTGTCCGTCCTCCGTCACGATGACCGCCTGCCCTTCATCGCGGCGGGGATAATAGCGCAATCTCTCTGCCGACAGGCTTCTCTTCCCCCGCGACAGTACAGCCCACTCTGCAATCACCAGGTCCTCATCCAGTCTGTACTGATAGCTGCGCGCTTGCAGACGCAGAGCACCCACAACGATTTCTGCTTTCTGTTCAGAAGAAACCGCCTCGATGCACTGCCAATCTGCGCTGTATGCCAGATACTGTGGAGAGCTGAACAGATAGGTATTGGCTCGTTGCCTCAGCATTTCGGGGTCATCGGTAAAAGTGATGCGGATTTCCTCAAAGGCGGATGCACCGGGCAGCGTCGCCGTGATGGTAGCAACGCCCGGCAAGCTTGAGCTGGTAATCTGCGTTCGCGCGATGCCTGCGCTGGTGGAAACGAGCGTGTCACGCAATACCCCCAGCGACGCACTGAACTGTACTTGCGTGCCATCGGGAACCAGATTACCCTTCTCGTCGCGTACTTCTGCGCTCACCAGCGCGACAGATTTGCCGTCCGACAGCAGGATAGAGGGAGATGCGGACAGTTTAATGCTATAAAGCGGCGCCGCGCCACACGCAACGCCGCTCCAAACAATCAGAAGCAGTGCGAGGACATCCGTGCGCAGATTCACGCACCATCGCCTCCACTACTGCAAAGGAGGAGGAGCAGGAGGCATATCCACGCCGCCACCGCCACCACGTGAACCGGATGCAAGGGCTGCAATCAAGCCAAGCCCCAGCACTACCCAGCCAACGCTGGGACTACGCTTCACACTCGGCTTCTTCACCGGAACCTGAGAGGGCTGCACCACGCTGACCTCGCCAATGGCGAGTTCCTGAAGCACGCGATTGACAGCCTCAGTGACCACTTTCGCGTTCACTTCATCTTGCGTGCTGGTAGCGGTTCCCGTCGCCTCTGCGGAGATGGCTACCGTTTTCAGAGCCCGCCCGCTTCTAGCGTCNAGCCATTGCACCGACACCGTCAGCGAAGCCTTGTGCCCCCCCGCGTCGTAGGTGTAATCCTCTATGACACCAGCGAGCGCGTACTGCGTGCCGATTTCGCGCGCCACCTGCACCGCTACTTCTGGGTCCTCAAAAGGCGGCGTGACCTGCGCTGCGCGCAGTCGCCCCTCTTCCACCGCGCGGGCAATGGAGGGATTGGCAGCAGTGAACTGCACCACATCGAACTTGCCCGTGCCCCTCAGGCTCGACGCCACCGCGCGGGTCAGGCTGGCGNCGAGCGTCGCAGGTACGGTTCCACTCATCTCCNTAGATGGCGCGAAAGGTAGTACAACCACCGTGGGTGGTAGCGGTTTACCCTGTGCAGCCACTGCCACTGCAGGGCTGAACAGAGTCGGCGATAGCATCGCGCATACGACTGCTCGAGCCGTCCACATCCGCACGGATGCCCGTCGGAAAGGATTCATTGCTTCTGAACCTCCTCATCGTGCTCTCGGAATATTTGGGGAAGGGGCTTCCCCTGCAGGAAGCCCCTGTCCGAACTTACCGCGTCAGGACAACCGGCTGAACCACGCTGGCGGTCTGACCGTCCTCGGTGGTGGCGGTTATCCTTACCATGTAGGCACCAGCCGGAACCGCCACGCCCGCGCTATTGCGACCGTCCCACGTGATGTTGTTCACGCCACGTCCAGACTGACCAGCCTGCAGAGCGCGTACCGGCTTGCCGGTAGCGTCGGTAATCTGCACCGCCACCGATGCATCTGTACTCAGCGCATAGCTAATCTGCACCCGCGTGCCTCCGGCTGCACGGGTCTGCGCCACGCGCACGTTGCTAATCATCGCTGCCGTGCGCACTCGCGGCTGCACGATAATCTGGAACCGGCGAGTACCGCCGTTTACACCGCTGTTGTAGGTGTAGGACGGCAGAGTGGTCATCACGCGGCGCACGTTNGCGTCGACGTCCACCANCACCATCTCGACGTTCCGGCTAATCTTCGCCAGATTGGGCCACGAGAGGGTGACAGGCGTGTTCGGCATGTCGGTAAGCACCTCAAAGGTGTATACCTGCTTCGCACTGGCGCTACGTCGCACGTCTACTGCCAGCGGAGCGTTGCTCTCCGGCGACAGCAACTGCACATGCACGTAGTTCTCCAGCGGCGCAGGCTTCTCCACCTGCAGGCTGTCACTCGACACACCGATGTAGTTGTCGGAGTCCGTCGCCTCGCCAGCGCGAGCCACCAGCTGCACCACCCAGTCGCCGTCGCTCATCTTCGCCGAGCGGCCGATCTGCGTACCGCCTGCGGAGCGGCTTCCCGGCGGGTTCAGGATGAGCTCGGCATCGACCAGGGCGCGTATCCAGTATCCCACGAAGGGTTGCAGGTTCTCACCCGCACTCACCATCTTGTAGGCGCGGGCGACCGGGTCGTAGCGCCATGCATAGTCGCGAACCAGACCCTTCCTTGCCGCCTCCGCAAGGGTCATCACCTGACCAGCCACGCGAACCTGCGCCGCACCGAGCAGGGTTGGCTGCAGATACACCGAGCCTATCATGTTCCAGCCCTGCGCCAGCTGGATGGAGAACGGCTGAGTCTGGTCTGCCAGCGTGCCCACCGGCGACACATTCACAGCGCTGACTGCACGTACCCAGTAACCAGCACCTGCCTGCGCCACCACACTGCCGCCGCTGACGTAGCGGTTCTGCAGAGGTTGCCAGCGGATAAGGTTAATCGCGCTGGTGTCAAACCCGAACAGGAAGTCGGGGTCACTGGATGGCGGTATCAGCGGGATGGAAATCATGCTGATACCGGGCTGGATGGTGAAGGTCGCACCCTGCACCTGTATGGTCACCGGCGTGCTGTTCACACCGTCGTATTCGTTATTGCCCTCCCACGAGGCGTAGGCAGACCACGTGCCGGTGGTGCTCGGTGTGAACTGCACCGAGAATGAACCATCAGAAGCGGTATTGACGTTCTTCACCTCGCCCGCACCCACCGGCGGGGAAATCACCACCTGCACCGAAGCGTTGACCGTGGCGCTGCCCGACAGGGTGAGCTGTCCGTTCAGCGTGACGGTCTGCCCGAGTGCAGCGGTACCGCTGGGCGCAGTGAGCGTGATGGTCGCTTTGTTCACTGTCGGTCCACTCAGGACTGCCGTCTCCGCGGCATCGTACTGGTCCTGAGTGCGGAACTGGAAGGTATGTGTGCCTTCGCTCAGCCGTCGCTTGAGCTGGTAGGTCACCCCCTCCACGTAGTTCGTACCCGCACCGACCTTCGTCATGGCGTACCAGGTGCCGTCGATATTGACCTCCACCTCGCCGCCGGGCGTACCACTGAACGCCTTGGGGGCATCGCCATCGGCATCCTTGTACGTGACCTCATACACGAACTCCGTGCTGAGCTTGCCCGATGCCGGGGTGACCCTCGGGTTGAGCAGCTGCGGCGGGTTGTTTATCTGCGGACCGGTTCCGGTCAACGGGTCAGCATCTGCCCCGTAGTCGTCCCTCGCTATAAACCGGAAGCCGTAGCTGCCAGGAGCAAGGTTGGAGTTCGCCGGCACGTCGGCGGTGAAGATAACGCCCGTCGTGTAGTCGGTGCCGCTGCCGGTCATATCCAGCGTACGCTCGGTATTATCCGGCTGGATAACCACCACTCGCACGAACTCCGGTGCATCGCCATCCGTATCTGTGTAGGTCACCGAGTATCGGAAGGCGGCGCGTCCCGACTCGCGCACCGGCACCACCGAACCGCTGCTCAGCACCGGCTTGGCGTTGGTCACTGTGGGGCCATCGCCCAGCAACGGGTCGGCGTCTACCGTGCCGTCGTTCGCCTCGAACCGGAACTGATAGTCACCCGTGAGCAGGCGCGAGTTCGCCGGAATGGTTCCACTGAAGGTTACGCCCTGCGTGTAGTCACCCGAACCGGTCAGGTTCAGCACCTGTTCAGTGCTGTCTGGCTTCAGGATGCGCACCCGCACGAAGCGGGGAGCATCGTTGTCACCGTCGGTGTACTTCACGCTATAGGTGAACGCCGCGTTGTGCGAGCCGGTAGCGGGCGTTACCGTACCGCTGCTCAGCACCGGCTTCAGGTTCAGCACCGTGAACTTGCCGTTGACCTCCGCCGCATCTTCCGCGAACGGGTCGGCGTCCTGCGCCGCAATGCGGTAGGTATGGTCGCCGATAGCAAGCGGCGCCGGCGACCGATAGCGGAACACCACACCCGCACGGTAGTCGGTACCGCCGGTGGAGGTCATGTTCACGCCCGTCGCATCGCTGTCGATGAACAGCTTCACGAACTTCGGCGCGTCATTGTCCGCATCGCGGTAAGTAACTAGGAAGATGGGGCGTGCCACCTTGGACACCTGTGTGGTCGCCGTGCTGCCATCGGTGGTCACCTTATTATCCGAAAGCGCCGGCTTGTGGTTCACCGCGACGCTCTGCAGCTGGGTTGAGAAGGCACCGTTTTGGAACCGGAACTGGAACTGGTGCTGTCCGGGCGTCATGGGGGCTGCCGGCGCGTTCAGCGTCCGGCTGTAGGTCACGCCATTGCGGAAGTCGTCTGGCGTGGGGCTGGCGGCAATAGTTTCGTTCAGCACGTAAGGCGTGCCGTCCACCAGCACCTCGATGTTGCCCACCGGCGGCGTGCCGTTGGGGTTGGTGAAGGTAATCTGGAATGCGTATGCCGCGTCGCTGCGTCCGCGTGGTTCGCTGTTGCGCGGAGGCGTGATGGTCACACGCGGGTTAGACAGCTTGTTGAAGTCGTTCACGTTGGGTCCGCTGAACTCGCCCGTCGTCGGCAGGCGAACCGTGTTGCCTCCATCCGACGCCACAAAGTGGTACTGATGGACGGCAGGCTCCGCGCCCAGCGTCGTCGCGTATTCAAACACGGTACCGTTAACGTAATCCGGTGTGCCGTTGGGTGCCATATCGTATTCTGTGCCGTCGATGCACACACGGATAAACCCGCCGTTGGCAGCGACAGGCGCCTGTCGTTCAGCGTCCTTGTAAACAACGCGGAAGGTGTAGAGCGTGCCCTGGTCACCGCTGGTGGGGCTCAGCGTACCACCGCTGGGTTCCTCCAGTACTGGCGCGGTATTCGCCACCACGTTGGGACCGGTCTGCCAGCCCGTTGTGGTCACCACCGTACCGTCGGAGGTGGTGAAGCGGAACTCCGTCTGACCGACGGGCAGTTTGATGCCGGTCACTTGATACACGACGCCGTCCGAGTAAAGCGTACCGCTGCCCGGAGCAACACTCAAATCACGCTCAAACACGCTGCCGGGGTCAGCAGTGTTGCGATACTGCACCTTGATGAAGGTGGGGGCGTCGTTGTTCTTGTCCACATACTTCGTGCGGAAGGTGAACGACGTTGCCGTGTTCTGGAAGGTATCTGACGCGAGATAATCTCCGCCCACATCCGTCGCGTCGGGTGCCCAGTTCACGTCGGTGCCGACTGCGGTAGCAGGTTTCACCAGGTAGGGCTGTTTATTGTCCACCACAATCGGTCCCGCGATGGTGTTCTGCAGTACCACCTTATTCGCATCATCATTCGGGTCGGTGGTGGCATTGGCAGGCAGCAACGCCGTCTCGCCTTCCAGCAGGGTGTTGGGGTCGTATGGGTCACCCCAGTTGTCGACAAACTCGAAGTAGTAGTGTCGCGTACCCGGCTGCAGCACGATGCTCGGGTCGGAGGAGGTATCAAACTTGTACACCACTCCATCCGAATACTGCACGCTATCCGGGCTCTCGCGCACCATGTTCACCGTGACCCAGGCACCGCGCGGCGCGGGGTCATCTCTCAGCTGCAGGTGCAGCCGAGCACGTACTGGACGCTGGTTATTCGGGTCAGTGTACTTCACGCGGAAGACAAAGTTGGTTCCCTGCTTGCCCGTTGCCGGCGTAACCGAGTAGTCAGACAGTATCGGCTTGGTATTGACGAAGGGTCCCATAAAGAAGTTGCGTCCCTTCGGGTGCAGAGTATTCGCAGGCAGTAATGGGTCATCCAGCGGACGTACAGGGAAGCGCGCCGTGCGGGTACCGTCGTTAGCCTCAAAGTAATAGGTGTGCGGTCCTCGCGGCAGGCGAGTACGTGCTACATACACTCCCGGATTGGTCTGCGTTGGATTTTCCGGTTGCATCGTCAGCTGGAGGGGATAGCTCTCTCCCGTATAGTCGTTGCTGATAAAGACCTTAATGTATGCCGGGTCGCGGTCGCCCTGATAGAGGATACGGAACTCAAACACCGTGTCTTCCGTGCCCATGGCCACCGGGAAGGACTGTGTGCCAGGAGCGGTGGGACCGGGTTGCGGATGGAACGGACCGTTGGGCAGCTGCTGATCCGGGTTCCAGAAGACGGTGGTGTCGTCCGTCCCTTTACGCACCGTGCCCAGATGCAAGAAGTTCGGCTCGACCATCGAGCGGAACCCGCTGAGCACAGGCGTGATGCGCGGGTGTTGCGACGAGTCTTGTGGATAGGTTGGGTCGAAAAACCCACCTGGCTGCAAGACCGCGATTGCACTGTCGTCTGTTGGAAAGTGGTCAACGCCTGCACGGAACTCGTAGCTATGTATGCCGTAGACGCCTGTCACAAACGCGTTGTCTGTGGGACGCCCATACTTGTAAGGCAAGTTGTATCGTTGGTCTTCTTGAGCACTGAGGTAATGGGTAGGTTCCCAAATGTATTCATAAACCACCCCGTTACGGAAGTCTTCTGGCGTCAGCGTGCCCAGAGGTTTGGGATTGCCCTCCCCATCAAACTTATAGACAGGCACCATCCAGTGATACTGCCCATCCAGATAGAGATAGACCCCTTCAAAATCGGGGAATCGCCCATCCGGAGTATCCCGCAACTTTTGCCCCGACCCCCAATTAACGGGATAGCGAGGTGGCGGAACTCTCGGGTCAATAGACGGGTCTCTCACAAAGTTAAAAGTAAACGAACCATCTGAGTTCATGACTACAGTTCCAATTGGCTGGGGTGGCACGCCACTTGGATGGGAGTAAGTGACCCTAAAGCGATACCGAGTGGAGCTAGACCCGTCATCGGGCGCCAACAGGTCTAGAGGGTCTGGTCGAAGCGGGTCTGCCTGCAAGGGGTCGAAAGCTGCTAGGGCTTCATCATCGAAGAGCGTCTTCTCGCGCCACAGTTGCGCGCGGCGCAGTACACCTTCCGTGATCCGATTGATGACGATTAGGTCTCCCGGATTGAAGGCGGTATTTACTGGGTTCTGCGGCGTATCGGTGCGCCAAAACACCACAATGCCCAAGCGCCACGTGCCCACCCCGATGTCACTGCCTTTGATCGCGCCGCGATAGAGGTTATTTCCAATTGGCGTGAGTTCCAAGAGTGGGTTGTTATTGAAGGTCACAAAAACGCGCTGGATAACCTCGTTGTCCGCACCAGGCCGCACCTCCGCCTCGAAGACAAACCATGTACTGACAGAGCCGTCGGCAGTTGCCCCCTGCTGAAGTACACGGTGCGGGCGGACCGAAGTGTTACCCACGCTTGGAGCAGCCAAAGTGCTCGTCGCCCACGTGAGCACCCAAAGGCTGGCGAAAGCCAGAGTGAGCCACTTCCACCCGTTTCGCATGGTCTTTTTCTCTCCCTTAACCATTTTTCTTCGCCAATCCTCCCCTTGCTTACCGCGTTATCACTACCGGCTGCACGGCGCGTGCCGTCTGCCCATCCTCGGAGGTCGCGATGACCTCTACCAGATAACTGCCGGCAGGCACGGCGATGCCCGCGCCGTCACGTCCGTTCCACGTCAGATTTGTTACGCCGCGCGATGCGGCTTCTCCTGCTTGCAGGGTTTGCACGACCTTCCCCGCTGCGTTCATAATGCGTACCTTTGCGCTGGCGGTGTCACTCAGAGCATAGCTGATAGACACTGCGCCACCGCGTGTGCGCGTCACCCGCAACGACGTAATACGCAATCCAGCTGTGCCGCGAGGCTCTGCCACTATCTGGAACCGTCGGCTGCCCGACGCGCCCGCCGTGACGGTGTAGGACGAGGTCGATCGCAGGTCGCGGGTGACCTTTGCCTCCGTGTCCACCAGCTTCAGCCGCAGGGACGAAGGTACGCTCTGTATACCGCTCCAGCGAAGCACCACCGTGCTGTCGGGTTTTGGCGCAGAGACCACCATCTCCCACACCTGCCGGCGAATGCCGTCGGCGCGGATGTCCTGTGCGAGTACGCTTTGCCCGTCCGGTGCAATCAACAGGGTTTGCACGCTCTCTTCAACCGGAGCAGGCGGCTTGGGCATATCATACATATCGACGCTGTCCGTCGCGCGAGATGCAGCTCCGATGACGGCGGTTGCATCCTGCTTGCCCCCGCTTTGCGCAATGAACTGCACCTGCCAGCACACAGGAGCCACGCCCAGTCGGCTGGGGAAGGTAATGGTCGCCCCGGGCGTGATGACGTTGGGGAATATTATCTCCAGATTGCGGCTGTCCACGTAGATCCAGTAGCCGCGCCCGGGTATCATCGGAGCGGAAGGGTCGCTATACAGCGAGATGGGCTTGTAGCCGACAGGTGGCGTGGTGTCGTAGTAGAACAGCACACTGCGCACCAGACCACGCTGTACCGCCTCTGCATAGGTGATAGCAATCCCCTGCGTGACGTCGATGAAGCGAATCAGCCCGATAGGCACCGGGTAGGGATACGGATTACCAATCTGCACCCAGCCCTGTGGCAGAGCCAGCCGCAAGGTACCGCCGAATGCATCTCCCGCTATCTTCGCGCCGCTCAGTGTCAGGGTCTGGGCGGTGTTGACCCGCAGCCAGTAGCCCTCACCGGGGCGGATACTGTTGACCAGCGCATAGCGTCTCTGGGTGGCGTCCCAGCGCAACAGCGTAAAGTCGCCCTGCTCCAGCCCCAGAATGGCTGCAGGGTCGGTGTTGTCGAACGCGAAGGGCAGACTCACCATCTGGAAGCCGGTTTTCAGGTCTACCCTTGTGGTCATCGGCACGATGAGTGACCGGGAAACGCTCTTCGACAGGCTACCCGGCGACACGGTGGAGTACACCCGATACGTTAACTCACCCATCTTCTCCCCTGTCGGCTTCACGCGCCAGCTGACCGTAGCCACTTCGCCGGGGAGCACCGAGGGAACCGTCTTGTTCACGCTCTCGCCATCTGCGAGCGCGAGCCCCTGCGGCAGCGAAATGGCAAAGCTCACGTTCTCCAGGGTCACGTTCTGCAGAGAGTTGAGCGAGCGGTAGTTGGTGATGGATGCGCTAATGGTAAACTCCTCAGGCGACAGCTGGTTGGTCTTGCTGGCGTCCAGACCGACCACGCCCGGCGACTCGGTATCCAGCGCGTAACGCCCGGACGGGTCATTGGTGCTGGTACCAAGCCCTATCATCGTGACAATGGTTCGCGATTTGCCAGGCATCAACGACTGTGGATTCCAGTAGCTAGCAATGGCATGGTCATTAACCACCAGATCGGGGTTGGAGGTGAAATCCCACAGGTTCGTCGACAGTCGCGAAAACTGACTGATAACCACCCTGTCGGGAGTGGTCAGTCCGTTTTGTTTAAACTGCCAGCGCAGAATCGGCGCGTTCATCGTTCGAAGCGGCGCCGCGTCCACATACGAGGGCACCTGCCCTCCCTGCAAGTCCAAATCGTTCTGAACGGGGAAGTAGCCAGGTACAAGCACGTAATCGGAGGTTGCTGCCGGAAAGCCGCTGCGTATCTCTTCGTCTATCAGGAAGCGCAGTCCGACCTGTTGTGTCTCCGTGCCTTCGTTGGTGATGGTCCACGTGATGCGCGCGTAGCCACCGACCAGCTCCACCGTCTGGTCCACGCGAATACCCGTATCCGCATGACGCCAGCGGCCGACAATCATGTAGCGCCCGCCGGGGTCCGCGAAGGGCTCTATACCATCTACCCATTCGCCATCATCCGACCCCCAGATAAGGTCGTCCGTAGCATCGGCGGTGACGATGCGCACGGTCACCACGCCGAAATTACCACAGGGATAGGGGTACGCAAACACNAGNGGCTTGTTGTCGTCATCAGTGGTAAAGCGTGCCCCCTGTACCGTGCCGAGNGTGATACGACCAATCGCGTCGTAGTTCGTACCGGCGATGCCAACCTGTCCATCCAGNCCGATGCCGGTCATCAGGATGCCGTTATTGACATACACGGCACGGAAGTCGTTGCTCGGCTGCGCCAGTGCGACAGCGGATAGAATGCCCACCAGCAGCCCCGCCATCAGCACGCACGCTGTCCATCGTCGTTTGCTCAAACCGACGAGTTTCATCATCTGTCCTCCCTGTGTATCTTCCCCGTGTGTCATCTCTTTCTTACTCACACCTTACCGAGTAATCACTATCGGTGTCACCATGCGGGCACGCTCGCCATCCGGGCTGGTGGCTTCCACACGCACCAAATAGGTGCCCGATGGCACCGCGATGCCCCGGCTGTCGCGCCCGTTCCACGTCGCACTGTGAACGCCCGCCGAACGGGTGTTCTGCACCAGAGTAGCAATCGCCTTGCCGGAGGCATCGGTGATAGCAACCTGCACCTGCGCCTCGCCAGACAGAGTATAGTCAATGGTGAAGCCGCTACCGCGCGTCGCCCGCACACGCACCGACGAAACCCGCAGCGCGGAACGCACATCCGGCTCGGCGATGACAGTGAAGCTGCGGGTACCTGTGCCACCGGGCTGATAAGTGTAGCTGCCCGTGTTGCGCATTGCTATCCGCCTGCCTGTCACTTCATCGACCAGCGTCAGACGCACCCGTGCAGGCACATCCCGGATGCCTTCCCACCGCAGGGTTACCGGCTCGTTCACCTGGTCGGTTTCCACCTGCAGCTGCCATGTCTGGCGGCGGTTATCACTGCGCCGCACGTCCTGGGCGTATGCTCCCGCACGTGCTCCCCAATCGGGGTTGAGTATCCGGACACTCACGAACGGGCTCAGCGACGGCGGCTTCAGCACATCCTCACGTCCATAGCCGTCTGCCGCCCGACTGTTCACACCAATGATGGTGTTGGCATCACGCGCCACGCCCGCCACTGCCGAGAACCGCAGAAGCCAGCNGCTGCCACCGGAAAGGGTAGTATCTGCACTCACGGAACGCCCGCCTGTCGGCAGAGGCATCACAATTAAGGTGCAGTCCTGGAAGGCACGCACCCAGAAGCCTTCCCATTTGTAGAGCACGCCCGCAGGCGCGGTCTGCCAGGTATACGCGCCATTTTCATAGCGGAACAGCTGGGGCAGAATAATCTCCCTATCCGCCGCCTCCTGCAGGCTCATGCGCACGCCACTGCTGGTTTCCACCTCGCAGGCGACCCAAGGCACGTGGAAGGCAAACGGGTTGCCAACCATGTTCCAGCCCTTCTTCAACGGGATGCGGAACGGCACGTCTGGGGCAGGAGCACCTTCCGTCAACACCGCCGTATCGGCGGGCAGGTCAATGAAGTACGCCAGCCCCAGCGGCGCCATCCCACTGCCGCCCTCGGGCCCCACCTGTTCGCTCACCTGGTCAAACGAGGCGGCAGGGTCTTTCGGTGCGCCCCACGAGCTGTACTTGGCATACCGCCCTGCTTCCGGCAGCCAGCGGAACATCTGGAAACCGGTGCCCAGCATCGTCTCTGCACTGACCGAGCGGGTAGGCTGACCGGTTTGCGGCTGGAAATAGGGCATCGAAATCAGCGAACGCCCCGCCCGCAGCACGCGCGGAGATACCTGGAACGACACTTCATCGGTGCTGCTAATGGTCGGGTCGTTCACATTACGGGCGGTTACCCTCACCGTATGCGTGCCCGGTGCCAGCCTGCGGATCAGTTTAATCGTTGCCACCACACCGCTGGAATCCACCACGTAGTTATCCGCGATCTCGGTAGAGGGCACCGCCTGTCCGTCAATCGTGATGCTTACCAGCGCGGCGGAGGTATTCGTGACGCTGAAAACGAGCGTAGGCTTCAGCGTCTCTACGACTTCAGAGCGTGCCGGGGTAACTACCGCCGCCGAGGTTGCTACCCGACGAATGGCGTTGTACACATCGAGGATTCCGTAACCGAACTCGGGGTTGGGTACGGCGCGTCCATCCGCCGCGGCGGTATCCTGAATCAACTTCTTGACCTCGCCAGGCTTCACCCCCTGCGAGAGCAGGATAGCTACCGCTCCCGCGGCATGCGGGGCTGCCATCGAGGTGCCCATTGCGTATCCGTAGTTTCCGCCGGGAAGGGTACTGAGGATATCATCCGTCTCGATACCGGTCAACATGCTGTTGCCACCGGGCGCCGCAACCGTTGTGTAAGGACGCGCCTGGGAATAGATACTATGTTCACGACGAGGACCTACTGCTGCAATCGCCAGCGCGTAGTCACTGACAGAGGCAAGATTAGCAGGATGGTGCGGCAGGTTGCCCTCCATATACCTGTTGCCTGCAGCAAACGTGAAGACGATCCCCCTTTGCGTAGCAGTAATGACCAGCTGGTTAAAGGGGTCAGCCATGTTCGGCGTGTCACTAACGTCATCCCCTCCAAGGCTCATGTTTACCACATTCACTTTTTGATCAATACAATA
>JGI24188J35168_1000089_pt1 | contig 44290 bp, 40 predicted proteins | sample YNPBryantNP2012_FD_35168 | JGI IMG/M metagenome (IMG submission 35168) | reverse complement strand
CATGCGCCGGGCGCTGGTTTTGGGGGGCGGGGGCGCGCGGGGCGCGTTCCAGGTGGGCATGCTCCAGGTCCTGGTGGGGGAGCGGGGTTGGGACTTCGCGATCCTCCGGGGGGTTTCCGTGGGGGCCTTGAACGCGGCTTTCCTNGCCCAGGCCGCCACGGAAGGGGATTCCCTGGCCAACCTCCGGCAAAAGGTGGAGGAGCTGGCAGCGCTGTGGAGCCGGGAGATCCAGGGGAACCACTCGGTGTACGGCTCGCGGGCAGGGGGGTTCGCCGCCCTGGCCGCCGGGGCCGACTCGCTGTACACCGTGGAGCCCTTGAAAAAGCTCGTGGCCCGGCACCTGGACCTTGAGGCGCTGCGCCGCTCGGGGCGCGACTTCGCGGTGGGAACCGTTTCCTTGGTTTCCGGCCGCTACCAGGAGTGGGGGCCGGAGGATCCGCAGTTTTTGGAAAAGCTTCTGGCCTCCACCGCGATCCCCGTGGTGTTCCCCTACGTGGACACCGGCAACGACGTGCTGGTGGATGGCGGGGTGCGGGACATCACCCCGTTGGGCTCGGCGTTCGAAGCCCAGGCCGAGGAGATCGTGGTGCTGCTCACCTCCCGGGTGCTCCCGGAACCCGATGGGGGGTTGCCCCGCTCCACGGTGCCGGAGCACGCCTACCGCCAGTGGTCGGACAACTGGCTGGGGACCAAGGTGGGTGCCTTGGACGTGCTCAAGCGGGTGGTGGAGATCCTCACCGACGAGATTTACCTGGGGGACATCCGCGGGGCGCTGGAGTGGAACCGGGTGCTGGCCGCCGCCTCCCAGGCGCTCCCCGCCCTGCGGGGCAAGCGGCGGCAAGCGCTGGAGCAAGCGCTCGCCCAGGTGGGCAAGAGGGCGGTGCCGGTGAAGGTGCTGGCACCCCGGGTGTGGTACGGGTCCGACAACAGCTCCACCAACTTCGACCCTTCGCTCATCGCCCAAGCCATGGCCCACGGCCGGGAGGTGGCCTCCCGGGAAGAGCTTTGGCTCGTGCGCTAGCGCCTCTGCCAAAAGCTTTCAGCCGGCAAACCGCTCCAGTACCTCCAGCACATAAGCGATGTCCGCCGGGGTGTGGGCCGCGTTGATCTGGAAGCGGATGGTCTCCTCCCCCCGGGGCACCACCGGGTAGGTGAGCCCCACCACCAGCACCCCGTGCTCGTAGAAGTGCTGCACCAGCCGCCGGGCCTTGGCGGTATCCCGCACCAAAAGCGGCACGATGGGGTGAGGACCGGGGATCGTTTCCCATCCCAGCTTGGCCACCCCCTCCCGGAACTGCTGGGTCCGCTCCCGCAGCGTGGCGAGCCGCTCCCGCCCTTCCGGGGAGTCGGCGATGGCAATGGCCTCGCAAGCGGCGGCGCAGTCCCCCACCCCCAGGGGGTTGCTGTAGATGTAGGTGTCGGCCCTTTGCCGCAGCGCCTCCACTACCTCCGGGCTGGAGGCCACGAACCCGCCGTTCACCCCGAACGCCTTGCCGAAGGTGCCGATGAGCACGTCGCAGCAAGCCCCGGTGTGCTCCTCGGTCCCCCGGCCGGTGGCGCCGTAGGCCCCCACCCCGTGGGAGTCGTCCATCACCGTCACCAGGCCCTCCGGGAAGCGGTCCCGGTGCGGCGCCAGCACCTGGTTGAGCTGGTCGAGGGGGGTGAAGTCCCCGCGCATGGAAAACACCCCGTCGAAGATCACCACCACCCGGCGGATCCCCTCCGGCACCTCCTCCAGGCGCTGGGCCAGCTCCTCCAGATCGTTGTGCCTGTAAATCGCCCGGTTTTCCTTGGGGACACCGGCGATGCGCATGGCGCGGATGATCGAGTTGTGGTTCAGCTCGTCGCCGATCCAGAACGTTTGCGGAGAGCTCAACGCCAGGGCTTGCCCGAGGTTCGCGGTGTAGGCCGCGTTGAAGATGCGCGCCGCCGGCTTGCCCACGAAGGCGGCGATGCGCCGCTCGAGCTCCACGTGGTAGGAAAACGTCCCATCAATGAAGCGCACCGCTCCAGGCCCCACTCCCAGCTCCCGGGTGGCGCGGTCCGCGGCTTCCAAAAGCCGCGGGTCGTGGGAAAGCGAGAGGTACGAGTTGGAGTTCATGCGCAGGAAGAGCTTGTCGCTGCCTGCCAGGCGGTAGCGTGGCCCGAACCCGTCCCTGGGGGGCACGTACCCCACCACCACCCGCTCCGTCGCCTTCGCCCGCCCTTCCGCTTCCAGCGCCTTCACCTCGGCCGCCAGCGCCTGGTTGAGCTTTGCCAAGGACATAGCCACCTCCGTGCCACGAAAGCGTAACACGGAACCCGGCGCTCCCTTTCAGCTCCGGGGCTTGCGGAAGAGGAAAACGTGGTCGTCCCCGCGGGCCGTAGCGTCCCACCCCAGCGCCGCGAACCTCGCCCGCCAAGGAGCCTCCAGGGGGAAGAAAAAGTTGAACTGCGCCTCGTAGTGCACCAGCTCCAAGCCGGCAAAGAGCGCTTCCACCTCGGCCCTGGTGTACTCCCGCACGTGGGGGCGGAACACCACCGGGGGCGCGTAGGCCAGAAGCTGTTCCAGGGCACGGAACGAGCAGGGGTTGGGGGTGGTGAGCAGCAGCAACCCTCCAGGCTTCAGCACCCGGCGGATCTCCGCGGCGTAGCGGGCTGCCCCCGAGCCCTGGAACAGCGCCAGCTCCTCCAGGCTGCGCTCCGGAGCGTCCTTGAGGTGCTCCAGCACCTCCAGGGAAAGCACCAGATCCGCGAACCCATCCGGGGCATCTATGGCGAGCCGCAGGTCCGCCTCGCTCTTGACGCAGCGGTTTTCCCGGGCCAGGAACGCGGCAATGGGGGAACGCCCCCCTGCCTCGAGCACCACAAGCCCCGAGAGCTTGCCTGCCCGCTCCGCCAGCACCCGAAAGGTGTTCACGTAGCGCAGCACGTCCGGGTGGTCCGCAAGCCCCCGCTCCTGGAGGAACGCCACGAACCGCCAGAGCTCCCCGCAAGCCGCCGTCGCCGGCAGCACCTTGGCCCGGATGTGCTCCCACACGAACTCCCGGTGCTCCTCGCTGGTGGGCGCGTAGCTGAACCGCTCCTGCGGCGTTATTTCCCGCATCGTCCCCCGCTATGGTAGCGCCGCGGGCATGGCGCGGTGGCTTTGCTGCTTGCCTGCAAGAGAAAGCACAGGTTGTGTTCTCGCGTGCTAGGCTTGGGGCGTGGATCGGCTGCTTTTGGTGGACGGGCATTCCAACCTCTACCGGGCGTTTTACGCGCTGAAGGCGCCCCTGGCCGCTCCCGACGGCACCCCCACCGGCGCGGTGTACGGGTTCTTGCGCATGTTCCACAATGCTCCGGGAGCTGGCCCCCACCCACGTGGCGGTGGCCTTTGACGTTTCCCGGGAAACCTTCCGCACCCGCATGCTTCAGTCTTACAAGGCCCAACGCCAGCCCATGCCCGAGGACCTGCGTCGCCAGGTGCCGCTGGTGCAGCAAGCGCTGGAGCTTCTGGGGGTCAGGCTTTTGGCCCTTGCCGACGTGGAAGCGGACGATATGCTGGGCAGCCTGGCGGAGCAAGCAGCGGGTGCGGGGTTCGAGGTGGTGATCGCCACCGTGGACAAGGACCTCATGCAGCTGGTGCGGGACCCGGCCATCAAGCTCTGGCACACGCGGCTGGAGCGGCTTTTGGACGAGGCGGGGGTGGCGGAGGTGTTCGGGGTGCCACCGCAGCAGGTGGTGGAGGTGCTGGCGCTGGAGGGGGACGCCAGCGACAACATCCCTGGCTGCCCCGGCGTGGGGGAGAAAACCGCCCGGGAGCTGATCCGCCGCTTCGGCTCGGTGGAAGAGGTTTTTGCCCACTTAGACCAGGTCTCTCCCCCCCGCATCCAAAAGGCGCTGGCGGAAAACCGCGAGCTGGTGGAGCTTTCCCGGAATCTCGTGGTGATCCGCCGTAACCTGCCGCTGCCTTTCCCCTTGGCGGAGCTGGCCCGCAAGCCCCCAGCCCGGGAGCAGCTTGCGGCGCTGTACCGCAAGCTGGGTTTTGCCAGCTTGCTCGCCGAGATGGGGGAGCCAGCGGCCAAGGCCGAGCCGGTGGCGCTGGCCCCTCGGGGGCTTGGGGAGCTTGCCCGCAAGCTTGCGGAAAACGCCTCGGGGGCGTTGGCGGTGGCTAGCGAAGGGGTGTGCCTGGGGGTGGCCGGGGAGGGGTACGCGGTGGGGGAGCCCCGGGAGGTGCTGGAAGCGCTGGGGGAGCGCTTCGCCGCTTGCTGGTGCTANGACGCCAAGAGGTGCTGGGCTTGGCTGCGGGACCGGGGGCTGGTGCCGCCGNGCCTCTGCCAGGATGCGCTGCTGGCCGGTTACGTGCTGGCCCCGGGGGAGAACCTGGAACTCGCGGCGCTTTGCCAGCGCTACGGGGTGGCTTCCCCGGCCCTGGCCACCCCCCAGGGGGAGGTGGAGGCGGTGCTGGCCTTGGCTCCCAAGCTGGCAGCGGCCATGGCCCAGGAACAGGTGGAGCGGGTGTACCGGGAGATCGAGCTGCCGCTGGTGCCGGTGCTGGAGGACATGGAGCGGGTGGGGGTGAAGGTAGACGTGGCGTTTCTCCGCGCCTTGGCAGCCCAGGTGGAGGGGCTTTTGCAGCGCAAGGAGCAGGAGATCTACGCCGAGGCCGGGGGGAGCTTCAACATCAACTCCCCCAAACAGCTCGCCGAGGTGCTGTTCCAGTGGAAGGGGATGCCGGTGCTGCGGCGCACCAGCAAGACCCGCTCCCCCTCCACCGATGCGGACGTGCTGGCGGAGCTTGCGCTCCAGGGTTTTCGCTTGCCGGCGCTGATCCTCGAGTACCGGGAGCTGGCCAAGCTGAAATCCACCTACCTGGATGCGCTCCCCAAGCAGGTGGCCGGGGACGGGCGGATCCACACGCGCTTCAACCAAGCGGTGACCGCCACCGGCAGGCTCTCCTCCTCGGACCCCAACCTGCAGAACATCCCCATCCGCTCGGAGCTGGGGAAGGAGGTGCGGCGGGCGTTCGTGGCGGAGGAGGGGAAGCTGCTGGTGGCCGCGGACTACTCCCAGGTGGAGCTGCGGGTGCTGGCGCACCTCTCCAAGGATCCGGCGCTGGTGGAGGCGTTCGCCCGGGGGGAGGACATCCATGCGGCCACCGCTTCCCTGGTGTTCGGGGTGGCCCGGGAGCTGGTGACCCCGGAGATGCGGCGGGCCGCAAAAACCATCAACTTCGGGTTGATCTATGGCATGGGGGCCTACGCGTTGAGCCGGGAGCTGGGGGTGAGCCAGCGGGAGGCCCAGGCGTTCATTGACGCGTACTTCGCGCGCCTGCCCCAGGTGAAGGCGTACCTGGAGGCGGTGAAGGAGGAGGCGCGGCGCAGCGGCAAGGTGCGCACGCTCTTCGGCCGCATGCGCCCGATCGCCGGGTTGGACTCCGCCAACGCCAACGTCCGGGGGAACGCCGAGCGCATGGCGATCAACGCCCCGGTGCAGGGCACCGCGGCGGACCTCATGAAGCTGGCGATGATCGCGATCTTCCGCAAGTTGCAAGCGGCGGGTTTCCCTGCCCGGATCATCCTCCAGGTGCACGACGAGCTGGTACTGGAAGCGGAGGCGGCGAGGGCCCAGGAGGTGGCAGCGATGGTGCGGGATGCCATGGAAAACGTGGCAAGCTTGGCGGTGCCACTGAAGGTGGACGTGGGGATCGGGCCCTCCTGGGCCGAGGCAAAGGCGTAAGATATGCCCGTGCACACGACGCTGCTGTTGCTGCTGCTGGCTGCCGAACCCCCCAAGGGGGAGAAGCCTTGGGAGCGGAAGGTGCAGCTGCCGGTGCCGGTACCCATGGAGCTGCCGGCGGTGGCACCCACAAACCCCTTCTACCGGCCACTGGCATCGCTTCCCCAGCCCAAGCAAACCCCGCTGCGGGAGGACTTCCCGGTGACGGTTCCGGTGCCCATGGCGGTGTACGTGGGCAAGGACGGGAGCTGCCGCCGGGCCCACCCTTTGGCGAACCCCTTCCCGGGGGTGCTGGAGCCGGTGCGCCAGGCGCTTTTGGAAACCAGCTTCACCCCGGCCAAGGCCTCGGGCCAGCCGGTGGCGGCCTGGGTGGACGTGGGGGTGGACCTGCGGGGGGAGATCAAGGAGGGCAAGCTGGTGCAGCTCGTGGCGAGCGCTCCCGATCCCGCGGAAACCCCACAGCTGGAAACCTCGCCGGTACCCCAGGGGGATCCCAAGGACAAGGAGCTCCCGGCCACCCCCCCGGAGCAGCTGGCCAGCGCCCCAGCCCCCAAGCACTTCAGCGCCAAGGTGGCAAGCCAGAAGTTTCGCCAGCCGGTGAAGCTTTTGGTGGAAGTGGGGGCCGAGGGGAAGGTGAAGCGGGTGGTGTTCCTCCTCTGCCCGGAGGGGCTGCGCCGCTGGGTGCTGGCCTCGGCGGGGAGCTGGCTGTTCACCTCGCCCCGGGGGGCGGAGACGGCGTGGGTGGTGCTCCAAGGTGTGCTGGAGGTGCGGGCCGGGACCCTCAAGGCCGAGGGGTTGCGGGTGAGCCGGACCAGCTCCTACCCCCGGCGGTAGCTAGGATCCGCCGACGATCCCCCTCCCGGCGGGTGATCCGCTGGGAATCCAGCCACTCCAAGAGCGGGATGGCCAGCTTGCGGGTGAGCCCGAAGCGCTCCTTGAACTCCCCCACCTGGAACGTCTCCTTTCCCCAGCTGGCAAGTCCCGCCACGACCCGCTCCACCACGCTGCGGTGCACCAGCCACTTCCCCCCCAACCGCACCAGCCTCCCCTGCCGCAGCAGCACCGCCACCATGGCCTCCACCTGCTTGAGCGGCGCCGCCAGCTGCTCCGCTGCCTGGTGGGGGGAGGGAGCCTCGAGCCCCGCTTTTTCGTAAAGCTCCTCCAACGCCACCGCCAACGGGGGAAGCCCGGCACCCTCGGCGGCCAGCAGCTTGCCACCCTCCTCCCGGGCGATGCCCCGCGCCTTGAGCTCCCGCAAGTAGAAGCTGCGCACCGCGGGAACCTCCCCCACCCCCAGCTGGGCGAAAAGCTCCTGGCCGCTCACCCCCAAGGCCCCCGCCTCGCCGAGGATCCCCTTGGCTTTCCCCAGCGCCGCTTCCACCGCGGCCCTGCTGATCGCCCAAACCTCCCTTTCCCCCACCAGCACCACCCGCTTTTCCCCGTGGAGCTGCCCCAGGGGGGCCTCCAACCCTTCCGGCAGCAGCGCCAGCCGGCTTGCCAGCTCTGCGGTGCGCACGCCGCCAGGCCCAGCTTCCTCCACCCACCGCTCCAGGGTGCCTCCCAGGGAGACCCAGGGGGGTACCAGGGTTGCCAGCGTGGAGGCTTGGCTGCGGCGCAAGCGGGGCGCCTCCACGTCCAGCACCACGCCTCCCCCCACCGTGCGCGGGGGGCTTGGCTGCCGCAGCACGAAGCGGTCCTGGGGGGCGAGGAAGACCGGCTTGGCGAAGCGGAGGATCGCCCGGACCTTGCTCCCGGGCTGCGCCGGGGTGGGGTAGAGGCGCTCCAGGCGGCAGAGGGTCCTGCCTGCCAGCAGGAAAAACCACAGCACCGCCCCTTCTTCCAAGGGTCTCGCTTCGGGGAGCAGCGTAAGCTCGGCCACGCAGCGGCTGCGGGGCTCCCAGGGCCCTGGGGAGAGCAGCTGGGCCCCCCGGGGGATCTCCTCCACCTTGGCGCCGGCCAAGGCCAGGGCTACCCGCTCCCCGGCGAACGCTTCCCGCCGCGGCTGGCCGTGCACCTGCAGGGTTTTCACCCGGAACTGCTTGCCCGGGGGGAACACCCACACCTCCTGCCCCACCGCCACCTGCCCCCACCGGGCGGTGCCGGTGACCACGGTCCCCGCCCCGGGGAGCGTGAACACCCGGTCCGCCCCCAGGCGGAAAGGACGGAACGGGTCGGGGCGGCGCTGCGCGTTCCGGGCCACCTGGAGGATCGCCTGCCGCAGCGCCTCGATCCCTTCCAGCGTTTTCGCGGAGCAAGCCACCACCGGCGAGCCCTCCAGGGGCCCACCGGCGAGGAAATCCTCGAGCTCCTGCTTTCGGGCTTCCAGCTCCTCCGGGGTCACCGTGTCGGCCTTGGTGAGCGCCACCACCCCGCCCTGCACCCCCAAAAGCTCGAGGATCGCCACGTGCTCCCGGGTTTGCGGCATGACCCCCTCGTTGGCCGCCACCACCAGCAGCGCCCGGTCCACCCCCCCCGCCCCGGCGAGCATCGTGTGGACCAGCCGCTCGTGCCCTGGCACGTCCACGAACGCCACCTCCAGCTCCCCTCCGGGGTCCGGGAGCGGTGCGAACCCCAGCACCAGCGTGATCCCCCGCTCCTGCTCCTCCTTGAGCCGGTCGCACCAAACCCCGGTGAGCGCCGCAACCAACGAGGTCTTGCCGTGGTCTATGTGCCCCGCCGTGGCGAACACCACCGCCCGCATGGGCGCATGCTAGCCGGCCCCGCCACCCGCGGCAAGGCACCAGGAGCGGCACGTATACTCCGCCCGTGAGCGTGGAGCGGGAGCTGAAGTTCGCGGTAGGGGATCTCGAGGCTTTGCGAGGCAAGCTCGCTTCCCTGGGGGCGGTGCTGGTGGCTCCCGCGTCGCTGGAGCGCAACTGGGTGCTAGACGACCCGGGGCAGCGCCTCAGGCGACAGGGGCTGCTGCTCCGGGTGCGCCAGTGGCGGGGGCAGGGGAGCCTTACCTTCAAAGGGCCGGCCAGCTTCGCCGCGGGGGTGAAAAGCCGGGAGGAGCTGGAGACCACCGTGGGGGATGCGGAAAAGGTCCTGGCCATCCTCGCCGCGGTAGGCTTCGGCGTGGCCTTCTACTACGAAAAGCACAGGGAGGTCTGGAGTTGGGGGGCGGTGACCGTGGACCTGGACCATACCCCCATGGGGGATTTCCTGGAGCTGGAGGGGGAAGGTCGGGCTCTCGGGGAGCTTTGCCGCACGCTGGGTTTTGCGCCAGAACAAGCGCTGCGGGGCAGCTACCTGGAACTGTGGCACGCCTTCCGCCAACGCCACCCCGAAGCCCCGGAGCACATGGTGTTCCGATGGTAGGGATGCTGCTGGCCGCCGGCAGGGGGGAGCGCATGGAGCCGCTTTCCTCGCTGATCCCCAAGCCGGCGCTCCCGGTGTTGGACAAGCCGCTTTTGGCCGCGAGCTTGCAGCAGCTTTTTGCCGCGGGGTGCTGCCGGGTGGTGGTGAACCTCCACCGCCACCCGGAGCAGGTGGCGGCGGCGGCCCGCCAGGCAGCTTGCGGCAGGCAAGTGCTGTTTTCCTGGGAGCCGGAGCTGCTGGGCCCCGGAGGGGGGCTTGGGGCAGCCCGGCGGCTTTTCGGCTCGGGGCCGGTGCTGGTGGCCAACGGGGACAGCTGGGCAGCGCTGGACTTGACGCCGCTCCTCGCTGCCGGCGGGCCCGACGAGGTGGTGCTGGGCCTTCTGCCCCACCCCGACCGCAAGCGTTGGGGCGCCGTGCACCTGGACGCCTCCGGGAGCGTGGTGGGGTTCAGCAAGCCCGGGGAAAACCTTCAGCAGCCTGGGTACCTCTACACCGGCTGGCAGCTTTTGGGATCGGCCACCTTGGCCCGACTCCCCGCTCCCCCGGCTCCCATGGGGGCCTTCTGGGAGCAGCTTATGACCCGAGGGGCGCTGAGGGGCGTGCTGCTTTCCGGAAGCTTCGCCGAGGCGGGGACCCCCCGGGCTTACTGGGAGCTGGTGATGGGCCTGGTGGACGGAGCGAGCTTCGTGCACCCCCAAGCTCGCGTGCACCCCAGCTGCCGGGTGGTGGAAAGCGCCTTGGGCCCCGGGGCGGAGGTGGCTGCCGGCGCGCAGCTGGAGCGGTGCGTGCTGCTCCCGGGCGCGGTGGTGGGGCCCGGGGCCCGGCTGCGGGGTTGCCTGGTGGCTGGCGCGGTTCCCCCGGGGCGGGAGCTTTCCCAGGGGGTGTGGATCGGGCCTGGTGCTGGTGGTGCCGGGGAGGCNTGGTCCCCGTTCACAGGGTGAAAGGCACCCAGGCTTGGCGCTGCTTGCTCCAGCGCAAAAGCCGCNGCGCCCCCAGGGGAGCCACCCGCAGCGCTACCACCTCGTCTCCGGCGGTGAGGTACACCGAGCCCGGGGTTGCCCCGAGGGAAGGGGAAAAGCTGAGGATCCCCGAGCGGCCCGCGGCGATCCCCCCCTGCGGCACCCACCCTTGCTCGGAAGGGGCAGGGACCGTGGTTCCCGCTGGCAACCCCAGGCGCACCGCGGCACCGAAATCGGCGAGGTACACGGGCCCTGCCAGCACCCGGTCGCGCCCTGCCAGGTAGTCCCGGCGGGAAACGCCGTTGCCGTTGCCGTCCGCCACCACCACGTAGAAGCTGCCCCGGGGGTCCACGTCGAACAGCAACCCCACGTGGGCGAGTCTTTGGGCCGCAAGCTCCCGGCAACGCTGGGCGTCGGTGAAAAGGCGGGTGGCGGCGGCGGTGAGCGCTGCCCTGCGGCCGAAGCGTTCGGTGCGGGGGGTGGCAAGTGCCAAAAGCAGTCCCAAAACCCCCAGGGTCACGAGAAGCTCGACGAGGGAAAAACCTTTGGTCTTCATGCTCGCTCCTTTCGGAAAGCTGGGGGCGGCGGTGCCGCCCCCTTTCCCGTCCACGCCACGTCGTTTGCTTTTTTGCTTTTAGTTACCTCCAGCTGCCTTTTGGCCTTGGGCCTGGCGCCGGGAGGAACCTACCCTGATCTTTTCCTTGAGCGTCGTGGCACCCGAGGTGCTCACGTAGGGCGAAAGCAGCGCGAAGGTCTTTTCGCCGATGCCGGAAACTCGCATGAGCTCCTGGGTGCTCTTGAACGGCCCGTTCTTTTCCCGGAACTCCACGATGCGCTTGGCCAGGGCGGGCCCCACCCGGGGCAGGAGCTGCAGCTCCTGGACCGAAGCGGTGTTCACGTTCACCACCCCCTGTTTTTCCTGCGCCCAAGCGGGCAGCGCCAAGCTCGCCAGCAAAGCCAAAGTCACCAAAGTCCTCCTCATGGTCTTTCCCTCCTTTCTGTTTGGTTTTTCGTGCTGCTTGCCACGCTGTTTTTTCGGTTTGCCTCTCAAGGTCCCCTGCTGCTCATCTTTCACCTCCCGCGCACGCCTTCTGAAAGCGGCATGCCAAAAAACCAGGCTCGTCCAAATCTTTGCTGGTGAAGCACTTGCTGGAAGGGGATCGCCGGGGTAGCGGCCAGCGGTGGTAGCATTTGTTGACGGGGGAGCGGGAGTGGCCCGAGCGGTGCGGCAGGCGAGCGGTAATGATTTTTTGACAGCTGACCAGGGTTTTTTCACCCTGGAACCTGCCACCCCCCGGGATGTCCCTGCGCTCTTCGAGCTGGACGTGCTGTGCTTCGGCCCCCGGGCCTGGAGCTGGGCCGCCTGGTGGGAGGTGGCCTCCTGGCCCGGCTGGACCTGCCAGGTGCTGCGGAGGGAGTCGCGGGTAGTGGGGGCGTTGGTGATGCTCCTCTGGCCGCCGGTGGCGCAGCTGGCTTCGGTGGCGGTGCACCCTCGGTTCCGGAGCAGGGGGCTGGGGAGCTGGATGCTCCAGGAAGCCATCGCCAGCGCCCGCCGGGCTTCCTGCCGCTGGGTGGCCCTGGAGGTGGACCGGGACAACCCCGCGGTGCGGCTCTACCGGCGCCTGGGGTTCGGGGTGACCCGGCGCTTCCGGGAGGATGGGCTTGCCCGGTTGGAGATGGTGCGCCGGCTGCGGAGGTGCCCGTGAGCTGCGAGCTGGCCCTGGTGATCACCGGCGCCTGCGGCATGCGCTTGCCGGTGCGGTTTGCCGAGCTGCGCTGGAGCACCCGCAGGTGGACAAGCTGCACATCGTTTTCTCCGACGGAGCAAGGCTGGTGCTGGCCTCGGAGCTGGGGAAGGAGTGGGCGGAGCCCAAGGGGTTCCTGCAACGTCTCGCGGTGAGCGACCCCGCTCGCGGGAAAGCGCTGCTCTGGCGGGAGGCGCAGCTTTCCGCCCCCATCGCTTCCGGCTCGCACCTGCTTTCCGGGGTGGTGATCCTCCCCTGCTCCGCTGCCACCGCTTGCTCCCTGGCGGCGGGGGTTTCCCGGGGGCTGGGGCAGCGGGTGGGGGACGTGGCGTTGAAGCAGCGGTGGCCGCTGCTGTTGGGTTTCCGGGAAACGCCGCTTTCCCGCATCTACCTCCAGGCGCTTTTGGCCCTCACCGACGCCGGGGCGATCGTGGTGCCACCGATTCCCGCGTTCTACGTTTCCGGCGAGAGCTTCGCGGAGTTCGTGGAGCACTACTGCATGCGGCTTTTCGACTTGCTGCACCTCCCGTTCCCTGCCCCTGGGCTGCGCTGGCGGGGGGGGCAGGCATGAGGCGCCTGCTGCGCACGCTGGCCACGCTTTCCGAGCTGGTGGCTTTCCCCCACACGGTGTTCGCGTTGCCGTTCGCGCTTTTGGCTTGCTTCGAAGCGGCTTCCGGGCTTCCCCCAGCCCGCACGCTCTTGCTGGTGCTTTTGGCGATGGTGGGCGCGCGTACCGCCGCCATGGCGTTCAACCGCTTGGTGGATTTGCCGTTCGATGCCGCCAACCCGCGCACCGCGTCCCGACCGCTGCCAGCGGGGCGGCTTTCCCCGGCCGCCGCCTGGACCCTGGTGATCCTCGGGTCGCTGGCGCTGGTGGTGGCGGCTTGGGGTTTGAACCCGCTTTGCCTCGCGCTTTCCCCCCTGGCCCTGGCGTGGGTGCTGGGGTACTCCTACAGCAAGCGCTTCACGGCGTTTTCGCACCTCTGGCTGGGGCTGGGGTTGGCCATCGCCCCGGTGGGCGGTTGGCTGGCGGTCACCGGCAGCTTCGCGCTGCCACCGTTGGTCCTGGCAGCGGCGGTGGCGTTCTGGGTGGCGGGGTTCGACGTGCTCTACAGCTTGCAGGACGTGGCGTTCGATCGGCAGATGGGGCTTTTTTCGCTCCCCGCCCGGTGGGGGGTCTCCCGGGCTTTGCTGGNNTCCCGGCTGGCGCACGCCTTGGCGGCTTTGGGGTTCGGTTTTTTCGCTCGGTTGGTGGGGGGCGGTTTTTGGGCTTGGCTTGCGGTGGGGGTGGCGGCAGCGGTGCTGCTTTGGGAGCATGTGCTGGTGGGACCGGGGAGGCTCGAGCGCATCAACGCGGCTTTTTTCACCGCCAACGGGTTGCTCTCGCTGTCCATGCTGGCGCTGTTCCTGCTTGATATCATGAGCCGCCCATGAGCGAGCCCCCCTTCCCTTTCAAGCACGTGGCGGTGGAGGGCCCCATCGGCGTGGGCAAGACCTCGCTGGTGGAGCTTCTCGCGGCTCGCTTTGCCGGCGTGAAGGTGCTGGAGGACGTCACCAACCCTTTCCTGGAAGCGTTCTACAGGGGTGTGCCGGGGGCTGCTTTCCAGGTGCAGATCTTCTTCCTGCTTTCCCGCTACCAGCAGCAGGAGGAGCTGCGCCAGGGGGACCTTTTCACCCGCCTGGTGGTGGCGGACTACACCATGTTTAAGGACCGGATCTTCGCCCGCCTCAACCTCGCCGACCAGGAGTTCGCGCTTTACGAGCGGCTTTACAACCTGTTGGTCCCAGGGCTCCCCAAGCCGGATCTGGTGATTTACCTGGAGGCCTCGGTGGAGGTGTGCTTGGAGCGGATCCGCCGCCGGGGGAGGCCGTTCGAGCGTACAATAGAGGCGGGGTACTTGCGGCGTCTCAAGGAAGCGTACGCCGAGTACTTCTTCCACTACACCGAGACGCCGCTTTTGGTGGTGAACACCGATGATTTGGACTTCGTGCACCGGGAGGAGGACTTCCAAGCCCTGGTGGCACAGATGGCGCGTGTCCAGCGGGGCACGCAGGTTTTCGTACCGCTCGGATCCGGCACGTGACCGAGACGGGGAGCACCCGCTGCCTTTGACGACTTTGGCGGCGTGGATCCCGGGAGGGACCGCGACCTGCCTCACCGGATCCGTCGGTCCAGGAGGGACCGATGGAGGAAAAGGTAACCGCGACCGGCCTGCTTCAGCGTAAAGGCAAAGCAAGGATCGTGATGCTCACCGCCACCGACGAGCCCACCGGCAGGTTGGTGGATCTGGCGGGCGTGGACGTGGTGCTGGTGGGGGATTCCCTGGGGATGGCGGTGTTGGGCCGCCCCAACACGCTGTCCGTGACCATGGAAGAGATGCTCCACCACACCAAGGCGGTGGCCCGAGGCGTGCGCCGCGCGCTCCTGGTGGCGGACATGCCGTTCGGCTCCTATCAAGCGGCGCTTGCCGACGCGGTGCGCAACGCCTGCCGTCTGGTGGGAGAGGGGGGCGCCGAGGCCGTGAAGCTGGAGGGCCCCCGGGTGGCGGAGGTGCGGGCCATCGTGGCTGCGGGTATCCCGGTCATGGGGCACCTGGGGCTCACACCCCAGTCGCTGCACCTTTTGGGAGGGTACAAGGTCCAGGGGAAGACCGCCGCCCAAGCCCGGGAGCTGCTGCGCCAAGCCAAGGCTTTGGAGGAGGCCGGGGTGTTCGCCCTGGTGCTGGAGGGGCTGCCCCCCTCCCTGGGTCGGGCCATCACCGCGGCGGTGGGGATCCCCACCATCGGCATCGGTGCCGGGCCCCACTGCGATGGCCAGGTCCTGGTGCTGGCGGACCTTTTGGGGCTTTCCCCTGGGCCGCTGCCGCGCTTCGTGCGCCGCTACGCGGACCTGGCTACCACCATCCAGCAAGCGGTGGCAGCCTTTGCCGCGGACGTGCGCTCCGGGGCCTACCCGGCTTTGGCGGAGTGCTACCCCGACCCACCGGAGCTCGCGGCAGTGTTCGAGAAGGAGGGGGTGCAATGCTGATCGTCACCACCAAGGAAGCGGTGCGCGCCCGGCGCCAGGAGCTCTGGCGCCAAGGGGTGCGGGTGGCGTTCGTGCCCACCATGGGGGCGCTCCACGAAGGGCACTTGGCCCTGGTGCGCCGCGGGCGGGAGCTGGCTGACGAGGTGTGGGTTTCCATCTTCGTCAACCCTACGCAGTTCGGCCCGGGGGAGGACTTCCAGCGCTACCCCAGGAACCTGGAACGGGACATCGAGCTGCTCCAGCGGGAGGGTGTGCAGCTTCTGTTTGCCCCGGAGGTGAAGGAGATGTACCCCCGCCCCCCGCGGGTGGTGCTGGAGCTGCCGGAGCTGGCCGCTCACCTCTGCGGTGCTCACCGCCCGGGGCACTTCCGGGGCGTGGCGTTGGTGGTGGCGAAGCTGTTCAACATCGTGCAGCCGGAGGTGGCGCTGTTCGGGGCCAAGGATTTCCAGCAAGCCCGGCTGGTGCAGCGCATGGTGGAGGACCTGGACTTCCCGGTGCGCATCGAGGTGGTGCCCACGGTGCGGGAGGCGGACGGCCTGGCCATGTCCTCCCGCAACAGCTACCTAGGGCCGGGGGAGCGCCGTGCCGCCCTGGCCTTCTCCCGGGCGTTGCGGGAGNCNGCCGCAGCGGTGGCCCGGGGGGAGCGGCGGGGTCGGGAGCTGGAGCAGCTCATGCTTTCCTGCCTGCGGCAAGAGCCAGGGGTGGAGCCGCAGTACGTGGCGGCGGTGGATCCCGAGACCCTGGAGCCTCTNGGGGAGGTCCAGGAGAGCGTGCTGCTGGCGGTGGCCGGCTTCGTAGGCAGCACGCGCCTCATTGACAACCTGCTGGTGGAGGTGAAGGGGTGATGCTCCGTCCCTTTCTGCGCGCCAAGCTCCACCGTGCCNGGGTGACCCGTGCCGACCTGCACTACGTGGGCTCCATCACCCTGGACGCCACGCTGTTGGAGGCAGCGGATCTGCTCCCCCTGGAGCAGGTGGAGGTGTACAACATCACCCGCGGCACGCGGTTTTCCACCTACTGCATCCCTGGCAAGCCAGGCAGCGGCGAGGTGGGGATCAACGGCGCTGCCGCGCATCTCGCCCACGTGGGGGACCTGGTGATCGTCTGCGCCTACTGCCTGCTGGACCGGGAAGAGATCCCTGAGCACCGGGCCCGGGTGGTGCTGGTGGCGGAGGGGAACCGCGTGGGCGAGGTGCGCTTGGTTTTCCCCTTCGACGAGCCGTAGCTCCGCTCGCTTCCCAGGCGCTTCGCAACGGCCCTGGGGCTGGGTTTTTTTACAGGTACTTGAGCATTTCCTTGGCCACCGCCGCATCCTTGTAGTCGGGCGCCACCTGCAGCAGGTGCTGCAGCAGCTCCTTGGCCTTGGCGGTGTCGCCGGAGCGCATATAAATCGTCGCCAGCTCAAAGAGGGCCGGGGCGTAGTCAGGGTTCACCTCCAGCGCTTGCTCCAGAAGCGGCTTGGCCTTGGCGTCTTCCCCCTTGTTGATGTACTCCGCCGCCTCGGCGAAGAGCACCGCGGGATCCGTGGGGTTGGCTTGCTTGTACTGCTCCATGTAGCGCTCGTAGGTGGCTTTGTCCCCCTTGGCGAGCGCGGCGTTGGCTGCCAGCGCCAGGCATGGGGCGAAGTTGGCCTTGGCGGCCAGGCACTTTTCCGCCGCGTTCATGGCTTCCTGGGACTTGCCCGCCTCCAGGTCCGCGCTCCCCAAGGCGAGCCAAGCCAGGTAGAGGTCGGGCTTCTTGGCCACCGCCGCGGCGAACTTCTCCCGGGCCTCGGCTTTCTTTCCCGCCTCCCAGAGATCCCGGCCTTCCCGCAGCTCCCGCAGCCCCGGTTCCTCGGCTTCCGCTGCTGCTTCCTCCAGCTTCTTCAGGGAAAAGGAAAGCTCCAGGGTTTGGCCGCCGATGAGCGGCTTGTGGTCCTGCTCGATCCCCTGGTACCCCTGGGCCTCCACCCGGAAGGTGTAGACCTTGGTGGCGTCCACGATCACCAGCGAGAACTTGCCCTTGGCGTCGGTGGTGAGCTCCTTGCGGAAGGTGCCCAGCTCCCGGCAGGTGATGGTGATCTTCGCACCGGGGATCGGGTTGCCCTTGGTGTCGGTGACCGTGCCCTTCACGTGTCCTTGGGCTTGTGCAAACAAGAACACGGGCAGGGCCAAGAAAAACCCGAAAAGCAGCGCTTTTCTCATGGTCTTCGTGCCTCCGTTCCCACTCCACCGGTAGTCTAGGCCGGTTTTTCTCCCCGGGCAACTGGGGCCGCAGGTGGGCTCGCAGCTACCCGGAAAGCTCGGGACCGGCGCTTTTGAAGCGGCGCAGGGTTTCGGCCATGGCGGCGAGCCGCCGGCTCGCCAGGCCGAACACGGTTCCTTCCGGGTAGCTCCCGTCCGCCCCGGGCTCCCCGGCGGGCAGGCCGGTGAGGAGCTCCAGCCCCTCCTTCACGTGGGAAACCGCGAAAACGTGGAACTGTCCCCGAGCCACCGCCTCCACCACCTCCTCGGCCAAGTGCAGGTCCGCCACGTTGGCCTGGGGGATCACCACCCCCTGGGTGCCGGAAAGCCCCCGGGCTTGGCAGAGGGCGAAAAACCCCTCGATCTTCTCGTTGACCCCGCCGATGGCCTGGACGTTCCCCCACTGGTCCACCGATCCGGTCACCGCCAGGTCCTGGCGCAGCGGCAGCCCCGAGAGCGCCGAGAGGATCGCGTACACCTCGGCGGAGGAGGCGCTGTCCCCCTCCACGCCACCGTAGGACTGCTCGAAGGCGATGGAGGCGTTCATGGAAAGCGGCAGCTGAGAGGCGAAGGTCCCCCGCAGGAAACCGGTGAGGATCAGCACCCCCTTGTCGTGGGTGCGCCCGGAAAGCCGCGCCTCCCGCTCGATGTTCACCACCCCTTGGGTCCCCAGGGACACCCGCGCTGTGACCCGCCCCGGCAGGCCGAAGGCGAAGTAACCCAAATCGTAGACCGCCAAGCCGTTCACCTGCCCCACGGCCCACCCTTCGGTTTGCACCAGCAGCACCTTTTCCAGCATGAACTGCAGGAGCTTTTCCTCGGGAAGCGAAAAGCGTTCCCGCCGCGCCCGCACTGCCCGGCGGATGTGCGGGGCGGTGATGGTGGCCGAGCCTTCCTTGGCCGCAAGGTACGCTGCCTCCCNGAGGATGTCCGCCACGTCGGAAAAGCGGGCCGTGAGGCGGCGGCGGGGGCCTCCCAGCCGCACCCCTTCCTCCACCAGCGCCCGCATCCCCCCGCGGTCCAGGGGGGGCAGCTTTTCGTCCCGGACGATCTTCGCCATGACCGCGAGGAAGTCCTCCACCTGCCGCTTCCCCAGAGGGGTGTCCCGGTCGAAGTCCGCCAGCACCTTGAACAGCTTGCCGAACTCCTCGTCCAGCTCGTAGAGCAGGTCGTAAAGCGCCCGGTCCCCCAACATCACCACCTTCACGTCCAAGGGGATCGGTTCCGGTTGCAACGCCTGCCCGGAAAGGGCAAAGAGCGTTTCCCGGGGGCGGATAGCCACCTGGCGGTAGCGCAGGGCCCGCTTCAGCGCAGCCCAGGCGCCGGGCTCGCCGAGCACGTCGGCGGCGTTGGCCACCAGAAAGCCGCCGTTGGCCCGGGCCAGGGAGCCGGCGCGGATCCGGGTATGGTCGGAGGTGGCGTGGAGCCCCTCGGCCAAGCGCGCCTCGATGGTGCCCAGGAGGTTCGCCAGGGTGGGCTCGGTTTCCACCACCACCGGCCGACCGGTGGTGTCGCTGTTGTCCACCACCAGGTTCACCGCGTAGCGCGCCAGGGTTTCCTCCCCCACCTCCCCGCCGAGGAACGCGTCCAGGTTGGCCAGGATGTCCTGCTGGAGCTCCGCCAGGTACCCCTCGGCTTGAGGATCGTCCACGGCCTGGGCGATCTCCGCGAAGCGCGCGGCGAGCTTGGGGGCGACGATTTCCCGGCGCAGCTCCCGGGCCCGCGCTTGCATTTGCGAGGCCAGCGCCACTACCTGGGCCACCACCCGTTGCAGCTCCTCGGTGAGCTCCCGGTGGCGGGTGGTCAAGCGTTCCAGCTCCTCCCGGGAAAACTTCCCCTCCTCGGAAAGCCGCCACAGCCTTTCCATGGAAACCGGCCGCTCGTTCACCACCGCGAGGATTTCCGGATGGGTGACCGTGCCCACCTGCACCTGCACCAAGCTGAACCCCTCGCTCTGCACCTTCTTTTCGAACTCCCGGAGGATACGGTCCTGCTGTTGCTGCAGATCCTCCAGCTTTTCCTCCACCAGCTTTTGCACTTGGGGGCTGCCCAGAAGCCCGGGGAGCAGGCTCGCCAGCTCCCCCACCAGCGCCGCCAAGCGTTCCCGGAGCAGCTTGCCGCTCCCGGGGCGCAAGCGGAGCAGCTTGGGGCGCTCCGGGGCGCGGAAGTTGAACACGTAAGCGAGATCCTCGGGCACCGGGCCCTTTCGGGAAACCCGCCGCAGGTGCAGCTCCACCGCGGTCATCTTGCCGGTGCCCACCAGGCCGGTGACAAACACGTTGAACCCCGGGGAGCTGGTGGAAAGACCAAACTCCAGGGCCGCCACCCCCCGCTCCTGGCCCACGATCCCCTCGGCCGGGGGGATGTCCGCGGAGCTTTCCCCGGGGATCCACGCCTCGGGACAGGTGAAGCGCAGCTGGGATGCAGCGATCTCGGAAGGCATGGCGTTGCCTCCTAACCTACCATCACCGACTCCTCCGCCAGCTCCGGCTCGGGTTGCGGGGGTCGCCCCAGCAGCGCCACCGAGAGCGTCAACGGCCCGATGCGCCCCACGTACATCACCAGCACCAGCACCAGCCAGCTGGCGGGGTTGAGGGAGGGGGTGATGCCGGTGGAAAGCCCCACGGTGCCGAAGGCGGAGACCACGTCAAACGCTTCCCGCAAGAAAAGCGCCTGGGCCTCGGGCCCCCCCCGGAAGCCGTGCTCGGCGAGGCTCACCCCCAACATCCCTGCCACCACGAAAGCCGCGGCCAGCAGCGTGAGGGAAACCGCGGCCCCCAGGGTATCCGCGGAAAAGCGCCGGCCCAGGGCCGTGATTTTCCGGTGGGAGCGCACCCGGGCCAGCACCAGGGCGAACAGCACCGCGGCGGTGGTGGTCTTGACGCCCCCGCCGGTGGAGCCGGGGCTAGCCCCGATGAACATCAGCACCATGGTGAAAGCCAGGGTGGCGGGGGAAAGGGCACCGTAGTCCACGGTGGCGAACCCTGCGGTGCGCGGGGTGATCCCCGCGAACCACACGGCCAAGAGCTTTTCCTTCCAACAAAGCCGCGCCAGCACGTTCCCCCATTCCAAAAGCGCAAACCCCACCCATCCCACCAGCAAAAGCACCCCTGTGGTCACAAGCACCAAGCGGCTGTGAAGGGAAAGCGGCCGCCGCTGGGGGGAGCGCCACCGCTCCCACACCTCGGCCAGGGGCAGGAAACCCAGCCCACCGCAAAGAATCAACCCCCCCACCGTGAGGTTCACCAGCAAGTTGCCCCGCCAGGGGATGAGGGAGTCGGGGTGCAGGCCGAAGCCGGCGTTGCAGAAGGCGCTCACCGCGTGGAACAACCCCCAGGGGATAGCCAAAAGCCCCTTCTCCGGCCAGAACGCCAGCGCCAACAGCGCCCCACCGGCTGTTTCTACCAAAAACGTGGCGCCCACCACCGCCTTCAAAAGCGGCCAGAAGTCTTCCCAAGGCTCGGCGGCGAAGGAAGACATCACCAGCTTCCTGCCAAAAAGCGAAAGCCTGCCCCCCAAAAGCAGCGCGAAGAAAAGCCCGAACGTCATCACCCCCAACCCACCCACCTGGATGAGGGCGATGATCACCAGCTGCCCTGCCACGGTGAAATCCCCCGGGGGACGCACCGTGAGCCCGGTGACGCAGGTGGCGGAGGTGGCGGTGAACAGCGCTTCCACCAAGCGCAGCTGCTTGCCCGGCACGGCAGCCCAGGGCTGGGCCAGGAGCGCGGTGCCCAGGAGGATCACCACCGCGAACGAGGCGGCCATGGCCTGGGCCGGGTTTACCTTGCTTCGGGTCATGAGCGCCGGAAGAGAAGCGGCAACAGCAGCAAGGCTGCCGCACAGCTCCAGAACACCCCGAAAACCGTCATCCAGCCGATGCTCGCGAGCCCAGGGTAGTGGCTGGTGACCAGCGAGCCGAACCCCACCATGGTGGTGAGCGCCGCCAGCGCCACCGCCCGGGCGGTGGCCGGGAGCCCCTGGGGGTCCTCCCAGAGGCGATGCACCAGGTGGATGCCGTAGTCGGAAGCGATGCCGATCACCATGGTGGCCACGAACACGTTCAGCGGGTTGAGGGCAAGCCCCAGCGCTGCGGCGGTGCCCGCGGCGAGCAACAGCCCCAGGGCCACCGGGAGCAGACAGGCCAGCGCTGCCCGGAAGCTGCGCAGCTGCAAAAGCAAAAGCGCCAGCACCGCCACCAGACCCAGGGTGGAGGCGAGGATCGCGTCCTTGCGCACCACCTGCCGCAGATGCTCCGCCAGCACGTTCACCCCCACCAAGCTGGCACCGGGGGTGCGCCGCACCAGCGCCGCAAGCTCCGGCGGGGCTTCCCGGCGCCACTGCCCGGGTTTGGGGTACACGGTCACCAGCGTGCTCACGTAACCGTCCCCGTGGTAAATCGAGCGCTCCACCAGCTGCTCCAGGGGGGTGCCCCGCCACATGGCGTAGGTCACCACTTGCTGGGAGGAAAGCATCCGCTGCAGCAGGGCCAGCCCCGGAGTGAAAGCCTCGGGAACGAGCCCCTGGGCGCGCAGCGTATCCCGCAACCGTGCCACGGCTTGCTCCCCGTCAATGCGGGCGGAGGCGAGCCAGGCCAGCGCCTTTTGCTGCTCGCCCAGCGGCGGAACCAGGGAAGCCACCGAATCCACCCGGGCTATCACCCCCGCCTGCACCAGCGGGGCGAGCTGCTCCACGAACGCCTGGGTGGCGGCGAGGAGCTGGAGCTCGTCGGCCGCTTGCAGCCGCACCCCCATGGCGTTGAACGTTTGGCCGAACGCTTGGGCCACCTCTTCCTGCACCAGCACCCCGCGGTTGGCGGCAGAGCGCAGGTGGCGCACGTCGTCGTCGAAGCGCAAGCGGGGCAGGAGCACCAGGCTCGCAACCAAAAGCACCCCGCAGCCAGCGAAAACCCGGATCCGGTGGCGCTGCGCCCAGGCCAGAAGCGGCGCCAGGTGGAGCCAGCGGCTTGGGGGGGGCACCGGGTTGTGGTTGCTGCCTCCAGCGAGGGCAGGAAGCAGCAGGAACGCGCAGCAGGCCAAAAGCACGATCCCGGTGCCGGTGAGCAGCCCCAGGTGCTGCAGCCCCACGAAGTGCGTGGGAAGGAACGCGTAGAACGTGGCCAAGGTGGTGACCGCCCCCAGGAGGATCGCCGGGCCGGTTTCCCGGGCCGCCGCCTCCCAGGCCGCTTCCCCCCCTCGGCCCCGGAGGCGGTCCTCCAGGTAGCGGGAGTAGAGCACGATCGTGAAGTCGATCCCCAGGCCGATGAGCAGCGCCGAAAACCCTGCCGCTGCTTGGGAGAGGTGGGGTACCGCGAGCCCAGCGAAGGCGAAGGTGGCGGCAAGCCCTACCAGAAGCGGCAGCGAGGCAAAGGCAAAAGCCGACAGCCGCCCGAAGGCCAAAAGCAACAGGATCCCCACCCCGAGGATCGAGGTGAGGGAGTTCACCGCGGTGTCCTTGCGGATGAGCGTGGCATCCTCCAAGGCGATGCGGTGCCCCCCGCCGAACTCCACCTCGGGAAGGCTCGTCTCCCCAACTTCCCACTCCTCCGCCACCTTGGCTTTTGCCCGGGCCACCCGCTGCTCCAAGTCCGCGAACAGCTTTTGGTCGAAACCGATGTCCTGCGCCGACCCCTTGGGGGAGGCAAGGATCACCAAGAGCTTGTGATCGCTGGAAAGGTAGTACCCGGAGGTGGCGTCCACTTTCAGGGAGGCAGGGGCATGGGCAAGCCTGGCCGCCAGCAGCGGCAGCAGCCCCAAGGGGTCCCTGGTGAGGATCTCCTTGGTGACCATGGCCTGGGGGGTTTCCAGCGCTTGCCGCAACGCTGCCACCTGCTGCGCCATCCCCTCGGGGGAAAGGCGACGTGCGAGCTCCTTCCGCCCCGCTTCGTCGGCAAACAGCGGGGCGTGGGCGAGGATCGCGTCGGCGAGGCTCACCGGGTCCTGGAGGCGGGCCTCCACCCGGGAGAGGTACGGGCTTTGCCGCAGCTCCTCCTCCAAGGCGTCTGCCAGGGCGAAGGCCAGCTCCAGCTCTTCCCCGTCCCCGAGCCGCAGCACCACCAGCAGGGTGTCCGTGGCGCCGAACTCCGCCAGCACCCTGCGGAACTGGGCCACCAGGGGGTCTTGCTGCGGCAGCAGGTTCAGCACGTCGCTGTCGAAGCGGATGCGACTGCCGGCGGCTGCGCCCAAAAGCACCACGGCGCAAGCAGCGACCAGCACGGTGCGGCGATGCTTCAGGGCCGCTCGCACGCAAGCGCTGGCCAGGGCTTGGGGGAACGTCACGCGCCGCTCCGCACCACCTTGGGCCAGAACTGGGCCATGTAGCTTGCCAGCGAGCCCAGCGTCATGAAAAGCGCCACCCACAGGGCCACCTTGGAAAGGTGCGACCAGCGCCCCAGCTGGTGGGCCACGATGCACAGGGAAACCGCCACGATTTGCGAGAGCGTCTTCAGCTTGCCCCACCAAGTGGCGGCGATCACCACCCCCTGGTCCTGGGCCACGTGGCGCAGCCCCGAAACCGCGAACTCCCGGCCCACGATGATCACCACCATCCAGGCGGGTGCTACGCCCAGCTCCACCAGGGAGATGAACGCCGCGGACATGAGCAGCTTGTCCGCCACCGGGTCCAGGAAGATCCCCGCCTTGGTCACGGCCCCCAGGCGGCGGGCGAGGATCCCGTCGAAGAGGTCGGTGAGCGCTGCCAGGAGGAAGATCCCCAGCCCCCAGAACTCCGACCCCTCGAACCGCGTGAGCAACACCACCACCAAAAGCGGCACCAGGGCAATGCGGAAGAACGTGAGGGCGTTGGGCAAGTTCCACATGACCCGGCGATTGTAGCCCAGCTTGCCCACAGCATCCCCCCGCACGCAACCCCGCTTTTGCCGCTGGCAAAGGCTCAGGGCTCTGCCTTCCTCGAGGCTTCCCCACCTGACCGGGGTTTGCGGGCAAAGCTATGCACCCCGCGCACCGTGACCCGCGTGATGAGCCCCTGCTCCTCCATCTCCAGCAGGTGGCCGTAGAGGTCCGAGTAAGCCAGGAAAAGCCCCAGCCCCCTGGCCCGGGGGTGCAACCGCTGGAGCAGCGCCGCCAAGGTCTGGGGGGTGGTGCGCAGCTCCCCCCAGATTTGCCGAGCCCGGAGCTCCTGGCGGGCGAGGGTGGCCTGGGCCAGCTGCTGCACCTCGGTAATGGCAGGCCCGTGCGCCGGGAGCAGCGCTCGGGGGGGCGAGGCGGCGAGGGTTGCCAGGGTCTTGCGGTACACCCCCAAAGCGCGGTAAGGGCGCTTTGGTTGCTCGGGGTCCGCCTCCAGCACCGCGTTGGGGAGGATCCCGGAAAGCAGCACGTCCCCGGAAAGCCAGACCCCTTCGCCGCAAAGCTCGAACGCCACGTGCCCCGGGGAGTGCCCTGGCACGTGGTGCACCCGCAAGCTGCCGGCAGCGGCGGGGAGCTCTTCCCCCGCAGCCAAGGGGGTGAAGCGGCGCAGCGGCCGGCTGGTGCGATCCAAAAGCCACAGGCCGGCCATCATCAAAAGCCGCCGCCCCGGCCCCACCCCCAACGAGCGCAACACCTGGGCCAGGTTACGGTAGTGGCGCCGCAGCCCCAGGTTGTTGGCGTCCGCCGGGTGGGCGTACACCTGGGCCCCCAGCTGCTGCAGGCGCCTTGCCAGCCCCATGTGGTCGTGGTGCCCGTGGGTGACCAGCACCCGGCGTATCTGCTGGGGGGCGAAGCCGTGCCGCGCCAGCTGTTCCCCGAGGCTCCGCCAGGCGAGGCGGGTGGCCGGGCCGGTGTCCACCAGCGTCACCGGCTCGTCCGGCAGCAGGTAGACCCACACCGGCCCCACCGGGTAAGGGGTGGGCAAAAGCAAAGGGATTACCGGGCGGCGCAGCTGGCCCGCCAGGTCGGGGACCTCGGGCACCGCTCAAGGCTCCCCTTCCGCGTACATGCTCTCCACCAGCTCGCCGTACCTTTGGAGGATCACCCGCCGCTTGACCTTGAGGGTGGGGGTGAGCTCCCCCCCGTCCATGGTGAACGGCTCCGGCAGCAGGCGGAACTTCTTGATGGTCTCGAAGCGGGCCAGGTTGGCGTTCACCCCATCCACGATCCCCTGGTAAAGCTGCAGCACCTCGGGGTGCTGGAGCAGCGCCGAGCGGTCCTGGGTGGGAAGACCCCGCTGCGCGGCCCAGCGGGTGAGCTCCTCGAAGTTCGGCACCAGCAGCGCCACCACGTAGGGTTTGCGGTCTCCGAAAAGCACCGCGTTTTCCACGAACGGCGAGGTCTTGAGCTGGTTCTCGATGGGCTGGGGGGCGATGTTCTTGCCCCCTGCGGTGACGATGATGTCCTTCTTGCGGTCGGTGATGCGCAAAAAACCTTCCTCGTCCAGCTCCCCCACATCCCCGGTGTGGAACCAGCCCTCGGGATCGATGGCTTCCCGGGTAGCCTCCGGTTTGTTCCAGTAGCCCTTCATCACGTGTCGGCCGCGGGTGAGGATCTCGCCGTCCGGGGCGATCTTCACCTCTACCCCGGGGATCGGCGGCCCCACGGTCCCCAGCTTGGCCTTGCGGGTGGTGTTCACGCTGATCACCGGCGAGGTTTCGGTGAGCCCGTACCCTTCCAGCACGTAAATGCCCACCGCGTGGAGAAACTCCCCCACGTCGACCGGCAACGGTGCCCCACCGGAAATGGAAAACCGCAGGCGACCACCGAAGGCGGCGCGGATCTTCGCCAACACCAGCTTGTCGAGGATCTTGAACCAAAGCCCCTTCTTGCCGGTGCGGAAAGCGCGCAGCGCCTCCTCTACCGCGGCGCGGAACAGCTTGCGCTTGAGGGCGCTGCCGTGGTTCCCCTCGGCCATGATCCTGTCGTAGACCTTCTCGTAAAATCGCGGCACCGCGGTGAAGAGGTGGGGACGGATGCGACGGAGCGCTTCCCCCGCCTCCAGGATGCCGCAGTAGGCGATGGTGGCCCCGTAGGCGAAGAGGATGTAATCCACCAGCCGCTCCAGCACGTGGGAGAGCGGCAGGAACGAAAGCGCCACCTCCTTGTGGGGGGGCCAATCCTGCACCGAGGCGGCGGAAAGGGCGTCCCAGACGAAGTTGTCGTGGGTGAGCATGGCCCCCTTGGGCTCGCCGGTGGTGCCCGAGGTGTAGATGATCGTGGCCAGGTCCTCGGGGCTCACGTTGCCCAGCATGCCGTCCAGCACCTCCCCCGCCTTTTCCACCGGCACCGGCTCCAGGCATTGGCGCAGCGCGAGCACCCCGGGGGACGGTTCCCCCTCCATGAGCAGCACGTGGGCAAGCTCGGGGCACAGGCGCCGGGCCTCCAGCACCTTCCCCACAAGCTCCGGGGTTTCGGCGATGCAAACCTTCGCCCCGGAATCCGCGAGGATGTGGGCCACCTGCGGTGGCAGCAGCGTGGTGTAGATCGGCACGTTGATGGCCCCCAGGTGGTGGAGCGCGAAGTCCACGATGTGCCACTCGGGCCGGTTGCCGGAGATCAGCGCCACCCGGTCCCCCTTTTGCACCCCGAGCTTGGCGAGCCCCAGGGCGAGCCCCGCCACCTGGGCCGCCACCTCCCGGGCGGGGATGCGCCGGTCGGCGCCACCCCGCGCGTCAATGAGCGCTGGCTCGGGTTCGGTGGTGCGCCAAACGCGGAACACCTCAGGCAAAGTTGTGGGCGTGCTCATGGTCCCCCCCTTTCTCCACGACACCATGGTCCTGCTTTTGGCAAAGGCCGAAAAGCAGCATGTCCAAGAGCGGTTCCAGCTGTTCCCGCAGCCCCCTAGGCCGCTGGGAAAGCACCCAGGTGGTCACCAGCTCGTCCACCGCGCCGAAGATCGCCCGGGCTGCCACCCTGGGGTCCAGGTTCTGGCGGAAGAGCCCCTGCTGGATCCCGGCGGTGACGATGCGCTGCAGCAAATCCAAGTACGCGGCGAGCTGCCCCTTGGCCACCGCCCGCAGGAACTTGCGGGAGCGCCGCAGCTCGATCTGGAAAACCGTGGCCAAATCCCGGTTCTGCTCCAAGCTCACCAGGTGGCGCTCCAGCACCGCCCGGAGCTGCTCCTTAGGGGAGGGGAGGCGCCTGGCGTCGCGCTCCGCCCGCTCCACGAACGCCCTGGCGTACTCCTCGAGGATCGCGGTGAGCAGGCTTTCCTTGCTGGAAAAGTAAAGGTAGAGCGTGCCGTCCGCCACCCCGGCGGAGCGGGCCACGTCGTGCATGCGGGAGGCGAAGTAGCCCTTCTCGGCGAAGGTGCGCACCGCGGCCTCGAGGATGGCCTCGCGTTTGTTTTGCTTGCTTCCTGCGCCCCGGGCCACGGTCCCCCCTGACTGAACCTTCATTCAGTTTCTCCGAACCCACGAGGCCTTGTCAAGGGAGCGGCGGGGCCGCTTCAGTCGTACTGGGGCTCCTCTTCCGCCGCGTCCTGGGGAGAAAAGGCACCGTTGGCCATATCCACCACCCAGCGGTGGAAGTTTTCCTCGGCGAGCCCCACGGGAAACTCGAGGATTTCCGGCAGCTCGTAGGAGTGGAGCTCGCGGATGGCTTGGGCCACCTCGCGGAACAGCGCCCTGCGGGTCTTGATGAGCAAGAGGTACTCGGTGTCCGAGCAAACCTTGCCCTTCCACCGGTAAATCGAGCGCAGGCAGGAGACGATGTTCACGCAGGTGGCCAAGCCGCGGTGCACCAGCTCCTCGGAGATCTCCACCGCCTGGGTTTCGGTCCCCACCGAGGTGAGGATCAGGCTGATAGGCTCCAGCTCCGCCATGCCTCAACCTTAGACCTTTCCCCCCGACTCGTCAAGGAGCGAAAAAGGGTTTATATTGGCAGGTGAACCGCGAATCTGGGGGCGTACCGGGTTCGACGGGGGACAGCTGGGCTGGCGGCAGCGTGTCGTGGTCCGCCGCCACGTAAAACAGGCGGAAACACACAGCTGCCAACGCTGAACTCGCTCTGGCTGCTTAATTGACAGCCACGCCGACACCAAGGGGTTGCGGCCCGAAACCCGGTGAAGGCGTCGCGTAAACGGGCTCGGGCCTTCGCAGCGCTCGGGAGCGAAGGCCGACAACCACGCGAGCTGGCCTCGCCAGTGGGGTGCCTGCCCCCGCCTGGCGGGGCGAGAGAGCAAGGCAGGCTGCACACGGAGACACCGCCGGCACAGGTCCTTCGGACGGGGGTTCGATTCCCCCCGCCTCCACCATTTGCTTCGCGGCCCTCTTGCAAAGTCCTTGCGGCTTTCCACGAAAAACCGCCCCACTGCCAAGACCGAAGCGCGGTTTTCCGCAGCGGGCAACCTTGCTACGCTTGCCCTGGAGGAGGTGGCTGTGGCAGCGGAAAAGGTGGTGGTGCTCGGCGCGGGAAGGGTGGGCAGAGCCATCGCTTACGATCTCCAGAGCTCGGGTTTTGCGGTGACCGCCGTGGATCCCGACCCTCGCCACTTCCCTTGGCTCGCGCGGTACGGCGTGGCCACCTGCCAAGCCGACGCTGCCGATCCCCAGGTCCTGGCTTCGCTGGTGGCGCAGGCCCGGTGGGTGGTGAACGCGGTTCCCGGCTTTGCCGGTTTTTCGGTGCTGCAAAACCTCGTGCGCTTGGGGAAGGAGGTGGTGGACATCTCCTTCATGCCCGAGGATCCCCGGGCGTTGGACCCTTTGGCCAAGGAAAAGCGCGTGCGGGTGGCGGTGGACTGCGGCGTGGCGCCGGGGCTTTCCCACCTGCTCTTGGGCGCCTGGTACGCTGCCTCGCGCCGCCTGGATCGCTTCGTTTGTTACGTGGGTGGTCTTCCGAAGGAGCGGGTGCTGCCCTGGGAGTACAAGGCCCCGTTTTCGCCGGTGGACGTGCTGGAGGAGTACACCCGCCCCGCCCGCCTGCGCCGGGGGGGCGCGGTGGTGACGCTGCCGGCCATGAGCGAGCCCGAGCTGGTGGAGGTGCCGGGGGTGGGGAGCTTGGAAGCGTTTCTCACCGACGGGTTGCGCACCGCCCTGGATTCGATCCCGGTGCCTTCCATGGAGGAAAAAACCCTCCGTTACCCCGGCTATCGGGACAAGATCCTCCTGCTCTTGCACTCGGGGCTGCTCTCCCGCAAGCCGCTGCGAGTTGGTGGGGGAGAGGTGGTGCCTTTGGAGGTGACCGCCAAGGCTTTGGAAGAAGCGTGGTTTTTGGCGGAAGGGGAAGCGGACATCACGGTGCTGGAGCTTTTCGGGGAGGGGGTTTTCGCCGACGGTTCCACCAGGCGGCGGTTTTCGCTGCTGGATGCTTACGACCCGGCTACCGGCTTGAGCTCCATGGCCCGGACCACCGGTTTCACCGCCACCGCGGTGCTCCGCGCCTTGCACCGCGGGCTCTGGCAGGAGCCTGGGGTGCTGCTCCCCGAGCTTTTGGGCCAAAAGCGGCAGCTTCTGGAGGCGGTACTGGCGGATCTCGCGGACCGAGGGATCCGCGGCAGGGAGGAGCCATGACCCGATCCCCTGCGGTGCGCTTGGCGCTTTTCTCGTTGCTGGTGGCGGGGGTTGCCATGGGGGCGCTGCGCCTGGCCCGGGTGGCAGCGGAGGATCGCTTCGCAAGGCAGCTAGGGCCGCTCTCCCCCGCTGCGTACACCCGGGGCAGCGTAAAGTCCGAGGCCAACGCCGCCCGCTTTTTCCTCGCCGCCTGCCGCAAGCTGGAGCTTTCCGCCGAGGATGTCCGCGTGCTCCAAGCGTGCGACCCCGCGGCCAGCGAGCCACCCTCCCCGCGCCTCGGGCAGCTGGTGGCAGCCCAGGAGCCGGCGCTGCGGCTCGCGGCCCAGGGGGCGCTTTTGTGGGAGAGCTTCTACGGCTTGGACTACAGCGAGGGGTTCCGGGCAAGCCTCCCCGACCTGCCGCAGCTTGCGGCTTTGGGCAAGCTGCTGTACCTGCAAGCACGGTGGGAGACGAGCCGCGGCAGCTTTGCCCGGGCATCGGCGGCGCTCCAAGCGCTGGGNAGCCTGGCNGCCAGCTTGGAGCAGGAGCCCGGCCTCGCACCGCACCTGGCGGGGCTTTCCCTGGAGCGTTGGCAGCTCTGGGGGCTCGCCCACACGCTGGCGGCGAAACCTTTGCCCCGGGGAAGAGCTGCGGAGCTCGCTCAAGGGCTTTCCCCGGTGGACCTTGCTGCCCAGTTCCCCAAGGTGGTGGGGCTGGAGGAGGCGAGCCTCCGCCAGGCCGTGGGGTACCGAGGAGGGGTGGGCAGCTTCCTGGCGGAGGACTGGGCGCGGTGGCGGGGGGCTTCCCGGGCCCTGGCCCTGGCCCAGCTTGCGGCAAAGCCAGCAGCAGCTTGGGCCGAGACCCTGGCAAGCCCGGGGGTTTCCAACCACGAGGCGCGGCTTTTGGCCACCTTGGCCCAGGGGCAAGGGGTGCTCGCCGCCCGCAAGCTGCTGGCTGCGGCGCTCGCCTGTGCCGAGCACCGGGCGCAGCACGGCAGCTTGCCCGAAAGCTTAGGCGTGCTGCCGGGGGCGGGGCAAGGGGAGCCGTTCACCGGAAAGCTTCTGTCCTACGACCCCGCAGCGGGGCGTTTGGAAGTGCCCGAAGGGCGTTCCCTTTGGGCGAAGCTCAAGCTTCCCCTCCCCCCGCCGCCGTTCGCGGTGACGCTGGCTTCCCCTTAGCAGGTAACCGCCGAGGGCGTGTCGGCCGCCTGGCGGCGAAAGCTCAGACGCCCTCCCCTTCGGGGGGGAAGTGCTCCACCTTCACCTGGAGGTGACCGGCGAGCTGGTCCGCTTCCCGGGTGAGGGCCCTGGCGATCACCACCCGCTGGATCTGGTTGGTGCCCTCGTAGATCTGGGTGATCTTCGCGTCCCGCATGTACTTCTCGATGGGGTAGTCGCGGCAGTAGCCGTAGCCGCCGAAAAGCTGCACCGCGTCGGTGGTGACGCGCATCGCGGTGTCGGTGGCCATCACCTTGGCCATGGCTGCTAGCTTCGAAACGTTGGCGAGCCCAGCGTCAATGGCCCGAGCCGCGGTGTACACCAGCTGGCGCGCCGCCTCGATCTGCATGGCCATGTCCGCCAGCATGAACTGGATCGCCTGGAACGACATCACCGATTGGCCGAACTGCTTGCGCTCCGAGGTGTAGCGGATGGCCCATTCCAGCGCCCCTTGAGCGAGACCCACCGCTTGGGCAGCCACCCCGGGGCGGGCCCGGTCCAGGGTCATCATGGCGTTGGCGAAGCCGATCCCTTCCTTGCCCCCCAGGAGGTTGGCGGCGCTCACCCGGCAGTTGCGGAAGTAAAGCTCGTGCACCGGGACGCAGCGGATCCCCATGGTGTCCTCCCGCTTGCCGATCTCGAACCCGGGGGTGCCCTTTTCCACGATGAACGCGGAGATCCCCCGGGTGCCGCGGCTGCGGTCGGTGGCGGCGTACACCGTGTAAAGGGAAGCCACGCCGCCGTTGGTGTTCCACTTCTTCTGCCCGTTGATCACGTACTCGTCCCCTTCCCGGCGGGCGGTGGCGATGAGCGACCCAGCGTCGGAGCCGGACCACTTTTCCGAAAGGCCGAAGGCGATGAGCTTTTCCCCCTTGGCCACCGCGGGGAGGTACTTCTGCTTTTGCTCCTCGGTACCCCCCAGGACGATGGGGAAGCTCCCCAGCGCGTTCACCGCGTACGCCACACCGATGCCACCGCAGGCCCGGGAAAGCTCCTCCACCACCACGCACATGTCCAAAACCCCGGCCCCGTGACCCCCGTACTCCTTGGGGATCCAGATGCCCATGAGGTCGTAATCCTTGAGGGCTTGGATCACGCTCCAGGGGTACTCGCCGGTGCGGTCCAGCTCCGCGGCTACCGGGCGAGCGTACTTTTCCGCCACCTCCCGGGCTCTCGCCTTGTACTCACGGGTTCGCGGGGGAAGCAGTTCGTCCATGACAGCCTCCTTTCAAAAAGCCCGAAGCATTGTAGCAAAAGCGTTTCACGTGGAACGTGGCACAATACGCCGATGTTCTCGCGGCGGCTGCCCACCCTCGTCCCCAACCGCTGGTCCCAGGCGCTGGCGCAGCTGCCGGTGCACTTTGACCTCACGGTTTCCAACCCCACGGTGGTGGGGCTTGCCTACCCGGAGGACCTCCTGGCGCCCCTGGCCCACCCCCGGGGGTTGAGGTACGCGCCGCACCCCATGGGGCTGCCGGAGGCCCGGGAGGCTATCGCCGCCTATTACGCTGCCCAGGGAGTTCCGGTGGACCCTGCCGCGCTGCTGGTGACCGCCTCCACCTCGGAAAGCTACTCGCTTTTGGCCAAGCTCCTCTGCGAGCCCGGNGAGGGGTTCTTGGTGCCCCAGCCCTCCTACCCGCTCTTCGAGCACCTGCTCCGGGCCGAGGGGTGCCTGGCGTTCCCCTACCCGCTGCCCCAGGAAAGCGGGTTCCACCTGGAGGTGGAGGCGATCCCCCGAAACCCCGCGGCCAAGGCGGTGGTGGTGGTGCAGCCCAACAACCCCACGGGGACCGTGGTGCCGCTTGCCGCATGGGAGGCGCTGGTGGCGCACTGCCAGCGCCAGGGCCTGGCGTTGATCGCCGACGAGGTTTTCTGGGATTTTCCCCTCGCCGCGGTGCCGCGTCGCAGCTTTGCCGGCGAGGCGGGGGTTTTGACCTTCACCTTGGGAGGGCTTTCCAAGCTCGTGGGGTTGCCGCAGCTGAAGGTGGGGTGGATGGTGATCTCCGGCCCCGAGGAGCAGGTGGAGCAGGCGAAAAGCCGGCTGGAGTTTTTGGCGGACACCTACCTCTCGGTGAGCACGCCGGTGCAGCAAGCCTTGCCGGTGCTGCTTTCCCGAGCCTGGCCGCTGCGGGAGGCCATCGCCCGGCGGGTGCGGGACAACCTGGCGCTGCTGCGCCGGCAGCTCGCGGTTTTTGCTTTCCTGGAGCTTCTGGCCCCGGAAGGGGGGTGGAGCGCGGTGCTGCGCTTTCCCCGGGTGGTTCCGGAGGAGCAGCTGGTGCTGGAGCTGCTGGAGCGGGAAGGGGTGGCCCTCTACCCCGGCTACTTCTTCGACTTCCCCCAGGAGGGTTTCTTGGTGACGAGCCTCCTGGTGAGGCCGGAAGTGCTGNGGGAGGGCATCTCCCGCCTGGGGCGGTGGCTCGCTTCCAAGCTTTGAGCGGCCCGTGTTGCTCGCGCCTTCCTGGGCCACTACACTTGCCGCAGGTGCTGGCACCGCCAGCGGGGAGGGAGCATGGCTGGGAGCTTGCGGGATGCCAAGTGGGCGCGGTGGAGCGCCATGGGGCTGGTTTCTCTCGGGATGTTCTGCGGCTACTACGTGGCCGACGTGGGCTCGCCGCTGAAGCCGCTGTTCGAAGGGCAGCTTTCCTGGAGCAGCACCGAGTACGGCTTTTACACCGGTGCTTACGGTTGGTTCAACGTGTTCCTGGCGATGCTGGTGGTGGGGGGGATCGTCCTGGATCGCCTGGGGGCGCGGCTTACCGGGATCCTCGCTTCCTGCTTCATGTTTCTGGGCACCGCGGTGCAGTGGTGGGCCCTGGGGCACCCTGCCCTCCAGCAGCACCTGTGGTTCGGGGTGAAGGGGCAGGTGCTGGCGGCCTCGCTGGGGTACGCGCTTTTCGGCATGGGGTTGGAGTGGTTCGGGATCACTGCCAGCAAGATCATCGTCCGCTGGTTCAAGGGGCACGAGCTGGCCCTGGCCATGGGGCTGCAGGTGGCGCTGGGGCGCTTGGGGACCACCGTGGCACTGGGCAGCGGGGCGGCCATCGCCGTGGCGCTTTCCGTCCAGGGCCCGTTTCTCCTGGGGACCGCGTTCTTGGCTTTTGGCCTCGTGGCGTTCCTGCTCTTCGCCACCCTGGATCGCAAGCTGGATGCCAGCGAGGGGAAGGGTGTGGGGGCAACCCCCGAGGAGGCTTTCCGCTTCCAGGACATCGGCCTGATCCTCGCGGATCGGGGTTTCTGGCTGCTCACCGGGCTTTGCGCGCTGTTTTATTCGGCGGTTTTCCCGTTCCTCAAGTACGCCCCCGACCTCATGGTGCAGAAGTTCGGCATTGAGGAGCGGCTTTCCGGCCTCATCCCTTCGCTTCTGCCTTTCGGCACCATCCTCCTCACCCCAGTTTTCGGCAGCGTGTACGACCGCAAAGGCAAAGGGGCCACGATCATGCTGCTGGGCTCGGGGTTCATTACCCTGGCGCACCTGCTCTTGGCTATCCCGTTCCTGGATAGCTGGCCTGTGGCCCTGGTGGCGGTGCTGCTTTTGGGGGTGGGCTTTTCCCTGGTGCCCTCGGCCATGTGGCCCTCGGTGCCCAAGATCATCGAGGAAAAGCGCCTGGGGACCGCCTACGCGTTGATCTTCTACATCCAGAACCTGGTGGCGCTCATGGCCATGCCTTACCTCATCGGCTGGGTGCTGGACCGGTTCTGCCTGCGGGGGCGGGAGACCGTGCAGGAGACCATCGGCGGGGTGCTCCAGGACGTGGTGAAGGTGCACTACGACTACACCTTGCCGATGCTGCTGTTCGTGCTCCTGGGCCTTTCCGCGGTGGGGCTCGCCCTGGCGCTGCGAGCCGAGGACCGGCGAAAAGGCTACGGCCTGGAGCTACCCGCAAGCCAGGTGCGCAGCGCCTCTTCTTGAGCGCGCCGTGGCCTCGCTTTGGCGGGGCGCTGGGCCCTCAGAGCCAGCCCCGCCGGCGAAACGCCCAGAGCATGCCCAGCGCCAAAGCCACCATGATCCCCCAGAGGGCGGGGTAGGCCCAGGGCCAGGCCAGCTCGGGCATGTGCTGGAAGTTCATGCCGTAAACCCCCACGAGGAACGTGAGCGGGAGGAAGATCGTGCCGATCACCGTGAGCACCTTCATCACCTCGTTGGTGCGCTGGGCCATGGTGGAAAGCGAGAGGTCCAGGAGGCTGCCCGCCATTTCCCGGTAGGTTTCCACGATGTCCAAAAGGTACAGCGTGTGGTCCTGCACGTCCCGGAGGAACACCCGCACCTCCGGTGAAAGCAGCGGGCTGTCCAGGCGGAGCAGCGCCCCCACCGCGTCCCGCAGCGGCCAGAGGGAGCGGCGCAGCCGCAGGAGCTCCCGACGCAGCTGGTGCAACCCGGGGAGCACGTCGTCCTTCCGGGCGAGGAGCGCTTCCTCCATGGCCTCCAGGCGCTCGCCGAGCTTTTCCAGCACCGGGAAGTAATGGTCCACCGCGGCGTCCACCAGGGCGTAGGCCAGGTAGTCGCTGCCCAGCTCGAAAAGCCGCCCCTTTCCCAGCTCCAGGCGCTTTTCCACCCCGGCGAAAAAACCGTTGGGCTTTTCCTCGATGCTCACCACCAGTTGGGGGAAAAGCAGCACGCTCACCTGCACCTCTTCCAGCCCCTCCTCCCCCAGGGTGGGAATGTCCAGCACCAGGAACAGGTAGCGCTCGTAGGCTTCGATCTTGGGGCGCTGTCCGGGGTTGAGAGCGTCCTCCAACGCCAGGGGGTGAACCCCCAGCGCTTGGCCCAGTTGGGCCACGGTGTGGGTACCCAGCCCGAGGATCCGCAGCCAAGCCTTTTCCCGCGAAACCCCCAGCGCTTCCTCCACGGATCCCACGCTGCGGCGGACAAGCCCCTGCCGCCCGTAGCTTAAAAAGAGCAGCTCACCCCGCTCGCCGGTGAGCGGCAGGGTACCCGGGGAGGTGCCAGGGGGGTGGTAGCGCTTCAGCCTGCGGCGTTTCACGGTTCCCTCGGGGCCATTCTACCCGCGGCGCCCGGGGGGTGTCGGTAAGCGCCCTGGGCTACGCGCCCTCGGCCCGGGCGTAACGCTGCCACTCCTGCTCGAAAGCCAGGGAGGCCAGGGAGCGCATGCGGTCCAGGAACACGATGCCGTCCAGGTGGTCCAGCTCGTGCTGCACCACCCGGGCGTGGAAATGCTCCGCTTGGTAGCGCACCGGCTCCCCCTCCACGCTGTANGCTTCCACCGCGATGCGCACGAAGCGCGGCACCAGCCCCCGCAACCCGGGAACCGAAAGGCAGCCTTCCCAGTCTTCCTCGGTGGTTTCCCCGAGGGGCAGGATCACCGGGTTCACCAGCACCCGCGGTGGCACCTCCTCGCCGTAGTCGGCGGGAACGTAGTAGGCGAAAACCCGCCAGGGCACCGCGATTTGCGGGGCGGCGAGCCCCACGCCGGAAGCCGCGTGCATGGTGCGCACCAGATCCTGGGCGAGCTCCCGCAGCTTCCGGGTGCCGAACCGCTCCTGGGGGACCTCCTCCGCACGCTTGCGGAGCACCGGGTGCCCGAGGCGCACCACCTCCCGGATGCGCCCGCCGGCCCCATCCTGGGCGAGGACCGTTGGGTCGGCCAGGGCGGCGGGGTGCGCCATGCTCACTCCACCGCGAAGGAGTGCCCGCAGCCGCAGGAGCGCACCGCGTTGGGGTTGTCCACCACGAACCCGGAGCCCCGGAAATCCTCCACGAAGTCCACGGTGGCNCCCGCCAGGTACTGGGCGGAAAGCGGATCCACCACCACGGTGATGCCGTNGGCTTCGATGACCATGTCCCCTTCCTGCCGATCGTCGAAGGTGAAGCCGTACTGGAAGCCGGAGCAGCCACCACCCTCGATGAAGATGCGCAGCGCCTTCCCCTCCGCCTCGGGCATGGACTGGGCGAAGTACCGCACCTTTTCCGCTGCTTTTTCCGTCAACTGCAGCATACGAACCCTCCTGGAGCAGCAGCTCCGGACCCTGAAAACGCCAGGCGCTGCCCTTCCATTCCCGCCTAGACCCCCTCCTCGGCCAAAAAGCGCTCGGCTTCCATGGCCGCCATGCACCCGGTCCCCGCGGCGGTCACCGCCTGGCGGAACACCTTGTCCTGCACGTCGCCGCAGGCAAACACCCCGGGGACCGAGGTGCGGGTGCTCCCAGGTTCGGTGACGATGTACCCCGCCGGATCCAGCTCCAGCTGCCCGGCGAACAGCGCGGTGTTGGGCTGGTGGCCGATGGCCAAAAACACCCCTTGGGTGGGGTAGGTGGTGCGTTCCCCGGAAAGCGTGTTTTGTAGCACCACCGCCTCCACCCCTCGCTCCTTGCTGCCGAGGATGTCCACCACCACCTGGTTCCAGAGGAAGTGGATCTTGGGGTTGGCCTTGGCCCGCTCCTGCATGATCTTGGAAGCCCGCAGCTCCCCCCGGCGATGCACCACCGTCACCTTGGTGGCGTAGCGGGTGAGGAACAGCGCCTCTTCCATGGCGGTGTCCCCCCCTCCCACCACCACCACCTCCTTGTCCTTGAAGAAAAACCCATCGCAGGTGGCGCAGGCGGAAACCCCGAACCCCATGAGCTCCTTCTCCGCCGGCAGCCCCAACAGCTTCGCCGAGGCCCCGGTGGCGACGATCAGCACCTTGGCGAAAAACTCGTCCCCATCTGCGGTGACCACCTGGAACGGCCGCCGGCGCAAGTCCACCTTTTCCGCTTGGGAGAAAAGCAGCTTGGCCCCGAACCGCTGGGCTTGGGTGCGCATGCGCTCCATGAGCTCCGGTCCCTGGATCCCCTCGGGGAAACCCGGGAAGTTCTCCACCTCGGTGGTGATGGTGAGCTGCCCCCCTGGCTGCATCCCCTCGATGACCACCGGGGCCAGCTCCGCCCGGGCAGCGTAAATCGCTGCGGTGAGCCCGGCGGGTCCGGAGCCGAGGATCAGCACGGAAACCTCTTGACGTTGCGCCATCCCACTTCCTCCCCGGCGCATTGTACGCGAAGACGTTTCACAAAACCACGAACTGGCGCTGGCGGAAAATCCCGGGCTTCTGCCCGAAGCGGGCGAGCAACGCGGCCAGCTCCCCGAAGGCGAACCCCACCTCCTCCGGGGCGTGGGCGTCGGAGGAAAGCACCATGGGCAGCCGAGCTTCCGCCAGGCGCTCCAGCCAGCGGCGGGAGGGGTAGTCCTCCCCCACCGGCTTGCGCCTGCCCGCGGAGGAAAGCTCCACCGCCACCCCTTGCTCCACCAGCGCCGCCAGCACCCGCTCCTCCAGCGCCGCCAGCGGCTTTCGGGGGAAAAAACCGAACTTCTTGGGCAGGTCGAGGTGGGCGATCACGTCGAAAAGCCCACTGCGGATGGCCTTTTCCAGCTTGGTCCAGTAAGCCCGCCAGATCCCCTCCACCGCCTCGGGCCCCTNCTCGTAGCGGTGCCTGGAGGAAGGGGCGTCCACCCAGAACCCGTCCAGCCAGTGCACCGACCCCAGCACCACGTCGAAGGGGTACGCGGCAAGCAGCGCCTGCAACGCTTCCTCTTGCCCCTCGATGTAATCCGCCTCGATCCCCAAAAGCACCTCGATGCGCCCCCGGTACTTCTCCTTCAGGGCCAGCACGCTTTCCACGTAGCCGGGAAGCGCCTCCGGCGGCATGGCCAAGCTGGGGTCGTGCTGCTCCGCTGGCAGCCAGTAAAACGGGATGTGATCGGTGACGGCGATGGCCGCAAGGCCCAGCTCCAGGGCCTTTTCGATGTAGTCCTCCTCCATGCCCTGGGCGTGGCCGCAGCGGGCGGTGTGGGTGTGCAGGTCCGCCAGCCGCAAGCTCACCCGGCCTCCGTGATTTCCCGGAGAATCGCCTCCGCCGCTCGGGCAGGGTCCGGCGCTTGGGTGATGGGGCGCCCCACCACCAGGTAGTCCGCCCCGGCTGCTACCGCCGCGGCCGGGGTGGCGATGCGCTTCTGGTCCCCCGCTGCGCTGCCGGCGGGACGGATCCCCGGAGTCACCAACAGGAACCGCCGCGGCAGAGCGGCCCGCAGCGGGGCGAGCTCCTGGGGGGAGCAAACCACCCCATCCAACCCGGCTCGCTCCGCGAGGAGCGCCCAGCGCAGCACCGTGGCCGCTGGCGGCCCCGGGAGCTCCAGCTCCCGCAGCGCTTGCTCGTCCAAGCTGGTGAGCAGCGTGACCCCGAGCACCAGGGGTCGGGTCGCCCCCGGGGGCGTTCCCGCCGCCGCCCCGGCCAGGGCCGCAGCCATCATCGCCGGGCCCCCCGAGGCGTGCACGTTGAACATGAAAACCCCCAGGCGGGCGCAGGCGGCGGCAGCTCGCTCCACGGTGTTGGGGATGTCGTGGAGCTTGAGGTCCAAAAACACCCGCGCCCCGCGGCTTGCCAGCTCCTCCACGATCGCTGGACCCAGGGCGGTGAACGCTTCCAGCCCCACCTTGAAGCACCCCACCCGCCCCTCCAGCGCCTGTACCAGGCGGCGCACCTCCTGGGCCTCGCCGGTGTCCAAGGCCACCACCAGCTTGCCCACCGCTTCCTGCCAGCTCAAGGCCATGCAAGCCCTCCCACCAGCTCCCGCACCTCCCGCACCCCTTCTCGCTGGCAAAACGCCACGAGCCCCTCCAGCACCTCCAGGCAAGCCCTGGGGTTGCGGAAGGTGGCGGTGCCCACCTGCACAGCGCTGGCACCAGCCAGGAGGAACTCCACCGCGTCCTCCCCGGTCATGATCCCGCCGATCCCCACCAGCGGCGCCTGGGGGAAGGCCCGGTGGAGCTCCCAGACCAAGCGCAGCGCCAACGGCTTGATGGCGGGGCCGGAAAGCCCCCCGAACCCGGTGGCCAGCACCGGCCGGCGCTTGCACGGGTCTATGGCCAGGGCGCGGAAGGTGTTCACCAAGCTCAGGGCCTGCGCCCCGAAAGCCAAAGCCGCTTCGGCCACCGCCAAGGGGTCGGGGGCGTTGGGCGAGAGCTTCACCCAGATGGGGCGGTGGCTTGCGGTGGCAAGACCCCGCACCAGCTCCCCCAGAAGCCGAGGGTCGTGGCCGAACTCCATCCCGCCTTTGGCCACGTTGGGGCAGGAAACGTTGAGCTCGTAGGCCGCGATCCCCTCTTCCTGCTCCAGGCGCCCGACCACCTGGGCGTACTCCTCCTCGGTTTCCCCGAACACGTTCACCACCACCAGCGCCCCCCGGCGGCGCAGCTCCGGGAGCACGTCGCGGCAGAAGGCTTCCACACCGATGTTTTGCAGACCGATGGAGTTCAGCATGCCGGCGGGGGTTTCCACGATGCGCGGGGTGGGGTTACCGGCCCGCGGGCGAGGGGAAAGCCCCTTGGTGACCACCCCCCCCAGCGCCTCTGGGGGACAGAGGTCCACCAGGTCCAGCCCGTACCCGAAGGTGCCCGAGGCTGCCAGCACCGGGTTGCGCAACAGCAGCGAGCCCACCCGGGTCTCCAGAGCTACCCCGCTCACCAACCCTCCCCCAGGGCCTCCACGGGGAACACCGGCCCCTGTTTGCAGGACGGCACGTAGCTGCCGTCCGCCAGGCGCACCACGCACCCCAGGCACACCCCCACCCCGCAAGCCATGGGCTCCTCCAGGGAAAGCTCCGCGGGCAAACCCAGGGACCGGGCGAGCCTGGCCACTGCCCGGAGCATGGGGGTGGGCCCACAGGCGAAAAGCCGGCTGTAGCCCTGCCCCCCCCGGCGCCGCAGCGCCTCGGTGACGAACCCCGGTTCCCCGAAGGAGCCATCGTCGGTGCAAAGCACCAGCTCCCCGGTGGTGAGCGCCGCCAGGCGCTCCCGCAGCAACAGCTCCTCTTGCGTGGCGGCACCGAAGAAGAAATCGAACGCCACCCCTCGGCAAGCCAGCACCTGGGCAGCGAACAGCACCGGGGGCAAGCCGATCCCCCCGGCCACCAGCACCGGGCGGGGGCCGCAGCGCTCCAAATGGAACCCCTCNCCCAGCGGTGCCAGCAAGCGCAGCGAGCTGCCCACCGGCAAACGGCGCAACAGCGAGGTGGTTTTGCCCACCTCCTTCACCAGGAGCTCCACCAAAAAGCGGCCCCCCTCTTGCCGCACGCCGGCCACGGAAAACGGGCGACGGAGCAGCGGGTCGTACCCCCCCACGAGCCCCACCATGGCGAACTGGCCGGGTTGGGCGTGGATCGGCTCCTCGGTGGCCAGCTCCAGGGCAAAGCAGGTGGGGGAAAGCCCCTGCCGGCGGGCCAGGGTCACCGGGCGGTCCAGGCGCTCTCCCATAAGCCGGTGGATTATCCTCCAACAGCGCCCTTCCGGCAAATCGGGGTACCATGACCCGGCATGCGCTGGCGGCGCTTGGGGATGGCTTTCGGGGCGGGTGCGGTGGCGGGTGCCGGGTGCGGGGCCCTGCAGCTGCTGCTCTGGCCCCAGGTCCCCCCCACCTTGGCTCGGGCAGCCCTCGCCACCCTGGCTTGGGGGAGCTGGGGGGCGCTCTGGCTCGGGGGGTTGGGGTTCCTGCTGGGGGAAGGGGTGCGCGCTTTCCTGCGCCCCTGGCGCTCCCGCCGCCGGCAGGCGCTGCCCCGCCTCATGGCAGCGGCGGGGTTCGGGGTGGCCGCCATCGCCCTGCTCAACGCGAAAGATGCCAGGGAGCTGATCCCCGCGGCCAACCGGCAAGGGTTGGAGGTGGTGGCGGCTTTCGCGGCGCTCTGGGGGATCGCTTGGCTGGTGCTCGCCGGAAGGCGCGCTCGGCGCTGGGTGGCAGCGGGGCTTTTCGGGGTTTGGCTTGCCGGCATCTGGTGGCCCTGGTGGGGGGCCCGGCAGCAGGAGGCAGCCGCTGCACCGCCTCCTGCCTTGGAGCTTCCCCTCCGGCCGCGGAAGGCGCTGGTGGTGGTGTGGGAAGGGGCGGACCTGCCGTGGCTCTTGCCGCTCCAGGACCGGGGGGTCATGCCGTTCCTTCAGTCCCTCTGGGCCCGGGGGAGTTGGGGGCAGCTGCGCACCGTGCGCCCGTTTTCCCGGGCTGCGAGCCTCACTACCCTGGCCACCGGGTGCTCCCCGGTGCTTCACGGCACCCTGGGNCGGCGAGCTTACCGCCTGCGCTTTTTGGGCGAGGAGCCGGTGAGCTTGCTCCTGAAAGGGCCCTGGCCTTCACCGCACCAGCTCCCCTGGAAGCTCTGGCGGCGAGCCGCGCCGCCGCCGCCCCGGGAGCCGCTGCTCTGGGAGGTGCTGGAGCGATGGGGCACCAGCTGCGCGGTGGTGGGGTGGCCCTTGGTCTTTCAGCTCGGCCCGGGACGGGAAAGCCTGCTCCCCGAGGAGGGGTTGGAGCTGGACCCGGTGTGGGAGAAGGCCTTGGAGGAGGCNNCAGCGGCGAGACCCGAAAGGCTGGCCGCCACCCGGCGGGCGTTTCGCTTAGCCGCCGCCGCAGGGGTGCGAGCAGCGGTGGCGGCCCGCAGCGCCGGCTCCGGGGTGCTGGTGGTGCACCTGGAGCTGGGAAACCGCCTGCGCCCCGCCTGGAGCGAGGACGACCCTGGGGGGGTGCTGGAGCTGGCGGCCCAGTTCCTGGATGCCCAACTGGCGGAGCTTTGGCGGGTTTTCGGGGAAGACGACGCCTACCTCGTGGTGGTTTCCCCTTACGGCTTGGCCCCCCCCGGTCCCTGGGACCGGCTATTGGCGAACCTCGGGTTGGGGGGCCGCTTTCGGGTTTCCCCCAAAGACTCCCCGGATGGGTTCTTGTTCCTCCTGGGCCCGGGTGTGGCTCGAGGTGGGCGGGTGCGGGGCGCCCGGGTGAGCGACCTGCTGCCCACGCTCATGTACCTTCTGGAGCTGCCGGTCTCCCGCAAGCTTTCCGGGAGGGTGCTGTTGGGGGCGGTGGACGAGGCCTGGGCCGCCAGCGTGCCGCTGCGCTTGATCCCCTCCTACGGGCAGTAACTAAGGGGTTGCCTATCCGCCAACAGGTGGGGTTGACCGTGGCTCGCGGGGCGAGACGCGGCGTCAAGGGTTTCCTGTTTACTCCTGTGGTTGGTTACGTTCCGGCAGAAAGAAAATGGTGCGCCCGCCGCGATTCGAACGCGGGGCCTTCAGATCCGGAGTCTGACGCTCTATCCGGGCTGAGCTACGGGCGCACGTTGGGGTGAGCGAAGGGATTCGAACCCTCGACCACTGGAGCCACAGTCCAGCGCTCTGCCAGCTGAGCTACGCTCACCGTACCTTTGGCCTGCCTGAGAGGATTCGAACCTCTGACCCAGGGATTAGAAGTCCCTTGCTCTATCCAGCTGAGCTACAGGCAGCCACCTCCCGCAAAAGCTGGTCGGGGCGAGAGGATTCGAACCTCCGACCACCTGCGCCCAAGGCAGGTGCGCTACCAGGCTGCGCCACGCCCCGGTGGCTTTTGCCGCTCCAAAGAGCCTCCCCCATGCGGGGGGGCTATCTTACCAGCTCTGCTGCCCCAAGGTCAAGGAAAGCCCAAGAGCAAAANGCCACGCGGGCGTCTCACTGCCCGGGGGGCGGGGGCGCCTTGCCCGGAGCATCCCGCTCCCCNGGCTCCTCCAGGGCCAGGAGATCTTGCCAGAGGATGTACCCGAAAGGCTCCCTGAGCCAAAGGGCGTCGTCGGTGAACGCAAGCCTTATGNACTTATCGAAGGAAGAAGCCCCGGGAGCTTTTTCCGCGAGCTTGTCCACCGCGAAGCAGCGCGCCTGGCGAAGGTCCGAGGAAACCCAAAACACCGCGTTTGCCGGCTTCCAGCCGGTGTTGGTAACGAGAAGAAGGTCGTTGCCCGCGGCACTAGCTCTCGAAAGCACGCTAATGTTCACCGTGGTTTTACCCTCGAATTTTTCTCGCGGCTTGGTGGCGTCGTGCAATCGGGGGCCCAGCTTTGCACTAAGCTCTCCCACGAACCACTCTTGCAACTCGCGCTCGGCTTCCAGGTCCCGCTCCAGGGCAAAAGGAAAGGTCCATTTTCGAAGTTTTGCCCCGGTGGAGCTCGTAAGAAAGATGTTGCCCGTGGCGTTGTCCACCAGCCAAAGCTTGCCGTCACGGCGCAGCGAAACCGAGAAATAATAGTCTGCGGGGTTGTCGTTGGGAGCCAGGCTTCGGACATCGTCCTCCAAAGAAAACAGCGGCTCTCGGGACGAGCCGTCCAGCTCGGACCGGTAGCAAACCGCGTAAGGCTCCTCCCCAGGCTTGGGCCAAGGCTCGTTGACCCCCATGGGATGCCGGCACCACAGAACTTGCCCCTTGGCAAAAGCAACCTTTGGAGCGTTTACCTCGCTGCCCTGGAAAAGCCCCACCTGGGTGCTCCCAGCAAAAACCGCAAAAGCCTGACGCGACACCAACGCCAGGTACTGCCCATCTCGGGAGAGCACGAAGGGCGGTGCTACGGCCTCAGGAAGTTGCAGTCCCTGAGGCCGCAGGAACAGCTCCTGCACCAGCTTTTCGTTGCGGAACAAGCGAAAAACGTAGCCCTCCCCTTTGGGGTCCTTGAAAACCGCGCCTAGGTACGGACCCGCGCCTGCCACCGAGGCTTTTTGCGGAACGAGCTCAGCCAGCTCTTTGGGCGCCGGGTGGAACAACTCAGGCGGGACCTCCAGGCAGCGGACAGGTTCGTGGAACTTTTCCCGGTACTTCACGGCGGGGCCATGTTCGAAGGTCATGCCGGGGATCCCAGGGGCTGCGGTGGGTGTTGGAGAGGTTTGCCCAAGGGCTGGGCCAGCCAGAAAAAGGCCC
>JGI24188J35168_1000088_pt1 | contig 44389 bp, 50 predicted proteins | sample YNPBryantNP2012_FD_35168 | JGI IMG/M metagenome (IMG submission 35168) | reverse complement strand
CGATGATCTTTCGGATCTCTTCCTTGGTGTATCGATGGAGTGGTCCAAAGTTGATGATGATCTTCTGGCGGACCTTGCCATCAGGGGTACGATAGGACTCCACCAAGTGGAGCGACTGGTAGGTGCCGCTTTTCTTCTTTCTAGTGGCGACCCTGAAGTACATGGCGACACCACCCTACAACCGACACCAATGTCAAGCGAAATGTGCATGCTAGCCCGATTTTTCACAACATATCGGCGACACTACCAAGCTTCGTATTTCGGCAGGCTAGCTATTTCAAAACACGAAACCCCAACCCCAAATTCTGCCCAAAACTGATAATCTCCGGAGACACAAGAAATGACGTGCTTCAAAGGATTCAACTTTTAGCCGGGGACTGATAATCTCTGGGGGCCCCGGCGAGTTCGGGGCAATGCTCGATAATTGCTGATTCACCCCGAGCCCAAAGCCGAGCATGCCTCAGGGGGCCTTAAGCAGCGGGCAATCTTCCCCCCTCTGGCCGCAGGGTAGTTTCCCGACGTATATTGGGAGGTGCTCCCTCACTGGTAGCTCGATCGTGATGAGCTTTCGCGTGTACACGGGGATCGCAATTTTCAGAAGCAGCGTATAGACCATGGCCCCCGCGGCCCATATGCCAATCGTGACCAAGAACTCGTGCACTGTCGGGGCGTACTCATAGATCTCGCCCAGTGTGTCTGGGACGAACCCGGGTATCACCAGGCCTATCCCTTTTTCTAAGTACACTCCCATGATGATCAATGCGCACCCTAAATTAAGAGTGACAAACTTGCGCCTAGTCTTGGGCAGGAGGAATAGAAAAAATGCGGTGACGTTCATGATCGTTGCAGCCCATATCCACGGAACGAGACTTGCCTTCCCATGGAGCCCAAAGTAAAGGTATCTGATCGGATAGGAGTGGATACTTCCAGAGTAAAACTCCTTGAAAATCTCAGCACCGAGCAGGAACAGATTGATCCCCATAGCATACGCGATAAGCTCTGCAATCTTGAAGATAGCGCGATCTTCTATCTCCACGTCTGAAAGTCTTCTGATGACCTGAAGGATGAGGAGCATTATCGCGGGACCCGAGCAAAACGCCGATGCAAGGAACCTGGGCGCGAGGATCGAGGCGTTCCAAAAGGGTCGCGACGGGAGTCCGTTATAGAGAAACGCGGTCACAGTATGGATGCTGACCGCCCAAGGTATAGAGATTACAATCAAGGGCCAGACAACTGACCACCTGTATTCCTTGCCTTGGGAAAGCCTACGAAGGGTATAGAACACTATAACGGCATTTAGGAGGAGATATCCGTTCAGTGCAAGCACGTCCCACGCGAGAAGAGAGGAAGGGAAATTCATTGTACCTATGAGGGGTAGAATGTGCCAGACTCTAAGTGGCTGACCGAGATCAACCACTATGAACATTATGCACATGATTATTGCGGTTATTGCCAACATTTCCCCGAAGAGAGCTATCTCCTTTATCGGCTTAAAATTGTAAACATACGCGGGAATCACAAGGTAAACCGCTGCTGCGGCAACTCCGACTAGAAAAGTAAAGTTGGCTATATAGAAGCCCCATGATACCTGGTCCCTCATTCCTGTTACTATCTGGCCCTTGTTGAGCTGGTCGATGTACGCGATCGCACCTAGCACTACGAGGAGAGAGAGAAACCCGAAGAAATAGTAATACTTCCCCTTGGCCATTGCGACCCGTTGAAACGCCATGAAGACCGTCTTTGCCATTGCTTCCCCCTACACTCCGTAAGCGAAGAAGTAATAGAATTTGGATTCGGTGTTTAGATCCTCTTTTAACCTGAAGACCCTTTTGTGCTCTATGGCATATCTGATCTCACTAGCAGGGTCGAGGAGGTTTCCGAACTTTCGAGCCCCTACAGGACATGCCTCGACACACGCGGGGTACCTCCCCTTCCTCGTCCTATGGATACAGAATGTGCATTTCTCGACAACGCCCTTGTAACGAGGGCGATTGCCGAGATAATGAGTTTCTGGATTTATCGTGTCTGGAGGCCTCTTGGGGGGCGCCCAGTTGAAGTGTCTTGCCCCGTAAGGGCATGCCGCCATGCAATATTTGCACCCTATGCACCAATTGTAGTCTATGACGACTATGCCATCAGGCTCCTTCCATGTGGCCTTTGTGGGACACACCTTTACACAGGGGGGATTCTCGCACTGCTGGCACTGCACAGGCATGTAGAAATAGCCGGGCTCAGGGACCTCTTGGGGGTTATAGTACTTTTCGGAATTCTCAAGATCGATCCATTTTTCCCCTCTTTTGAACCTGAGGACCGTTATCCAGTGCACCTGAGGGTCCAGGGACTGGTTGTTCTCTTCCACGCAAGCATATACACACCTTCTACATCCGATGCATCGCGAAAGGTCGAGGCCGTAACCGAACAAGACTCCCGGTAAAGGTCCTTGGTTGCCCACCTTGATCGCCTTCCCATACCTCTGCTCATATTCTCTCTCGAGACGCTGTATTACCCTCTTGATCTCCGTATCGTTCATCTCCCTATAATGCTTCTGCAAGAATGCCTCCCAGAAAGAAGCATGGGCCCTATCCAGCAGGAATGTGGTGCCGAGAAGGCCCAATGTGGCCCCTTTGAGAAAGATTCTTCTGTCTGTGCGGTCCTGTGCTGCGTGTTGAGGCGTTTTGTTCACCACACACCTCCATCAGTACAAAGAGGAATTCCTTGAGAATCTGAATCGCCTATGGTCGAGTAACCCATACGAGGTGACTCTGGCGGAGTGATGAAAGACATCATTGCCAATCGCAGCGCGTGTCTCGTGGCTCGGGGGCACAAAAACCGGGACTGGCATGACTTGAAGAATCCGGGGAGGATTGGGGATATAGCATCCAGAGTCTGGGGAGTTTGGCGAATTATGCGGGGTGGGTGCGAAGTTGTTATCATTTGATATCCGATGGCCTTTTAGGCGGCGGTAATGGTTGAAGCGGTTGGAACGCCGGCTCGTGAGGCCAGTGGCAGTGGGCGCACAGCCTGTACTCCTTCTCGCCGTTCCACATCCCCGTTCTCTTGCCATGGAGCCCTGCCTTCCAGTCTCGAAATTCGGTCCCATGGCACTGGGCACACAGGTAGTAGGATTCATCAAAGCCTACCAGCCTTCCACTCGCAAGCCTCAACTTATCCCTGTTATCAGGGTCATGGCAGTCAAAGCACCACCCGTCNGGCATATGTTTTAAGACAATTTCCTGGTGCATCTGCTCGAGGTTCCTCTTTTCCGGGTTAGCAGGAAGGCCTTCGTGGCACTGTGAACATGGAAAAATCCCAGGCGAAAACGGGGGAGGGGGAACAAGGAACTTCTTAGGGACCTCCTCCGGGAACAGAAATGCCGAAAACGCAAAGGTAGAGACGACAAGAATGATCGTTACTACTCCTGTCTTAGTTGCCCACCTAATACCCCCTGCACAGCCCATAGCTCGTGTAGGATCCTAACCTTCCCTATTTTGATCAATTTACTAGCGGTTTTACTACCGCACAGTAAGCTTGTCAAGGGTGCGGTAAGGCACGTGCCATCCTCCTGGTTTCTCCCTCTTCCCTGAAGACCAGTATAGTTCTTTCGGCCCGGGGCGGGAGCCAGCCAAGTTTGAGGGCCGGATAGACGCCCACCGAAAGACACTGAAAAGGGCCCAAGCGATCGGCGGAGCATCCGACCGAAAAAGCGCCAGGAGGAGGGAAACGAGGATCAAGCAGGAGCTGCAAGTAAACAACACAGGGGATCCCGTTGACCCAATCCATCCTCCCAGTGGATAATCTGAGTCGGCTCGGATGATTCGCCAAAACCAGGGCAGGGCTTTGGGGGGCGTAGCCCCCAGTCTGGTTNGCCTTGATGACCAGGTCCGGGCCAGACCATGCTGGGGCCATGGGGCCGCAAGCTGGGCCTCGTGGCCTTGGGTTTGTCTGGGAACCACTCCATGGTCTACTACGGTTGGTGGATTGTTTTTGCCGGCTTCTTCATAGCCCTCTACATAAGCGGGACCCTCTTTTTCGGTTTTACCGCCTTCTTCGAACCAATAGTTTCGGAATTCGGGTGGAGTTACACCGAGGTCTCCCTGGTTGTCGCCTTGAGAGGGCTCGAAATGGGAATCTTCGCTCCCCTGGCGGGCTACCTCGTGGACAGATACGGATCCAGAAAGTTGGTCACTGCTGGAGCGGCCATAGTGGGCGCGGGATTCGTTCTTTTGAGCCTCACGAGATCCCTGNCCATGTTTTACGGAGCTTTTNTCCTTCTCGCTTTCGGGGCCGGAGGCTGCACCAGCGTTGTCCTCATGACCTCGGTTGCAAAATGGTTCAAAAGGAGGATTGGAAAGGCCATGGGAATAATGGCCTGCGGGTATGGAGCGGGTGGTCTTTTGATCCCCCTTGTGGTCTGGTCCATAGATTCCATGGGATGGAGGACCACCCTGATGCTCCTGGGCTTTCTCATGTGGGTCATGGGGATCCCACTGGGGCTTGTGCTCAAGGAAAATCCTAATCCAGAGGCGGATGAGTTCCACACCGAGCCTCGTGAATCTCCCAGTTCTGGCCCGTGGGCTGAGGAGAAAGGCGAGCCCAGCTTCAGATCTTCCCTGGGGGACAGATCCTTCTGGGCAATAAATATCGCGGAGTTTTTCAGAATGTTGGTGCTCACGGCAGTAGTGACCCACCTGATGCCTTATCTCAGCTCCGTGGGCATGGCCAGGAAGGAGGCTGGAATGGTNGCAGCNGCCCTACCCCTCGTGAGCATAGCTGGGAGGTTNGGCTTTGGGTGGCTTGCGGACATCTACCCGAAGCACAAGGTCATGATGGGAGCCTATGGATTCATGGTCTGTGGTCTTTTGGCCCTGACAGNGGTGGAAGAGGGGTGGCCTTTGTTGGTTTTTCTCGCCTTTTTCCCGCCAGGCTTCGGCGGGACCATGATCCTGAGGGGGGCCATGCTGAGGGAGCACTTNGGGGTGGGATCATTTGGAAAGCTTCTGGGNATAACCATGGGAATGGCTTCCATGGGGGGGATGATAGGACCCCCTGTTGCGGGATGGGTTTACGACAATTGGGGGGTCTACAAACCCCTGTGGTTTGTCTTCTGTGGTCTCATGGGAATGGCTATCCTCATAATCTCCACTGCCAGGTCACCTAGGTAATCTGGGCTCCTGCTGTAGAGAAAAGCAGAGGGCTTTAAGGGGCAAGGGGCCGAGGGCAGAGCGCCTCTTAAGGTGATCGGGCGAGGCCAACGCCTGAAAAGGCATTTCATTACCCGCCGCACGATGGCGCAGGGGTCTGGGGCCAAAAGACGCGAGCGTTTCGGTGGATCCAATGTTATCCTTGGGGGCGTGCGGGGCCCGCCCTTCCCAAACGTTTGCCTTGCAACGGTTGATAGCCTCTCTTTGAGATCATGGGGTGCACGCCAAGGCAAGGTCTTCCTCGGCTGAAGCACCCTGTGCCTCCCCACGGCAAGACTCTCGTACATAGAGGCATTTCTTCGCGGTTCGACAGAATCTGCCCTTCTGGGAGCCATCAATGAGCTTCCAGAGTTTTGGCTAACTCCAGGGGAGAACCTGGGAATTCCAGCGCCTCACAGAAGGCGGAGGAGAAATCAGATTCCTCGGCAAGCTCTACCACTTGGACCTTCTGGGCTATGGATTTGGCCTCATCTCTTTTTCTCGAATCCAAAAGGGCCATCACGGCCCCAAGTCCCGCAGCATTCTCAACNGTTCGGACCTCGCCNCGTGTGGCCTCGGGGGGAATCATTCCTATATCCACAGCCGACCTCCAATTGAATCTCGCTCCGAAGGCTCCAGTCAAAACTAGTCTTCGAACCTCGCTCAGGCCCGCTCTCTTCATGAGAAACTTCACTCCCACGTACATTGCGGCCTTGGCAAGCTGGACTTGTCTTACGTCCTTGAGGCTTATGTAAATGTTTCNTTTGGCCCCCCTCTCCCCTTTCTTCACCAGTTGGAAGGCGGTGCCAACCCCTCTATCGTCATGGACGACACCTTCTTTCCCCTCCACAAATCTCCCACTGGGGAGCAGAATCCCCAGACTCAGAAGGGCTGCCAAGGTGTCTATTACTCCCGATCCGCAAATCCCTCTGGGGCTTTCACCCTCAGGGCCCAATACCTGGAACTCGAGCTTCCCCCTCTCTTGCCAGACCTTCCAGATGGCCCCCCTGGTCGCCCTCATCCCGCAGCTCAGGTGAGCTCCCTCCAGGGCAGGTCCCGTGGCACAGCTCGTTGCCCACAAAAAATCCCTGTTTCCCAAGACCAATTCCCCGTTTGTCCCAATGTCAACAAGAAGGGTTGGCTCCTCTTCCTCGTGGAGGCCCTGGGAGATTATGGCTGCCAGCGCATCTCCTCCCACGAACCCGGAGATTACGGGGAAAAAATGCACGTTCGTGCCAGGGGGTACCTTGAGTCCCAGGTCCCCAGATCTGAGATCCAAGGGCGAGAGACATAGGGGCAAGTAAGGAGCCCTACCAAGGGAGTGGGGATTCATTCCAGCAAAGATCTCCAGCATTGTCGTATTGCCCACGACCACTATCTCATCGAGTTCCTCCGGAGAGGATCCGACCCTTCTCAGGCAGGTCTCCGTGAGGGAATTGACGGCCTTGACGGCCAGTTCCTGGAGGATCTTGCAGCCTCGGGGATTGTCAGAGGCATAGGCAATTCTGCTGATGACATCCTCCCCAAATCGACCCTGGGGATTGGTGATACTGGCAGATGAAACTATCTCGCCTCTTTCCAGATCGCAAACATAGCCCGCTATGGTCGTGGTGCCGAGATCCAGGGCCAAACCCAAACCTCTGTAAGCTGCTCCCCTTCTCAGCCCGGTTATTCCCTTCTGCCTGTGCCATACGAGGGTGACATTTCCTTCGAGAATTCGGGGCTCGCTCAGATCCCTGAGGGCAGCCACGTCCCACATGGCATCCAGGGGAAGCCCTGTTCTCGCAATTCTCCTGAGCACCATCCCCAGAAGGTCTCTCTCGGGNACCTTTCCTTTCCCTTCCGTTGCCTCGAGGACCACCCTTCTCACAGCTGGATACGATGGGTANGAGCCTCCCAGAGCTGTCTTGACACTCCCGAGGCCCTCTTCCGCCACCTCCTCCTCGGCTCTCACAACGACATTCCCTCTGATCTCGCACTGACAAGCAAGCCTCACGCCTCGCTCGAGGTCCTCTTTTGGGAGAAGCTCGAGCTCACAACTTGTCGGGCAAGCCACGGAGTCGGAGGGGGCGACAACTATCCGACACTTGCCACATTTCCCCTTGCCTCCACAGTCGGATCTGATGGGCAGACCGAATTTTTGTAAGACCTCTAGGAGGCTCGCACCCTTTGGAGCGACCAACCTCTGGCCGCTATCCTCCAAGATCACTATGACTTGATCCTCTTGAGACACGAAATTCCCCCATCGGTTTTAAATAGGGCACAGGAAATTGGCCAGGATGTCCGAACCCGTTGAAGAGAAAAACCCCCGAAAAGCGCCTCTCCACCGGGCAAAGCATGGAACCGTGATGAAAAATTTCTCATGTCCTGGATATAGGGGGAAACGGGCTCATGATCCCTTGTAGATGGGAACCACATAGGGACCTTCTGGCACAACGACTACCTTTCTTTTTCCCGAACGTCCCACGCTCTCCTCTATTTCGCCTTCCAAGTCCTCGATCACCCTGACCCCTGTGAGTCTCCTTTCCTCTTCCGTCAAACCCTTTGTGTAGAGGTGAATTCGGCCGATTCTCATGGGCTTGAGCTGCATTTCTGTTTGCCACTCGTCTATGAGGGCGTGCTCTCTTGGGAGGATCTCCTCAAGGAACCGGTCGGGTCCCAACTCCACAAGCCTCCTTTGAGCCTCTCTGTATTCTGGCGATCCAAAGCCCTCGGAAATTTCAGATACTATGAAAAGATCTCCCCCCGGTTCCAGGAGGTCCATGGCCCCTACCATTCCCTTCACTGTTTGATAGTAGGTCCTGTCGAGGGGATAGCCTGCTGCACTCGTCACCACTGTATGGAACTTCTCCATCACGGGTATCTCCACATAAGGCCTCACGAAAGAGACGGCCTCCAGGTGGCTTTTCTCTATTTCCCCGAAGTTCACGAAGGAGAGTCGACGGAACTCGTCTATCACCGTGTTTACGGCATAGGTTTGGCCTACGAGCCTCAGGACCTCCATTTGGGCTTCGTGAAGGGGGTTGCCATCTATGACGCAATTGGCCGACTTTGGGTGCTCGAAATACTTGGCTGTATGAAGAGCTGTTATTGTGCTTTCGTGGGCAACACCTGGCATCACCACTTTTCGGCCTCCAGAGTATCCGGCCATGAAGTGAGGCTCCACAAGCCCTATGACTATTCTCAGATGGGCGNTCACAAATCGCTTGTCCAGGAGCACCTTCACCCCTTCTTTCGTCCTCCCCACTTCCACGTGGTCCTCAAGCCTTCTTGCGAAGTGATTGGAGACAGGGACCGTCTCCAAGACCCACGGATCTCCAATGAGCTCCTCCAGCTCCTTCCCCTCATTGGGCCTGTGAAGCCCTGTTGCCACAAGGATCTGAATGTTACCAGGATCCATGCCTGAGCCCATGAGGCCTTTGATCAGCGGGGGGAGGACAAGACCATTCGGGACTGGTCTGGTTATATCGCAGATGAGGATGCACGCGTTTTTCGCCCTTGAGGCGATGGTGCTCAAAGAAGGGGCCCCCACGCCCCTTTCCAGAGCCTGGCGGACGGCCTCCTCAGGGGATGGAATCACGGGCATTGGTATCTTTCTGATGACTCGAACCTCCCAATCATCTGGAAAATTTACGGTCAGGCCGGATCTTCCATAATTCAGCGAGATCTGCATATCAGGACCTCTTCCATAAAGCTCTCCTGGGCTACCTTCTGGCCCGGTGAGAAAAACAAGAACTCTTCCTCAGTGTAAGGTCCTTGGAGCAGCTTCCTCAAGTAAGCCAAATCGCCCTTTATCTCCGTGTACTCCTTGCCGAAGATCCTGGCATTTTCTCGGCCCCTTTCCCTCAGTCTGTCGAGATCTCCTATGCCTGTATCTATAAGGGCTATGTGAGTGTAATGCTTGAGTTCCTCGTTCATGACCCAAAGGGCTGTCTCCTCGCCAAACTTTTCCGTGTACTCCTTTAGTATCCCCAATGGGTCCTTTCCCTCGGCCACCCACCCAGGTGTGAGGTAGTAGGTGCCCGGTCTTTCCCTGAAGGCCCTCTTGTATGCTTCGAGAGATCCCATCAGCAGTGCTATGCAATCGTGGGCCTTGGGGACTATAAGCCCCTGGGCCGGGGCCACAACCCCGACTATTCCATTGGAGCAGAGACCATAGCCCAGGACTACTGTGCGGACATCTCGAGGTATTGTATCTAGCTCCGCCTGTATCCTCGAAGCCATGTTCTGTGGGGTCCTGTGAAGACTCTGCTCCAGGTAGCGGACCTCCACATCCCGAACATCCTTCCTAAGGGCCTCGATCTCTGGCTCCACAACCCGGCAGGCTATGACGAGTTTAGTTGGCGATTCCCTCAAAGGCTTTTCCCTCCCCCAATGGCCCTTTTTCCAGGTGGTATGCTCAAGTGGTTACCCCCCCTACCTGAGGAGTCTCTTTGCCACAGCTACGGCCTCCGCCGCATCCTTGGCATATCCGTCCGCCCCTATTTCATTGGCGAACTTCTCATTGACTGGTGCCCCACCTACCATGACTTTGACCTTGTCCCTGAGCCCCCTTCTCTCCATTTCCTTTATTACCTTTGCCATCTCTGGCATTGTGGTTGTGAGAAGGGCCGAAAGACCCAATATGTTGGGATTGAACGACTCGATCTCACTGATGAACCTTTCCACACTGACATTTACTCCCAGGTCCTTCACGTGGAAACCAGTTCCCCGCAGCATCGTGACCACTATGTTCTTGCCTATGTCATGGAGATCACCCTTGACAGTCCCAATAAGGAATCGTCCCACTTCTTCCCTTGCCCCTTCTTTCCTCAAATGGGGTTCCAGAACCTTCAGGGCCTCATTAGTGGCTCTGGCTGAAAGGAGAACCTCCGGGATGAATACCTCTCCTCTCTTGAACTTGGGTCCTATGAGCTCCATTGCCCTGATCATTCCCTTCTTGAGAATTTCTGTAGGGGGAATGCCCTTATCCAGTAATTCCCTCACCTTGTCCCCCACACCCAAGTGGTCTCCCCCTATGATGGCCTTCCTAACCCCCTCGAAAATGTCCTCCTCCTCGGGCTCCTCAAGGGTCTCCTCGGTCCCTGTGGGCCCGAGCGCAAAAGGGGAACGGAACCCCCCCGCCTCTAGTGGAAGCCTTCCCTCTCGGGCTACCCGTTCTCCTATTCTACGAAGTCTGTCAAAGACCGCATTTGGCGGCGTTGTGTCCGCTATTCCCACTATGAGCCTCCTCCCTGGCGCGACGGCTCTGAAAAAGTGATCTAGATAGGACTCGAGATCAGCATCTGAGGCTGTCTCTTGTAAGAGAAGACTCTGGGGAATCCCTCCCCATATGGTTAGGTTCTCTGACCATCTCTTGTAATATTCCTCTATTGGCACCTTCGTCATGGGAGAAGGACAGACAGCTTCCGCCACGTGGATTCCGGAGATCCTTATGAGCTCGAGCAATCCCTGGTTTTCTCCATCGCAGTGGCACAGGAGAAGTTTTCCTTTGGCTTCCAAGGCAGCGGATGCTCTCTTAAGCCATGGAAGTATCTCCTTCTCGAAATAGGGAGGATATGTGATCATGTCATCGTAGTTGGCTCCCCAGAGGACCATTTCTGCGGGGGAGTCGCAAACCACCTTGAGGATCTTTTCGTAAACAACTTCCAAGCTCTCCGCAAGCTCCTTCATCTCCCTGTGATGATCATGGTATTCGTAAAAAAATTTGGTTGCATCCATAAGATCTCTCTGAATATGATGCATCGGGGAAGCGGCAAAGGTTCCCATGAGAACCGCCACCCCATTCTCTCCCACCTGATGTTTCCATTGGAGGTACCTCTCGTAATCCGGGACCACTTCCACTTCCTGGAACAAAAGCGCGAGCTTTTGGTAATCCTCTACGCTTTTTATGGCCTTTTGTTCCACCCAGGTGATGGTTGCTCCGGCCTCTCTCATCTCCTGGGTGATCACCTCGACTGTGCTAATTACTCCCTTTGGTGTATGGTATTCCACCTTGAGGCAATCTTCTGAACGTTCCTTCCTCACCTCCACATTCCGGGAGAAACGGATCTTGTATCCGCACTCCTTCAAGCCGTACAGACCCAGGGCCCGATAGAGATTGTCCTCCTCCCTCTCCACCTTGAGGAGCTCCGGTACAACTTTGTGAAGGGCCCAGCCTTCGGCTCTGGCTATATCGTCCGGTCCCATGTCCTTGTATTGGGGTGGAAGGGTGCCCCTGTATTTGTTAGCGTTGTACCAAAGGTCGAACCTCGGCACATAGGGGAGAACATCTGGCATTTCTCCCCTCGCGGCCATGAGTATGCGGTCCTTGTGGGTCATTTTCGATCTCCCTCCAACGGAAGATTTCACACGCGACCTAATTTCCCGGGGAAATCCACCAGGCCTATCTTAGACAAGGAGGCTACAGGTGAAGCTTCTGGCATGGGTGCTCCATTCCCGTTTTCGTGTTAGATAAGGCTAGAAGTCCTCACTGAGCAGAGAACCTCTTTGCCAGCTCGACTGCCTCCGCTGCATCCTTTCCGTAGCCATCCGCGCCTATCTGTTCCGCGAACTTTCTGTCCACGGGGGCTCCTCCCACCATCACTTTGACTTTGTCCCTGAGACCTCTTTGTTTCAGGGTCTGGATAACCCTCGCCATCTCGGGCATCGTGGTTGTGAGGAGAGCCGAAAGGCCCAAGACATGAGGCCGCAGTTCTTCGACCTTTTCCACTACGGTCTCCACATCCACATCCACCCCCAGGTCCGTAACCTCGAAGCCAGCTCCTTCCAACATCATTATGACCAGGTTCTTCCCTATGTCGTGCAAGTCTCCTTTCACGGTGGCCATTAAGACCCTGCCCGTTGATCTTCCGTCTCCTTTGAGGAAGGGCTTTATGATATCGAGCCCTTTTTTCATGGTCACGGCTGAAACCAACATCTCCGGCACGAAGATTATGCCCTGGGAGAACCTCTCTCCCACTACTTCCATGGCCGAAATGAGCCCATCCTGGATTAGGAGATCCAAGTCAACCCCTTCTTTTATCGCCCCATTGACCAACTCCTCTATCTCCTTGTGCTTTCCCTCTATGACAGCCTGCTTTATCCTCTCTGTCCAATGGGCCATATCCTATCCTCCTTCCTNTTTCACGAATCAATATCCCTCTTTGGCCGCCTCAACGATCGCCTTGAGATTTTCCAGAGGAGTGGCCAGGGGTATGGCACACTCAGGCCCTATTATGTCGACGCCCGCCTCGATGGCGTACCTGGCCTGTCGATATACCTCTTCCGGAGTGCCCTGGAGCAGGGCTCGGGGATTGTTCACGTTTCCCACGAGGGATATTCTTCCCCCTATGATTTTTACGGCCTCNCTGGCATCCACCTGCCACTCGAAATGATAAGCATCCACCCCCGATCGGGCGAAAAGATCGAGCCTGTCGAGACAATTNCCACACACATGCAGGATGACCGGCCCTCCGATCTGGGCTGTTATCTCCTGGTGGAGGGGTAGAAGGTACTCCTCGTACGTGTAAGGCCCGACCAGATTTCCCGTTGCGTGGTCAGCCAGAACAACAGCATCTGCCCCGGCCCTCAACTGAGCATTGGCGAATTTTATGGTCACTGGCATGAGTTGTCTGAGCATCTTGTTGACCTTTTCCTTTTCCCCTAGGCCCACCTGAAGGAGAAAGTTCTGAGTTCCAGCCATGTGGTAGGAGAGGGTCCAAGGGCCCATGACCTTTCCCCAAATGGCAACCCTTCCACCCACGTGTTTCCTCAATATGGAAATGGCGTCCAGGACGACCCTCATGGATGGTTTTTCCAGGATATCTTCCGGCACCACTATATCGGAGAAGTCAGCGTGTGGGAAATTCTTTGCGTCTGGCATTCTGTCCCTATCACCCCAATCCACTTGACAGCCCAAAGCAGCTGACTCCTGATGCACGCTATATTCGGGCATGACGGTATCGAATCCCACGATCTCATGGCCTGCCAGTGCCAATTCCGCCATAGCATTGGCATTCAGGTGAGCTTCAGGAAAGGATACCCCGCATGCGTCCATGAGGCCGTGGCATACAATTGAGGTGGGATTCCCCACAGGCGGCCTGGGTCCCTTCCTCCCTCCCAAAAGAGCCGACATGATCATTGAATAGGCACTTGGCTTCACTTATCCCTCCTCTTTGTTCAAAGGGCTAGAGGTTCGCGAATCCATCGTTTGCGTTGTTCATTTAATTCGGCCCAGCTCTCTTAGCCACTTTTCTTGAAGTTCCACCGCCATTCGCGCTTGGTCACCTTTTTTCTTCCAATCTTCCCATACCCCTCTCGCCATCTGTCTGGCTTTCTCCACCTCTTCATGAGACCACGAGACAAGCTTTTTGCCCTTTTGAAGGGCCTGCTGGGCTGTGCGCATGTCCTCGAAAGTGAACTTGTGAACACTCTGCCAACTCCAGTCTCTCACGGCGCACTCCAACAACTCCTTGAGGTCTTGGGGCAAGGACTTCCAAGCTCCTGTGGCCACTGTAAAGTCGGCAACTGGAATGGAATGGAACCCCGGGTACGTCAGAAAAGAAGCATGCTTGTGAAACCCGGCTTCATCATTTGCGGCTAAACTAGAATGGCTAACTGCATCCAGAACCCCTTTTTCCAGTGCTGGAATCGTGTCCACCAGGGACATGAACATCACTCGTGCACCTGCTCTGACCATGAAATCAGCCTCGAGCCCCTGGACCTCCCTTATTCTCACGCCCCTCAGATCCTCCAGTCTTTCCAGAGGCAATTTTGAGGCCCAAGAACGCCTACCCAGAACCACTGTTCCGACGGTATATCCTTCAAATTGCTTGTAGCACTGTCTGAGGAAGTCAAGCCCTCCACGGAACTGCATGAAAGCGTCGATCTCCCAAGGTTGTTCGTACGCGAATATGAGATCGCTAATGGGAGCGAAGGCTTGGTTTTTTCCTGCAAAGTAACCGGGCCAGGAGAATATTCCCTGCAACTGATCTCCCTTCAGAGCCTCCAACATCTTGTCCATGGGTGCAGCTGCTCCAACGGGAAGGGGTCTTATAACCAACTTTCCATCCGTGATCCTCTTGACTTTCTCACAAAACTCTTCGAACAAACGATGCACGAACTCCTCTGATTGCCACGTACTCTGGACCCTCCACTCGATTGAGCCAGGCTTAGGGGAAGGGTCGGAGGAAGTCTTTCTCTTCGTTGTTGCTTCTACGCAGGTAGTTGAGGACAACATCATCGCCAAAGAAAAGATCATTGCGGCTTTTCGGATCATCCCGTCATTCTCCTTCTCCGGCCTGACAAAGCCCTTTATTCGACCAGCTGGCCTTTTCGGAATGCCTCTATGTAAGAAAGACAGAAATCGTCTCTGCCTTGCACCAACTCCGCCGCCTTAATAGCGGCCATCAACCCTTTCTCACAGGGATCCAAGATTGCGGAGTCGAGCCCCACAGCAATAGCTGCCACAATAAACGTCCTGTGCACGAGTTCTCTTCGTGGAAGACCGTGGGATACATTCCTGAGGCCGCATGTAACATGAACTTCCGGAAATGACCGCCTGATTTTTTCTATTGCTCGCAAGGTCTCGACAGCGGACCGGAAGTCTATCGCCAAAGGAACCAAAAGGGGATCTATGAAGATATCTTCCATGGGAACCCCAGCCTTTGTGAGTTTCTCTACAATCTTTTCTGACATCCGTAGCTTTGCCTCTGCTGTCGTTGCAACCTCGCGGCCGTCCTGACACAGGGCCACAACTTTGGTTCGGTTTTCCACAACAAGGGGTAACATACCTTCCATTCGGCCCCTCTCTAATGTGAGGGAGTTCACAATTGGCCTTCGCCTGGCCAAAGGCAAGACCCTTCTCATGACCTCGGGATCCGGGCTATCGATGCACAGGGGCAGCTGGGTTGCTCCTTGGACCACTTCTATGAGCCAAGTTAGGTGTTCGGCCTCCTCTCCGACGAACTTGCCAGCGTTGACATCCAGATAATGAGCTCCCGCTTCCTCTTGGATCCTTGCCTCTTCCTGAACCAGGAAAGCGTTCCTCTCCCGTATGGCCTTGGCAAGAGTCTTTCTCGAGGAATTGATACGGTCACCTATTATTAACAAGCTCTGCACACTCTACCCTCAACTCGGTCTTCTATTTCTTCCCGGTGTAAGGGAAAACGAGGTGGCCTCCATACCAGCCCAGTCCCACGACGCAAAGGGCCTGGATTACGAGAAGTCCAAAGTAGAGACCTTCGAGGATCTCATCCTGGATGGGTCCTCTGGCCCTCACGATGAGGGAGGCTATTTCAGCCAGTGCCAGGACGACTGCCAACTGAAGCTTTCTCTTAACTGGGTGCATGGGCCTCGCTCCATAGTTCACCCACCAAGTGAGAAGACCGGTCACAATGGCAATGGGAGTGAAGAGGGCTCCCATCACCAACAGGGCGAAGCTACACCTCTCGAGGAGCCACCCCCGCGGGGCGAAGGATTCCACGATGAACAGGAATACTGCCCCAAGGACATATGCCATGGGAAAATGAACCATCATGGGGTGGGGATGTCTTCTCAGAATTGGAAAACGTCCCAGTACGAATTCCAAGCTTCTCGGCAATGGAGAGACCTCCTCCCGGGAGACCAGGACCCCAACCCGCTTTACTACTTCCCTTTTCAAAACATCAAGGCCATGAGGAGAAGCCTGTATCTCGTCAGTGAGATCCCGACCCGCCAAGTGCCTTTTCATGTGCTCTCCATCCCGCCAAAGCCTGCTTTGACTGAGATCGAAAACTTCGCCCCTTATGGCAACCCAAGCCCGTCTGCCATCTTTTCCGTCATGGGAGGAGAGCATCTCCTCGGTGACCCTTTTCTCTTCCACTGAGCCTACCTCCTTTTGACCCTAGACCGAAGGGCCCTACACCCCCGAGGAAAGGAGATTCAGTGCCACCTCGCCTCCCAAGGCCCTATTCCTGGATCATAGCTTACCTAAAGAGGAGCCCGGGAAAAACCCCGCAGTGGAATCCCGAGGGCTTACTGATGGGAGATGCCTGGACGTTTTCTCAGATGGGCCTTGATTTGCTTAGGGGGATCGGCATCTTTCAGCGATCAATCAGTAGGAATCATCTCAACGGGATCTCTGGACAAACCGATCTTTTAGCGAGGACCACTTCCATTCTCGGCTCGAGATGAGGTCTAGGTTTCTGGTGGGATGTTCCGAGAGCGTACCGCGGGGCTTTGGGGCTTAAGCTGCCAAAGCCCTAGTGAGGACGAGGAATGGTTCTCCCTATCAAGTGCGCCCCCTCATCTTCTTTTCCATTCGGGCCTGAAATGCATCCCATGAGACGATCACCCTTTCGTGATCTGCCTCGCCTATTTTCTCCCACTCATCCCACGCTTCTACCTTGAAAGTGAGTCTTCTCCCCTCGATTCCAACTAGCTTCGCCTTGGCCTTCACCTTGGCTCCTTGAGGTGTCGGAGCCAGATGCCTCAAGCTGATCCAGCTCCCCACGGTCTTTTGCCCCTCCTCTAGAAACTTCTCCACAGTAACTCGCGATGCCTCCTCGCACAGGGCCACAAGCATTGGGGTCCCAAAGGCATTGGCCAGCCCCTCCCCCCAATAACTGGCAAGATGCCTTTCCTCGACTATCCATTCCACCTCGCCCTCGATTCCCACTGTGAGGCTAGGGGGATATCCATCCTTTTCCTTCATGGCTTTCACCCGTGTGGCCTTTTCCTTCCCCCCTTTTGGGATCGAGGGTTGAGAGAAGGAAATCCTCCTCCCTCATCGGGGTCACAAAAATTCAGAACCATCCTTCGGATTCCAGGAGCCGGACAAGCTCCGTGGGATGGGAGATGAGTCTTCTGGCCCCCCCTTTTATCAACTCCTCCTCGCTCCTGAAACCCCATAGCGCTCCAACGGGATACATTCCTGCGGAGGAAGCTGTTCTCATATCTGTACCCGTATCACCCAGATACAAGAAATCCCCGGGAGCAATCCCGAGAGTTCTCGAAATCTCCAGGGCCCCCTGGGGATCTGGCTTGAGGGGGAGGCCTGGTCTTTGCCCCAAGACGGGATAGAACCTCCACTTTGAGAGCAAGGCCGATACCATTTCCACCGTAAACTCATGGTTCTTNTTGGACAATATGGCCATCGGGATTCCCCTCGACTGGAGCTCGTCCAAGAGCTCAGGGACCCCCTCGTAAGGTCTTGTATGGAGTCTCCATGACTTGGAATATTCCCTCTTCATGAGCCCCAATGCTCGTCTCACGATCTCATCGTTCCCAGCAAAGGATTCTGGGAGAGCCCTTTTTACCAAGTTCGCGATTCCGTCCCCCACAAGGAGCTTGTAATCCTCTATGGGGTGAGGAACAAAGCCCATTGTCTCCAGGACCCTGTTCATTGAGGATGCGATGTCCTCCAGGGTGTCTAGGAGGGTTCCGTCCAAGTCGAAGATGATTGCCCTGATTCTCACTCGGGGTCTCCCTGGGAAGGACTGGCCCTCAGCCCTCAGGGAAGGATCTCTATGGGTGTTCCATCGGGCACGAGATTCCAGATNTCCTCTATTTCCTCGTTGGAGACTGCTATNCAGCCATTGGTCCAGTCCTTTTCCATGAGGTACTTGTTTTTGACCCCATTTGGCAGACCGTGGATCATTATATTCCCCCCCGGCTTCACACCCATGGCTCTGGCATTNATGACATCTATGGGATCTGGATAAGAGATGCGCAANGCTAGATGATANGCACTTTTGGGGTTTCGACCAGAAATTATGTAAAGTCCTTCGGGGGTCCTATTGTCTCCCTGACGAATCTTGTGGCCCACGGGATTCTTGCCGAGAGAGATATTGTACTCCCTTATCACCTCCCCTTTGCGAAGGAGCCTCATTACCCTCTGGCTCTTTATCACCACTATCCAGTCCGCCAAAAGGGGTTCCTCAGCCCTCTCCCTCGGTTCTCCCTCTTTGGAGGGCGTTTCGGCCTCTTGTGGCGCCTCTCGAGGTNGCTCCAGCTCGGAAGGAAGGGACCCCACACTTACCGAGGGCTCCGAGGGGGGGGAGACTGTCCTCTCAGTTCTCAGGGTGCATGATAAAAGGCTGCTCGCAAGGATCGGGACTACTACAAACCTCCACAGACCTCTCATGACAGCCTGAAAAACGGCCTCCCAACGTCCAACCACTTATCTCGAACCCCATCAGGGTTCAGGACAGCTTTCTATGATCCAGAAGCCATGGCCNGCTGTCAAGGGGCGGTCTCCTTCGCGGCCGGTTCCCTTTNNCTCGAGGGAGGAACAAATTGCCGGCCGTGGGAAACTTATTCCTCGCCTTTCCCTGGCAGCTTTCTCTCGGGAAGGAGTATAAGTCCTCGATAATTCCAAGGAAATCCCATGCGACATGGTGGCATCCTCCTTGCATACCGCCCAATCCGGGAAGGACGAGGTGCCGAGATGGACGAGATGGGCATCGAGGTGCAAAACCTTTTCTGGGCCCTTTCAGGGAGCGCTTGGAGCGCGGAAGGCAAGGCAAATGAGCTCCCAGAGCCCTTCTCCTCTCTCCTGGGGGGACTAGAGGAGAAGAAGGGCGAGATTCCCCTCATTGGCCAAAAGGGAGGGGAGTTCGGATCTCGGGGCGAGGAAGAAGGGATCGAGGCCTGGGAAGCTTTGTGGAAGGAAAGCCCCCTCTTGTTTTTTCCGAAGAAGAAGTCTCTCATGGGGATGAAAAGGCCAGGGGGCGAACAGCTCTCCATGGATATCACCTCCCCCTTTTCTAGAAAGAAGGACCTCCCTCTGGATCCTTCTCCTTTTGGGGAGAAAAAAACCGATCCCCCTCGAGATGAGGCTCCAGAGGTGATCTTGGAGAACTCGCTCGGCCCTGAAAAATTCGCCGGTGAAGTTCCACGAACCAAAGGGCCCCTCCCATCTGGAATGCGCTCCTCAGACTCCGAGCTCTGGAATCTCATGGGGCTATCTTGGGGAGAGGCGATCCCCCAGTTGAATGCCACAGCCTCGGGCCTCGAGGTATATGGGGCGGGGCCAGTCGGGGTGGAGAAGGAGATCTCTTCAAGCCCCTTTCAGGCAAGAGAATCTAGCGGCCTTTCTGGTTCCATCTCCTCCGCCACCCCTGAGATCTCCAAGGATAGAGCTCAGGATGGGGAGGCGGTAAGGGCCCTTGGCTTATGGGCTCAAATCCATGGGAATGGAGAGACGGACAAGGGGGATCTTGGTCTTTCCCTTGGTCCTTCCCTACGTGATCCCGATGGGCTTTCTAGCGTAGTCGGTCCCCGAACAGAAGGCCCAAGAGGCGCACTTCCCGAGGTCCGAGGATCCTTTCCCTCTGATACCAAAAATGGGAAATGGGCTCNGGGGCAAGANGAGATTGGTGCTATCGGGGGCAAGGAAGCAGGAAAGCTGGATGCGTCCTTGGCGGGCTTTGAAGTGGGAGATCTTTCGCTCCCTGTGATTGAGAGCCTGGAATCTTCAGGGCAAGCGAAGGGGCCTTCCAGTTCCCCTATGGAAGTTGCTCCTCAGGAGACTTCTATGCCCGATATGGCCTTCGGGGTCAGGGACTCCAAGAGCGAGGCATCGCAAGAGGGGCCCCTTCGGGAGGATGATTCCTCGGTATCCACTCAGGGCCTCAAGACCCCATCTCCCATGGAAGAGTCCCGTCCCGAGCTTTCACGGTTTCCGGGTATCGCTGAAGAGAAGAGATCCCGAGGGGAGCCTGCGACATTCAAGGGGCCTAGAAGGGAAAGCCCTTCCATAAAGAGGGAAGAGCTGGGACAATCTCCAGAAATGAGGCCTCCAGAGCCTGGATCTATCCTTTCCAAAGACGGTCCTCTTTTGGGTCCATCGAAGGGCGAGACAGCCCAAGTGAATGGCTCCCAACGCCTGCTTCAACCCCACGGCCGGGAGCTTGGAGAGGGTCCATTCCANACCGTACAGATAGTCTTCAAGGAGGCTGAGGACTTGACCAGGATAAGGTTGAGGCTTCATCAGAACAATCTGGATGCCCTCTTCGTGGTCACCTCAGCTGAGAAGAAAAGCGAACTAGAAGCCAACCTGGGCCANCTCCAAAGGGAACTCTTCCAAAGCGGATTTCTTCCGCACCTTGCTGTTGAGGTGGGAGGTAGNTACGCAAACAGTGGGTTCCAAAAGGACACTCCTCTGTACTCCTATCAGGAGAGTGAGACAGGAGGCCGTGATATTCACGAAGAAGTTCTTCTCTCAGGATTGAATCCGTTGGATGGTTCCATTCACCTCACAGTGTGAAGGAGGTACCGAGAATGGTGACACAGGTTCAAAGCCAAATTCCCACGACTCGGAGTAATCCTGGGACACAAGAGGATTCCAGGGGACAGGTGAGTGCCACAAAGGAGGAATTTCTCCTTCTTCTCGTCACTCAGCTTCAGCACCAAGATCCCCTGAATCCCATGGAAGCGAGGGAGTTCACAGCCCAGCTCGCTCAGTTCAGTCTTCTGGAGCAAGCCCTCCAGACCAACGAGTACCTGAAGGCATTGAGCCTTTATGAGGCCTCTGCCAATAACGCCAGGGCCGTGGACCTTTTGGGCAAAGAGATAGTGGCCAAAGGGGATCAAGTCTTCCTCGGAGAGGATGGAAAGGCCTCTTTGTACTTCCGCCTGGCCCAGCAGGCATCAGCGACCAACATATACATCTACGACTCCACAGGCCGTATCGTCCGGGTAATAGAAGCAGGGGCGCTCCCAGCCGGAGACAATTCCGTGACATGGGATGGAAGGGACCACTCGGGCGGACCCTTGCCCCCTGGCGCATACAGAGTTGAGGTCAAAGCAAAGGACACGAAGGGTCAGGAGATATCCGTGGAACAATATCTGAGAGGTAAAGCATCTTCCGCAAGCTTCAAGGAAGGCGCCACATCCCTCCTTGTGGATGGGATCCCAGTTCCTCTAGGAAGCATACTGGAAGTCCACGGGTGATCCGCCCATGGAGAAAGATCTTGAGGAGGTGAAAAGATGGCTCTCTCGTCCCTCTACACAGGAATAAGCGGTCTTGCGGCGTACAGCCAGGCTATGTCGGTGATAGGGGACAACATAGCCAATGTCAATACCGTGGGGTTCAAGGCAAGCCGAATATCTTTCGAGGACATCTTCAGCCAGAGCCTTGTTGGGGCCACAGGCAGATTCCAGATAGGAAGAGGGGTGCAGGTGGCCTCCATTCAAAGGATCTTCTCCCAGTCCACCTTCCAGACAACGAGCTCCGCCACCGACCTCGCCATAGATGGAGATGGCTTCTTCATAGTATCGAGAAACGGGACCACCTTTTACACCAGGGCAGGCCAGTTTTACCTGGACGAGAAGGGATACCTCATCAATCACAGAAACTACGTGCTTCAGGGATGGATGCTGGACGACACTGGAGCCATAACGAGCGTCCTCCAGGACATAAATCTCTCCAACATCTCCTCTGCCCCCAAGGCCACAACCAGGGTCTCCCTCCACGTGAATCTGGACATCAATACCCCGATATTGAGCGGATCCTTCGATGTGAACGATCCCGTGAACACATCCAACTACATGGCGCCTGTGACTGTCTACGACGCAACCGGAAACGCCCACCTGGTGAATATCTATTTTCGCAAACAGGACAATGACAGCTGGGAGTGGCATGCCATTCTTGACGGGGGCGAGCTGGAAGGTGGCACGGCTGGAGAAAATACAGAGGTAGCCAACGGAACCCTGGACTTCACTGATGGTAAACTTCAGACCGAGACCATCAACCAAGCCTTCACCGCGAGATTTTTCGGGACGAGTTCTGATCAGGCCATAGAACTGGATTTTGGGGAGAGCATCGACGAGGGAGGAAATGGCCTCGATGGGAGTACCGAGTTTGCCGGGGGATCCACGACCAAGTTCCTCAGCCAGGACGGATACGCCCCGGGAAACTTGATCTCCATCCAGATAGACAATAGAGGGGTTATAAGCGGGGTTTTCAGCAATGGCCGCTCGAGGCCGGTTTTCCAAATAGCCCTCGCCAGATTCATGAGCCCTTGGGGGCTCACGAGCATGGGAGGAAATCTCTTTGCTGAGACAACCCACTCGGGTCCCCCCATAGTGGGAGAGGCTGGCTCATCCGGCCTGGGGCAGATAAACTCCAATTCCCTGGAGCTATCCAATGTGGACCTGGCTACGGAATTCGTGGAGATGATAAAGACTCAACAGGCCTTCCAAGCAAACTCCAGAGTCATAACCACGACGGATCAAATGCTCCAAGAGATAGTGAACTTGAAGCGTTGATCCCTCAAAAAAGCTGACCCAGGGGCCTTTTCCAGAAGGCCCCTCTCTCCCCTTACCTGACCAATCCCATCAGCCTTTCATGTCACACAGATGACATCAAAGGGCCTCGCCGTGACATCCCACAAGGCCCAACTCTCCTCTCCGAAGCTGGGAAATAGAGCGGAGTTCCAAGGCCTTTCTAGAGAAAGCATCACTCCCTTTGTCCCTTGTGGGCCCGTGCTGCGGATGGTACGACCCTTGCTTGAGCCCAGTTTCAGATATGGGCCTCAGGCCTCAGAAGAAATGCAGAGGGAGCGAAGATGGCCGAGAAGAACCCCAACTCCGAGATGGAGCCCTCAGTCGAGGGGAAAAAGAAGGGAAAACTGCCGATTCTCCTCATTGCCGCCCTCATCTTTGTTGGGGGAGGGGGATTTTTCGGGTGGACTCACCTCAAAGGAGGTGGATCCAAGGCTTCAGAGAAGCCGCCTCCGCCCGCCCCCCCACCCATTTTGGCCATGAAGCCTTTCGTGGTGAATCTCCAGGATACGGGCGAGATTCCCAGGTATCTGAAGGTCGAATTCGATTTGGAGCTCAAGCCAGGAAGCGACCTCAAGGAAATCGAGGCCCGTATGTCGGAGCTGAGAGATGCGATAATCATTCTCCTTGCAAGTAAAAGGAGCGACGAGCTTGGAAGCATAGAGGGGAAGGACAGGCTCAAAGACGAGATCNTNGCCAGGGTAAATAGCCGCCTCGCAGCAGCTTTCGCAACNAGGGTCTTTTTCAAGGAGTTCATCGTGCAATGAGGGGAAAAGGGGCGGTTCTTCCAGGGCCAAATCTGGATATCCCAGGGACCTGCAAGATGAAATTCGGGTTCGAGAGAGTGAGGCCGAAGGGGGTCTAGCCCATGGAGAACATCCTCACCCAGGCGGAGATAGACGCCCTTCTCAAAGGAATTGCCACTGGGGAAGTATCCCTCCAAGGGGAGACACCTTCTCAAGAACAACAGGTGACCCCTTACGACTTCTCCAAGCACGACAGGATAGTGCACGGCAAGATACCTGCTGTTGATGCCATGATGGACAAATTTGCCCACAGGCTCACAACTACCCTCACCTCGGCCATAAGGAGGATGGCGGAGGTCTCCCCCCTTGCCTCCGAAGTGAAGAAGTTCAGGGACTTTCTCAAAGCCCTAGCCATGCCCAGCAGCATCCATGTCTTCAGAGTGGAACCCCTTCAGAGCGTGGGCCTTCTCGTACTGGAACCCAACCTCGTATACCTCCTCATAGAGTTCATCATGGGAGGAACCCCAGAAGGCCAGTTGAAGATAGAGGGGAGGGACTTCACCAATATAGAGAATCGCCTGATCCAAAGATTGGTCCGAGATGCCCTGGGAGACCTCAACGAAGCCTGGAATTCCCTGGAGCCAGTGAAGATCGAGCTGGAAAGGTCCGAGGTCAATCCCCAATTCGCCGCTGTACTCCTTCCTTCTGAACCCGTCCTGTGCATACAGCTGGAGGTGGAGTTGGAACTCGCCAGAGGAATGCTGATCCTCTGTCTACCTTTCACCATGCTCGAGCAATACAGGGATAGGCTTCCTGGCTCAGCACCCGAGAGGGAGAAGAAGGCCCGCCTCTGGACAAGACACCTCGAGGTACACCTAATGGAGGCCCAGGTGGAGGTCTCGGTGGTTCTTGGAGATGCCATGGTGCCCCTTGGAAAGATAGTGGAGATGAAAGAGGGGGAATTGCTCCTCTTGGATTCCTTTCCCGGAAAACCCCTCCCTGTGAAGGTGGAGGGGAAAACGAAGCTCTGGGCCCAACCTGGTGAGCTCAATGGAAAGAGGGCTGTCAAGATCGTGAAGGCAGAGCCCAGCTGAGGAGAGGGAGAAGGAGGGAAAATGCAAGAGACTACATCTCAAAATGCCAGTACGACCCTTTCGGATGCGAGCCAGGGAGGAGCGCGATCCCTGGACATGATCCTCGACATCCCCATGCAAGTGACCGTGGAGCTTGGAAGGACCAAGATGGCCATCAAGGAACTCCTCCAGTTGAGCCAAGGATCCATAATCGAGCTCAACAAGATGGCTGGGGATCATCTCGAGGTCTTCGTGAACAACAAGCTCATAGCCAGGGGAGAGGTCGTCGTGGTGAACGATAGGTTCGGGATCAGGATCTCGGAGATCTTGAGCCCCCAGGAGCGAGTGGAGCGGATGGGATGAGGGCACAAAGTGGGAGAAGGGGTCGGTTCACTCCTCTGATGTTCGCAGGAGGAGGTCTCCTCGCCCTCCTGGGAGCTTGGAGTCTTGCCCCCAGGGAAGGGGTGCTCAGCGGTCTGAACCCCGCAGGTGGAACGATTGTCGCAGTGGGTCTGGCCTTCTTGGCCATCTGGGGGCTGAGAAAGCTCTCACCCCATCTCACCCAGACTTTGCCCTCTGCCACATCATCCATCAAGTTGAAGGCAGTGTGCCCTGTCAGTCAGGGGATGGCACTGGTTCTAGTTGAAGTCGAGGGAGAGAAGTTCCTTCTCTCCTCCTCGAGGGAGAGGTTGGAGCTAATAGCCAGGCTCTCAGGTGATGAGGGTCAGTCCTCCTCAACCCAAAAGGAGTGTTCTCTCCAATGATGGTGCGAGCTTTTGGGTCAACAGCAGGGCTCCTCTTCTTTCAACTGGTAATCGGAGGATCTTCGCCTTCCTGGGCAGCCGAGATCACCATAAGGGTCGGGGAAAAGGGAGATCTCTCTCCAGCGCTCCAGATCCTCCTTCTCCTGACAGTTCTATCCTTGGCCCCTGCCTTGGTGATGATGCTGACATCCTTTACCAGGATTGTCGTTGTCCTCTCCCTCCTTCGCCAAGCCATAGGAACGCATCAACTCCCCCCTGGCCAGATTCTGATAGCCCTTTCCCTTTTCCTCACAGTCTTCATCATGGCCCCTGTCTGGACAAGGGTCAATCAGGAGGCCCTTCAGCCCTACTTATCCCACCAGATAAGCCACGAAGAGGCCCTCTCCAGGGCCACGGTCCCAGTGAGAGAGTTCATGCTCAGGCAGACGAGGGAGAAGGACATCCTCCTATTCGTGGACTTGGGGAAGATGGAGAGGCCTCAAGAGCCATCGGATATTCCCATGTCTGTCCTCATACCAGCATTCATGATAAGTGAGCTCAAGACAGCCTTTCAAATAGGCTTCTTGCTCCACATCCCCTTTGTGATCTTGGACCTGGTCGTATCCAGTTTGCTCCTTTCCATGGGCATGCTCATGTTGCCCCCTGTGATGATCTCCCTTCCCCTCAAGCTCATGCTCTTTGTGCTTGTGGACGGGTGGAACCTCCTCGTGGGGTCCCTGGTGAGGAGTTTCATGTGAGCGAGACGAGAGGTGACCTTTGGACCAGGCAAGCGTGATAGCGTTGGGAAGACAAGCTCTGGAGCTCACGTTGCTCCTCTGTGCGCCCATGTTGGGCCTCAGCCTCATAGCTGGGCTTGCTGTGAGTCTGGCACAGGCAGTGACCCAGATACAGGACATGACCTTGACCTTCGTGCCAAAACTTCTGGCTGTGGCCCTCGCACTGGTGATCTTCTTTCCTTGGATGCTGGACCATCTCGTGGAATTCACAACCAGGATCATGGGAGATCTTTCCCTATGGATGCGTTGAAGGGGATGGTGGATAACCTCGCGCTCTTTCCCCTGGTTCTGGCCAGGTTCTCGGGCCTTTTTTTGGCCATGCCCCTTTTTGGCTCGAGGGCCATTCCCTTGGGGGTGAGGGTGATGCTCGCCCTTGGGCTCTCCTGGGCTTTTCTGCCCCTCATGTCTCGGGCCATCAAGGAGCCTGAGCTGGATGTCTGGCCTCTCTCCCTTGCCATATTGAGGGAGGGCCTCATGGGATTGGCCATGGGATGGCTTGTACAGTTGATCCTCTCTGCAGTGCCATTGGCTGCTCAGGTTCTGGGGTACCAGATGGGCCTGGGAATAGCCAATGTGATGGATCCAGTGGGACAGCATCAGATGTCCGTCACTGCTCAAATCCTCCAACTACTCGCTCTATGGTTGTTCCTACAGCTCGATGGGCACCACCTGGTCTTAAGGGGTCTCATGGAAGAGCCGGGGAAGGGGCTCTGGGAACCTTCTCTGGGCCCCCTCCATGGGTCTATAGAAGCGGGGAGGCATCTTTTTTCCAGCGCCTTGTCCTTGGCTGCACCAGCCTTGATGATCTTGCTTTTTGTCCAATTGGGCTTGGGACTCCTGGCGAGGATGGTCCCTCAAATGAACATCTTCATCGTGACGGCTCCCTTTCAGGTGGGGCTCGGGCTCATTGCCATGGGGATGGCCTTGGGGACCCTCGGCCAGTGGCTGCCCGATGGACTTTTGTGGCTCGAGGGAGCGATGGAGGGACTATTTCGATTGGCATTTTGATGGGGAGAGGGGGTAATGCCCACAAGGGGTGATCAGGACAGGACCGAGGCCCCGACCCAGAAAAGGAGGGAGGAGGCCAGAAAGAGGGGACAGGTGGCGAGGAGCAGGGAAGTCCCTTCGGCAATGGTTCTCCTCGCTTCTGCAGGCTTTCTCTCCATTGCTGGGGGGAGCATATCGAGCTCCGCCATGGCGAGCTTCTCAGATCTCATCTCCAATAGTTTTGCCATGGAGCTCACCCCGGAAGGGCTTTCGGCCCTCTTCATGGACTTCATGATCACTTCCGCCTCAATTGCAGGACCCTTCGTTGGCCTGATGGTCCTCGTGGTCATAGGGGCGAATCTCGCCCAGATCGGATTCCTTAGTGCGCCCGAGGCCCTGTCTCCCAATTGGGCCAGGATAAATCCCGTGGAGGGATTGAGGAGGATCCTCTCCTTGAACTCGATGGTCGAGCTCCTAAAGGGGCTCGTCAAGCTGGCCATAGTTGCTTGGGTCCTTTGGCGCTCCGTGATGGAGGAGTGGGAGATCCTCCAGGCCCTTGGAAACGCCTCTCCTTGGTCTGTGGCCAGGGAGATGTCCGGGGGCATAGTCCGCATAGGTCTCAGAGCTGGAATGGTGGTCGCTGCCCTCGCCCTTCTCGATTACCTGTACCAGAGGTGGGAGCACGAAAGAAGCCTCCGAATGACCAAGGAGGAAGTGAAAGAAGAGTTCAAGCAGAGGGAAGGGGATCCNAAGGTCAGGGCAAGGATTCGCCAAAGGCAGAGGGAGATGGCCCGCCGCAGGATGATGGCGGAAGTCCCCAAGGCAGATGTGGTCATAACAAACCCATTGCACCTGGCAATAGCCGTCAAGTACGACAAGGCCAAGATGAGCGCTCCCATTGTTGTGGCAAAAGGGGCTGGATATCTGGCCGAGAGGATAAAGGAGATCGCCAGAAGGCACTCAGTGGAAATAGTGGAGAACAAGCCCCTGGCCCAGGCCCTTTACAAGATGGTGGATGTGGGAAGCCAGATCCCCGTCGAGCTTTACAGGGCTGTGGCAGAGGTCCTGGCGTATGTGTATCGCAAAAGATCGGAGAAGAGTCGGGGGAGTGAAGGGTGAGCGTCCAGAAAGCGACAAGCCATCCCGGTTACATTCCCTCCCTGAGGACAAGCGAGGTGTTCCTGGCTGGAGGGGTCATGGGGATAATTCTGGTCATGGTATTTCCCATGCCCAAAGGCCTCTTGGACGTCCTCCTCGCCCTGAACATAACCCTCTCCGTTGTCATCATAATGGTCTCCCTGTACATCGTGAAGCCCCTCGAGTTCTCGGTATTTCCCACAGTGCTTCTCGTTGCGACCCTGTTCAGGTTGGCCCTGAATGTCGCCTCTACCCGTCTCATCCTCCTCAGGGGTCACGAAGGAGCTGATGCAGCGGGCCGCATCATCCAGGCATTCGGCAACTTCGTGGTAGGTGGCAATTATGTGGTGGGACTCGTGGTCTTTCTCATTCTCGTAGTCATCAACTTCATCGTCATAACCAAGGGATCTGGCCGAATAGCGGAGGTCGCAGCCAGATTCACCCTGGATGCCATGCCAGGAAAGCAAATGAGCATAGATGCTGATCTCAATGCAGGCCTAATAGATGACAGGACCGCGAGGGAGAGGCGCCGCCTCATAGAGAAAGAGGCCGATTTCTACGGAGCCATGGACGGGGCGAGCAAGTTCGTCCGTGGGGATGCCATAGCAGGAATGGTCATAGTGTTCATAAACATAGTAGGTGGCCTCATCATTGGGGTGGGGCAAAAGGGAATGCCAATCCTGGAAGGCCTTCGAACCTATACCATCCTCACCATTGGAGACGGCCTCGTCTCCCAGATTCCAGCCCTGATAGTTTCCACGGCAGCGGGGATTGTGGTCACTAGAGCTGCTTCGGACTCCTTCTTGGGGACAGATATCACGAGACAGGTCATCCACAACTTCAGGGCCATGGGGATGGCAGCTGGTATACTTCTGGGAATGGCCCTCCTGCCCGGGCTCCCCATGCTTCCCTTTTTGCTTCTCGCTGGGCTGGTGGGGACAATGGCCATGAGGATGCACCGTCAGGAAAAGGTGAGGGCTGATCAGAGGGCAAAGGCTCAGGCTCCCGCAGGCCCCCCCTTGGGATCCAGGGAGGAAGTGGAGTCCCTACTTCCGCTGGATGTCCTGGAGCTGGAAATCGGCTATGCCCTCATCCCCCTCGTGGACACGGAACAGAAGGGGACGGTCCTCGAGAGAATAAGGATGCTCAGGAGACAGATCGCCCTCGAGATGGGAGTGATAATACCCCTCATGCACATCCGTGACAATCTGAGGCTCAAGCCCAACCAGTACTCCATAAAGTTGAGAGGGGTTTCCGTTGCCACAGGCGAGCTCATGATGGGCCATTGCCTGGCTCTCGATCCAGGGGGTGCCAAGGCCCCCTTGAAGGGCATTCCCACCAAAGAGCCGACCTTCGGGCTTCCGGCTATGTGGATCCCTCAAAAGGAAAAGGAAAGGGCTCAGGCCTTGGGCTACACGGTCGTGGACCCGGATACTGTTCTCATAACCCATCTCTCGGAGGTGGTGAGGAGGCATCTCGACGAGGTTGTGAGTCGCCAGGATGTGCAGAAGCTCGTGGACAATGTCGCCAAGGAACATCCCAAGGTAGTCGAGGAGCTCATCCCCAAGTTGCTCACCATAGGAGAGGTCCACAGGGTCATCCAGTACCTCTTGAGGGAACAGGTCTCGGTCAGAGACCTGGTTCACATCCTGGAAATCCTCGGGGACTGGGCGCCCCACACGAGAAATCCTCGAATCCTGGCCGAATACGTGAGGGCCGGACTTGGAAGGGCAATAACCAAGCGCTACGTGGACGAAAATGGCCGGCTTCCAGCCATGCTTCTCGATCCTGCCCTGGAGGAGACCCTCCTCGGTTCCCTCAGGAGGAACGAGGTGGAGACTTATCTCGCCCTGGACCCCGATCTGGCGAGGAAGGTTGTTCTCTCGATTCAGAAAGCCCTCGAACCCCATCTCCAGAGGCCGCACCCCCCTGTACTTCTCTGCGATTCCTCCCTCAGGCCCCACCTGAGGCAGCTCATCGAGAGATATATCCCGACCCTGGCCGTTCTCTCCCACCAGGAGGTGGACAGGGAGGTCATGGTGGAGACCCTTGAGATAGTGAGGTTGTCCCATGACGGTTAAGACCTACAAAGCCATCGACATGCAAGAAGCCCTCAAGATGATAAAGAGGGACCTTGGGCCACAGGCAGTCATCATCTCCACCCGCAAGGTCATGGAAGGGAAAAAGGCCTTCGGTCTTCTGGGAAGGCCCATGGTGGAGGTCACAGCAGCCGTGGATATCGCATCCCCGCAAGAGACATCAGCTCAACAGGATGGGGCCAGACAGGCAGAAAATGGCCATAAGGTCCTAGAGAGCTTGAGGTGCGAGCTCAATGAGTTGAGAAAGGAAGTGGAGAGGATATTCAGGTCGGTTCAGGACCCTGCCAAGCAATTGAGCGCAAGACTGGAGGCAGAACTCGATGAGATGAGATGGTGGGCATCCCGAATGGTTCGCCAAAGTGCCAGCAATAAGGAGGGGTTGGCCGCCATTTTTGGTAGCTCCGTCCTCTACAGGCTCACGAAACATGGGGTGAAGGAGACCCATGCCATTCAGATCTTGAGCAGGGTGGAGGAACTTCTGGGAGATCAGACGAGCGAGGAGCTTTTTCTCAGGAAGGTCGAAGAGATGCTCCTCAAAGTAAGCAAGACAGTGGATCCTCTCCATGACACGGAGACGGTGAAACCTAGGGTCATAGCATTCGTAGGGCCCACTGGGGTGGGCAAGACGACCACCGTTGCCAAGCTGGCTGCGAGGTGCACCCTGGAACAGGGAAAGAGGGTTGCCCTCCTCACAAACGACACCTACCGCATAGCTGCAGTGGAGCAGCTCAAGACCTATGCCAGGATCATGGGGGTGCCCTTGGAGGTGGTTCTGACTCCAGAGGAGATCTCCCAGGTCATCGATTCTCACTCGGACAGGGACGTCATATTCATAGACACAGCTGGAAGAAGCCCCATGGATGAGGGCCAGGTGGCTGAACTCGAATCCCTATTGACCACTGACTCGAGGATAAAGACAGTGCTCCTTCTCGCTGCTCCCACAGAGCCCATTGCCTTGGAGAGGGCCGCGAGGAGATTCATGCCCTTGAATCCCGTAGCCCTGATAGGGACCAAACTGGACGAAGCATCCCATCTGGGATCTCTTTTCAGTGTCTCGGTGCAGATGAGATTGCCCTTCGCCTTCTTCACAATGGGCCAGAGGGTCCCGGAGGACATAAGGGTGGCCAGGAAAGAGGACATAGCTTCCTGGGTGCTCTGGGGACTGCCTCTCTTCTATGCCGAGCCCCAGATGACTGTGGCATCGGGCTGAGGGGAGAGGCCCTGTTTCGAGGGCCGAGGGGAAGACATGGATCACCAGGCGAAAATTGGGGTCATGGAGGCTTTGGAAAGATGATCTTGGCACAAGACCAGGGAGCCACACTGAGAAAGCTGAGCTTCAAGGGAAGTGTTGCCCAGGCCTCGAGCAAAGTGCCTCCTGTTAGGAGCCTAGCTGTTACAAGTGGAAAGGGGGGTGTGGGAAAGACGAGCCTGGCTGCCAATCTGGCATGCCTGATCTCCGAGATGGGGAGAAAGGTTCTCCTTTTCGATGCGGACATGGGCCTTGCCAACGTGGACGTCCTCTTCGGCCTCAATCCCCAGAGGACAATAAGGGATTTTCTCGAGGGCCGCTGTCTTCTCCAGGAGATAGTCACCGAGGGACCTTCGGGCATAAGCATCGTGCCTGGAGGTTCGGGCCAGTCCGACCTGACCCATCTCACCAAGGAGCAGAGGCTTCTTCTCTACTCGGGGATAAATCTCCTGGGAGGCGATCACGATCTTCTCCTCATAGACACGGCTGCCGGGGTCTCACAGAATGTGCTTCAGTTCAACGCAATGGCTGAGAGGCTCATTGTCATCGTCACCCCCGAGCCCACGAGCATAACCGATGCATACGCTGTGATAAAGCTCATGTTCCTCCATTACAGAAGGCGCGATTTTCTCATTGTCGTCAACAACGCGAGGTCCCCTCAGGAGGCCCATGCCACCTTCGAGGGATTGAACAGGGTGGTGGAGACCTTTCTCAAGTTCTCCTTGAAGGAGCTCGGGTGGCTCCCATGGGATGGAGCTGTCATGAAATCGGTGAGGAGCCAGAGGCCCTTTGTCCATATGTTCCCAGAGGCGAGGGCTACAAGCCACCTGAGGGAGATAGCCATTCGAATAATGGAGATGGCAGGGAGGGAAGACTCCATTGGGGGAATGACCCTCTTCGGCCCCTACGCGTGAGGAGAGCATGAGTGTTCCAAGTCTCATGAAAGAGGCCATGGGTCTTGGCCAGGCAGCCAAGAATGGTCTGAGCCCTTCGGAAAGGGAGCGCCACATACAGGAGTTTCTCCCTTTCATCAAGTACCAGGTCCTGAGGTTAGTGGGTCGAATACCCCCAGGTGTGGAGATTTCAGACCTCACCCATGCGGCAATAGTGGGGCTTCTCGATGCCCTTGACAAGTTCGACCCAGCCAAGGGGACCCAGCTCAGGACATATGCTGAGTTCAGGATTCGAGGGGCCATACTCGACCAGCTTCGCTCCATGGACTGGGCAACGAGGACAGTGAGGGAGAGGCTGAAGAGACTCGAGGATGCCCAGGTTTCCCTGGAAAAAAAGCTCCGCAGGCCTCCCACAGAGGAGGAGCTAGCTGATTATCTCGGGATGAACATGGACGACTATCACCAGATGATCCTGGAGGCGAAGGGGGGCTCCTTCGTTTCCCTGGAGGAGCTCATCCAGGCNGAGGGCAAGGAAGGAGGNGTCGAGGCAGGCAATGAATATGACCCCTTCGAGATGTGCAGCTTGAAGGAGATTCGATCGAGGATAAGGAGGGCCCTTGAAGGCTTGGACCCCAAGGAACAGATGGTTGTGCATCTCTACTATTTTGAAGAGCTCACCATGAGGGAGATAGGCATGGTGATGGAGCTTTCGGAATCTAGGGTCTGTCAGCTCCACGCCAGGGCTCTGGGCAAGCTGAGATCTGCCATGGCCCCATGAGGAACTTGTGAGAGGACCCATGGACCAGATGACCCCACAGAAGGCGAAGAAGCCCAAGGTCCTCAAGAGAAAGGGTAAAGAGGTGGAGGAAGCTCTCCTCTTCGAGGACCAGATGGACGAGGCAGCTATAGCCGAGTGGGAAAAGAAGATGGGCCTGGCTGAGGACGCGGCTTCCCAAAAGGATCCATCAGCACCCCCCTCGACTTCTGGCAAAAATGGGAAGCCTTCGGCCGCTGATCGTACCCATTCGGGTATGCTGGAAGAGCAGAGGCCCAGTCCCGAAAAGGAAAGCAGTTGGAGACAGACCGGGAAGCTGAGATGGCTCGGTATATCCAATATAGGATCCTACTGGCAGGAGAGTTCTCCCAGGAGAAGGGTCTCCATTGTAGCAGTGGCGGTTTCCTTTGTTTTCGCCATAGCTGGGGCCTGCCTTTTCGCCCACGGCCTTTTGACCCAGAAGGAGGCCGAGCCCCAAAGGCTCACCCGCCCCTTATTCTCGAATCAAATGCACCTGGAGATGATCGTGCCCATCAAGGGGGGAACCCACGGCCTCCTTCTATCCCTGGCTGTGGACATCGAGGATGAGGGTATAAGACCCTGGATGGTGAGAAGGAAGGTTTACGAGCTTCTCTCTCCTTTGGAGCCAAGGGATGTCAAGGGGCCCGATGGAATGAGAAGGGTGAAGGAGATCTTGGACCAAGGGCTTTCCTCCCACTGGCCAGGTGTGAGGCCTGGAAGCGTGAGATTTCTGGAATACTTGCTCCTCTGAGGTGCCGGGGAGGGAAAGTCCCGAGCTTCTTGTTTTGGAGGTTGCTATGGATTCTAACGGCCCTGGAGCCATATCAGGGGCCCTGGAGCGCCTCACCTACGGCAGGGGAAGGAATGGCCAACAAAGGACCCGACCCCAAAGGAAGGCTCCTGATCCAGATGGATGGCCCGAAAGTGATGATGTGGCCTCCTCTGAACTCGAGGAAAGTGGGGGGCAGGAGGAACAAGCTTTTCAGATAGACATAAGGGTGTGAGAGGTGATTGCCATGGAAAGCAAATTCGTATTGGCCTTGCAATTGGCGTTCGATCTTTTGGCTGGGTTTCTGATCTTGGCCCTCATCTTCAGGAAAAATCCGATGACTTCGGGGTTCAAGGAGGAAAAAAGCTCCTCCATGGAGGAGATCGAGGAAAAGCTCTTTGTCTGGGAGCGAACTGGTAGGGAGCTCCTCACGGCCATCGAGATCAAGCTCCAGAAAATGGCCTCTTTGTCCGAAGAGTTGGACAGGGCAGAGATGAGGGCCACAGAGACCCTGGAGAGGCTACAACGAGCCAAAGAGGCCCTGCTCTGTGCCGAGGGAGCTTACACTGCTGCATTCGAGCTCGTGAGAAAAGGGCTCCCCCTGAGGGAGGTCGCTAAGAAAAGTGGTCTCGGGTTGGCAGAGGTGAGCTTCATCAAGGAGGTCATCTCCAAGGACCCCACCCCTAGAAGGGACGAGATGATGATGTGAGCTTGGACCATTGGGAAAAAAATGCCCCGCAAAGGATGGATTTTCCCCATGGAAGAAGAATGACTCCCACGAAGGGCCCGGTTTTCTTGGTCTCAAGATATGGCACACCCATTGCTATGAGACACAGTGGGTCTTCCAGGGGCAGGCCCCTGGAGTGGGAAAAGCCAGAAGAGAGGTGATTTCCCGGATGTTCTCTCAATTGTATGTCGCGGCATCTGGCATGATTGCTAGGCAGCACCAACTGGATGTCCTGGCCAACAATCTAGCCAATGTGAACACAGTGGGCTTCAAGATGGAGGAGGTGGCCTTCGAGGAGCCGGGGAGCTCAATCGACGGATCCTACGGGGCCAAAGGCCAGGTGAGGGTGTCCGTGAGGAGGACGGATTTCTCCCCAGGTGAGGTCGCTTTTACCGGAGAGCCCCTGGATCTGGCCATAGGGGGAAGGGGATTTCTTGTCATCGGAGACAACGAGGGGATGAAACTCACGAGGGACGGGCGCCTCTCTCTCGACAAGGATGGAAGGCTAGTCCTGGGAGGGATGCCGGTCATGGGTGAGCAAGGGGAAATAGTCCTCGGGAGCCCGGCCTGGGTGAGTATTTCCCAAGAAGGTCAGGTCACCACAGACAGGGGCGTCATGGGGCGCCTCAGGGTGGTCAAGGTGCAAGACACATCCCAACTGGAAAAACAAGGGAATGGCCTCTTCAGGGTTCCAGAGGGGACCGAGGTTCAAGACGATCCTGATCCGAGGATAATGTCCGGTTACGTGGAGCTTTCCAACTGCAGCGTGATAAAGTGCATGGTCCAGATGATAGAGGTCATCCGCTCTTTCGAGATGCAACAGAAGATGGTCCAGACCATGGACAGATTGGGGGAAAGGGCTGTTCAGGAGATGAGCAGGACGGCCTGAAAGATCGGGCAATGGAAGGAGGTGCGACACAGCCATGATACGTTCCCTTTGGACAGCTGCCTCGGGCATGGAGGCTCAGCAGCTTCAGATAGATGTCATATCCAACAATCTGGCCAATGTGAACACCACTGGCTTCAAGAAGAGCAAGGTGAACTTCCAGGATCTCCTTTACCAGTCTCTGAGTTATCCCGGGGCCGCTTCCTCCTCCCAGAGTCAGCTCCCAACGGGCTTCCAAGTAGGTCTAGGGACTAGGCCAGTGGCAGTGCACAAGCTCTTCGGTCAGGGGGATTTTCAGCTCACGAGAAACGAGCTGGATCTGGCCATAGAGGGGCAAGGCTTCTTCAAGATAGTTCTCCCAACAGGCGAGACTGCCTATACCAGGGACGGAGCCTTCAAGCTCAACAGCCAAGGGGAGATAGTGACATCCGAAGGCTACAAGTTGGAGCCCGGGATAACCATCCCCCAGGACGCTACGGCCATATCCATCGGGGCAGATGGGACGGTCTCGGTGATGAGGCCAGGCCAGACCGGCTTCACGGAGGTAGGCAGGATAACGCTCACCCGATTCCCCAATCCTCCNGGCCTCTTCTCCATCGGAAGGAACGCCTTCATCCCAACGGACTCCTCCGGAGATCCAGTGGAGGGTACCCCAGGAGACCAGGGTCTTGGGACCATTGCCCAAGGATTCCTGGAGATGTCCAATGTGAACATAGTCGAGGAGATGGTCTCGATGATAGTGGCCCAGAGGGCATATGAGGTGAATTCCAAGGCGATTCAAGCCTCGGACGACATGCTCCAGATGGCGAACAACCTCAAGAGATAGATGAACTGAGATGNACCAGGGGGAGACTCGAAAATGAAGCCATTTGTCGCNACTTGGGTCCTGATTGGCTCCCTGTGGGCCGTTTGGAATGCACTGGCCTCGGGACCTGAAAAGCCCCCTGAGGGTGAGAGGCCCCTTTGGGTATTGACGTGTTCCCTTTCCAAGGGTGATCTTCTCACCTCCNAATGTGTGGGGAAAAGGGGTGTCCCTCCCCAGACCTTCCCTCCAGGGGCACTGGAGGATCCTCGGGAGGTCCTGGGGATGAGAGCAGTGAGGGCGATCCAGGCTGGGGCCGTCCTGAGGAAAGATCAGTTCAGGCCCGAACCCATCTTGANGAAAGGCCAGAAGGTGGAGATCGTGCTGGANGCGGAAAATCTGAGGATAGTCGCCCCAGGTCAAAGCCTGGAGGATGGAGGCAAGGGAGAGAGCATAAGGGTCCTCAACACCTCGTCCAGGCAGGTCATAGTGGCCAGGGTAGTGGACGCAAAGAGGGTAGTTGTGGATTTTTGAGGAGGGAGGTCATGGGATCCGCAGCCTTTAGGATCGCTTTCCTGTGCATGATCTCGGCCCTCTNCTCCTTCGGGTGTTCCCCAGCCCTTCCCCCCCCACCACCCTGGACTCCCAATCCAGGGGCCTTTGCCCTGAAGGAGGAACCCCAGAAAGAGGGAAGCCTCTGGAAGCCCAGCGCTAGATTGGGGGATCTGTACTCGGATCTGAGGGCAAGGAGGGTCGGAGATGTTCTCACGGTGAGGATCGTGGAAAACGCTGAGGCCCTCAAATCCGCTAGCACCAAGACCTCCAGGGACAGCTCCCTCTCTGCCTCTGTGACGAGCTTCTTCGGTGCACCGCTCAGTGTGGGTGGCTTCAAGCCTGAGGCCTCAGGATCCCTCAAGAACGAGTTCGAGGGCTCGGGCACAACCCAGAGAAAGGACACCTTGGTCGCCACCTTGAGCGCCAAGGTGGTTGAGGTGCTTCCCCAGGGTCTTCTGAGAATAGAGGGCTATAGGGAGGTCCTCATAAACAACGAGCGGCAATACATAATACTCAGGGGCGTTGTGAGGCCCGAGGACATACAATCCGACAATACGGTCCTGTCCTCGGTCATAGCTGATGCCCAGATAGCTTACGCTGGCCAGGGGGTTGTGAGCGACAAACAGAAGCCAGGCTGGGTGGGGAGGCTCTTGGACCACGTGTGGCCATTCTGATGGAAGCGGAGACAGGTGAGGGGCCATGAGGTGGAATAGATTGACTTTGGTCTTGGTCCTTGTGGGAGTATCTTGGGCTCAGGATGCTTGGGCTGTGAGACTCAAGGAGATCTCATCCATAGAAGGTGTGAGATCTAATCCCCTTGTGGGTTACGGTCTTGTGATAGGGCTTCAGGGAACAGGGGACCAGAACAACACCCAATTCACCGTGCACTCCCTCTCCAATATGCTCCTAAGGATGGGCATAAGGGTGCCAGCAGAGGCCATAAAGGTCAAAAACGTGGCGGCGGTCGTCGTCACAGCCCAACTCCCCCCCTTCGTGAGGCAGGGGCAGAAGATAGACGTTCAGGTCTCATCCATAGGGGATGCCAAGAGTCTCCAAGGGGGGACCCTGGTGCTCACTCCCTTGAGGGGGCCCGATGGCGAGGTGTATGTTGTGGCCCAAGGGCCTGTATCCGTTGGCGGATTCACATTCGGAGGGGCATCTGGGGGAAGGGTTCAACAGAATCACCCAACTGTGGGCATAGTGCCCAACGGCGGGACAGTGGAGAAGGAGGTCCCCTCCTCCATCAACCAGAGGGATAGCTTCCGGCTGATACTGAACAAGGAGGATTTCACCACAGCTCAAAGGGCTGTACGGGCCCTGAAGGCTCACTTTGGTCCCGAAGTGGCAAGGTGCATAGACGGGAGGACCATAGAGTTGGTTCCGCCCCCAGATTTCCTGAACAGACCAGCAGAGTTCCTCGCGGCTGCGGAGTCCGTGGAGATCCAGCCCGATGCGTCCGGCAAGGTGATCCTGGATGAGAGGACAGGGACAGTGATCATGGGAGAGAAGGTCAGGATAGATCCAGTTGCAGTGGCGCAAGGTGGCCTCACAGTGATAATAAAGGAGACACCCGAGGCAGTTCCGGCAGCGCCTTTCTCTCCTAGGGCTCCGCAAGGAGCGGCTCCGAGTCCTGCCCCCACAACAGGGGCGGATATGGCACCTGGAGGACAGACAGTGGTGCTCCCGAGAAGCGATATCCAGGTGCAGGAAAGGTCGCAGGGCGTGACCATGTTGAGCTCCGGAGTGACAATAGCGGACCTTGTGAAGGCCCTCAACGCCATCGGCGCAAACCCCAGGCAACTTATAACGATCCTCCAGGCCATCCACAGGGCTGGAGCACTTCACGCTCAGCTCGAGGTGATGTGATGGAGATTGGATGGCGCACTTGGCCCTCTCGGACCAATGAAACCCTCTTCCAGGAAAGGAGGGAGAAGGATCCTTCATCCTCTGCCCTCGAACTCCAGGGGGATGATCGGGCAGCGGAGAGGGAAAGGCTCCTTTCTGCTTGCACAGAATTCGAGGCCCTCTTCCTGGAGATGCTCATAAAGGGCATGAGGAAGACCGTTCCCCAGGGAACGAGCCGACAAGGGGAGCTGTACCAAGGGCTCTTGGATGAGGAGCTCGCCAGGCTCTTGAGTACGAGGGGGATCGGCCTCGCTCAGATGATGATGAGGAGACTTTCTCTTGGGGCTTCGAGTGGTCATCCGGAAGATGGTCCTCAAGTTTTTCCCAATTTGACCGATATATATATTGGGAACTTGGGGGAAGAGGAGCCACAAGGGGTATCCTCCATGCTCGATAAAGGCTACGGAGAGGAAAGATGAAGATAGATTCCACAGGTGGATACACACCCGTAGATGCGCTACTGCAAAGGGGCAGGGTCGAGGCCGAGGCCCACAAGACCCAGGAACCTCAAGGGGAGAAGCAGTTAGGGGAGAAAGTGGAGATCTCCTCGAGGGCCAGGGAGATACAGAGAATAAAGGCTATGCTCGAGGAGATGCCGGAGGTTCGGTTGGAAAAGGTAGAGGAACTGAAGGCCATGATACAGAAGGGCGAGTACAAGGTGGACCTGGATGGTCTTTCGGAGAAGCTCGTGGAGGCTTTGGTGAGAGGGGAACTGTAGCCTTCGATGGGTCCAATCTTCGAGACCCTGGACCCGAGGGACCTCCTGTGTGGTTCCGTGGGAGAGAGGAGTCGATGGAGCGGGGAAGATGGAGGGAAGGGGAATAACCAGGGAACTCTTGAGCCACCTCCAGTGGGAGGGAAGACATCTCAGGGAACAGAGGGATGTCCTCTTGAAGGAGAGGGAGTGTATAGTCAGAAACGACTTAGATGGCCTACTGGAATGCATCAAGGCCAAGGAGACACTCCTTCTCAAGGGAAAGATCCTGGAGGAGTCGAGGGAGGCTCTGAGGGAGAGGCTCCAGGCCTTGGCTGGGGAGGGCCGAAGCCTCTTCGAGGTGGTCCTCTCTGAGGCTCAGAACGAGGAAAGGGAAGGCCTCCTCAGGTCCAGGGAGGAGCTGAGGGAGCTTGCAGGGCAGGTGAGCCATCTCAGCGAGGGCAATGGGTATCTTCTCAGGTCAGCCCTGGGCCGGATAGAGGGAGCAATAGCCATCCTCTCGGGCTTCGATCCATCATCTTCTAGATATACGAGCCTGGGAGCTCTGGAAGCAGAGGGAGACCAGGGCGCACGCCTTTCCCAGGAGGTATGACAGGAGTCATCAGGAGCTCCCCATGGCGAGCATCAACACGATCTTGGATATCGGAAGATGGTCCCTCCATGCACAGCAGATGGGGGTTTCTGTAACAGCCCACAACATTGCCAATGTCAACACCCCTGGTTACAGCCGCCAAATCCTCATCTTGGAGCCGGCAAAACCCCAAGACAGTAGCCCTGGCCAACTGGGCAGGGGCGTGAGGCCCGTCTCCATAGAGAGGGTCTACGACCATTTCCTGGCCACCCAACTGAGGAGAGAGCTCGGGACCCAGGGGAATCTCTCCACCCAGGCATCTTATTTCAGACAGCTAGAGGCAATATACTCGGGTCTTTCGGACAGCGACCTGGGGGCCCAGTTTCAAAATTTCTGGTCTGCGTGGGAGGAGCTTTCCCTTCATCCCGAGGGGAGTGCGCAGAAGGTGGCCCTCAAGGAGACAGCACTGGAGCTCACCTCCAGGTTGAACGGACTTCACTCCAAGCTCGTGAGTCTGAGGGACCAGCTCAACAGGTCCTTGGCCATCTCTGTCCAGAGGGTGAACGAGCTCACTTCCCAGATAGCTGAATTGAACCTCCAGATAGCCAGGTCCAAGGGGTCGGGCCAGAATCCCAACGACCTCAAGGACATGAGAGACAAGGCCTTGGACGAGTTAGCAGGTCTCCTCAATGTCGATTTCTGGGAAGCGGATGACGGCACCATGTGGGTCATGGGACCTGGGGGAATGGCCCTGGTCATGGGCACCAACAGGTGGGAGCTGGAGGTGAAGGAGACCTCTCCAGGGATACAGGACGTGCTCTGGACAGACTCCCACGGGAACGAGGTCATGATGACCGACCACATAAGTTCCGGATCCATGGCTGGAATACTGGGAATGAGGGATAGGGTGGTGCTCAGGGAGATGGACAGGCTCGATTCCCTGGCCCGGGAGCTCATCTGGGAGGTCAATACCAGGGTTTCGAGAGGTGCCCCCCTTTCTCCCTTCTCGAGCCTCCAAGCCGAAGTCCAGATAGAGGATCCGAACGCTCCCCTTTTCTCATCAAATCTGCCCTATGCCGAGAGGCTCAAGGAGGGAACCTTGACCATCTGGCTCTATGATTCCTCTTCTCCCCCAAATCCGGTTGGGAAGATAGAGGTCCAGGTGGACTCCTCCACAACCCTCGGGGACATAGTGGGGCAGATAAATGCCAGTCCGGAAAATGGGGGCAAGCTCGTTGCGGAGATCTCCCAGGGCTTCCTGAGACTNGATTCCGCCAATGGATATGGATTTCTCATCGGCGAGGACACATCTTCTGTGTGCGCATTTCTCGGCCTCAATGTTTTTTTCCGTGGCTCTTCGGCAACGGACATCTCCGTCTCCCAGCATATCCAGGGAGATCCCAGCAAGTTAGGGGCGGCTTGGGTGGACCCATTGGATGGGACATTCAGTCCGGGGGATAATCGGGTTGTCCTGGATGTGCTCGACTTGAGGGATTCCCCCCTCGCAGCCCTCCAGGGACATACATTCGAGGGAATGTGGGCCTCAGCAGTAGCTGGAGTGGGAGTGGAGGCCGCTGCATCCTATCGGACGAGCGATTACCAGGATGCTGTGGTGGCCCAACTAGAGGAGCAGAGGGCCTCTGTATCAGGGGTGAATCTCGATGAGGAGATGGTGAAGCTCCTGGAGTACCAGTGGGCATATCAGGCAGCAGCGAGGCTCATCCAGACCTCCAGGGAGATGCTCCAGACAGTGATNAGCATCCTGGANTGACGAGGAGGCGAAGTTCCCATGAGAGTGAGTCAAAAGCTTCTCATGGAGACCACTTACAGGGACCTGAGCGTGGGAGCCGAGAGGCTCCTCAGGCTCCAGAAGATGGCGGCCTCGGGAAAGCGAGTNCTGGACCCCTCGGATGATCCTCTCAGTGCGCTGAGGATCATGGAATTGAGGGGAGAGCTCTCGAGGGTGGAGCCTGCTCAGAGAAAGACGGATTACGCCTNCTCTTGGCTTTCCCTCACGGACTCTTGTCTCCAGAGGATGGAGGAGGTGATCGTTAGGGCAAAAGAGATAGCCATATCTCAATCCAACGCCACCTCCACTGAGGAGACCAGGGCCACTGCGGCCATGGAGGTGAGACAGCTTCTGGACGAGATGATAATGCTAGCCAATAGCAGGATGGGTGACAGGTACATATTTGGGGGGACCAACACCCTTTTCCCCCCAGTGTCGAGGGACGAATCCTACCATGTGAGCTTCCATGGCAATGACCAGACCATAGAGGTGGGAATAGGAGGGGGAAGAAGGGTCCCCATGAACGTGACTGCCACGAGGACCCTCCAGTCGAGCGGTATAATGGACACCCTCTCCAACCTCCTCGCTGCCCTTGAGGCCAATGACCCCGAAGGCATAAGATCCAGCCTCCATGGCCTGGATTCCGGCTACGATGCCATACTCTCGGTCCATTCGGAAGTGGGTGCCAGGGTGAGGTCCCTGGAGTCGAACAAAGAGGACTTGGGGGAGTTGAGACTGGATCTNGAATCCATTCTCTCCGATTATCAGGACGCTGACATGGCGAGGATATTGACCGATCTCGTGAATCAACAGACGGTCTATGAAGCAGCCCTGCGGACAACTGCCATGATAACGAGGCTCAACCTCATGGAATTCATGGGATGAAAGGACTCACGGTCAGCAAGCGAGGTTCTTGGAGATCTCAGTGGGGCGCACTCGAGCCCATTGAGGGGAGGATCGCCATATCCGCGGCCGGATCCCTTTTGCAGGATGCTGAAATGGCGCCAGGGAGGGTGCACGATGCTCGTTCTCACGAGGAAGGTGGGGGAGAGGATAGCCATAGGGGAGGACATATTCGTAACCATACTCGATGTGAAGGGAAGACAAGTGAAGCTGGGAATTCAGGCCCCTCCCCACACCCAAGTGCACAGGGAAGAGGTATATGTGAGAATCCTGGAAGAGAACAGGGCAGCCGCCATGGCTCAGAAAGAAGACCTGGAGGGACTCGACAAGCTTATCCTCGTGGACCCAAGAGGCTCGGGGAAAAGAGGATGATATTGGAGACGACCAGGTTCGGGAAAATAGAGCTCGACGACAAGGATGCCATAGTGTTCCCTGATGGAATTCCAGGCTTCCCCGAAGCCAGGAGATTTGTGCTTTTGCAGCACTCTCCACAGAGCCCCTTTNACTGGTTGCAGAACCTGGAAGACGGCGCTCTCGCTTTTCTTGTCATAGATCCCCTTCTAGTCGATGAGGACTACTTGGGTTCCATCCCCGAGGAGGAGCTGAGGGAGTTGGGAATTGGGGAGGTGGGGGAGGCGGCGGTCCTCTCCATTGTCAGGGTCCACAGGGAGGCGAGGAAAGTCACGGCCAATCTCCTGGCTCCCCTCCTCATAAATCCCAAGACCAGAAGAGGCAAGCAAGTGATCCTCNTGGGGTCCCGNTATGAGATGAGACACGACCTCACGGCCCTCTCCACGGACTCGGAAGNTGAGGTTCGAGAGAAACCCTCCTTTGCGCCTCAGGGTTGATCACCGAGGGGACCATGTTCTATCCTTAGAGAGATGAGAGGGNACATCCCACTGGGATCTTTGGAAAACGGATTCCTCGAGGGCGCCTCTTCCATCCCATCTCACCCCCACAGGGCATTCATGCGCTTTGCACTGAGGGAGGCTGTGAGAGGATTTCATGAGGGAGAGGTCCCTGTGGGAGCGGTCATAGTGTTGGATGGGAGGGTCATAGCCAGCGCCCACAATGGGTGCGAGAGGCTCTGTGATCCCACGGCCCATGCTGAGATCCTGGCCTTGAGAAGGGCATGTGAGGCAGTGGGAAATTATAGGCTCAATGGGGCGAAAATGTATGTGACGGTGGAGCCATGCCTCATGTGCGCTGGTGCCATACATCTGGCCAGACTGAAGGAGGTCATATACGGGTGCAGGGAGCCCAAAGGGGGGGCCTTTGGCTCCCTGTACTCGGTTCACCTGGATGGGAGGCTCAACCACAAAGTGGATGTGGTGGGAGGGGTCCTCGAGGAGGAATCCACGGCCCTCATGAGAGCCTTCTTCAGAAAACTCAGACGATCTAAAGATGGCTTGCAGGGTGAGAAGAGGGATAGGCTGGGATGAGTCCTTGGCAAGGGGGAATCCTCGAGGTCCTCTTAGGGAAACTTCATGTGAGGGGTTTTCCTGGGTGATAAGCCCTTTGGGACGGAGAGATGGCCGAGTCTGGCTTAAGGCGGCTGATTCGAAATCAGTTGTCCACCGCGAGGTGGACCGGGGGTTCGAATCCCTCTCTCTCCGCCAAGGGATCGAAAGGGAAAATGGGAGTTCATAGACGGAGAGATGCCCGAGATGGCCGAAGGGGCACGACTGGAAATCGTGTGTGCACCCAAAAGGTGTACCGAGGGTTCGAATCCCTCTCTCTCCGCCATGCACCCGTAAGGGCAAGGCCGAAATTTGGGGGGAGTTGGAACGGAAAGGTGAGGATCAGGGGATGGGGATGGG
>JGI24188J35168_1000083_pt1 | contig 45163 bp, 33 predicted proteins | sample YNPBryantNP2012_FD_35168 | JGI IMG/M metagenome (IMG submission 35168) | reverse complement strand
GGGCGGGACGCCCGCGCTCCCAGGTCATGGTCATCGCGGCGTGGTGCGCCATGCGCATGACCGTCTCACGTGACCATGGGGGAACCAGGTTCCCCCATACCCCGGCTCGCGGGAGGATTTGGGGAAGCCGCGGGGAGACAGAGCCTCCCGGGGCTTCTGCAGGTAACAATGACACGCTCACGCTTTACGGTAGATGACCTGTACGAACTGGGGTGGCTGGAGGATGTACGCATCAGCCCGGATGGGCGAACGGTGGCGTATGTCCACGTAACGGTGGAGCGACGTGCCAATCGCTACCGCCGGGCGATCTACCTGGCGCCAGTCGAAGGCAGGGGGCCGCGACGGTTCACGGCCGGCAATTCCCAGGATCGGCAGCCGCGCTGGAGCCCGGATGGGACGCGCCTGGCCTTCGTCTCCGACCGGCAGGACGACCAGGGGCAGATCTACGTGATTGCCCGGGACGGCGGCGAGGCCCAGCAACTCACCGCTATGCCGAACGGCGCGAGTGATCCGGTCTGGCGCCCTGACGGGCGGATGATCGCCTTCCTGGCGCCGGTGAGCGAGGAGGAACGCCGCCGCGAGGACAGCGGCGAGCAACCGCCGCCCCCCGGCGACGCATGGGAAGCGAAGCGCGCCGAGGAGCAGCGTCGGCACGAGGAAGAGCGCAAGACCGATCCGCGCGTCATCACCCGGCTTCCCTACCGTGGCGGGACGAAGTTTTTCGATGAGCGGCGCCGCCACATCTACGTGATTGAAGTACCCGAGGGAGATATTACCAGCTTGCCCACGCCGCGGCGGCTGACCGACGGCGACATACACTTTGGCCCGCCGGCCTGGATGCCCGATGGCACGGCCCTGCTCACGACCGCCACGCGGGATCCCGAGGCCGATTCGCTCTTCGCCTACTACGACGTGCTCCGGGTACCGCTCACGGGAGAACAGTCCACGGCGCTCACCGCTCCAGGCTTCTCGTACTTCGATCCGCAACCTTCGCCGGATGGCAGCCTGATCGCCTTCCGCCGCCTGAGCGAGGCGCGGCTGCTGGGCGAAGGCAGCCGGGTGGCGATCATTGCCGCGGCGGGCGGCGAGATCACCGACCTGACCGCCCATGCCGACCTGGACGTGGAACGCTTCCTGTGGCGCCCGGATGGGGCCGGGGTGCTCTTTTCCGCCGGCTGGTACGGCGATGCGCACATCTACAGTATTGGCCTGCCGGGCACACCCACCTTTCGCAGCGGCGAAACCCTGGTCGGCGGCCGGCGCATGGTAAGCGAGTTCGACGTGGCCCAGGACGGGACGATCGCCTTCATCGCTGGGGACGCCGACAACCCCTGTGATCTCTACCTCCGCGCGCCGGACGGCGCCGAGCGCCGCCTGACCGCCATTAACCAGCCGCTCCTTGACCAGCGGATCATCGTGCCGATCGAGGAGGTGCGCTACCTGGCGCCCGATGAACAGGAAGTGCAGGGGTGGGTGCTCTATCCGCCAGATTTTGAGGATGGCGGGCCGCCTGCCCCGCTGGTCGTCTGTATTCACGGCGGACCGCATACGATGTGGGGGCCGGGCTTTCGAACGATGTGGCACGAGTGGCAGACGCTGGCCGCCGCCGGCTACATCGTATTCTTTTGCAACCCCCGCGGCAGCGACGGCTATGGTGAAGTCTGGCGCGACGCCATTCGCGGGCGCTGGGGCGAAGCCGACGCCCCGGATATCCTGGCCGGGGTGGAGACGCTCATCACCACCGGCCGGGTGGACCCGCGGCGGATCGGGGTGACCGGCGGCTCCTATGGAGGGTATATGACTGCCTGGCTGCTGAGCCACGCCGATCGGTTCGCCTGCGGCGTGGCCGCCCGTGGCGTCTACAATCTGATCACCCTCTATGGCACCTCGGATGCCCACGAGTTGATCGAGATCGAGTTTGAAGGCTATCCCTGGGAACTGGCCGAGGAGTTGTGGGAGCACTCGCCCCTGGCGCATGCTCACAAGATCAACGCGCCGCTGCTGCTGCTGCACAGCGAACTCGATTATCGTACGCCGATCAGCGAAGCTGAGGAACTCTTTGCCTTTCTCCGCCGCCAGAAAAAGGTCGTGGAACTGGTGCGCTATCCGCGCGAAGGTCACGAACTTACGCGCAGCGGCGAACCCGATCATCGCGCGGATCATTTGCGCCGGACGCTGGACTGGTTCGAGCGCTATTGCAAAAGGACATAGAGGCAACGAAGCATCCCATGCTCGCACACCTATTCTTCGCGTCACGCATCACAGAGAATGGCCTTTTCTTTACGTACCCCGGACGGGTTCCTGGCAGTAAACCCGATTACTCAGTTGCGTATGCAACTGTTCGTCAGAGTATTACTGTTCGATCATCCTTCAATACTCCACTGAGTGTCATGTGTTGCACAATTTTTGCAATTAGTCTGAAAAAAGGGCTTCTCAAATGGGCATGGCTGTGGTAAACTTTCGGTTACAAGCAGCGTCACGTAGCCGCGCGAGTTTCCCCGGTATCCCCGGTCTCCCCGCCCGCACGACCTCCAGGCCCGAGGCACAGCACGGGACGTTGTGACGCCGTTGCACGCCAGGCGAGGCGAGGCGTGAGCGGTGCGCCGTATGGCATAGGATGAAGTGAGGAGCGCAGGGGATTTCCCTGCCATTGCTGTGCTACGGCGACGGCCTGGCACGCAGGAGTTGGACCGGAATGCAAGTGAAGCTTTTTGTCGGCAACCTGGCCTGGAGCGTCGATGACCAGATGCTGGAGGGCGTGTTCAGCCAGCACGGCGATGTCCAGAGCGCGCGCGTTATCTACGATCGTGACACAGGCCGCTCGCGCGGGTTCGGGTTTGTCGAAATGGACGTTGAGGATGTGTCGTCTGTGATTCGTGCGACTGATGGCCTGGCCGTGGCCGGCCGGCCGATCCGTGTCAATGAAGCCGAAGACAAGGGCGGCTTCCGCGGTCCCCGCCGTGACAGCGGTGAACGCGGCGGCTACGGCGGCGCGCGCCGGTACTAGTCGCCCTGATTGAACTGGCATACGCCTCGGCCAGTTCCCTAGCGTCTGCACCTTCACCCTCTGTCGAATGACAGGGGGTTTTTCCTTGTGTGCATCTCTTCAACTGAGCGGGAGCGAGGGTGAGGTTAGAGGTCGTGGTCCAGAAACGCTAGCCATGAGATCCTGGCGGGCAGGTACCATGTTCGATTGCCGATGGTAGATTGCCGCTCAAGGCAACAGGAAGGACTCATGGGTATTGAGCAATGCATCCGGTATGCCGGGCTGGCCGTGGGGCTAAAGCCCTCGGCTACGGGATGCGAAGCCCGCCGGCGCGGGCTAGAGCGGATGATGTATTCAAAGACCTTAAGCCCTCGGCCAGGGAATGCGAAGCCCGCCGGCGCGGGGGAGAGCGGAGGAATTGCTCAAAGACTATATTTTCGGGTTATAGTACTGATATGGCCGAGACGCTCCTCCACCTGACTCCGCAGGGACTGTACTGCCCGCCGGGCGATTTCTTCATCGATCCCTGGCAGCCGGTATCTCGCGCGGTCATTACCCATGCCCATAGCGACCATGCTCGCCCCGGTATGCGGGGGTACCTGACGGCTCGCGAGGGTGAGGCGGTGCTGCGGGCACGCCTCGGCCCCGATGCCGCCATCCAGACGCTGGCCTACGGGGAACCGTTGCGCCTGAACGGGGTGGAACTGTCGTTGTACCCCGCCGGGCACATCCTCGGCTCGGCCCAGGTGCGTATCGCCTATCGGGGCGAGGTATGCGTCGTCTCCGGCGACTACAAGACCGAGGCCGACCCTACCTGTGCGCCCTTCGAGCCAGTGCGCTGCCACACCTTTGTCACCGAGGCGACCTTTGGCCTGCCAATCTACCGCTGGCGCCCCCAGGCCGAGGTGCTTGCCGCCATCCATGCCTGGTGGCGGGTGAATCAGGATGCCGGTCGCGCCAGTTTGCTGTTTGGCTACGCGCTGGGCAAGGCCCAGCGCCTGCTGGCGGGTCTCGATCCTGCGATTGGACCGATTTTCTGCCATGGGGCGGTCGAGCGTTTCAACAGCATCTATCGCGCTGCCGGGGTCACGCTGCCACCTGCCACCTACACTGGCGCAACGGGGCGTAAGGTGGACTGGTCGCGCGCCTTGATCATCGCGCCGCCTTCGGCGCAGGCCAGCGCCTGGACGCGCCGCTTCGGCGAGGTCTCGACCGCCTTCGCCTCGGGCTGGATGCGCATCCGGGGCGCGCGCCGGCGCCGCACCGTGGATCGCGGCTTCGTGCTTTCCGATCACGCCGACTGGCCCGGTCTGCTTGGCGCTATCGCGGCCACCGGCGCCGAGCGGATCTGGGTGACCCATGGCTACAGCGCCGTGCTGGCACGCTGGCTGACGGAGCAGGGGCTGGACGCCCGCCCGATCACCACGCCCTTTGAGGGCGAACAGGGAGCGGCAACGGGTGAAGAAGAGTGATGATGCGAGCGTTTGCCGAATTGTACGCCGCGCTGGACGAGACGACGCGGACGAATGAGAAGGTCGCCGCCCTGGCGCGCTACCTTGCTGCCGCGCCGCGGGCGGACGCGGCGTGGGCGCTCTACTTCCTCAGCGGGCGCAAGCCGCGTCAGGTGATCGGCTCGCGCCGCTTGAGCGAGTGGGCGATTGAGGCGTCCGGGACGCCCGCCTGGCTCTTCGGGGAGTGTTACGACGCGGTGGGCGACTTCGCCGAGACGGTGGCCCTGCTACTGGCCGATACGCCGCCAACAGGATCCGCGAGCGCGCGCGCCGGTCTGGCCTTCTGGATCGAGGAGCGCCTGCTACCCTTACGCGAGGCCGATGAGGCCACCCAGCGGGCGGCGGTGCTACAGGCCTGGTCCGAACTCGACCAACCCCAGCGGTTCTTGTGGAACAAGCTCATCACCGGCGGCTTCCGCGTGGGGGTCTCGCAACGACTGGTGGTTCGCGCCCTGGCTCAGGTGAGCGGGGTGGAGGATACGGTGATCGCCCACCGCCTGATGGGCGACTGGGCGCCGTCCGCGGATTGGTACCGCGGCCTGCTGGCCGGCGAACGCGCCGACGCCGATGTGAGCCGGCCCTACCCCTTCTTCCTGGCCCATCCGCTGGAGGATGACCCGGCCAGTCTGGGAGCGCCCGAGGAGTGGCAGGCCGAATGGAAGTGGGACGGCATTCGCGCCCAGCTCATCCGCCGCGCGGGGCGNAGCTTTCTCTGGTCGCGGGGGGAGGAGTTAATCACCGAACGTTTCCCCGAGCTGGCCGAGGCAGCCGCACGTCTNCCCGACGGCACGGTGCTCGACGGGGAGGTGCTGCCCTTCCGCGATGGCGCAGTGCTGCCCTTCAGCCAGTTGCAGCGCCGTATCGGGCGCAAGCAACTCACCCGCAAGATCCTCGCCGAGGTTCCGGTGGCGCTGTTTGCCTACGACCTGCTGGAGGCCGAGGGCCGTGACCTGCGCAGCGCGCCGTTGCACGAGCGCCGCGCGCGGCTCGAGCAGACACTTGACGCCGGCAACGACGCCCTGCGCCTTTCGCCCCTGGTGGCGGGGCGCACCTGGGAGGAACTGGCCGCAGCGCGCGAGCGCAGCCGTGAGGTAAACGCCGAGGGGTTGATGCTCAAGCGTCGCGGCTCGCCCTACCGGGTCGGGCGGGTCCGGGGCGACTGGTGGAAGTGGAAGGTCGCGCCCTATACCGTGGACGCGGTGCTCATCTATGCCCAGCGCGGCAGCGGCAAACGAGCCAGTCTCTACACCGATTACACCTTCGGGGTGTGGGCTGGCGATACGCTTGTGCCCTTCGCCAGGGCCTACTCCGGGCTGACCGACGCCGAGATCCGCGAGGTAGACGCCTTCGTGCGCCGCAACACCGTCGAGCAATTCGGTCCGGTGCGAACGGTGCGTCCGGAGCTGGTGTTTGAACTGGCCTTTGAAGGGCTGCAGCCCTCAACGCGCCACAAGGCGGGCATCGCAGTACGCTTCCCGCGCATCCTGCGCTGGCGCCGCGACAAACCGCCGCGTGAGGCCGATACCCTGGAAATGGTGCGGGCGATGCTGAGGGAGGGCTGAGTAGGGTTGGCCCACGAGCTGCGCCTCCCCGCGCCCCGCCAGGGGAAACGTAGGAGGGAACCAGGTCAAACGAACGTGACAATCCAGCCTTCCGCTCCACAGCGCTCCAGCGCTCCAGACCGGTTCGGTGGAGGTGTGGAGCAACGGTCAAGCTAGAACGCCCGATCCTGAACCATGGCGAAGGCCGAAGCGTTGGCGTAGTAACGCTTCGGCCTTCGCGGGCGAGGGCCGCCCCATCACCATTGTTATTGTTCGGACGCCGTACTAGCCTTGCTTCACCGCCTCGAGCAGTAACTCGGCGATGTCACGGCGTTGCAGGGTTTCGTCGCGCCCGGTATTCTTGGCGGCGTCCTCGAACATCACCATGCAGAAAGGGCAACTCATCGCCAGGGTCTGGGGCTGGTTCTGGGTAAGTTGCTCCAGGCGGATGTAGTTAACCTGCTCCTTGCCCCAGCCCTCCAACCAGACATTCCCGCCGCCGCCGCCGCAGCACATGGCCCGCTCGCGGTTGCGCTCCGGCGCTTCGACCAGCTTGAGGCCGGGGATGCTCTGGAGCACCTCGCGCGGTGGTTCGAACACGTCATTGTAGCGCCCGATNTAGCAGGGGTCGTGGTAGACCACGGTCTGATCAACCGAGCGGACCGGTTTGAGCTTGCCGCTCTTCAGCAGTTCGTCGAGCAACTGGGTGTGGTGCACGACCTCGTACTCAACGCCGGCCCCGCCGCCNAACTGCGGATACTCGTTCTTGATGGTGTTGAAGCAGTGGGGGCAGGTGGTCACGACGCGCTTGAAGCGGTACTGCTTCATCGTCTCGATGTTCTGCTGCACCTGGGACTGGTAGAGCAGTTCCTCGCCCATGCGCCGGGCCGGGTCGCCGTTACAGGTCTCCTCGTCGCCGAGGATGGCGAAATCNACGCCCGCGAGTTGCATAAGCTGGACGAAGGCGCGGGCAACGCGCTTGCTGCGCTCATCGTAGCTCGGGGCGCAGCCGACCCAGTAGAGCACGTCGGCCTCTTCCTTCTCGGCCATCACCGGCACATCGAGCCCTTCNGCCCAGGCGGTGCGTTCCCGCTGGGGCANGCGCCAGGGGTTGCCGGCCCGCTCGATGCCTTCGAGCACCCGTTTGACGCCGGCGGGCACCTCGCTGGCGATCATAGTGAGGTGGCGCCGGGCGCCCACGATATCGTCCACGTGCTCGATCATCGCCGGGCACTCATAGACGCAGGCGTAGCAGGTGGTGCAACTCCAGAGTTCATTCTCGGTGAACAGGTTGCCGTAGAGGGGCACGGTCTCCACATCAATCGCGGCGTGGCCATTGCCGTTCCCGTTGCTCTTCCCGTGCTCCTCGCCCGCCTCCAGATCCTTGACCAGCTTGACCGTGCCGTCCTTGAAGCGGATCGGCTCCTGGCGCATCAGATCGTGGAGCTTGGTGATAATATACTTCGGCGACAGGTCGGCGCCCGAGGCGTGAGCGGGGCAGTTGGCCTGGCAGCGCCCGCAGCGCATGCAGGCATCCAGGTCGAGGCGCTGCTTCCAGCTCAGGTCGGCGAGGGTAGCGATACCCAGGCGCGGCTCGTCCTTCTCGATCTCCGCCTCCAGGTCAGGGATGGGGTCGAGGGCGCCCTGGGGGGTGGTATCGCGGAAGAAGGTATTGAGGGGGGTGTAGAAGATGTGTTTGAACTTGCTGAACGGCAGGGTAGCGATGAAGGCGGCGGTGGCGCCGGCGTGGGTGAACCAGAGCAATTGATGCAACCCCAGGGCCACGGGACTGCCGTCGCCCAGGCCGACGGCGCGGAAGAGCCCGGCCAGGCCGAAGCCCACAAAGGCCAGGGGCGCCCAGCTCTGCTCATAGGTGAACGTGAGGCACTGCTCGTGGCTGGGCCAGCACTGGTTGGCGATACGTAGCCCTTCGATCAGGAACCCGCCGATGCCGAGGAAGAGCAGCACGGCGAGCACCCAGGCGTCGGTGCGGCGGCTGTCGAGGCGCGGCTCCTTGCGCTGGTAGCGCCGCAGGACCGCCCAGAGCAACCCCAGCACGAAGACCAGGCCCAGGGTATCGAGAATAATCTCATACGTCTGGTAGAAACCGCCGACCAGGATCTTGCCGGCTTCCTCACCCATCAGCGGGACGGTAAAATCCTCTTCCACGGCGATAATATCCGTGCCGATGAAGAGCGTCAGGAAGCCGAAGAAGATCAGCGCGTGCATGGAGCCGGGTCGGCGGTCGCGGAGCACCTTCTTCTGGCCAAACAGTTGCACCAGAAACTCCGCCGCCCGGGATGGAACCTGGTCGAGCCGGGGATCGGGGCGCCCTTTGCGCCAGCGGCCAATGTCGCGGATAATGCCCCAGGACATCACGACCGTGGTGACGATGATGAGACTGTAGAGGAAGAGCGAGCCGTAGGGCTGGGGGATGTTCCAGTAGATCTCGCGGAGCGCAATGACTTGCTCTTGCTGCATGGTGCCGCTGCACCTTTCTAGAGCTTCGGGCCGTGGAATTCTTGCGTATCATAACATCTGGTTCGTAGAGCGTCAAAGCGAGGTTTGTTAACGAAATGCGCGACGATCATCACTATCTGGACGAGACTGGCTTGTTAGAGGCCCTGCTGCGCATTCCCTCATACTCGGGGCAGGAGGCGGCGGCGGCCCGCTTCCTGGTAGAACAGATGCGTTCGTTTGGCTGGGAGGCCTTTGTTGATGCCGCGGGCAACGCGGTGGGGCTGGTTGGCGCGACGGGGCCGCTGGTGGCGCTGCTGGGGCACATTGACACGGTATCCGGCGTCATTCCGGTGCGGATCGAGGCGGGCAAGCTCTACGGTCGGGGAGCGGTGGACGCCAAGGGGCCATTTGTGGCCTTCATCGCCGCAACGCGCCGCGCCGAGCTGGCCGGGCGCCTGCGCTGCCGCGTCGCGCTCATTGGCGCCACGGAGGAGGAGGCCGCCACTTCCCGGGGCGCACACTACGCTCGTGACCGCTATGCCCCCGCGTTCTGCGTAATTGGCGAACCGAGCGGCTGGGATCGGGTGACTCTGGGCTACAAGGGACGCTTGCTGGCCCACTACCGCCTGGAGCAGCCCGCAGCCCACAGCGCCGGCGAGTTGCCCGCCGCGCCCGAGGCGATGGTGGCCTTCTGGCGGGCGGTGGAGGCCCATTGCGCCGCTTACAACGCCGGGCGTGAGCGGCTCTTTGACCAGTTGACCCCCTCACTGCGGCGCGTGGCCAGTGGCGGAGATGGCCTCAGCGACTGGGTGGAGGCTACGGTGGGCCTGCGTCTGCCCGAAGGGGTCGATCCGGCGACCCTGGCCGAGATGCTTTCCACCCTGGCCGGTGGGGCCACCCTGCGCTTCGAGGGAGCCTGCCCCGCCTTTCGCAGCCCGCGCACGACGCCGCTGGCGAGCGCCTTCGTGCGGGCCATTCGCGCCCAGGGGGGCCAGCCGGCCTTTCTCCACAAAACCGGCACCGCCGATATGAACGTGGTCGGCCCGGCCTGGGGCTGCCCGATCGTCGCCTACGGTCCGGGCGACTCGCGGCTGGACCATACGCCCGATGAGCACCTGGACCTCGCTGAGTACCAGCGGGCCATCGCCGTGCTGACCGAGGTCCTGGGGGGGCTAAGCTGAACGTGGGGAAACCGGGTTTTCCCGAGCCCCTACCGGCTGGGAAGGTCCGGGAGGGCGAAGCCTTTCCAGGAACACCCTCTGGCCTCCCACCCGGGTACGGTCAAAATCAAACAAGTGTTTCACGTGAAACAGATGGGGTGGATGGGCGTGAGGAACCCTGGGTTCCCCACACCCCCGCAGGATGGTACCAAAGCGTCAGAGAGACGCCGCCAGTTCGTGCGCGCTGGAGCGCTCCCGGTTGCATAGAGCGGCAAGCTACCATCCGCAATCAAAAATGGTAGGGAAGGTCTGGGAGGGCCGAGTCTGCTCAGACCTCGCCTGAAGGGATGCGTGCATGTCCATAGTCCTGATCACCGGAGCGGGCGGTTACATCGGGCGCAGCCTTGCTCGCGCCCTGCGCGCCCGCGGGGCCGCCGTGCGTGGTCTCGACCGCGATGGCGCCGCGCTGGAGACGCTGGTCGCGCTGGGGGTCGAGCCGCTGGTCGCCGATGCCAGTGACGCCTCGGCGCTGGCGGCGGCGCTGAAGGGGGTGGAAGTGGTGTACCATCTCGCCGGTTCGGCCCTGGGCAACCCGGCGACGATCCGGCGCTCGAATGTGGGTGGCGCGGAGGCCCTGGCCGCGGCCTGCGCGGGCCGGCGGCTGCGGGCAATGGTTTTCGCCAGCAGCGGTGCGCTCTACCCCAGCGGTTCGGGCTGGCTCACGGAGGAGACGCCGCCCGCGCCAGCCTTTCATTATGCCCGGGCCAAAGCCGAGGCCGAGCGGGTGCTGATGGAGGCGTACCGGCGCGATGGCACGCCAATGCAGATCGCCCGCATCGCCGCCGTGTACGGCCCGGATAGCCCGGCGTTGATGGTCGAGCAGGTACGGCGGGGGCGCTTCCCGCTTATCGGCGGCGGGAAGGGCTATGCCTCCAACATCCACCTCGATGATCTGATCGAGGCGTTACTGGCTATGCCTGAGCGGGGCCAGGCGGGGCGGATCTACAACCTGGCCGATGATCGTCCCGCGCCTATTCGCGAGTTCTACCACTACCTGGCGGCCCTGCTCGGCGCCCCGCCCCCGCCCTCCATGCATCCTCTGGCCGGGCGCGCCCTGGTGCGACTCCTCGGCATCGCCGGTCGCCTGCGCAGGCGGCCCAACCCGCTGCCGGTAGATCTGGTGGCCATGGCTTCGGTATCGCACCGTATGGCGAACCGGCGCATGCGCGAGGAGTTGGGGGTGCGCCTGCGCTATCCCTCGTACCGCGAGGGCTTGCCGGCGGCGCTGGGTGTTGAGGTAAAGCTGAGTTGAGAATGCACCTCGCGGGCACAAAGACCACATCGTCCTTGCTCAAGCAGTGGCGCCGGATCAACCAGGCGCAGGTACGTTCCACCACCCGGCGCCCCGGGAGGACCGTGAACCCGTGCTTGCCATCCAGTAGGGGCCGGGTTCCCCCGCCCCTACTACCAAAGCGTCATAGAAACGCCGCAAGTTCGTGAGCGCTGGAGCGCTTCCTGTTGCATAGAGCGGCAAGCTACCATCCGCAATCTAACATGGTAACGTCGTTCCCCCACGCTCCTATGCCGCTCCCTTCCCCCACCAACCGCTCCGGGCACGGATAGGCCAACGGGCAGGGGTAGGGGGGCGGGACAACCCCGCCCCTACTGATCACCTCTCGCAACACGGTGAACTTTGCCTACATTCTTTACCTGCGCGGCCAGCGCGAAGGACACCCGGCCGACGCGATCGAGCAGTTGGTACACCACTGGTATACGATGTCGATTCTCATTCATCGATAAAAGTAGGTGTCAAAAATGACAGAAAAGCGAACGGTATGGCTGTTCTTTCTGCTTACCTTTGGTTGGTCATGGATGTTTTGGATTCCAGTGGCCTTGTTTGCCAGAGGACTGTCCGTTCCTTCAGGTCTTGAAAGCTTTCTGAAAAGCCCCTTCAATCCAGCCGCTTGGGGACCGTTCATTGCAGCTTTTCTATTCACCTTTCTAGAAGAAGGGAAAGATGGGGCGAAGAAGTTATTGAAAAGGGGCCTGGACTTTCGATTTGGAAGAGTATGGTACTTTGTGATCTTTTTGCTGTTCCCTGTGTTGATTGGTGGCGCTCTCTTGTTGGCAGTACTCACTGGGGAGCCAGCTCCTGAATTGACCGCGCTGGCAAATCCAGGATCAATCCCGATAGCCTTTGTCTACATTCTCCTTCTGGGCGGCCCCCTCCAGGAGGAATTCGGCTGGCGAGGATATGCGCTTGAACGCCTCCAGAAAAGATGGAATGCCCTTGTTTCGAGTATCATCATAGGACTGGTATGGGGAGCCTGGCATGTACCACTGTTCTTTATGCCGCGACAAGAGTTCTATTACCAGAGACCGATATGGGGGCTAATCCTTTCAACCACCCTGGTAGCAGTTCTGTTCACGTGGTTATACAACAACACGCGCGGAAGCATCCTCGCAGCAATGCTGTTTCATACGATGTTCAATCTGTCACACTATCTGTTTCCAACCCTTGGATCGGATCGAGCCACTCAATACTTGTTCCTTTTGCTTTTCCTTGCTGTGGGTGTCGTTCTAGTCATTTGGGGACCAGAGAGGATGGTTCGTGAAAGGCATAAAGTCTGAATGTTGAGAGGATTTTGCGCCTGACACAGCGTGCAGCCGACTGGTGGGACTCATCGCCATGTTCAAGCATTTTTCTGGCTCCGGTTTTTTTTCCTGCTCTCAAGGTCAGCGTTGGGGGAAGGTGCGAAGGGTTGCGCCCCATAGGCGGAACGTAACAGGCGAGAGCTTCCTGAAGCGGCAACATGGGGTTGTGTGCTCCCAGGATCGTCCCAGAAAGCTCGTCGAGAGGCTGTACTCCCCGGGCTGTATCGCGCTCTGGCAAGCCATCTGTAGCTTCACAGAGCCACACGCTTACATTGGTGCCTATGGGGCTGCGTCCGCCGCAATGGTGTTGTTCCGCCAACAGGAACGTAGGGGTAAAGCACGGCTTAAACTCGAAGCCGCAGGGTTGACCTGCGGCTTCGGGCGATTCAGGCTTCGAGTTTCTTTTGCGAGTCCATGGCGCCAAGAATCTTATTGGTAAGATAGGTAGCCAGCCAGGCCGCGGCGAGGCCAAGCAGGAGATTGAGCAACCCGTAGACCAGCCGGCGGCGCAGATCTTCGTCCATTTAGTCCTCCCGTCGTCCTGCAAGCAAGGTGGCGAAGTAGAGCAGTTGAGCGATCGCTTGAGCAGCCGCGGCCACGTAGGTCAGGGCAGCGGCGTTGAGCACGGCGTTTACCCCGCTCATTTCCTGGTTGGTGACCAGACCGTTGCGCTGCAGCATCTCCCTGGCGCGGGCGCTGGCATTGAACTCGACCGGCAGGGTGACCAGGGTAAACGCGACAGCGGCGGAGAAGAGGATCAACCCGACCGTCGCAATGGTGTAGCCGAATGTGCCACTGGCGAAGGCGGTCAGCATCAACCCGATGAAGAACAGGATGGTTCCCAGGTTAGAACCAATATTGGCGATCCCAACGATGCCGGCGCGCGCCCGCAGCCAGAAGTAGCCTTCTTTATCCTGGGCCGCGTGCCCGAGTTCGTGGGCCACAATGGCCATTGCGGCCACCGAGGGCTGCAACGAGCCGTCGGAGAGCCGCATCACCGCGCCGCGGGGATCGTAGTGGTCGGTAAGCATACCGCCAATCCGCTCGACCTGCACGTGGGAGAGGTTCTCGTTTTGCATCAGCGCGCGGGCCACATCGAAGCCATTCAGGCCCTGGGCGTTGGGCACCTGGGACCACTTGCGATAGGCCGACTGGACGCGAAACTGCGCCCACATCGCCAGAAGCAGGGCTGGTAGGGCAAATACGAAGTAGAGGGGGTCAAAGAAGAGCATTGCTATTTCTCCTTTATACTTATCTGAAGTTACAGGAGTTACGCGGTCGCCTGCCGGTGGGGAGGGATGGAGGGCTTGCGGCCCGCCACGAACCATTTCATTTGCGGAAGCGCTATCAGCGGTTCGCCGCGGCTCCTGGCCGCCGTGGGTAGGGACTAGAGGATGCGGAGAGGCCGCATCTCCCCGCCCCTGTCCACCGCGTACGTCCTGTGCAGTTCGTACTATAGCGAGACTTCGTCGCAGAGGGGATGGTGGGGGCTTGCAGCCCCTTTGACCCTCCCCTGCAGGTTGCGTTGTAGGGTTAACAAAACGAGCGACGCAGGTTTCATATGTAGTATATCATTTCAACCGGGCGTCGCTTATAAGAACTGCATAAGAATAAGGCGCGGACGTGGGGCAACACGGTGAAGTAACTTTACAGGTTGCCCCACACGGAACCCGCCAGGCCTACAATGGTGAGCCTTCACCATCGGCTGGCGATGGAGGCTCAGGTGGAGCAGGAGGGAGGTACATCCGGACGGCCCGGCGTTCGGCGAGGCGTTGCCCGAGGACGACCAGTCCAGCCGCCGCCGCGCCGAGAATGAACCCGACCAGCATGCCCCGCAGCAGCGGCCATTCATCGGCCTCGGGGATAAGGCGCGCAACGTCTTCGGCGATGGTACTCATACCATTTCAGTTATCTATGCGGCTCCGCCGCACACCAAGGGGATGAAACAAGGTTGTTCCTGGGAGGGCTACGCCATCCCACACCCCACCGGCTGGGGAAACCGGGTTTCCCCAGCCCCCTCGCCGAGGGGCTATGTTCACCTCAGGCCCCCAGACGGGGCTACGCCGCACACCAACGGGATGAAACAAGGTTGTTCCTGGAGAGGCGGTCTCCTTCGGGTGGGGAGGGGTGGAGGGCCTGGGGTCCTCCACGAACCAGTCGTTTCTCGTTCTCCGCCCGCAGCCGGGAGCGCTGGGGGCGTTTGGCCTGGCTGCCTGGCCGCCGCGGGCGGCGAAGCAGGAAGGCTGCGCCTCTCCGCGCCCCTCCACCGCCTACGTCCCGTGATATTACACACACCTCCTGGACCCGGGTCACGACAGCGGCAGTATAGCACGGGGAGGGGATTGGCGGCAACTTCATTGCTGCGCGGCTGCGCGCGGTCTTCAAGCAGGAGCCGCCCCTGCACGCGGGGGTGGGGAAAGGGGAAGGCGCAGAGGGTTGCGCCGTTCACTTGTGCCGCCCGCGGCGCGCCCTGGCGAAGCCGGAACGTGTCTGCCGCCGCAGGCGGAACGGCGAGGCTGCGCCTCCCCGCGCCCCTTCCGATCTGTAAGGAGGAGCCAGTCATGCTGACCGATGCCCTTGGGCGGCGGCTCGAACTCAACGGGCCGCCGCAGCGGATCGTCTCGCTGGTGCCCAGTCTGACCGAATGGCTGTTCAGCGTGGGCCTGGGGGAGCGTGTCGTTGGCGTCACCGATTACTGCATCGAGCCTGCGGCGGCGCTGGCCGGGTTGCCCCGCCTGCGGGGCACCAAGAACCCCGACCGGGCGCGGATCGTCGCCCTGCGACCCGACCTGGTGATCGCCGACCAGGAGGAGAACCGCGAACGCGATGTTCTGGCGCTCGCCGCCGCCGGCATTCAGGTGTACGTAACCGCCATTCGCAGCGTAGCCGATGTGCCGGAGCAACTCGAGCGCCTGGCCCGGACCCTGGGGGCGGCCGGGCAGGCCGCTCCCGCGCTGGAGGACCTGCGCGCAGCGATTGGCGCGGCGGAGCGCGCCCTGCCCGCCACGCCATGCCCGACGATCGCCTTTATCTGGCGCGATCCGTGGATGGCGGTCGGCGCCGAGACCTATGCCGGCGATCTGCTGCGGCTCGGCGGCGCCGCCAACTGCGCGCTACGCCTGCCCGGCCGCTACCCGCGCGCGAGCCTTGACACATTTATGGCCCTGCGTCCAGAGGTGATCCTGCTGCCGAGCGAGCCGTATCCCTTTGGTGAGCGTGACCTTGAGGCCTTCGCCCCCTACGCCGATGTACCCGCGGTGCGCGAGGGGCGGATCACGTTCTGCGACGGGACGCTGCTCACCTGGCCCGGCCCGCGGACGGTCGCCGCGCTGCGGGTGATGCGGGTAGGGCCGAAGGATTAGCTGTGCCAATCCTTCGGCCCTACAACTGGTCGCGCCGCGCGGCCTTGCAGGTAACCGTGTGGGGGCGGTTCGGAGGGCTGCGCTCTCGGCGATGCAGGCGGAACGGAGGATGCGCGGAAGCATGGCCTCACTGCGCCCCTCCAACGGTACCGTAGGTGTGAACCATGTCTAAGCTTATCCACCGGCAATAGTTAATTCCTGATTGGCGACCCGATCGCTGCGACGCGCGCTGTCGCTTAGCAAGGTGACTTCCTCGCCTGCGCCGTGGTTGGCGACATAGATGGTCGAGTCGGCGATGATGGCGGCGGTCATATTGGGCGCGCCAGCAGGGCCGGCGCTCGCAGCCGCGCGCGTAAACTCGTTGCTCTGCATACTCAGGTGGCGGCACACCAGCAGGCTCTGCGCGCCTTCGAAGACGTTATCGCTCCACGGGCAGCGACTGAACAGGTCGAAGGGAAAGGTGACGCGTCCCTGCTCCATCGCCGCCTCTTGCAACGCCCTGACGATTTCACGGCTGACGGCCACGCGCGCGATCTGGTTGCCGCGCAGGTGCAGCGTGCCCAGGAAGCCGGCGTTGAACTGGATCTGGTTCTCGCGCAGGCGCCCGAACAAGCGCTTGATGATGTCAGCATTCAGCAGTTCATTGACCTCGGACGGCAGCGCGGGCGGGCCGTAGAGGCTGAGAACCCCGGCGATGTCGTTGTCAACCAGCCGGTAGCGATCGTCCTGATCCAGCACATCAATGCTCGACTGTAGCATCTGCAACCCGGCTTCGTCCATGCGCCGGGCCTCCTCAAGGATGAGCGCCGTGCCGGGGCGGGCCTTGCCAGTGGCGCGCCGGATATCAAGCAGCAGGTCGAAGATCGTGTTCAGGCGCAGCACATCGGCCGCGAGGGCCAGGACCAGTTTGGCGTAACTAAGCAACTCGCCCTGGCTCTGCCCGGCGAGCTGGCGCCACGCCTGTTGCAGAGCGCTCTGGATCTCCCTGCGGGTGCGCGGGTCCAGGGTGACCAGAGCCTGGGCGGCCCGGAGGGCGCTCTGGCGAAAGACGGACAGGCGGAGCTCGCCCTGATCGGGCAGGCCGAAGAGGTTCGCCAGATCCGCGGCCTGGACACGGGCGAAGAGATCGCGCGCGGGCGCCAGAGTACCGGGCAGCAGCGCCTCGAACAGGTTCCCCTCCAGATGCACCCGGTCGGCGTTCAAGATCAGCAGCAGCGCGCCGTCCTTGTCGGTAAGACCCGACACCTGGCAGGCGCGCACTTCGACGCTGGAGCAGTGGTGCAGGGTTACGGCGCCGGCGCCGACCACCGGAAAGGCGATATCCAGGGCCAGATCGCGCATAACAACGGACGTAACCCCAACAAAGCGGATTGGCGCACGCAGCGTCAGGCGGATGCCCGGGCCGCAGCCGGCAATAGTGAGGTGCAGGTCAGGCTCATTGGGGTTGCGCTCGATGGCGATCGCGCCAATTTCCTGATCGCCCGGGCGCAGGCAGATGCAGATGTCGCGTTCCCCGCGCCCGATCAGGTCCTTGAGGGCCTCGTCCAGCCGCTCGTAGTCGCCGCCCGGACCCACGCAGACGCAACAGCCGCCCCGGGCCAGGCTCAGGTTCGCGCCGAAGCGCAGGACCTGGCCGGGTACCGGCGTGTCGCCCGCGTCGAGCAACACCGCCGTCACCTGCTGCGAGCCGGCGCTGCCCAGCGTCCAGCCGCACTCGGCGATACCGTCGGGTCCCGTGGTGAGCACCGGCTGGGCGACGGTGAGGCTGCCGCCGCCCTGGGTGACGGTGAAGCGCACCCGCGCACCGATTACCGGCGTTGCGCCGTTGAGCACCCGTGCGCGCAGCGGCTGCGGCAGCGGTTGCCCCGGTATGGCCTCCTGGCCATCGCCGCCGACGTAGAGCAGCGCCACGAGTCTGGTGAGTGGGGGGAAGAACTGGCGACAATCCTGGGCGACGGTGAAGATCCCGCGGCTACGGTTGAGAACAGCCAGTTTGCAGTAGTGGTGCGCGATGCCCGCGCGGGGCTGGGGGATGGGGTTATTACCCGCGTCGCGGGGCCATTCCACATCGGCAGTGACGGTGCGCGCCGGGATCAGCCAGTAGTCGCCAACGTGGTAGCGACCGGCTGAGAGACGGATCTGCACGCCGTCCTCCAGTTCCAGCCAGGTGTTCAGAGCGGGATTGGCGAGCACACCGTCCCAGCGCCGCGCCTTTGGATGGTTGGGCCGTCCGGCAACGCTGGGCGGGAAATCGGCGATCTTCACGCTTGTCCAGTTGGGGTCGGTGGTATCGAGGGTCAGGACCTGGCCCTCGGCGTTTGCCAGGCGCACCAGGAGGCCCGCTTCGCCGCGCAACTCGCGTTGCTCATCAATGACCTCGACATGCTGGCCGGCGGCAAAGCGCAGCACCTCATCGGGCCCGATGCTGGCCACGATCAGGGCTTCGGGTTTGCTCGCCTCCTGGCCCAGCCAGCGGGTGACGATGGCGCCGTTGTCGCGGCTCCATTTGAGGCGCGTAATGTTGCCGTTGGCGTCCACCGCGTGGACTTCGACGCGGTAGAGCTGGTTCTCCAGCCGGCGGTAGCCGGCGCCCTCGGGCACGATGCACGGCCCCGGCGGGGTGGCGCTCTCCGCGGCCCGGGCACTCAGTCTACCGTTCTGGCTCTGGTCGAGCAAGGCCTTCCATTCCTCTGGCTCGCTCACACAGGTGATCGGGTTGGGGAATGGCCCCAGGAGCTTCACCTGCCAGACGGTACGGGTGCGGGTGGCCGTGTCCGGCCCATTGAGGGCGACCTCGCGGATGCTGTCGTCCTCCAGGGCGGTGATGTGGCGCTGCCAGACATCCAGGTAGGCCAGGTAGAAGCCGTCCGCCAGGCTGCTCAGGGCCATACCCGGCAGGTCGGGTTGTTGATCGAGGGGAACGGGGGCGTCATGCTCGCAGAGGATGCCGTCGACGTAGTAGCGTCCCGCGCCGACGGTGGGCACGGCGCCGCTGGTGAGCGCGAAGCCGGCCGCGTGCAGGGGCGCACCACAGGCGCCCATCACATCGGCGGCCTCGGTCTCGATACGATGGGCGGTGATATCAATCTGCTCGTTCCAGTCAGCATCGAGTTGCACGCGGCCCTGTTGCAGCCGCACGCCGCTGTAGTGCTTTTCGGGCCTGAAGGTCGATCGGGTGAAATCGCCTTTCATAGCGCTCCTTATGTCACAAAGAAGATCCCGGCTTCGAGGCCGAAGCGCAGGTACTCTTCCAGGCTGTCTCGCAAGTTGGCGAGGCGTTGGGGTTGCTTCAAGAAGGCAAAGGCGCCCATTTCGGCGCCGTCCTCCGCGCCAGCGCGGATCTCCTCCGGGCAGGTCGGGCCGAGTTGCCCGTAGGCGGGTTCGCTGTAGCGGGTGGAGGTGAAGGCGGGCCGCAGGCGAGCCAGCACGCTCCGGGTGATGCTCTCGGCCTGGGCGGGGGTCAGCGGGGCGGCGAGACGGGCCGCTTCGGCCTCCAGGGCGGCCACGACGGCCAGGTCCGGCTGGCAGCGGAAGCGCCGCGGGGTCTGCGCGCCGGGCGGGACGTAGCTGAAGCGGGCGCAGCCGGACTGCCGGCGCGCGACGTGGACGCGATGGCTGAAGATCGTCTCCGAGGCCAGGGTCAGTTCCTTGACGTGCGCGGGCCCCAGCACGGTCACCCGTTCCAGGGTCGTGGGCGGGCCGGGCAGGGCACCGGCGGTATCGCCGCCGATCGCCGGCAGGAAGAGCGGCCCCGCAAGCCCCAACTCGGCCAGGGTAGTGTTATCTCCGGGGGCGTTATCAAAGGCCGGCACGACCCCGGCGGCGCCGGGGAGGATCACCAGGCGGTCGGGGGCACTCAGGCTGCCGACGAGGGCCTGGGCAAAGGCAGGGGCGGCGCTGGCGGCGCGCAGGGCGGCGCCGAGGCGATTACGGGACTGGATGAGCGAGGCGGGCGAGGGAGTGAGGGAGATTGTGTGCGCCTCCGCGCCGAACGCCGCGGTCACGGCGGGCGACGGGGCGCTCAAGGCCGGAAATGGCGCCAGCGGGCCGCTGATCACGGCCAGGCGCCGCTCCGCCGTGTCACGGCTGAGGCCGAGCAACCCGGCGGAGGGGTCGCCTTCCGCGGCATCAATGGTCACCTCAGCCGGGACGCCGGGCAGGATGACCAGGCGATTGTCCACCGTCATGACGCGGGCCTCGCGAAAGGCGCGCGCGGGGCAAGCGTTGCGGATGGCGCTCTGCAGCCGGTCGCGGGCCTGGGTCAGACTGACCGGCGCCGCGCCCAGGGTGATGGGATGCGGCCCATCGCTGCCGATGGTGACGCGCAGCGCCGGCGCAGCGGGCAGGCCCACGGGAAACGCGCCAAGATCCGCCGACACCAGGGCCGGCGTCAGTTCAGCCGGGTGGCCGCGGAGGGGCGACTCGATGACGCTATCCTGCACGTGCAGGGCGACCATCTGCTCCGGCAGGCGCAGCGGCCCGGTGATACTGCGGGTCACGTTCAGGGTCAGGGCGGTATTGGCGGGTCCGACGAGCACTGCCGGCAGCATGGGTTGGAGCGGCTCGCCGGCGGCATCGAGCTGGCCACCCGGCACGAGCGTGCAGTGAACGAGATCGAGCTGGCGCAGACCGGCCTCATCCACAAGCGTCAGATTACCGGCGATGAGCAGGCCGTTGAGGGCCAGACGGGCGCGCTGGTTGCCTGTCACGCTGAGATTGCCGATCAGGGCCGGGCGCTGGCGATTGGCCGCCTGGATGACCAGGTCATTGGCGGCCAGGGGGAGGCTGAGGTTCTCGGTGTAAGTGCGGCTATCGTCAATCTGGATCACCGCCGCGGGGCGGCCATCGAGCGCCCACTGGTCGAGGGCGGCCTGGATGGTTCCAAAGGCGCTCGCCGAGACGCGGTAGAGTCGCCCGAGGCCATCGGGAACGGCGACCGTGTTGTGGTAGGGGGTTGGCGCGAGATCGCCGGGACGCGGGGTGCAACGCCGGTCGTAGGGGCCGCCGCCCAGGTCGCCGCTGAAGCCATAGGCATAGCTGACGGTGATGCTGGCCGGGGGATTGGTGACCCCCTTCAGCACCGCCAGGCGGCCCAGGGCCGGGTCCACGGCCACCTTCGTCTCGAAGGTGGAGCCATCGCGGGCGCGAGTGAAACTACGGGCGGGGGGAGGTTGCCAGCCAGGGGTGTTCCATGCGCGCAGATCGCAGACACTGATCTCCTCCGGCTCGAGGGCTGCGCCATCGAAGAACACCTCGATCACCGGCTGGCGCGGTGCGAGATACGCGCTGAGCGGGGCGCCCTGGCCGCTGATCAGCGCGTGGCGGTAGTGCTCCAGGTCATCGTACAGGGCGCGGCGGCGCAGGCGCCCCGGCACGTTGGCTTCGCCGGCCAGGTGGGTGATGGTGGTCTCGGTTTGGGGGCGGTTGAAGAGCGGTGCGTCGTTGCCCAGGGGGCTGAAGGTATAGCGTCCGTCGGGCGGGTCGGCCGCGGCGCGCGGGGCGGCGCGGGTGACGACGTAGGCTTGCAGCCGCCACAGGAAGATGCCCACGTTGGGGATATTGTGCCTGCCGCGGCCGCTGGCGATGCGCCGCACATCGGCGGTGCGAGCGCTGGCGTCGAAGGGGGTGTCAATCAACTCCAGCCCATTCGTCTGGCGCAGGTCGGGCGTGCACAGGTTATGGGGCCGGAGGTGGTTGAGGTACTGGGTCGTGCCGAGCAGTTCGAAGAACTCGACCACCCGCGCGTTCCACAAAGTGGCATCACGCGCCAGTTGTTCGAGCATCGCTGGCGTACCCTTGCGGCGGCGGTAGCCGAGGGTATTGGCGATAAAGGCGCGGCGGGTGAAGCCAGGGGCCTCGAAATCGCGCAGGCCGCGCACCCCCAGAAGGTCGCCGATGTAGGGCATCACCCACTCATCGGCGGTCTCGATGAACCAGTTGGCGTAGAGCCGGGCGATGTCTTCTTCGACAATGCCGACCTCGCGGGCGATAATCGCCAGGAGCGCCTTGAGGGGGTAGCCCTGCTCGGCGTCGCGGAGGCGGTAGATCGCCGGCAGAAGCTGGTAGAGCCGTTCGCTGGCGTACCTGGTCATTGCACAGTCTCCGTGACATCAATCCCGAGCGGGTCAAGCAGCAGCAACTGCGCCGGGCGAAGGTTGCACGTTCCGGATGGCGCGGCGGGATCGCAGCGCGCGCGGGCGGCGAGGAGCGGCGTCTGGCGAGTGGGCGTGTGGCCGCGCCAGTAGAACTGGTCGAGGAAGACGGCCCGTACACCTTCGACAGCCTGGATGAGGGCCAGGGCCTCGCTCTCGTGAGCCGGCTGGCCGAAGGCGCGGCGCTCGAAGGCGTAGGCGTCGCGGAGGGCCGCGGTGACGGCCACCAGCACCTTGCTGGCGAGGTAGGCCGGGTCAATCAGCACGCGCGCCTTGAGGCGGAAGTAGAGCGGCTCGTAAGAGGCGATAATCAAGCGCTGCGCGGTATCGCGGGCGGCGTCCATCGCCGCGGCCAGATTCGCGAAGAGTTGCGAGCGCGGATCGATGGTGTGGTCCACGCCGTTACTGGTGGCGGCGGCAATGGTAACATGCACCACGCGCCGTTCACCATCCCACAGCCAGGTGGCCTGAGCTTTGCCGATGCCGGCGAAGGCGCGGGCGAAGTCCTCGAAATCGCGGAGCGAGACGATGCGATCCAGGGTCAGCACGGTGAAAGGGGCGTTCTGGCGAGCCTGGTCGCGCGATTCGGGGTCAGCCGCGCCGGTCGGAGCCAGGGGGTTGGTCACTTTCTGCACCCCCAGGGGCCGGGTGAGCAGCAGCGAGAGTTGGCCGGCGCGAACCATGCCGGCGGCGCCGATCCCGGTGCGATAAGTCGCCACGACGTTTTCATTGCCGGTGGGCAGCCGCGCTCCGGTGAGACCGTCGCCGAAGGTCAGGGTCAGGTTGCCCGCGTCATCAATGCGGGTACTATAGGCGCGCTCGCGCGGCGGCAGGCCATAGAGCGAGGGCATCTCCTGCCACAGCACATCGTTCACGCGCACCCGCAGCGTGCTCTCGGCGCCCGCGGGCGTCGCCGCCGAGACGTAGGTCAAGGGTTTCTGTTTGAGGGTGAAGGACTGGAAGGCGCGCGCTCCGTCGCCGCTGCCCAGAACCTCCTGACGGGTTTCGCCGTGGGCGGCGGCGGCAACGTTGCCATAGACGGTCACCGTGGCCCGATGGTAGACCCGCAGGAGCGCATCGGCGAGGATGATCTCGGTGGGGTCGCTATCGGGAACGACTTCTTTGATCACGACCGCTTCGCTGACAAAGGGATCGTCGGCGTGGGAGGGGACCAGTTCCAGGGAGCGGACGGCTGCGGCGGGGGAGGCGACGGTGACGCTACCGGTAAAGCCGTTCCTGTCGGTCAGTTTCCAGGTCTGCTGTCCAGACGGCAGGGTGGCCGGGGCCTCCTCCAGCACCAGGCTGTCGCCGGGCTGGAGAGCGACCTTGGCGACGCCATCGGCGGCGATCAATTCAAGCGGGCGCAACACGCGGGCGCGCATACGTTTGCCGCTGACGATGAGGGTGCGCCCGATGGGCAGGCCGGGCAGCCGCCGATCCAGAGCGATCCGGTTACCCTGCAGCGGATCGAGGATCGGCCGGGGAGCCAGGGGCAGTTCTTCGCTCTGGGCATACACGCTGGCGCTACGCGGCGAAAAGCGGTTGATATTCTCGCCGGAGATGCCCAGGCGCGTGGTCTTCAGGCTAAGGGTGTAGTCGGTTCTGGTTTCCTCGACGACGGTCTGCACCGCATACACCTCCGCCCAATCCGCCGTGACCAGCACCACCCAGCTTCCCAGGGTAATCTGGCTGTAGACCGCGTCCAGGTTGATAGCTGTGGTACCGGGGGCGAACGGCGCCCCGGCCCAACTGTCCTGCCGGTCAGCATAGGCGCCTTTTTGAAACACGGATGGGGCACCTGCCTGCGGAACGAGTTCGCCGACGCGCAGGGAGGCGGGCAGGGTGTTCCAGGCGGGGGCGTTGTGGCCGAAGAGGTTGGCGCGCAGGCGCAGGGCGTAGACGCGGGGGTTGAGCTTCGGCGGTTCTGTGTAGGGAGCGAAGGACCCCAGGCGGCGATCGAGTTCGACCACGGTGTACGCAGCCGCCGGGTCAGCCGCGGGTACCGGCGTCACCGCGGTGACNCGACGGAAATCCCAGTTTTCGTTGCCGGCATCCTTGCGGCGTTCGTCGTCGATCAGCAGCACGGCGTCACCGGGCTTGAGGCCGGTGGCGGTTCCTTTGAGGTACAGGCGGCCCTCGGCGAAGCCCGGCTGCTCCATGCGGAAGGTCTGGGGACGGAACTGGTTCCACTCGGGGCGCGCCTCGATCTGCTCAATCGTCTCGAAGGTCTGCGGCTGCTCGTCCTGGCCGGGCAGGCTCTGCACCTTGACGCCAGGAGGAATGCTGACCACAGCGGGGGCGGTCGAGGCGGTCTCCAGTTCAAAGGTCAGGTACGTGCTGGCAGCCACACCGGGGCGGAGTTCGTAGCCGATCGCCCGCGCCAGTTCCAGCACCGACATGCGCTCGGTGGCGGTGCGCAGGTAGCCCTCGTTGGCAATGCGCTCCTGGTAGAAGGTCAGCACATCGAGCATGGCGGCGGCAGCGTCGCACAGGGCAATGCTCGGGTCGTCATCGGCGCGGGTGGTGAGGGCGGGGAGACCGCCCGGGCCGGCCAGACCGGCGAGCATACTATGCTTGAAGCTGCCGTGGACGCCGACGCGGTACACCAGGGCCGACAGGCCGGGTGGGTTCGCCAGGTTGCACGGGGTCAGCCGGATGAGGCCCTCGCAGCAGCCGCATGGGTTCAGTTCGGGGTGAGCAGACATGTGATTCTCACATGATGTAGATATGGATTCACAGGTACGTTACCGTTCCCAGGGTTCCGCCCCCCTCCCAGCCTCCCCCTGCCGGGGGAGGCGCCTGGTTCCCTCCTCCAGCGGGGGAGGGTCAGGGAGGGCGAAACCGCGTTTCCCCGCGCCCTTGCGCGGCGGGGAACCGTTGCAGCAACCCGGTTCGGCGGACGCGCACGTGGCGCGCGGCATGTGGCGCGCCCTGGCGCAGCGGGGAACCGTTGCAGCAACCCTCTTCAATCGCCTGCGGCACGTTGTGGTTCATGCAAAGCTCCGCCTGACGGGGGTGAGGTGCAACCACCGCCGCGGGCGAGAAGCACTCCGGTTTAGAACCCGGACCCTCCCCCGTGTTCACGCCAGCCGTCCATGCGGCTCGCGCCGCACACCGACGGGATGAACATACTTCTTGGGAGGGCTGCGCCCTCCCAAACCCTCCCGCGGGAGGAGGTATGGGGAAACCCGGTTTCCCCATACCCCTTGCTTGAGGGCCAGGCCCTCCCGCGGGCAGGGGCGTGGGGAAACCAGGTTTCCCCACACCCCTGCTCCAGCAGCCTATGTTCACGTCAGGCCCCATGCGCGGGGCGCACACCGCCCGATGCAAACGGCCCGGGAGCGCGGGCGGCCCACCCTCGTCGCGTCTCCGCGGGCAAGATGCCCGCGCTCCCAGCCTATGTTCACATCAGCCGTCCATGCGGCTCCGCCGCACACGAACAGGATGAACATAGATTCTTCTTGGGAGGGCGCAGCCCTCCCAAACCCTCCCNNCGGGCGGGGTATGGGGAAACCGGGTTTCCCCATACCCCGCCCACGGGAGCTTATGTTCACGTTAGCACCTCAAACTCGATCTTCCCGTGCTCGGGGAAGTTCGGGTCGTTGTCCAGGCGAATGACCTCGTATGGGCCGACGGTGAGCACCCTGGCCGCCAGTTCGCCGCGCGCGGGTTGTCCCTGGCGCCTGAAGCGGCGCGCTTCCACCGTGGCGACCCCCTCGACCGCCAGGGCCGCCGCGTAGATCTGGCTCAGGTAGAGCGGCTGGCCAAAGGTGAAGTTGTCGGGATGGAAGAAGCCGCGGCGACCGTCGGGCAGAACAGCGTTGCTGAAGGCGCGCACGAGTGCCTGCCTGACGTCGGCGGGGAAGTGGCCCGGCGCGACACAGATTCGCAGGACGATATCCAGCGACACCGGAACGGGACTGGTAATCTCCAGATCGTAGCCGGCCAGGCGGTAGCGATTGAGGTAGTCGCGCAGGTCGGCCTCGAACCGCGCATCCACCGGCAGACCGCCCAGGCGGTCCACGGTCACGAAGGCGGTGTACCAGCTACCCGTCCAGCGGTAGGTTGCAGCGGCGCGCTGCACATCGGCGTGGCGCTGGGTAACCTCAACGTAGTCGGCGGAGGTGACGGCTCGCTCCTGCACGCGCAAGGCCTGTGGCGCGAACTGGCGCGCCGGCTCCATCGCCTCCGGCTCGACGCCGCCCGCGGCGGGCAGGGGGTTCCAGACCCGCGTGATGTCCTGGTCGCTATGGACGATGCGGGCAATGGCGCCCGCGCCGACGTTTCCGGCGGTTCCGTTGCCAACGCGGTACTCGGCCTTGAAGGACGCGCCGGGCGCCGGTCGCTGGCCGAGAATGTCGTCGCCGAAGCGAAGATGGGCGGCGCCATCGCGCTCGACTTCGACCACGAACTCGGTGGCGAAACGGTCGCTGGCGAGCAGGTCGCGCTGAGGCGTCCATACCGTCGTTCCGTCCAGCAGGCGGATGGCGGGCCGGGCGTGGCGCGGATCCTGGCGCATGGCGGCGCTGGCCGACGCGGCCGGGTCGAAGACAATCAGCCGGTCGCGGTCCGCGGGGTCGGGCACATGGCTCTGCTGGGTCAGCGGGCCGCGCTGGAGGCGCGGGCGATAGTGCCCGCCGGCGGGAACGGGATCCAGGTCCTCCAACGGGGCAATGCGCAGCCCGTGGTCGGCCAGGACGACATTGCCGCGCGCCAGGCTGACATCGTTAAGCGGTTCATCGCGCTCGGAGACGGCCGAGAGGCAGAGGGGGAACGGCAGGGCGTCTTCGAGCGCCCAGGCGATCTCGAGCACCTCCAGGGGCGGATCGGCGGGATTGGCGCGGGGGATTGGCGGGCCGACGAGGTTCGCCGGGTCGAGCGTATACAACTCGTCCTGGGCGGGCGCGACGGCGGTCAGCCGGACGGCGTGGCGATGGGACGGATCGGCGTCGCCGGGCAAGCCAGTGGTGGGGCTTTTCACCTCCTCGAAGATCAGGACCATCCCCGCCTGGAGGGTCAGGCCGGGCCGGCGCACCAGGGTGGCGCGGGTCGCGCCGGCGGGGAGGCAGCATTCCGTATCGCCCCAGGTATGGAAGCGGATCGCGCTGCGGGCGGCCTGCAGGGTGATGGAGTGCAGTGTCTCGAAGACCTCCGGGCGCTCTTCGGCCAGTACCCGCTCCATGGCGAGCGGGGCGAGGCGCGGGTCATTGCCCGGGCCGCGGGTCAGCAGTTGCGTTCCTGCCTCCAGGGTAAGGCCGGCGCCAGCGTACTCGAAGCAGACCCAGGCGCGGGCGTTGCAGCCGTCGTGCATAACGTAATCCAGCAGGCGAGCATGGCGGCGCAGCGAGATACGCTGCCATGCCGTGCCCAGGTACGCCTCGGTCGCCACGGCATCCTGGTAGTAGCTGAGGTGGTCGCCGACGTACGCCAGCGCTTCGACCAGCATCACCAGCACGTCGGCCGGATTGCGCTCCTGCCAGCCGGGCATGATCACGCTGAGACGATCGAGCATGAGTTGGCGGAAACTGGCATAGTCTTTCGCCAGGTAGTTGATCTCCGGTTGGGGCAGGGCTTCCGGCGGGCAGTCCTCCACTGGCGCGCAGTCGAAGTCGGCGGGGCAGTCCACCTTGAAGGAGAAGCGCACTTCGGCGAGCTGGCGATCAAAGCCGGAGGGCGGGCGCAGGTCGGTAAGCGCGGCCACCAGGCGCAGGGTATAGGTGGAGAAATCGCCGGGCTGATTGACGGTGACACTGATCACCCTGCCGGCGACGGCAACATTGGTGACCCACACGTCGCCCTCGGCGACCACACGCTGCACGCCGGGGGCGCTTTCAGCCAGGGTCGCGCCGCGCACCCGCGCGCCCCCGATGATGAGCGCCACACCGGTGAAGGGCAGGTTGACCGGGTTGATGCAGACGACGCGCAGAGTCCTCTGGTCATCGGCGACTTCGAGATAGTCAATGCCGTTGAGGTCCGGCTTGCCGATGAGCATCTGGCGGCGCGCCTGGTTTTCGCAGTGATACCGGGTCGCCATGCGGATTGGATACTCCTGTTACGCCTTCGCGGCTTCGCCCCACAACAGAAAGAGTTTTTCCCGGGAGGGCGCAACCACGGGAGAAACGAGGGGTGTTCCGGGGGCCGCGCCGCCCTCCCGGACCCTTTCCCCCGGCAAGCGCGCAACCACGGGAGGAACGAGGGGTGTTCCGGGGGCTACGCCGCCCTCCCGGACCCTCCGGCTACGCTCAGCATAGGGTTTCCGGGATGGCGCCGTCCTCCTCGGATCAGACCTGGCGCTCGAAACGCGCCACCTGGCGCTGCTGGGTGCGGCGCACCACATACTGGACCGTTACCTGCACCGTGGCTTCCTGGCTCTCGACCCGCACAGCTTCGACCATAATCACCTCGCCCAGCCATTGCTGGAGCGCACCCTGCACCGCCAGTTGCACGGTGGCGCCGAGGCTCTCGCTGTTCGGCTCGAAGACCAGTTGCAGCAGGCCACTGCCGAAGGTCGGGCGGTTGACCCGTTCGCCGGGAGTGGTGAAGAGCACCTGTTCGATCAGGTCGCGGACATGCTCGTCCGGCGTGGTGCTGGCAGTACGGCCGCGGCCATCGAAATGAAAAGGATAATCCACCTGAAGCATGGTCACTGTCCCCTGACCCGCGTCTGGGTCATCACGATGGTGAGCGGCGTACCATTGGGCGCGCAGATGGCCTGGCTATCCTGGAGCAGCACGGGCTGGCCACTCACACGCACCCGCAGGGCGGCAGTCACCCACTGAGCGGTGAGGCAGGGGCTGGGCGCGCCGGAGACGTTAAAGGGGCAGCCAGCCACCGTGTAGGGAGCGGCCTGGGTGACCACCAGCTGTCCGGCGACGCGCACGCGCGGGTTGGGCGCAGTGGGTTGGGCCTGGGCGGCGTGGGCGCAGAGCACGCTGGCGCTCTGGTGCAACAGGAAACCGGGCATCATGTCACCTCCAGCGCACCGTTGTTGATCGAGACCTGGGGGCCGATCAGGGTGATTGTTCCGCCCATGCCGTTGTCAATCTCGACGCCGGTGGCGCTGAGTTTGAACTTCTGGCCTCCGGCCGTCTCCAGGGTAATGCCGCCGATGCCGGGGGTGTCGTCGATCAGAATGCTGTTGCCGCCCTCGGTCTTGATCAGCAGCTTCTTGTAGGGCGGGGCGAGTAGCACCGGCGGCATCTCGGCGGCCGACCCCCACCAGCAGCCCGACCAGATCGGATAATCCGGGTCGCCGTACTCGAACTCGATCCACACCCCCGCGCCGACCGCGGGCAGGGCCAGGAAGCCCATACCGCTGCCGCCGAAGGGCGCGCAGGGCATGGCCCAGCCACTCTCGCGGTCACCCAGCACATCGGGCACGCGGGCCTTGATCCGCCCTATCATCAGCGGGTCCTGAATATCGGTCACCACGCCGCGGTACTTGCCGAAGAACGGTGGCGTGTCCCTTTCAACCATCTCATCGCTCATGAAACCCTCACCACCGGTAGCAGCGCGCCTGTGCCTTCGCGGCTCAGGGTAAACTCCTGGGTATATTTGCCAACCTCGATCTCGTGGGTCACGCGACGCACATAGTAGAGGCCATCGTGTTTCAGCCCGGCCCCGCGCACGCCGACCAGGCGTCGCGCCCGCAGCACGTGCCCGTAGCGCACCGTCTCGAGTTGGCCTGTGGCGCTGAGCGCCTCGGGCGCGCGGGAGGTCGCGGCCAGGGCGGTGGTGGCGGCCTGGCCCGGGTTCTGGCTGGCGGTGCGGCGCAGCAGCGTGGTACGGCGGGGAGTGGCGGGCGCGGCGGCCAGCGGCGGCACGCGCAGCGACGGCAGCGGCGGGATGCGGATGCTGGTTTTGGTGATAGGTTCCACGATGCTGCCCTGCGCGCCGACCGGGGCCAGGGCATCGTTGGTGAAGCTCAGGGTATTGACATTGGTAGCCATGCCCATATTGACCGTCAGCGCCGGCTGGGGCAGACCGAGGCGATTCTCTGGCCCGAAGTAGGCCGTGGTGGCGCCCAGGGTCAACGGCTCAAGGTAGAAGACGAAGCCGTTGCGCGCGGCCATGCGCCGGATGAAGCGCAGATCAGTCTCGTGCTGGCGCGGCACACGGTGGAGTTCGATTGGCACATCGGTGGTGGGCCTGGTCTGGGGAACAATGCCGTACTGCGCGTACCGCGCCAGGATCTCGGTCACGATCAGGAAATCGGGCCGGTTGGGGTACTCGGCATTCTTCTCCTCCAGGTCGAGCAGCACACTGATGTCGCGACCCGAGACCGTGAGGGTAGACGTGCCTGGTTCGGCGCCGGGAGTGACCTGATGGTGGTAGATCACCCCGTCGATCAGCGGCTCCAGACCGGCCCCGAGAAGCACGCCGATCACCACGCGACGGTCGGGATCGAGCGCCCCGCTGGCGAGGAGGCCATACTCACCGAGCCGGTCCTTGCCCAGGGTGAAGGTGATCTGGAAGCCGTCCTGGCCCTCGGCGTCATTGATGACTCTGACGCGCTGCAGCGCGTTCATCACGCTGGCCGGCGCGGGCAGGGGCACGGTCTTGCCGAGCAGCAGGACGAGGCGAATGCCGAACTGGCTGGCGAACATGCAGGTGTTCCTTCTCACATCAAACCCTGTTTGCCAGGGTAGACCGATTTCCTTCGGAGGGTCCTCCGATCCCTCCGAAGCTCCCTTGCAGCGAACCGATTTCATCCGCAGGGGCCTCTGCCCCCTCCGCACCTCCCCCGCGGCCGGTGTGTCACCGTACCTCCCGCTCACCCGCGGTGGAGAGGGAGGAGGCTGGGGGGAGGGTGAGGACCGGACCTCACAACCCCGGCAAGGCGATCCGCACCACGCGGCCCAGTTCTTCTAGTTCAAGCGGATGCAGCGCGCCATTGGCGTCGCACACCCGCCAGAAGAGCGTCGGGTCGCCCAGGTAGCGGNCGGTGAGATGATCGAGGCGTTCGCCCTGGGTGACGGTATGCTCCACCAGGGTCGTCGTGGCCCCGGCGTCGGGGATGAAGCGCCGGCGCTTGTAGACGATCACCCGCTCACGCTGATCGGCGTCGCGGGTGGTCAGCCTGGCGTCGGCAACGGTTGCGTAGCGGCTGGTTGGTTCAAACATGGCGCTCCCGCTTGTTCATAACAATGTAAAGAGTTTTTTTCCTGGGAGGGCGGCGACCTCCTTCACCCTCCCTGGCAGGCGACTGGTCAGGTCGAAACACCACGCTCAATAGCGCGCGCGCTGCCAATGGTCGCCATAACCTCTTTGGCAATCTGGTGAGCCATAAACAGCGTCCCGCCGGGGCTTGGCAGGCCCAGGTCCTGGTAATTCAGCACCCGCAGGTCCAGGCTGACCTTCGCGCGGGTAGGGTTGAGAGCGGGATCGAAGGACTCTTCGGTAATGGTCAGGCTGTTCAGGCGCACGGGCAGGATACGGTGCACACCCCAGGCAAAGACGGTCAGCGGGGCCTCGGGGGGGATGATCTCGATCACCCCCAGGTTGAGCAGCACCTCATTGGCAATGACGCGGAGCGCCTTCGGGTAGAGGAGCATTTCCAGGGCCGCGAGGGCAGGATAGATGCCCATGCTGCCGGCGATACTATCACCGCGTTCGAGTTGATCGGCGGCGTCAAGTTCCACCTCCAGACGGATCTGCTCCTGGGGCGGCCCCTTGAGGCGCAGCGCCTCACCCCGATCGCCGCCCTGCTCGCCGCCAGCGCTCTGCGCGGTAACGGTGCGCGTCATGGTTTCCGGGTTGTACTGAAAGACGATAACGCTGGCGACGGGGTTGAACGGGTCTAACCCGATGATGGCGCCTTTCTGGAGGAGGGGGGAAGGGGGCATAACTATGGCTCACTCTCCTGAATATGGTGCACCTATCATGCTAAGCGTAGCGAAGTATCTTCCGATTCCTGATGCGGTAGACCCGCCCCCGCTGGAGGCGGGAACCGGGTCCTCCCCCCCGGAGAGGGAGGCTGGGAAGGTTACAGAACGCTGCGAACTGTAAAGCGCCTAAAGACCTTGCCTAGCGCGCAGACTGTGCGACTCGCACCAGTGCATAAGCCACAGCTAGCGACGCCGGATCATCCAAAATCCCGGCGCCAAGTGTGGCGATATCTTCAGCGAGTGTAGCGATAACGATAGCGATAGCTGCCCCGATCAACAAGTAGCGAACCTCTGGATTTTCAGCAAGGAAGCGTCGCGCAGCCTCTTCAGCATTCACACCAGACTCGACTACCTGTCGGATAAATTCACGAATCTCCCGTAACATATCACGTCGATTAGGCGCTGGCTCAGGCACAGTTTCGGGTACCGGAACACGCACGGGATTACGTCGGCGATAGCAGTGGCAGTTTGGATCTCTCACGAGTTGGCTATAGGCTGGTCGGCAGTAATATCCATACACACCGGAAACAGGTGGATTTACGTATAAAGTTTGGAGTGGACAACGTGGTACTTGAGGATTAGGGAATATCGTTACTGGCGGTGGTATGATACGTGCCAGCGGTTGGATGGTGCGGCTCGGAAACATTCTCTGGAGCGCGGTGAAATAGAACGCCATATCACCAGCACCCCGGGCATAACCTCCAGCATTTGCAGGCTTGATTTCACCGATTTCAAGTCCGAAAGGTGTTGCGATTGCTAGATCCAGCCTGCCATTTTCATCTGTTGGACTGGATATTGGAAATTCCACTAAACCTAGAGGAAAGAGAATTTCGAACTCCTCCTGAATCAGACGATGGGCAATGCTTCCAGCAGTCTGAGGGCCATGACAAAGGCCACATCCTCCGGCAGCTTCCTCAACCAATACCTGTCTCTGAAGCAGATGCGAGGTGGTCTGCTGGCGAACAGCAACGGGCAATCCCGAAGCAATTCGTTGTTCAGCCACGTGCGCTTCCCGCTCACAGGCATCTTCTAGCGCAGCATCTACGGAGAGTCTTTGCGGATCGCCAGGAAAGTCACCCTGCTGCACCACGTGCGCCAGTTCGTGGGCGATCAGGCGTCGCCCCGCGCTGGCGCCCGGCGCGTACTGCCCCGCCCCGAAGACCACATCGCGCCCCACCGTGTACGCCAGCGCGTTCACGGCTCGCGCCGACTCAGCCGCCCTGGCATCGGTATGCACGCGCACCCGGCTGAAATCGTGGCCGAAGCGCGGCTCCATGAAGGCCCGCGTCTCCGCATCGAGCGGCTGGCCCGGCGCGCGCAGCACTTCGTGGACAATCGGCGGCACGGCGGACGGCCCGGCGCTCTCGGTGACCTGGCGCTGGAGGCGCTTCGCCCGGCACGCCGGGCACTCGCCGTCGAAGCCGGGTGTGCCACCGCAGGCACATGTGCGTTGGAGCAGCGCGCGATGGGACCAGGATGAAGCAGGTTTTTTGACCGCAATGGCTTCTCGCATGCGTTACCTGGCAGACAATTCGTGCAATCGGCGCAGGATGGCCTGTGCAGCCGGAGCCGAAAACCCCTCGGTTACCAGAGCCATTTCGGTTTCTTGCAGGACCTCGGGGCGGCTGAAATACCTCGGATCGAAGGGAATGAAAAACTCCTCAAAAAGTCCTCTCAGCAAGAACGCAAGCGTCATACCCTGCGGATCGGCGCCATAGCGCTCACGGATTCGACGCACACGATCGTGAATGCTCCCCACGGGCGGCCTGCCGCGGGGACCGGGGGCCGTTGATGTTGGGCGAATGCTGGCGTCACGAATCGTTACCGGCTGGGGTTGGGTCAGGAATATTGGAAGCGTGGCCTCGATGTGGAGAGCGCGACTTGAACCCACCACCAGTGATCCCTGGATCGCGGTTCCGGTCCAGAAACGGGTGGCGTTAACCATTGTGGCTCCGCCGCTGTGTATAGTCTGATGGGCCATAATTGATGCAGGGATGTAGCGGCCGCTGTAGGTTGCGGGCAGGCTCAGACCGCTGATGCCCGCGCGTTCGAGCAGGAGACACTGGGTAGCGCCACAACTCCGCAGCATCCAGGCCCCACCTTGCCGGAGCTGGCTGGCTGCTTCCAGGAGGGTGACATTGACGCCTCGCTCCCCGACCACGAAAAAGCTGTTTACCGCCGATGTGCGGAACGTCTCAGCCGTGAAGGTCTGGGCAGGGTAGAGCAGACGCGAAATGCCGCCGTGCAGCCGGATGATCTGCCCCTGCTCATTCATCACATAGATCACGGCGTGGTTGAGCACCCCTTCGCTGGCAACAACGGCCTGGCCCGATTGCAAGGCGGTGTGGATAGCAGTATTTGCTTCCGCCTCAGTAACCGAGCGCATACCGGCTTGCGTCAATTCACGTACCGTCGAACCACTCGCCGTGCGCAAACTGGCGATTCCGGCCTGGCTCAGCTTGAGAAAAGCCGCCCCTGCCATCCCCAGCGTGACAATATCGGCCACCAGGAACACCGCGCCGACTCCGCGTTCAAACCCACTGCGCGCCTGCCACACCTGAAGGAACGAGCCAACGCCTGGCACGAAGACCCAACCGGTGTTGATCAAGCGCTCACGATCCACTTCGGCAGCGCGCCGGTTTTCCTCGGTTGAAGGGGCAGCAAGCAGCACTATTCCGGTAATAAGCAACGCTGCGCCCAGCAGCAGCCAGGGAAAGGTCATGACATCAGCCTGCGGCGGCGAGAAAGAACGGAAGGGTTCTCCACGCAAAGCAGCCCGCGCTGCTCGCTCGGCTTGGAGCTCCCCCGAAGAGTAGAACGTGCTGACCTTCAGCGATCGTCTGGGAAGTGCCGGCGGGGCAGAGGATTGCTTTGCCTGTTGGGCCACATGCGCCAGTTCATGGGCGAGTATCTTCTGGGATTGTGGAGCTTCGGGTCGGAACTTACTGCCAAAGACAATATGCGAACCGAGTGTAAAGGCGCGTGCCCCCACCAGGGTCGAAAGTTCTACGGCCCGGGCGTCATCATGAATGCGTACCGTCGAAAAATCGTGACCATAGCTCCTCTCATAGGGTGAACGGATTTCTGGCCCAAGAGTTGCTCCATTTCCCAACTGGTTCCATTGCGCCACGAATGTGCGTGAGCGCTCAAGCAGATCAGCGGTTGAGCCTGGCGCTACCGATGGAGCGGTTCTCAGCGCCTCCTGGAGCCCCCTTATGAAGGGCTCCGGCTCTCTTCGCGCCGGTAGGGAGGTGTCAAAGCGCAGAGCGCCCGGCGCCAGCCAGGAGGTGCGAGGCGTTATTGGATGCGGTTCACTTCGATGAGATCGGTTGTTTTTTTGAGAGATTCGCACTTTATCCATTACTGTTTCTTTATATGTTTGTTGCTATGTTCCTGACCATCGCCTCGGCGACCCGCTCGCCGATCTGTTCCGGCGACGCGCCGGGCGCCATCTCGAATGCCCCGCCTTCCAGCCGGGGAAGGGAAACGTTGCTCAGGCCGGCGGGTGGGCGCCACCCGGCCAGGCGCCGCGACAGTTCGGCTTCTACCGCCGCGGCGATGCGCTGGCGCTGGTTGGCCGGGAAGCCTTCCAGGATCAGGGTGTCGATCTCCATTCGAATGCGCATCGGGTTACCCTCTGGTGCCTATCCAGATAACCAGGTTATCCGCGATCATGTTCTAAGAGGATTGCGCCCTCCTCATTGGGCAGGGATGTGGGGAAACCTGGTTTCCCCCATCCTAGATCCAATCCTTCACCTCACTGGCTGGCAGCGGCTTCTCCAGTTTGGCATACTCGATCTGGGCTGCGCGCAGCAGGTGGGCCATGCGCACCGGTTCGCCCGCGTCGGCGGCCAGGAAGGCGGCATTGAGGGCAATGTTGCGGATGTTGCCGCCCGCCACGTTGAGCCGTGCCAGTCGGGCGATGTCCAGCCCTGCGGTGGGCGTGCCTGGCGGGAACACCCGCCGCCAGATCGCGGCGCGCTGGTCCGCGTCGGGGAAGGGGAAGGTCACAATGAAGCGGATGCGGCGCAGAAAGGCCGTGTCCAGCGCGTCTTTCATATTCGTAGTCAGGATCACCAATCCACGGTACTGCTCCATACGTTGCAACAGGTAACTGACCTCGATGTTGGCGTAGCGGTCGTGGCTGTCCTTCACCTCACTGCGCTTGCCGAAGAGGGCATCGGCCTCATCGAAGAGCAGCACGGCGGCGCCGTCCTCGGCGGCGTCGAAGACCCGTCGCAGGTTCTTCTCAGTCTCGCCGATGTACTTGCTGACCACCCGGCTCAGATCGATGTGGTACAGGTCGAGGCGCAGCGTGCCGGCGATCACCTCGGCGGCCAGGGTTTTGCCCGTGCCGCTGGCGCCGGCAAACAATGCGCTGATGCCCAACCCGCGGCTGCTCTTCGCCGCGAAGCCCCACTCCTCGTAGACCTTGGCCCGCTGGCGCACCTGGCCGGTCAGGTCGCGCAGGGTCCGCAGGTGGGTCTCGGGCAGCACCAGATCGTCCCAGCATGCGCGGGTTTCGATGCGCCGCGCCAGGTCATCCAGCCGGGGGCGCGCCCACGAGCGGCAGGCCTGCCACAGAGACTCGCCCGGTTCCTGGCCATCCGCCGTGGCGGCCACTTCGGCGGCGACTGCGCTGATGGCCATCGCGCCCAGGCCGAACTGGTCGGCCAGGCGCCCGATCTGCCCGTCCAGGCGCTCGGCGTGTGCGCCCAGCGCCCTTCGCCAGAGCATCCGCCGCTCGTGCAGGGTGGGCCGGGGGACCTCGAAGCCGTGGGATGGGCGCCGGGGCAACGGGCGAGGCTCACGGCCGGCGAGGATGAGGGGTCCGTCCATGCCCTCGCTGAAGCGCGCGATGGCCCATGTACGGGGCGCGTCGGCGGAGTCGAGGTCGTTGCAGTCGAGGAGCAGCACGGCGCTGCTGAGCCGCGCCTCGCGCTCCCACAGGCGCGCAAGGGCCTCGAGTTCGCGGGGATCGGTTGGCACATGCTGCGCGCCGATGGCGAACATGTCCCAACTCAGGTGCCGGCAGACCGCCGCGGCGATCGCGCGCATCTCGGCGCCCTCCACGCCCCAGAGTTGCACCACCGGCGGCAAGCCTCCCGCCCCGGGTTGCGTCCACAACCCGGCGATGCGCTCAGCCAGGGCGACGTGGGAAGGGGCCAGCGGCGCGGTGGGAGGCGCCGGCTCGACCATACCGCGCAGCCGCTCATCGAGGTAGTTAACCCCCAGCAGATAATGGAGCGCGCGCTCGTCGATCCGCAGCGGGCTGGACACCAGGGCCGGGCCGGCCCCGACTTCGATCAGCCGCCAGCGGCGCAGGGGCGCCTCGGGTGCCAGGGCGCTCCAGTGGGCCCCGGGCAGCGCGGCCAGCGCCAGGCCAAAGGTGGGGTAGGGCCGCCCCGGGTCGGCCTGCGCTTCCGCCAGCAGTGGGCCAAAGCTGGCGTCAAGTTCCACCCCGGCGCAGAGCAGCAGCAGGTCGCACTCAAAGGCCGAGAGGCCAAAACCGGCGCAGAGGGTATCGAGCGCGGCGGGCGCCGGCAGGGACGCGGCGGCCCGTCGCAGTTCGACGCGCGCCTGGACCAGCGGCTCGCTCTCCGCCGGCCCGATGAGCAAGGCGTGCACCAGGTTGAGCGCGGCCCGCAGGTAGGCCTGGTTGGCCGTGTGCCAGTCGCGCACGCCCTCCCCCTCCTGGAAGATATGGGGCGCTGTCGTCGGTTCAGAAAGAAGTTGCTGGTGGGTTGGCATCGGGGTTGATTCGCCTCCGACTCGTCTCTGTCAGCAAACCCTGGTTATCTGGTTGCTTTTCCGGGAGGCACCGCCCTCCCAGACACCTTCGCTCCGGGAGGGGAATGGGAAACTCTGGTTTCCCCCGCGCCAATCTCACATCCAAATCAAAAATCCGCAATCAGATCGTCACCTGTGGCGCAGCGAAGCGCCCGCTGCCGTCAACCGTGAGCGGGCTTTCGGCCCCGTCCACCTGCACGCGGGCCAGGTAGGCCCCGGGAACCACGCCCTCGACGCTGAAGGTCACCGTGGAGGTCTCCTGTTGCGCCGGAGTGGTGATGCCGTTATCCGGCGGCGCGTCGAAAACGTAGGCGCGCGCGGGACGATCATCGGGCGCGTTGAACTCGTACATCAACAACTTCACCCGTTGCGTCCGTCCCACCGCGGGGTCAAGCGTGGCCGTGACGGTGGCCGAGTGCAGGGTCACCCCGTCTACGACCACCGGTGTCACGTTGGTGACCGCGAAACTGGCCGCCGGCTGCAAGACGAAGGCCGCCGCGTTCGACTCGATACCGCCGCGCAGGGCCGGCGGCGCGCCCATCAGCCGCGGATGCTCGACCTGCAGGCCCTGCACCCCGGCGCGCAGCCCGGCGGGGAGCGTCATCTCGATGGCCGTGTCGCTGACCAGGTTCGCTGGCGGGGTGACCAGGGCCGGACCGACGCGCACGCGGGTGATCTCGCCGCGCAGGTCGCGCCCTACGATACGAATGGCGGCCCCGGCCAGCACCGGTTGCCCGGCGCCGGCGCTCGCCTCGATACGCTCGACGACCGGCTGCCGCAGGGTCACGACATACAGGTTGCGTTCGCGCACCGGCAGGCTCGCCCGGGGCGTGCCCCGGCCCTCGATCAGCACCACCCCGGCCTGGAGGGCCACCGAGAGCACATAGGGCGTCTGGAAGAAGACCGACCAGAGCTTCGACAACTCTTCGAGCGAGAGCGGCGTCTGTGTCAACTTCACCGACTCGACCTCGGAGTCGAGGTTCGAGGCGGTGAGGGCGGGGGTTGCGGCGATGACCTCACGAATGGCCCCCCGCGGCAGCAGGGGTCGCTCAGACAGGGCGCGGAGGGAACTACCTAGCGCCCGTTGCGGTTCCAGGTCGGCGTCGTTGCCGTAGAACGACAGCAGGTAGTGCAGATCGATGGCGGCGCGGGGGTGCTGCACCAGCCCGCCATCGGCGTCGCGCGTCCAGGCATCGGCGTTGCGCCAGGCACCATTAGGCGTCACGTGGTAGAGAAACAGATTGACCCCCGGATTGGGCAGTTGATTGCCCGGCGCATTGGGCCGCACCGCGGTGGCGGTCGCGCCCGGCACATCGCGGCTGACAGCATTTTCGAGCATCTGCCGCAGGGTAGCGGTGACAGTGGCAATGGCCAGGAAATTGCTCATCGCTTTCCCCCGTTTTGCTGGCGCAGATACTCTTCGAGCGACACCTGCGGTGCGGGCGAGACCGCCGGACGAGGTTGGGACGGCGCGGGAGCTTGAATGGCACGCACCTCCACCCGCCCGATACGGATCTCGATCACCGGCGCTGGCGGCGAGGCCGGCGGATCAGCGTCGAGGCCCGCCGCGACGGCACCGGAGGTAGCGCGGATCGGCGTCTCACCCTGCAGCGCTGGCGCTTCCAGCGGCACGAGCAGCGTCTCAGCGGCGGCCCGGGGCGACGGCGCGGGCGTATCCTCCGGCGCCGGGTGCGGAGGTGGCGCGCCGGGCGGGGCGCCCGCGGCTGGCGCCGGCGATTCGGAGAAGGCGCCAGCTTCCGGGGGCGCAACCGGCAGCAACAGCGGCTCGGGAGGAGCGATGGACGGCTGGGCAGGTGCGTCCGCGGCGATGGGCGGGTGAAACGACGGATGGCCTTTCACCTGCCGTGCCGGGGCGCGGGGCGCAAGGATCGGCGCGGCGTCAGGTGACGCACCAGTCGCCGGCGGCGCAGCCCTGCGCGCTGCAGGCGCGACGTCCGGCGGCGCTGCGCCGGTCGAAACAACGTCTGGCAGCGGCGCCGGGGGCACCGAAGGAACCGCCGGCGCCGCTGTGTTTATCAAAGGAGCGTCCGCCGGCGCAGGGGGTGCCAAAGGGGCATCCGCCAGCGCCGGAGCGGCGCCGGGGAGCGACGGGTCCGGCGCGAACAGCGGGGCGACCAGCGGCTCGGCCACCGGCGCGAGTCCCAGCGTGCGCTGGACCAGTTTGAGCAGGAGATCAGCCATGATGCAGTCTGCTATGCGCGCATTTGGTGGGGTCAACCTGGTTGCCCCAAACGCCTATTGAAAGATGAAAGACATTTTTTGGGGGCTTTGCCCCCCAAAAACTCACCATTCGAAGCTGAGATTGTATCAGCCCTCCTAAACCTTGCCATCCCAGACACCTCTTCACCTCAGCCGTCCATGCGGCTCCGCCGCACAACACCGCGATAAACATACTTCTTGGGAGGGCTACGCCCTCCCAGACCCTCTCGCGGGTGGGGGCATGGGGAAACCCGGTTTCCCCATCCCCCTGCGGGGCAGGGGCGTGGGGAAACCGGGTTTCCCCACACCCCTGGGGCCTATTTTCACGTTAGATCAACTCCAGATAGGCCTGCCGCCGCACGGGGCCAAGGGCCAGGATCTCAGCCTCGCTCCAGCCATAGGCTCGCGCCAGGGTATGCACCTGGTGCAGCAGCCGGCGCGCCGCCGCCTCGATCTTGCTCCACAGGAAGGCGCCAATGTCAAAGAGCATCTGCCACTCGTGCCCGCAGGCCGGGCAGGCGAGGGTCAACTCGATCACCGCCAGCGGGTTATTGGCGGCGATCCGTTCCGCCACTGCGGCAACGATGGCCTCGGGAAGTTCCTCCGGCGGCGTTGCCTCCCCCGCGCGCGTCGCCGCCACCACGCAGCGGGCCAGCAGGCGCCGCCGGGCCTTGAGCACATCGCGTTCCCCCACGATCGCGGCCAGGTCGTAACTATCGGGCGGGCGGCAGCGCACCTCATAACCATCGCGGGCCACGAGCAGCGGCTCGCTCAGGTCGTCTTCTGGCTGCGAGGCAAGCAGGTCGCGAGCATCCAGGGCCATCTCGACCCCCTCAGCGCAGGCGGGGCAGGCGGCACGGGCCGCGAGGCGCCGGCCAAAGGCGCGCTCGTGAACCGCCAGCAACCGCGCGTCGCGCCGGCCAATGGGCAGGCGCGCCAGGACCTGGCGGCTCTGCCCGGGCTCCGCCGCCGCCAGGATGGTCAGCGTGCGATCCAGGGGGTGCTGGGCGCTGCCCGCCTCCCAGATCCACAGCAGTTCGGTGGCGGAGAAGCCCCGGAACGTCGAGAGCGGGTGCATCACGGTGCGAACCTTGATCCCTTGTCATGTCAGATGAACTGCTGCCCTCACGGATAGGAGCGTAGGGGAGGTGTTTCACGTGAAACACTCCCCTTCCCCGCTGCCCACACGGGCAGGACCTGGGAGATTTCAAACGGTTTCACAAACGCCTGCTTGACCCCGACCCGCACGGGCACGGGCGTGGAGAAGGTGTTTCACGTGAAACACCCCCTCCTCCACTGCCCACACGGACGTAGGGAAACCGGCTTGCCCCATATTCCTGCACCCGGTGTTGAGACCGCTGGCGACCTTATCTCCGACGGGGCGTGATCCAATCGGCTGTCTCCACCTGCCGCCAGCCGGGCCTGAGACCGCCGGCGCCCCCGAGGGCAGGGGCCCGGGGCAACCAGGTTTCCTCGAGTTGGGGCGAACGTGTTTCGCCTCAACTCCATCAGGCATACGCGCACTTGCGCTCACGCCGGCTCGGTGAAACTCGGCTCAGCCGGCTCGGTCACCTCGTAGTCGCGCTCCCAGCCCTCGTTTTCGAGCTTGATCGTCTGGATGGCCACGGCGTTGGCGTTAGCGTCGAGATCGGGGAGGGCCTGGTACTCCGAAACCCAGCAGCGGTACACCTTGTAGGCGATCACCAGCTGGCCGGCCTCGTTGTACATCTCGATGATAATATCCTTGCGAAAATCCTTGAGCGACACCTCCGCGCCAAGGCCGGAACCATAGTTCCAGACCTTATTGGCCCACTGCTCGAACTCCTTGTCGTGCGTCACCCCGCGTTCCAGGGTTATCGCCTCGTACTTGGTACGCCCCGGCGACTTGCGGCTGGTGCTGGGATCGCCGCCCTCGCGGTGCTCCACCACCTCAGTGGTACGCTTCAGCGCCCCCACCTTGCTGATGCCGGCCACGTAGCGGCCGTCCCACTTGACGCGGAACTTGAAGTTCTTATATGGATCGAAGCGCTGGGCGTTGACGCTAAACTGGGCCATACCCTCCTCCTGGGCGCCCGTTGAGGCTGCGCCGCTCAAATCCGCTCGCGAGTACGGGCTTCACCTCCACACCTCTACAGACCGGTCACGTGAATGTATCGAGCAACTGTCACATTGACACGCCTGGGCCTGAAACACCGCCTAGACCTGAATCTGGCCCGCCATTTGCTGGAGCTTGATGATCACGAACTCCGCCGGCTTAAGCGGGGCGAAGCCTACCAGAATGTTGACGATGCCCAGATTGATGTCGTTCTGGGTGGTGGTCTCCTTATCGCACTTGACGAAGTAGGCCTCGCGGGGGGTACGGCCCTGGAAGGCGCCCTGACGGAATAGATTGTTCATAAACGCCCCCACATTGAGGCGGATCTGCGCCCAGAGCGGCTCATCGTTCGGCTCGAACACCACCCACTGCGTGCCGCGGTACAGGCTCTCCTCGATGAACAGTGCCAGACGCCGCACGGGGATGTACTTGTACTCATCCGCCGCCACATCCGCCCCGCGCATGGTACGGGCACCCCAGAGGACCTGCCCGTACACCGGGAAGGTGCGCAGGCAATTGATCCCCAGCGGGTTCAGCAGGCCATTCTCGGCATCGGTCATCTCAAGTTGCAACCCGGCAACGCCGTTGAGCGCCGCGTCAATGCCCGCGGGGGCCTTCCACACGCCGCGCTGGGCGTCGGTGCGCGCCATGACCCCGGCAATCGCCCCGCAGGGCACGAAGGTGTCAATCTGGCCGTCGAGGAGAGGATCGGCCTGCTTGATGCGCGGAAAGAAGATCGCCGCGTTCCGGCTCGCGTCGCCCGTGAGATTCATTCCGCTCACCCCCGACTGGGCGGCGCTGACTGAGTTCCAGGCGCTCCTGGGATCCACCAGCAGCATGGCCCGGCGTTTGACGCAGTAGGCCAGCGCTTCCTGATAGACATCATCCGGCACATCGCCGCTCCGGGCATCGGGCAGAATGCATAGCAGGTTGAACAGATCGGCCTTTTCGAGTTGGTACAGACCGGTTTTGTTCGTGGAGCTACCCTTGTAGGTCGCGGCGTCCAGGGGGGCGCTGTCCACGGCCTCATCGGTGGCGGGAGTGGCTCTGGCCGGTGTCGATTTGTTGGTATCGGTCCAGACATCGGGGTCCGTCAGCGCGCCGCTATGCGCGCTGGGAGCGGTGTCAGAAGGCAGGGTGACGCTGGACTTCACCCGCACCAGGCGCGACTCGGCCTTGAGCACCCGATCGACCCGGCGCGCGCTTTCGTTGGTGGTCAGATTGACAAAGGTCTCGATGGTTCCGGTGCCACCGTCGCGCACGGTCAGGTCGAACAGGTCGGCGGGTTGCACGCCGAGGCGCCCGGCCACAGCCTGCACGTTGGGATCACTGAGAGATTTCGTATCCACCCGCACGCGCACCTGCATGCCCCAGGCGCCCTCAGAGGCGGCTTCGAGCGTCAGGTTGGGCACATCGTAGGTGGCTCTGGCGGCCTTTCCCGCAACCGGTTTATAGAGCCGCACGATAATCGCCTGGCTGCCGCCGTTGAGGAAGAAGTTGCGCACACCGTAGCTCAGGGCCGAGTCGCGGTGCAACCCGCCAAACACACGCTCGTAATCGGCAAAACTGGTGATCGTCACCGGCTCATCGGTGGAGCCCCGCGGCGCTTTGCCGAGAAAAGCGGTGATCGAGGTGGCCACCCCCGTAATCGTGCGCACGCCGCTGGGGATCTCCTCGATGTAGACGCCCGGATAGGTCGGTGTGACCGGCATGCCAGCCTCCTACGCTTGCAAGGATCATGACACGAGCCGCCGTGTTCCACCCCGCCGCGCGGCCCCCTTAGCAGGCGCCGTGGCAGCCTGCGGCGTCGTTTAATTGTTGGGAGCTATCGTGGTCTGGCTGATGGGTAACGGGGGGCAACCCGGTTCCACCCGCTGAAGGGGAAGGTTTGAGCACCAGGTTAATTGATAGTAAAAAAATTATCAAAAGCATTCTGTTCGGTAATGATTATACGCTATAGCCGTGGCCCCTGTCAAGCACATTGCCGGGGCGCCGGGGCGCCCAGGGCCATTGCATCTTTATATTCCGAGCACGCGTTCCCGATAAGCGTCATTGAGCGCGGCACGCAAGCTTCTGGTCTTCACGCTGCCTTTGCTCGACTCCTGGCGCAAGAGATTGAGCCCGATATGCCGCACGACGCCCATATGCTGCGGCGCATCGCCCGTCCGAATGCGACTGGCATCCTCGTGAAAGATGACATCGAGCACCCAATGCACCCGATTTTCGATGCCTCGATGCCCACGCACCAGCGCATTGACCCCATGTGGTGGATGTACCTGATCCGGCAGGTAGTAGCGCAGTTCGGTGGTCGCGCGGCCATCGGCAGTACGCTGCGCTTCCACCAGCGCAACTCTCGCCAGATCGCGCCGGCGGTCGCCGGGGTTCAGCTACGCGATTACCGCTGGGTCGCTGATGATAAACGCGGTGCGGGTTTCGATCCGCCCGTGGTCGCTCGTGGTCTCGGTCGCGCTGGTCATTCCATATTCCGGCTGTTGAGCCGCCCGCGCATCGGCGAGGAGCGCCTGTACATCGGCATCCGACGTGGGTTGATTGGCTTTCACGCCAGCACGTTGCGTCCCTGTCCGTCACGAATCTTGCTCTGACCGCCCACGGCATCGATGGTGGCGGTATAGCCGCCCGGATTGAGCAGGTCGAGCACCTGTGGGATCGCTGTTATCTCATTGCAATTGCACTACGTGAGTACATGTGTTTGCCGCAAAAGAACACAAGAAACGCCGAATATACTGAGCTCATGTTCGCAATGATTTGTGCTCCTGGTGTTCTGTTGCGGCGAACATGGGTGCGTCTCAGTGCAATCTACAACGATAGTACCTGGATGTGCCGTCCATCGCCATCTGGCCCGGCACCAGGCGGTGTTCTGCTGACCGGATACGGACCAGATGCGGCGCGGCCGGTCCGTTCCCATGGTCGTGCCTGCCGCGATGGGGCGTTCCCGCAGGCGCAATCACAGCCGCGCACACCGGTCAGACCGCCTGGAATCCACGGGAGCAAGCGCTGCTGGAACCGTTCCGGGCAGGAGTGCGCCACGCACTCCCTACTGCGTAAACGACCCCAGATCATTCTTCAGCGCCAGCGTGGGCCGGTGGGCCGCCAGGGCATCGCCATCGGCGCCAATCCCAGCAATGAGTTGGGTGGCACGCTCGCGGAGCGCCGGGGTATCCCCCAGCGCCAGCGCACGATCAAGCACCTGCAGGGCGATCACCATTTTCTGCCGCTGCGAGAGCAACGCCCGGGCCTCGGCGAAGAACTGCTCCAGGGGCACGTCGGTCAGGTAGCGCGTGACCCGCCCGATCAGATCGGCGTCATAGCCGGGACCGGGGGGG
>JGI24188J35168_1000082_pt1 | contig 45295 bp, 36 predicted proteins | sample YNPBryantNP2012_FD_35168 | JGI IMG/M metagenome (IMG submission 35168) | reverse complement strand
TACCCGCAAGCTGTGGCGCTGGTCGGCCCGCGCCATTGCAGCGAACAGGGGCCACGCCGTCTCGGGCAGGTGGCGCCGGACCAACNNCTGCTCGTCCGCGGTCAAGGGTCGAAAGATCGCGGCCACCGCCCCGCAAAACTGTCGGCCGCGATAGAGCGCTCGCGTCAGCCGAAAGACCATCAGAAGCCGAGCAGAAGCCGCGTCACCGCCCGCATCCCCCCGCCCAGCACCAGGCCCAGGATGTCGAGCCGCGGGGAGAAGTAGCCGAGCATGAACAGGCCCAACAGGATGTACGAGCCGTAGGTGGCGAGCGGCTCCAACTGGCGGGCCGTGCGCGCGTCCACGATGCCGCTCAACACGCTGAAGCCGTCCAGCGGCCCCAACGGGATCAGGTTGAAGAGCGCCAGCCCCACGTTGATCGAGACGAACAGGATGACGGCCAGGTCCAGGTCGAACGGCAAATTGTGCAACCATCCCGCCCGCCACAAGAACGCCGCTATCGCGGCCATCAGCAGGTTGCTGGCCGGTCCGGCGGCCGCGACCAGCGCATGCCCCACGCGCGGGCCGTAGCGCAGCCGCCACGGCGCCACCGGCACCGGCTTCGCCCAGCCGAACGCCTGGGTGGCGATCAACACCAGCGCGCCGAGCGGATCCAGATGGCGCAGCGGGTTCAGCGATAGCCGGCCCTGCCGCGCGGCCGTGTCGTCTCCCAGCAGATAAGCTACCCACGCGTGCGCGAACTCGTGCACCGGAAAACTGACCAGCAGTATCACGGCCAACGCCAGCAAAGTGATCGGATCGAATAGGCCCGGCAAGGTCGGCTCCGAAATGTGAAACGTCAAACGTGAACACGTGAGCACGTGAACACGTGAAAGGGTGATCCCCGTCGCCCTCGCTTTTTGAGAAGATACATGTGAAAGCAATTATAGCATATGGGCGCGTAAGGGCAAAGGCGCGGAAGCAGGGATTCTCAATGGATGCGCGACGATGGCGCGCGGTCGGCCGGGCGCGGGCACAAAGGGGTGAAGTGGGGCGGCCTTAGCCGCCGCCGATCGCGGGTACGAAGTGCACCTCGCTCTCGGGGCGCACGCGCGTGCGCAGGCCCTGCCGGCTGGTCACGCCGTCAACCATCAGCACCAGCCCGCGGCGCAGCGCGCCCTCCTCGATCAGCCGGTCGGCCAGGCCGGGATAGCGCGCGTCGAGCGCCGCGATCAGCTCGCGCACCGTTTCGCCGGGAACGACTACGGATTGGGCGCCGGCCGTGAGATCGCGCAGGAGAGGTGGAATCCAGACAGTTGCCATAGTGGATCGGTTTTTTCCCATTGTCTCGTATAGAGACGTTGCATGCAACGTCTCTACACGAGACGTCACGTCATGCTTTGGCCCACAACGCCTCGAGGATGCGCGCCGGCGACATGGGCAGGTGCGTCAGCCGCACGCCGACCGCATGATAGATGGCGTTGGCCAGCGCGCCGGCCGGCGGCACGATCGGCACCTCGCCGACCCCGCGCACGCCGTAAGGATGGCCCGGATTCGGCACCTCGATCAGGATCGTGTCAATCATCGGCAGGTCGGGCGCGACGGGCATCCGATAGTCCAGCAGGGTCGCGTTCAGCAGATGCCCCTCGCGATCGTAGAAGTATTCCTCGTTCAGCGCCCAGCCGATCCCCTGCGTCACGCCGCCCTGGATCTGCCCCTCGACGAGGTCGGGGTGCACTGCCCGGCCGACGTCCTGGGCCGCAGTGTAGCGCAAGATCGTCACCTTGCCGGTCTCGGGATCCACCTCCACGTCNACNCAGTGGGTCGCAAAGCCGGGGCCGACCTCTTGGGCATGGGTCGCGGCGCTGACCATGATGGGCCGGTCTTCGTTGAGCCGGCCGGCCGCCTCCCGGAAGGTCATCCGCCGCTCGCCGGCCGCGAAGACGCCGTCGGCGTAGCTCACTTCGGCCGGGTCCACTTCCCACAGCTCGGCCACGCGGCCGATCATTTCCTCTTTCAGCCTGCGCCCCAGCTCGTAGACGGCCACGCCGGTGCCGAAGGTGGTGCGGCTGCCGCCGGTCACATCGTTGTAGCCGACCGCGTCCGTGTCCGCGACGACCGGCTTGATGTGCTCGACCGGGATGCCGAGCGTCTCGGCGAGCTGCATGGCGAGGGTGGTGCGGGTGCCGCTCAGGTCAACGGAGCCGACGATCAGGTTCACCTGGCCGTCGGCGTTGACGCTGGCCGCGACCGACGATCGGCCGCCCCAGTTGCCCCAGTAGCCCGACGCCACCCCGCGGCCCCGGTTCGGGCCTTCCAGGGGCGTGCGGTAGTGTTCGCTCTGCTGGATGGCCCGTACGGTCTCCAGGTAGCCGATGCGCCGGTAGGCCGGTCCCGATGCCCGCCGATCGCCCTCTTTGACGCCGTTCAGCAGCCGGAATTCCAGCGGGTCCATGCCCAGCTTCTCGCATAGCTCGTCAATGACGACCTCGGCCGCGTAGGCCGCGTTGGTGCCGCCCGGCGCGCGATAGGCCGACGTGCGCGGCTTGTTGACGACCACGTCGTAGCCGTCAATGAGCACGTTTTCGATGCGATAGGGCGCCAGGATCACGTTCATCCCCGCGCCCACCGGCGAGCCGGGGAAGGCGCCCGCTTCGTAAGCCATCCACACCTCGGCCGCGGTGATCCGGCCGTCCTTCGTCGCGCCCATCTTCACGCGGATGAACGAGCCGGAGGTGGGACCGGTGGCCATCAGCACCTCGGCGCGGGTCATGACCAGCTTTACCGGCCGGTGGCCGGCCTTGCGCGAGAGAAGCGCCGCCAGCGGTTCGAGGTAGATGTTGCCCTTGCCGCCGAAGCCGCCGCCGACCTCCATCGGCACGACCTTGATGCGGGTGGCGGGCCACTGGAGCACCTCGGCCACCTGATCGCGGGCGCTGTGTGCGCCCTGCGTGCTCGTCCAGATGGTGATCGTGTCGTCCTGGTTCCACAGGGCGGTCGCGTTCTGCGGCTCGATGTAGCCCTGATGTACCGTGCTGGTGGTGAACTCGCGCTCGACGATCACATCGGCGGCCGCGAAGCCCGCCGCCGGATCGCCCATCTGGAACCGGATGTGTTCGGCGACGTTGGTCGGCTCGGTGCCTTTTTGGCCCAGCTCGTCGGTGCGCAGGTCGTCGAGCAGGATCGGCGCATCGGCCGCCATGGCCGCGCGCACGTCGAGCACCGGCGGCAACACCTCGTACTCGACCTCGATCAACGCCAGCGCCTCCTCCGCGATGTGGACGCTGGTCGCGGCGACGGCGGCCACCGGATGGCCGTGGTAGAGCACCTTGTCGCGCGCCAGGAGGTTGGCGCTGAGATACTTCAGGCCGATGGCGCCCTCGCCCACCTCCTGGATCTTGTTCTCCACGTCGGGCAGGTCGGCCGCGGTGATGATCGCCTTGACGCCGGGCAAGCGCGCGGCCCGGCTCACGTCAATGCGGCGGATGCGGGCGTGGGCGTGCGGGCTGCGCAGCACCTTGCCGTGCAGCAGGCCGGGCAACTGGATATCCGCGCCGAACAGCGCCCGGCCGGTCACCTTGTCCACGCCATCGGGCCGGGCCGGCCGCGTGCCGATCACTTTATAGGCGGGCGAGACGATCTCTTGGGTGGTCTGTTCACTCATTCTGGCCTCCGACCTTTTCATTGCATCGCCATCTTCTCCGCGGCGTCCAGTACCGCGCGGACGATCTTGTCGTAGCCAGTACAGCGGCACAGGTTGCCGGCCAGCCAGTAGCGCACTTCGCGTTCGGTGGGATGCGGGTTGCGGTCGAGCAGCGCCTTGGCCGCCAGCAGGAAGCCCGGCGTGCAGATGCCGCATTGCAGCGCGGCGTGTTCCAGGAAGCTCTGTTGCAGGGGGTGCAATCCGCCGTCCCGCGCCAATCCCTCGACCGTGGTGATCGTCCGACCTTCGGCCTCGACGGCCAACACCAGGCACGAGTTGACCAGCACGCCGTCCATGATGACGTTGCACGCGCCGCAGTTGCCGTTGCTGCACCCCTCTTTGACGCCGGTCAGGCCCAGCCGGTCGCGCAGCACTTCCAGCAGCGTCTGCCGCGGCTCGCAGAAGAACTCTACCGGTTCGCCGTTGATGCGGGCTTTCACTTTGATCTCGTTCGTGGCCGCTGTCATTGTTCGACTCCTTTCAGGCTCGCCAGGCTGCGCGCCAGGGCATTGCGCAGCGCGCGGCGGGTGAGCACGGCCGAGAGGTGCCGACGCTGGGCGGCCGTGCCGCGCATGTCGTCTATCGGCCGGGCGGCCGCGCGGGCGATCTCGCCGGCCTCGGCGAACGCGGCATCGGCCTCGCGCACCGGCCGGCCAACCAGCGCGCGCTCGGCCTCCTGCACGTAGAGGGGCGTGGGTGCCACCGCGCCGAGCGCTATCCGGCCGGCGACGATCGTCTCGCCCCGCTCGTCCAGTTGGAGCGACGCGCCTGCGCCGACCACCGCGATGTCCATTTCGTTGCGCGGGGTGAAGCGCAGGTATGCCGCGCCGAAGCCCGGCCGGGGCGGCGGCAAATGGAGCGCCACCAGCAGCTCGTCGGGGCCCAGGACGGTGCGCCCCGGCCCGGTGCAAAACGCTTCCACCGGCATCTCGCGGCGGCCGGCCGGCCCGGCGATCACCGCGACCGCCGAGTGGACGATCAGCGCGGGGATCGAATCCGCGGCCGGCGACGCATTGCACAGGTTGCCGCCCAGGGTGGCCCGGCCCTGGATCTGCACTCCGCCGATCAGCGAGGCGGCATCTATCAGGCCCGGATAGGCGTGCGCCACCGCGGCGTTGCTGTAGATGCGATAGCACGGCACGGCCGCGCCCAACCACAGCCCGTCGGCCGGATCATAACATAGCTCGTTCAGCTCGGGGATGAACTTGACGTCCACCACCAGGGCGACCTTGCGCCGCCCCTCCTTCATTTGGACCAACAGGTCGGTGCCGCCGGCCAACACGCGCGCCCGCTCGCCCGCCTCGGCCAGCAGCGCCACCGCCTGTTCCGTGCTTTGCGCCCGTACATAGTCGAATGCCTGCGAGGTGCACCTCCTTAGCAGAATACCCAATATCTATATTTTACCACACCAACGCCAGACATGTCACGCCGCCGTCGGCCTTGGCGAACTCGGACAGGGGGACCGGCAACACGGTGAACCCGAGCGCTTGCAACATGGCGGCCGTGCGGCCATAGCCGGCCGGCATGACCACCTTGTCGCCGACGGCCAACACGTTGGCGGCATACGCTTCGGCTTTCGGCACGTACAGCACCCGCAGATCGGCCAGCGGCGCCGGCAACGGCCACCCTTCGACGGCCAGNAGCATCCCCTGGCCCAGGTAAGNGACCGCGGTCATCAGATGCAGATATCCTTCTACCGCCGCGGCGTACACCGGCAGCCCGGCGTCGGCGAGCGCCACCGCCAGTTGGGCGATGCCGGCCGCGTTCGTGCGGCCCGATCGGCCGACGACCACGCGGTCGGGCAGGACGAGCACATCGCCGCCCTCCAGGGTGCCGGGCGCGGAGATGCGGCTCAACGGGAAGCGGCCGGCCAGCGCCGCGGCCACCGCGTCCTCCTCCCCGCGGCGGCTCTCGGCGCCGAACCGGCCGATGATGGCGCGGCCGGCGATGACCACCGCCCCATCCTGCATGAAGCAACTGTCGGGGAAGCGCTCGTCTGGCGGCAACGCCTCCACCGTCAGGCCGGCCGCAGCGAGCGCCTGAGCGTACTCGGCGTGTTGTCGCTGCGCCAGCAGCACATCGATCTGCGCGGGGTTCGAACGGATCGCCCGTCTGAAACTATCCCCCGGCGGCCGCACCAAAGCATGAGTCAAAGCCATAACGGTTGCTCCGCAACAAAATCAGGAATGACGCATCAACCCTCGTCCGATTGCCTTTCCCCACCTGACGCTTCACGTTTCACGTTTTACGTTTCACGTTTCACGCTCTCTCACCGCCCCACCATCTCCCGCCACACCAGCGCATGCACCACCTGCTCCACCGCCGCGCGATCATCGGTGAAGATGGGCGTGCCGGCCGGCGGCGCGGCGACCGAGACGAAGCCCATCGCCTGTTGGCCGACGGCGGCCAGGAGCGGCGCGTCGAAGGCCGGCAGGTTGGCGCGGAAATCGGCCAGGGTGGTGGGCNGCCGCGTCGCCACGACCAGCGTGTTGCCGAGTCCGCCGTCGTCCGGCAGGTCGAGGAGGTAGACGCTCGGAAAGACCTGTTGCATCGTGGCCGCGATGGCGTGCACCAGGCTGTAGTCGCTATGCGTCCGCCCCACGTTCACCGCCACCACCCCGTCCTCCGCCAGCCGCTCCCGCGCCAGGGCGAAAAACTCGACCGTGGTCAGGTGAAACGGGATATAGGGCGGCCGGTAGGCGTCCATGGCGATGAGATCGTAATCGGAGAGGTTGGTAGATTGGTAATGGGTAGATTGGTAATCGGTAGATTGGTAATGGGTAGACGGGTAGATGGGGAGAATCGGCAGCAGCGCCCCCGATATGCCGAGATGCCGATCTGTCGCGCTCCCCTTCGCCAACTGCCAGCGCGCATCGGCCGCCACCGCGTTCAGGTTCGGCTCGGTCATGGCGAACCACTCGCGGCCGACCCGGATGATCTGGGGGTCCAGTTCGGCGCCGTCAATGGCGATGGGGCCGTAGGCCTCGGTGAGCAGTCTGGCGATCGTGCCGGCTGCCAGGCCGCCGATGTAGACGCGGCGCACGCGTTCCGGGCCGTAGGGCGCGGGATTGAAGGCCGGCGCGATCAGGAAAGCGTCCCAGATGCCGTCGGCCAGTCCGCCGCCGGGCCGATAGACCGAGTGGATCCCCTGCCCTTCGTTCAGCCGCAACTGCCGTTCCGTCCCGAAGTCCAACACCTGGATATAGTTATAAGCCGATTCCGTCTCGTAAACCAGCCCCGGCGTTCCCTTCAACGGCCCGGCGGGCCGCCAGCCCAGCGCCATGACCAGGGCCAGCGCGGCCAGAGACCATAACATTTCGCAGCGCCGGCCCACGCGCNCCAGGCCGATCGTCACGACCAGAAGCAGACTGGCGGCCAGGAGCGCGAAAGTGCGCCGCGTGCCGATGTTGGGGATCAGGAGCAGCACCGGCAGGAACGCACCGAGGATGCTTCCGGCCGTCGAGATGGCGTACAGCCGGCCTGCCACCTTGCCGCCGCCGGCCACGTCGTGCAACGCCAGCCGCACCGCGAACGGGCTCACGCAGCCGAGCAGCGTCACCGGCGCGGCGAAGAGGATCAGCATGGCGGCCATGCTGCCGATCAGCAGCCCGGCATCCAGCCCGGCAACGCCCCGGCTGGCGACGATCAACACCGGCCGGCTCACGGTCGGGATCAGGCCGATGCCGAGCGCGGCCGCGCCGGTCAGGCGCAGCAGGGTGAGCAGCCGCGGGGAGCGGTCGGCGATGACGCCGCCCAGCCAGTAGCCGGCCGCCAGATACAACAAGATCAGGCCGATCAGGCTGGCCCAGACGACCAGCGAATTGCCGAACCACGGGTCGAGCAGCCGCGACGCGCTCAGCTCGACGCCGAGGGTCGCGAAGCCGGCCGTGAAGACCAGCAGGGCCAGATAGCCGCGCGGTGCGTTTTGTGGCATAATGCGATTATAATCGGCGAGGCCGAGACCGCCAAACAAGACGCAGTAGATCACGGAATACGGATGTGCCTGGCACTTCCGGAGGTGCCAGGCACGTGCATCGAACGACGATGAGCATGAGCCATGAACAGCGCCAGGAAACGCCGCGGCCAACCGTGACCTGGCCCATTGGGTTGCGTCTGCTCGTGGGCGCCCTTCTCATAGTAGCCCTGATCGCGCCGCTGATCCTCTGGCGGCCGCAGATCGCGGCGCTCTTCGCCCGTCGCGAACACCTGGTCGCGGCGCTGCGCGGGGCGGGCGCGTGGGGGCCGGCCATGTTGATCGGCCTGTACGTAGCGCAGGTGCTCGTTGCGCCGATCCCGGGCCAGGCGATCAATTTCGTCGCCGGTTATCTCTACGGCTTCTGGTCGGGCCTGGCCTATAGCTGGGCCGGCGCGGTGCTGGGTTCGACTGCGGCGATGGGCCTGGCGCGGCTGGCGGGCCGGCCGCTGGTCGTGCGCCTGGTCGGCCCCGACCTGGTGGAGCGGCTCGATCGGCTGGCGGCCGGCCGCGGGCTGGGCTTCTTCTTGTTGGTCTTCCTGATCCCCGGCCTGCCGGATGACGCGGCCTGTTTTCTGGCCGGCCTCACGCGTTTGCCGCTGGCGCTTTTGATCGCCGCGGCCGCCATCGGACGCTTGCCGGGCATGGCCATCGCCGTCTGGGCCGGCGCGTCGGCCGGCCGGGTGCGCGGCCCCGGGTGGGCGGCGTTGACCGGAGCCGCGCTCCTGGCGAGCTTTCTGGTGTGGCGCTGGGGCGAAAGGTTCCAAAACCGGCTGATGGAAATACTGCACGGGTGCAGGTTGCGCCATTGGTCGTCTCTGTGGTATGATCTGCGCCGAAGGCGATCGGGTCGCGCGGGTTGACGGCGCAAGGCATCTGAGCGTGTCCGGCCTCGACATCCCCGACCGTCTGTCAGATCAGGTTTCGCACCCTTCCGGGATGGTTCATATTTTGCATTGATCGAACGTAGGAGCCGCCATGAAAGCGGTCGTCATGGCAGGCGGCGAGGGCTCCCGCCTGCGTCCCCTCACTCTGGAACGGCCCAAGCCGATGTTGCCGGTGGTCAACCGTCCGGTGTTGGGCCACATCCTCTACCTCCTCAAACAGCATGGTATCGTTGACATCGTGATGACGCTGCAATATCTGGCCGCCCAGATCCAGGACTTTTTCGGGGACGGCAAGGCCTTCGGCGTGAACATCGAGTATGTCGTCGAGGAGTCGCCGTTGGGCACCGCCGGCAGCGTCAAGAACGCGCAGGCCCGGCTGCCGAAGGATGAGCCGTTTCTGGTCCTCAGCGGCGATGCGTTGACCGATTTCGATCTCGCTCAGTTGATCGAGTACCATCGGAACCGCCGGGCTCTCCTGACGATGGCGCTCTACCGCGTCGCGAACCCTCTCGAGTACGGGATCATCAATATCCACGAGGACGGTCGGGTGGCGCAATTCTTGGAAAAGCCCCGGTGGGGCTCCGTCACGTCCGACACGGTCAACACCGGCATTTACGTGGTCGAGCCGGAGGTGTTGAGCCGCGTTCCCGCCGACCGTCCGGTGGATTGGAGCCAGCACGTCTTTCCGCAGATGCTGGCGCGCGGGGAACCGCTCTACGGCTACATCGCCGAAGGCTACTGGTGCGATGTCGGCACGTTGGGCGAATATCAACGGGCCAATTTCGATCTGCTCAACGGCGCCCTCAACCTGGGCGAGCTGGGGCAACATATCGGCAGCGGCATCTGGGCCGGCGGGCCCGTCCAGATCGCCGAGGATGCTCAGATCTTCGGCCCGATCTACCTGGGCGAAGAGGTTCAGATCAAAGGGGGCGTGGAGATCCACGGCCCGGCGGTGATCCGCGCTTTCACGGTGGTGGATAACCGCGCCCGCATCCATCGCAGCATCATCTGGCGCAATTGCTACATCGGCGAAGGGGTCGAGCTGCGGGGGGCGGTCATCGGCCGCCAGTGCAGCTTGAAGAAGCGGGCATGCGTCTACGAAGGTGCAGTCATCGCCGATCGCTCGATCGTGGGCGAAGATGCCGTGATCCAGGCCGGGGTCAAGCTGTGGCCCAACAAAGAGGTGGACGCCGGCGCAACCGTGACGCATAGCATCATTTGGGGTTCGCAGGGCCGCCGCGCGCTGTTCGGCCGCTATGGTGTAACCGGCGTCGTCAACGTGGATCTCACGCCCGACTTCGTAGCGCGTTTGGGCGCGGCGTTCGGGTCGGTCTTGCCGAAGGGCAGCGTGGTGGCCCTCAATCGCGATCCGCATCGCAGCTCTCGCATGATCAAGCGCGCGCTGGTGGCCGGCTTGCCGTCGGCCGGCAACCACGTGCTGGATCTGCGCACCGTCCCGATCCCGGTGGCGCGCTATTACACGCGCATGCGCGGCGCGGCCGGCGGCGTGCATGTGCGGCTCTCTCCTTATGATCCGCGCGTCATTGACATCCGCTTTTTCGACGGTTCGGGCCTGAATCTGTCCCGCGCCACGGAGCGCGCCATCGAGCAGATCTTCTTTCGGGAAGATTACCGCCGGGCTTACATGGACGACATCGGCAACATCGAATACGCCTATGACACGGCCGAGGTGTACAGCCGGGGCTACCTGGCCGCCCTCGACGTGCCGACCATCCAGCGGGCGAAGCAGAAGATCGTGGTGGACTATGCCCATGCGCCGGCGGCCGACATCTTGCCGCAACTGTTGGATCAGCTCGGGGTCGAGGTGGTGCCGCTCAACGCGCGCGTGGATGCCAACAAGGTCGCGATCTCCCAGGAAGAGTTCCGGGCCGAGCGGGCGCAGCTCGCGGCCATCACCGGTGTCTTGCAAGATGTGAGCCTGGGCGTTCGGCTGGACGTGGGCGGCGAACGGGTGTTTCTGGTAGACGAAAACGGCGTCGAGCTATCCGACACGCTGGCCTGTGCGGCCATGGCTGCGCTGGTGTTTCAGAGTTACCAGGGCAGTACGGTGGTCGTGCCCACCGACCAGCCGTTGGTCTTCGAACGGCTGGCCGAGCGCTACGGCGGCCAGGTGCGTCGCTGCGCGGGGGATATGCAGTCGCTCATGGAGGCCGCCAGCGCCGACGGCGTGGCGATGGCCGGCGACGGCGCCGGCTATTTCATCTTTCCCGCCCTCCATCCGGCGGCAGATGGCCTGATTGCGGTCGGCAAACTGGTTGAGCTGCTGGCGCACCAGGGGCGTCGGTTATCTCAGGTCGTCGCCGACCTGCCGCGCTTTCATACGGCCGCCCTGGCGGTGTCGGCGGCCTGGGATGTGCGGGGTCGCGTGATGCGCTCTTTGTTGGAGCGGTTTGCTAAATTCCGCATCGAAATGTTGGACGGCGCCAAGATCTATCTGTCGGCCGAGACCTGGGTGCTCATCCGGCCCGATGCCGACCAGCCGATCTTTCGCATCGTTGCCGAGTCCAACTCGCTTGCGGCCGCGCAGGCGCTTGCGGCCGATTATGCGGCGCTGGTGCGCACCCTGACGCAATCTGTTGATTTCACCCTGGATTCATCGGCGCGACATCGGCTGCGCCTGCATCCGTGAACAAAATCTGATTTCTTCTGAGGTTGACTGATGGCTATCACGTTCGGCACCGACGGCTGGCGAGCCGTCATCAGCGATGATTTCACCTTCGCCAATGTGCGACATGTCGCGCAGGGGATCGCCGACATCCTGCGCGAGGATGCCGGGCCGGCCGCGCTGGCGGTCGTGGGCTTCGACACGCGTTTCCTGTCCGATCGCTATGCCATTGCGGTCAGCGAGGTGTTGGCGGCCAACGGCCTGCGGGTGGCCCTCACCCGGCGCGACGCGCCGACGCCGGTCGTCTCGTTTGCCATCCCGCATCTGAAGGCCGCGGGCGGGGTGATGATCACCGCCAGCCACAATCCCCCGCGCTACAACGGGATCAAGCTCAAGGCGGCCTTCGGCGGCGGCGCGAACAACGCCCAAACCCGCCGCGTGGAGGCCCGCATCGCGGCGAACATGGCGGCCAACCGGGAGCCGCAGCGCATGGAGCTGTCCGACGCGCTGGCGCAAGGGTTGGTGGAGCGGTTCGATCCCTTCCCGGCCTATCGCGACCATGTGTGGCGGCTCATCGACCGGGAAGCCATCCGCCGGCGACATCTGCGCGTGGCCGTGGATGCCATGCATGGCTCGGGCCGCGGCTATCTGCGCGATCTGTTGGTCGAGGCCGGCGCCGAGGTGGTGGAGATCCGCGGGGAGATGAATCCGGGCTTCAACGGCATCCACCCCGAGCCGATCGAGCGCTACCTGGCGCCTTTGTTGGAGATGGTTCCCCGCGAGGGCTTCGATCTGGGCCTGGCCATGGACGGCGACGCCGATCGCACCGGCGCCGTAGGCCCCAGCGGTCGCTTCTTTGACCCGCACTGCATCATGGCGCTATCGTTGCGCTACCTGGTCGAAGAGCGCCGGCAGCGCGGCGCCGTGGTCAAGACCGTCTCGACGACTCAGATGCTCAACCGCCTGGCCGGAGACTACGGCCTGGCCGTCCATGAGACGCCGGTGGGCTTCAACTACATCGCCGATCTCATGCTCACCAACGACGTGTTGATCGGCGGCGAGGAATCGGGCGGGATCAGCATCAAGGGCCACATCCCCGAAGGGGACGGCGTGTTGATGGGGTTGCTCCTGGCCGAGATCGTGGCCGTCTATGGCAAGGCGCCCGAAGCCTTGCTTGCCGACATCATGGCACAGATCGGCCGGTTCAGCTATGCCCGCAACGATTTCCACGTGCGGCCGTTCAACAAAGCCGGGCTGGTCTCCTGGCTGGTGGCCCATGCGCCCGAGCGCCTGGCCGACATCCCCGTGGCTTCGATCAACACGCGCGACGGCGTCAAGTACCTTCTGGCCGATGAGAGCTGGCTGCTGATTCGCCCTTCGGGCACGGAACCGGTTTTGCGGGTCTATGCCGAGGCGCATAGCGTCGAGACGGTGCAGGCGTTATTGGCCGCCGGCCGCGCCTTGGCGGACGCGGCGGGGATATGATGTACTGCGAGATTCATTGTGCATCTCGCACCTGATGAGGCGCGGGAGGAGAACGCCATGAGTACGACGCAACGCACGTGTGGCCGTNTGACCATCGGCGTTGTGGCTGGCTGGCAGGTCTACTCAGGCACCCTGGACAGCTTCCTCGGTCACGCATTTCGAGGCATTCGGGCCGCGGCCAGAGATCGCGGCTGTAATCTGCTCCTGGCATGCGGTGTAGGTCCGCCGCGTGACTTCAGCCAACAGAGGCCGGCCTGGCCGTTTTTCTCGGCCCAGGCCGATTTCGTGCCGGTCGGCCCTTGGAATACGGACGGGTTGATTTTTATGTCTCCGCCCGCATTCGAGGCGGGGGAGCGTTATTTCGCGAACCTCGTGGACGGCGGTTTCCCGGCGATCTATGCCGGCGATCGCGATGCCGGCCCGGCCATCGTGGTGGACAACGAGAAGGGCATCCAGGAGGCGCTTTGTCATCTGGCCGAGCACGGTCATCGTTCAATAGCCTTCATCGCAGGCCACCAGCAATTGGTCCACGGCGATTGTGCGCTCCGCCTGCAAGCCTATCAGGACGGCGTTCGTAAGCTGGGGCTGGAAGATGATCCCCGGCTCATAGTCTTTGGCGACCATTCCTACAGCGGCGGCCGCCGGGCACTCCGGCAGCTCCTCGAGCGTCGCGTCCGCTTTACCGCGGTGCTGGCCAGCAACGACAGCTCGGCGATTGGGGCCATGGACGAACTACAAGATGTGGGCCTGGTGGTACCGCGCGATGTAGCCGTCATCGGTTTCGATGATCGGCTGGAGGCGCGCGGCCAGATGCCACCCCTCACCACTGTCCACTATCCGATGTTCGAGCTAGGCTATCAGGCGGTCGAGTGGCTGTTGCGCGTCATCGCGGGACAAAGGGCGCCCGCCGAGCCGATTCGCATTCCGACGCGGCTGACGATTCGCGAGTCGTGTGGCTGTCTGCCGGGCGCGTTTGCCGGCTCTTGTCTTCCGTTGGCCGAGGCAATGACCGCTGCCGTATACAACGAATCGCTTTGGTTGAAGCTCCAGGAGACCGCCGAGCTGAGCCAGCGCCTGATCGAAGCGTGCGAACTGAGCCTGGCCCATAATGACCCGGCGGTTTTCCTTCAGACATTTCAACAGGTTCTGGCGCAGGTATCGGCGAGCGGGGATGACCTTCATGGGTGGCAGGCGGCGCTTTCGGTGTTGCGCAGTCACCTGCCGATGCTGGCGCGCCAGGCGGCTACGGCCCTCTCCATGCAGCAGATGGAAGACATGCTTCATCAAGCGCGGGTGATCATCAGCGCTGCGGCACGCGGCGACGCGACGCGCCACCTGCTTCGCCAGGCCCAGATGGCCGATCAGGTAGGGTGGATGACCAGCGAGTTTTTCGCGACGCAGGATCAGGGTGAGATCCTGCACCGCCTGGTCGCCAATCTGCCGTCCATCGGCATTCGTCATGCCGCAGTGGTCTACTATGAAGCCGAAGGAGACGATCCGGTTGCCTGGAGCGCGCTGCAGACCCCGCCCGGATTTCCGGAAATTCCGCGCCGTTTCCCCAGCCGGGCATTTCCCCCGCCAGGACTCTACCCAGACGATGAGCCGTTTTCCCTGGCCTTGTTGCCGCTGAAGATCCAGGAGGAACTTCGTGGTTTTGTGGCCTTTGATGCCGATGTCCTGGAACCTTGCGCGGACATCGTGCGCCAGTTGGGAGCGGCTTTGCGGGGCGTCCAGTTGTACCAGGAAGCCGTCGAGGCCAGGCGATCGGCCGAAGAGGGACGGCGGCTGGCCGAAGAAGCGAATCGCCTGAAGAGTCGCTTCCTCTCGATGGTGAGTCATGAACTGCGTGCGCCCCTGAATGTCATTTCCGGCATCAGCAACATATTGCTCAAAGAGAGCGGACCGGGCGTGCCGCAACGTCCAATCACCTTGCAGGAGGACCTGGAGACCATCTACATCAGCGCCCAACATCTCGACGCGCTGATTCGCGACGTGTTGGACCTGGCCAGCAGCGACATGGGCCGACTGAGGTTGCTGTGCGAGCCGTTGGATATGCGAGAGGTTCTCGAGGCGGTGGCGGCCATCGGTCGCAAGCTGGCGCGCGACAAAGGATTGGCGTGGCGGCTCGAAATGCCCGAATATCTGCCGCGCGTATGGGGGGATCGAACGCGGCTTCGCCAGGTGATCCTGAATCTGATCGGCAATGCCGTGAAGTTCACCGCGTCCGGACAGATCACGCTATCGGCCTCCGTAGAAGGCCGCCAGGTGCGGATTGCGGTGAGTGACACCGGCCTGGGCATACCACTGCACGAACAGGAAGCGATCTTCGACGAATTTCGTCAGTCGGAGCGGACGGCGGCGCGCGGTTATGGCGGTCTGGGCCTGGGACTGGCCATCTGCAAGCGGCTGATCGAGATGCATGGCGGCCGGATCGCCGTTTCCTCTTCGGGAGAGGAAGGAGGAGGCTCGACTTTCTACTTCTTCCTGCCGGTCATGGATCAGGATGTGCCGCGCGCGAGCCTGATGGCAGAATCTCCTCAAGCCCAACGGGTCCTTTTATTGGTTAAGGATGCCGAAAACGGCGCTCTGATCAAAGCCGATCTGGCGCAGCATGGGATCGATGCAGAGATGTGTTCGGTGGATGAGCAGACCGATTGGCTGGCCTGTCTGCTGCACATCTTGCCGGATGCAGTGGCGCTCGACTTCGGCTTGGCCGCAGAACAGGGCTGGGAAATTTTGCGGGTCATGAAGGAGCACCCCGCTACTCGAGACATCCCCGTATTGTTCTATTGGCTGGCGAGCCCCGAAGGCCGTGGTTCTCTGTTGGAGATAGATTATTTGACCAAGCCCATAGGCGCGTCGGCTTTGAATGGAATCCTTCGCTCACAAGGATTTCTGGATCGGCCGCCCGGCGGGGAAAAGACGCAAACCATCCTGGTGGTGGATGATGAGCCCGATGCTCTCGATCTTCACAGCCGCATGATCAAGACCCAGTTGCCCGAGTGTCGGGTCTTACAGGCGCGGAATGGCCGCGAGGCGCTCAAGCTGATCCGTCAGGAACGGCCTGCGCTCATCTTGTTGGACCTGATGATGCCGGAGGTAGACGGCTTCGCAGTACTCGAGGCGATGCACCAAGACGAGTCGCTGTCCAACATTCCGGTGATCGTGGTGACCGGCCAAGCATTGACGACCGAAGACATGGCGCGATTGAACTGGGGCGTGGTGAGCGTGTTGGAGAAGGGTGTCTTCACCGTGGAAGAGACGTTGGCGCATGTGGCCTCTGCGCTGGCGCACAAGCGCAGGTCCGGTTCCGAGAGCCAACGGATCGCGCGCAAGGCCATGGCCTATATCCACGCGCATTACGCGGAACCGATTTCGCGGAGAGATGTGGCCGCCCATGTGGGTTTGAGCGAACGGCATTTGACCCGTAGCTTTCGCCAGGAAGTGGGCATGACGTTGAATGCGTACCTCAACCGATATCGGTTGCGCCGGGCTCGGGCCCTCCTGGAGGCCAGCGACAAAAGCATTACCGAGGTTGCTCTGGCGGTGGGATTCTCCAGCAGCCGCTATTTTGCCCGCGTCTTCCGGGAAGAGATGGGCGTTTCCCCGCGCGCTTATCTGGCCGGCAGATAGAACCCACAACGCGGCAGGCGTTTTCCTGCATTTGATGTCTGTGTGTGATACCCGTTCGAAAGCTGTCCCAAAAATGCAAAATCACGGCCCGAAAATATAAGACTTCGCCGGCCGACTGCGGTAGAATCTCCAGTAGTAGAGGCCACCCAAAATCTTGAAAGAGGATGCCATGCGCAGGACCGCTTCGGCCAGCATCATGGTCATCGGGGCCGATTCCCACTTCTCTTATCTGATGCGGCGCTACGTGCGCACCAGCGCGCACCAGATCGTGTTCGCCAATCCAGGCGAGGATGCTTTGACGCTTGTCCAACAGGCAAAACCTGTTGCTATCGTTCTTGGCGCGAACGTCCCGCCTGTTCTCTGCCGGCATCTATTGTTTGCCTTGAAGGCAAACCAGGCTACACGTCAAATCCCGGTGATCCTTTGCTCCTGGCAGGAGGAAGACCCTGCCGATCGGATAGAGGGAGCGGATCTCCACCTGCGCATGCCGATCCTGTACGAGGACTTCGAGGCCGCGTTGGCACAAGTGGGTGTGCTCGTTGATGCATGATCGGTCACTCCCGGGCGGCCGGCCGCGTGGCGGAAGGGCGAGGCAATGATCAGGAGAGGCCTCAATTACGTCATCGCTTATCTGTTGTGGACGATAACGCTTCTCCTGGCGCTGTGGCTTTGCATCATCGCCCGCAATGACTTTCTCGGCCTCTTGGGTGTCTTCTATGTGCGCGATTCGATCATCTATGTTCAGCGGGTGCGGTTTTTCGACCGAGTCTTCACACTCGGATGCGGGTTGCTCTGGTTTGTCCTGATGATCGTCTCGGAAGAGATGTTCCGGACGCGGGCCCAGAAAGCCGGGCTGTTGAGGTATTTTGCCCGGATTGCAGGGGTGTTGTTGCTGTTGATCTTTGCGGCCGATCTGTGTCTGTTGTGGTTGCAGGGCGGTTTCGGCGCAAACTGGTTGCGTTGGCTCATGCTGGCCGGTGAGCCGGTCATCGGGATTGTATTTCTCTGGTACACCTATCGTTTCAATCACTAGCGAGGAGGGAACAAGATGGACAAGAGGCAGATCAGGCGCCGCCAATTCCTGAAGATGTCCGCTACCGCCGTGGTGGGAGCAGTGGCAGCGGCGTGCGGCGCGCAGGGGACTCCCGTGGTGATCAAAGAAACTGTGCCGGTTAAAGAGACCGTCCAGGTGACGGTCAAAGAGACCGTGCCGGTCGTGGTGAAGGAGACCCAGGTCGTTCCGGTGACGGTCGAGGTGCCGAAGAAGATGGCCGAACCGCCGCTGCTTAAGCCCCTGGTGGATGCCGGCAAGTTGCCCCCCGTCGAGAAACGGTTGCCGGATAACCCGGTGGTGGTCGGCGGCCGCGAGGCCATCGGCGTCTACGGCGGCGAACTGCGCATGATCCACCTGTCGCCGACCTGGTTCGTCGAGAACTACGACCTCAACTCCGAACGCATGTTGCATTACTCAGACATTGACCTGCGTACCATCGTCCCCAACATCCTCGAAAGCTGGTCCGTCACCCCCGACGGCAAGACGTACACCATCAAGATGCGCAAGGGCATGAAGTGGTCGGACGGCGAGCCGCTGACGACCGAAGATGTGCGCTTCTGGTGGGAAGACTATTACATGAACAAGGAGCTTGTCACCAGCCCGCCGTGGCAGTTCCGCTTCGGCGGCGAGCCGATGAAGGTGCAGATCGTGGACGACTTTACGTTCAAGATCACCTTTGCCGCGACGTTCGGCAACTTCCCGGCTCACCTGACCCGCTTCGAGCCCGGCAACAATCCGAGCATCCTGGCGCCGTCACATTACCTCAAGAAGTACCACGCGAAGTACACGGATAAGGCCAAGCTGGAAGCGTTAGCCAAGGAGAACAAGCTGGAGAATTGGGCGGCGTTGTTCAATAACCGCATCGGCTGGGGCATGGGGGTCTGGCAGGGGCCCGACCACGTCGTCAACGAGAACTATCCGGTGCTCTCCCCCTGGCGCATCGTCAGCCGGCCGCAAGAAGGGCTGTACCTGTGGGAGCGCAACCCATATTACTGGAAGGTGGATCTGGCCGGCAATCAACTGCCGTACATCGACAAATTGCGCTATGACCTGGTGAGCAACGATGAGGCGGTCAAGCTCAAGATCGCGCAGAGCGAGCTGGACATGGTCGGCCAGCACAGCGTGACCATGGCCGATTACCCCTTCTACAAAGAGAACGAGGCCAAGGCCAACTACAAGGTCGCCGACCTGCTCTCCTGCATGTCTGACCGCTACGTCCTGTTCCCGCAACACTACATCAAGGACGATCCGGTCCTCACCCAGATCGTGAACCATCCGAACTTCGTCAAGGCGCTTTCGGTGGCCATCGATCGCGACGAGATCAATCAGAGCCTGTTCTTCGGCATGGCGCGCATGGGCCAGATCAGCCCGATGCCCAACTCCAAGTACTACAAGGAGAAGTACGGCACGGCGTGGGCGCAGTACGACAAGAACCTGGCGAACAAGCTGTTGGACGAGATGGGCCTCAAGAAAGGACCCGACGGCATCCGCCTCCGGCCCGATGGCAAGCCGCTTAAGTTCAACATCGAGCATGCCGGGCCGCGCGTGGGCCCCGTCACGAACAAGCTAACCGAGATGGTCGTCACCTACTGGCGCGAAGTGGGCATTGACGCCACCACCAAGGAGATCCAGGAGAGCCTCTACAACGAGCGGATGTTGGGTTATCAGGTGCATTGCGGCGTCTGGCATGCCGATCGCTGCACCGATATGCTTTTGCACATCCAGCCGCAGTGGTTCATTCCGACCGGCGATCCGGGCCAGGGCACGGCTTGCTCGGCCTGGGCCGTCTGGTACAATGCTGCCGACAGGAGTGCGCCGGGAATCATCGAACCGCCGGCCGAAGTCAAGAAGCTGTACGACCTCTTCGACAAGATGACGGCGGTGGTGGACGAGGACGAACGCGTCAAGTTGGGCCAACAGATCTTCGACTGGCTGGCCGACAACCCGCTGGAGATCGGCCTGGTGTTGGAGTGTCCGGCGCCGCTGCTCTTCAACAAGAACCTGCGCAACCTGCCGCGGCCCAAGTCGCCCATGGGTTGGGACACCTACGGCGTCTCGACCTACCATCCTGAGGCCTTCTACTACGAAGGCGGCAAGCGCGCCTGAGCAAGGCGTGCGATCACGTGCCTGGCACTTCCAAGTGCCAGGCACGGAGGGAGAAGCGTCTTATGCTGAGTTATATCGTCAAACGCCTGCTGCGGATGATCCCGCAAATCTTCCTGATCTCCGTTCTGGCCTTCATCATCGTTCAGCTTCCGCCCGGCGANTACCTCACGGAATACATGAACCGCCTGCGCTCGAGCGGCGCGACGGTGGATCAGGCCGAGGTCGAACGATTCACGAAAATGTATGGCCTCGATCAGCCCATGTATATTCAGTATTTCAAATGGATCACCGGCATCGTGACGCGAGGCGACTTCGGCTATTCATTCGACTGGCAGAAACCCGTCAACGACGTGATCGTGGCCCGGATCGGGATCACCTTTGCGATCGCTTTCCTCAGCTTCATCGTTTGCTGGTCGTTTGCTATCCCCGTCGGTATCTATGTGGCCGTAAAGCAATACTCCATTGCCGACTACTTCTTCACTTTTTTGGGCTTCATCGGCCTGGCGACGCCCGGCTTTCTCCTGGCACTGCTCATCATGTACGTGGCCTTCACCCACTTCGGGATCAANGTGGGCGGGCTTTTTTCGCCCGAGTTCGAGACGCAACCCTGGAGTTGGGCTAANTTCGTGGACCTGCTTTCGCATCTTTGGGTGCCCGTGGTCATCCTGGCCATCGGCGGCACGGCCAACCTGATCCGCACCTTGCGCGCGACCATGCTGGACGAGCTGCGCAAGCCGTATGTCACCGTGGCCCGCGCCAAGGGGTTGTCGGAATTTGCCGTGCTGATCCGGTATCCCGTGCGGATCGCCATCAACCCCATCCTGAGTACGTTCGGGTGGTTGCTGGTGTGGTTCTTCTCGGGCGGGATGGTCGTCGAGATCGTGCTGAACCTGAACACCGCCGGGCCGGTGCTCTGGCGCGCGCTGATGCGCCAGGATATGTACATGGCCGGCGCATACATCGTCCTGATCGGCACCCTTACGGCGATCGGTAGCTTGATCTCGGATATCCTGCTGGCGGCCGTGGATCCTCGCATTCGGTTCGGGAGCATGGAAGGAGTATGAGCACATCACGATCTGACTCGAAGGAGGAGCGGGAGGAGCAGAAGGCCCGGCGCCTCATCCAGGCACGCGGCGAAGAGTTCTACCGGGCCGGACAGTGGCAGTTGGTGTGGTGGAAGTTTCGTCGTCACCGTCTGGCCAACTTTGCGATGGTCGTGTTGGGCATCTTTTATTTCATTGCGGCCTTCGCCGAGTTTCTCAGTCCCCACGACCCGCTCCATCGTTATAAAGAATTCGCCGCCAAACCTCCGTCAGACATCCATCTTTTCGACACTCAGGGTGTGTTTCGCGGGCCGTTTGTGTACGGCATCATTCGGGCGCGCGATCCGGTGACCATGCGGCCGGTGTACAAGGAGAATACCCAGGCCGTCTATCCTATCCGTCTGTTCGTCCACGGCGATGAATACAAGCTGTGGGGGTTGTTCCCGAGCGACCTGCACCTGTTCGGCACGGGAGCGGCTGAGGCACCCGTGTTCATTCTGGGCACCGATAACCTGGGCCGGTGCGTGCTTTCGCGCATCTTTCACGGCGCGCGCATCTCGCTAACGGTCGGGCTGATCGGCGTCTTCCTATCTTTCGTGCTGGGGTTGCTTTTGGGCGGCTTTGCGGGCTACTTCGGCGGCGTGGTGGATGAGGTGGTCATGCGCATCATTGATGTGTTGGTGTCGCTGCCGACGATTCCGTTGTGGATGTCGCTGGCGGCCGCCTTGCCGCAAGATTGGCCGCAGCTCCGCACCTATTTCTACGTCACCATCATCCTCTCTGTCCTCGGTTGGACTTCGCTGGCGCGTACTGTACGCGGCAAGATGCTGAGCCTGCGCGAAGAGGACTATGTCATGGCGGCCAAGTTGGATGGCGAAAACGAATGGCAGATCGTGACCCGCTACATGTTGCCCGGATTTGCCAGCTACATCATCGTCTCGCTGACGATCGCCATCCCGGGGATGATCCTGGGTGAGACGGCTCTGAGCTTCCTGGGCATTGGTCTGCATCCGCCCACCATCAGTTGGGGGGTCATGTTGCAGGACGCCCAGAATCTTCAAACTATCGCGCAATTGCCCTGGCTACTCTGGCCCACCGCGTTCGTCATCACCGCAGTGCTGATGTTCAACTTTCTGGGCGATGGCCTGCGCGACGCCGCCGATCCCTACGTGACCGGATAGAGGGTTTCCATGACAGAAAGCGAAAACAACGTCCTGGTTGAAATCAAGGACCTTCACGTCCACTTCCACCTGGCCGAGGGGATCGTGCGCGCAGTGGATGGCGTTGATCTGACGATCAGGCGGCGCCAAACCCTGGGGATCGTCGGCGAAAGCGGCTGCGGCAAGAGCATTACCGCGCTGTCGCTCCTGAGGCTGGTCCCGCCGCCGGGTCGCATCGAACGAGGCGAGATCCTGTACTATCGGCCGGCCCGAGCGAACGGCAACATGGTGGATGTCGTGAACATCACCGCGTTGGATCCGCGCGGTCGAGAGATACGCGATATCCGCGGCAACCAGATCTCGATGGTTTTCCAGGAACCGATGACGGCCATGAGCCCGGTGCGCACGGTGGGGCAACAGATCATGGAGGCCATCATCCTCCACCAAAAGGTGAGCAAGGCCGAAGCGCGCGAGCGCGCGATCGAGATGCTGGCGCGCGTGAAGATCCCCAAGCCGGAACAAGTCATTGACGACTTCCCCTTTCAGTTGAGCGGCGGCATGCGGCAGCGCGCGGTGATCGCCATGGCGCTCAGTTGCCACCCACATCTGCTCATCGCCGACGAGCCAACGACCGCCCTCGACGTGACGACCGAGGCGCAGATCCTCGATCTGATGCGTTCCTTGCAGCGCGAGCTGGGGATGGCGATCATGTACATCACCCACAACCTGGGCGTGGTGGCCGAGATGGCCGAGGAGGTCGCGGTGATGTATCTGGGCCGGGTGGTCGAACAGACCGATGTGAAGACGATCTTCCTCAACCCATTGCACCCCTATACGCGTGGCCTGCTCGCCTCGATTCCCCATCTCGACGAGTCCATCGTGCGCAGCGACCGAAAGAGACGGTTGCAGATGATCCAGGGCATGGTGCCCGATCCCTATAGCCGGCTCAGAGGATGCACCTTCCATCCCCGGTGCCCGGACTTCATTGCCGGTCTCTGCGATCAGGCCGAACCGCCCAACGTGGCGGTCGGTTCGGGTCATCTGGTCCGCTGTCATCTCTATGCCAAGTGAAGGAAAAGCCAACATGCCTGATCCTGAGCGCCGCTCCCAGTCAAACCTGGATGAACCTTTGCTGGAGATCAAAGACCTGAAGAAGTATTTTCCGATCCGGCGCGGGTTTTTCAAGAGGGTCGTTGGCCATGTGAAGGCCGTGGATGACGTAGACCTCTATGTGATGGAGGGCGAAACCCTGGGCCTGGTGGGCGAAAGCGGCTGCGGCAAGACGACGACCGGTCGGTGCGTTTTGCGGGCGATTGAGCCGACCAGCGGCCAGATCTGGTTTCGCGATCCGAACCTGGGTCGCGTAGATATCTGCCAGTTGACAAAGGAGCAGGTCCGGCAGGTGCGCCGGAATGTGCGGATGATTTTCCAGGACCCCTACGCTTCCCTGAACCCGCGCATGACCTTGCTGGATATCGTCGGCGCGCCCTTGCGCGCGATGGGCATCGCCCGTGGCAAGGAGCTCGAAGATCGGGTAGCGGAGATGTTACGGCTGGTGGGCCTGCGGCCCGAGTATATGCGACGCTACCCTCATGCTTTTAGCGGCGGCCAGCGCCAGCGGATCGGCCTGGCGCGGGCGTTGGCGCCTTATCCTCGTTTTGTGGTGTGCGATGAGCCGGTCTCGGCCCTGGACGTGTCTGTGCAGGCACAAATCCTCAATCTGCTCAAGGATTTACAGGAGCAGATGGGTTTGACGTATCTGTTCATCGCTCACGACCTCAGCGTGGTGGCTCACATCAGCGATCGGGTGGCCGTAATGTATGTGGGCAAGGTCGTCGAGCTGGCCCCGACCGCCGAGCTCTTTGTCTCGCCGAAGCATCCGTACACCGAAGCCCTGATGTCTGCCATTCCCAGGCCCGATCCCCGGCCGCGGGAGAAGCGCATCCTGTTGACCGGCGAGGTGGCCAGTCCGGCCAATCCGCCTTCCGGCTGCTATTTCCATCCGCGGTGCAGCTACGCGGCCGATATTTGTCGGACCGACGAACCCGCATTCGAAGAGGTAAGCCCAGGCCATTACGTCAAATGTCACTTCGGCCGGGAGCTGTCCCTGACCGGCGCCATCCGGGTGCCGTCTCTCGACGTTTGACAATTGCGGCCATCGTCGCTATAATCGCACCACAATCGAATCGCATAAGACGTCGAACCGGAGGAGTAGGCGGTTGGGCCGCGCAAGGGGCGGCCGCGCCGTCGCCAGAGAGAGGAGGTCGCCGGGTGAGAGCCTCCTCAGGATGTGAGCGCCGCCGAAGGTCGCCGGGGAGTCGGACGCTTGAAGCTGGAAACTGGCCTTTCCGGTCGCCGGAAGCCGGCCTCTGGTGGTAGAGCGGCACGGGTTAGCCCGTTATAGCTCAGAGTGGGTGGGTTGCCTTTGCCTGTCGTTTGTAGCCCGCCAACCAAGGTGGTACCGCGGAAAAAAAGCCCTTCCGTCCTTGCGATGGAGGGGCTTTTTTGTCGGAGCTTCCTGTGAGGAGATCGTTGTATGCCTGCTTTCGATATGCCCAAGACGTATGATCCCAGCGCCTCGGAACGGCGCATCTACGAGTGGTGGGAGAAGTCCGGCTTCTTCAAGCCCGAATACGCCGGGCCGGATGCCGAGCCGTTCGTGATCAGCATCCCGCCGCCCAACCTGACCGGCGAGCTGCATCTGGGCCACGCGATGTTCGTCTCGCTGGAAGACCTGATGATCCGCTACAAGCGGATGCGCGGCTACGCGGCACTCTGGGTGCCGGGCTATGACCATGCCGGCATCGCTACCCAGCTTCAGGTCGAAAAGATGCTCGCCAAAGAAGGATTGCGCCGCCAGGACCTGGGCCGTGAAGAGTTCTTGCGCCGCACCTGGGAATGGAAGGAGAAGTACGGCGGCCACATCGTGCGCCAGCTCCGCCGGCTGGGCGCGTCGTGCGACTGGGATCGCATGCGCTTCACCCTCGACGAGGGCCTCAGCCGCGCCGTGCGCGAGGCGTTCGTGCGCCTCTATCGCATGGGGCTGATCTATCGGGGCGAATACCTGGTGAACTGGTCGCCCGGGCTCCAGACGGCGGTCAGCGACCTGGAGGTGGAGTACAGCGAAGAAGATGCCACCATGTACTACTTCAAGTACCCCATCGCCGGCGCCGACCTGGCCGACGGCCCCGGCAAGGGCTACATCCCGGTGGCCACCGTGCGGCCCGAGACGATCCTGGCCGATACGGCCGTGGCCGTGCACCCCGACGACGAGCGCTATCGCCATCTGATCGGCGCCACCTGTCTGGTGCCGATCCTCAAGCGGCCGATTCCGGTCATCCACGATACCTATGTGGACATGGCGTTCGGCACCGGCGCGCTGAAGATCACCCCCGGCCACGACCCGAACGACTTCGTGATCGGCCAGCGCCACGGCCTGCCGATCATCAGCATGTTGGACAAGGACGCGCGCGTCAATGAGGCTGGCGGCCCCTACGCCGGGCTGGATCGCTTCGAGTGCCGCAAACGGCTGTGGGCCGACATGGAGGCCGCCGGCCTGGCGATCAAGNCCGAGCCGTATCGGACGCAGATCCCGCGCTCGCAGCGCGGCGGCGAGATCGTCGAGCCGATGGTGAGCACGCAATGGTTCGTCAAGATGAAGCCGCTGGCCTTGATGGGCCTGGAGGCCGTGCGCGCCGGCCGCATCACGATCATTCCCGAGCGCTTCACCAAGATCTACTACAACTGGCTGGAGAACATCCGCGATTGGTGCATCAGCCGCCAGCTCTGGTGGGGGCATCGCATTCCGGCCTGGTACTGCGCGGATTGCCAGGGCATCACCGTGGCCCGCACCGATCCCGACCGCTGCGAACATTGCGGCTCACGGCACATCGCCCAGGACGAGGACGTGTTGGACACCTGGTTCAGCTCGGGGTTGTGGCCCTTCTCCACGCTCGGCTGGCCCGACGATACGCCCGACCTGCGGCGCTACTACCCGACCACCGTGATGGAAACCGGCTACGACATCTTGTTCTTCTGGGTGGCGCGCATGATCATGCAAGGGCTGTTGTACACCAACGACATCCCCTTCAAGATCGTGTATCTGCATGGCCTGGTCCGAGACGATCAGGGCCGCAAGATGTCCAAGACCACCGGCAACGTGCTCGATCCGATCGCGGTGCTCGACGGCGCGCGGCCCGAAGACCTGGGCGATTACGTCAGGACGCAGTATCCCGAGGGGATCCCGGCCATGGGCGCCGACGCGCTGCGCTTCACCCTGCTCACCGGCTCGACCCCGGGCAACGACATGAACCTGAGCCTCCAGCGCGTGGAGGGCAACCGCAACTTCACCAACAAGATCTGGAACGCCACGCGCTTCGTGCTGGCGCAACTGGAAACGGGAGAGGAGTCCCCGGCCCCCGGCCCCCAGCTTCCAGCCTCTAGCCTCTCGCTTCCCGAACGCTGGATCCTCTCGCGCCTTTCGGCCACGGTGGCCGACTGCACGCGGCTGATGGACTCCTTCCAGTTCGGCGAGGCGGGCCGGGTGGCCTACGAGTTCTTCTGGGGCGAGTACTGCGACTGGTACCTGGAGATCGCCAAGATCGCGCTCTATCGCGGGAGCGCGGAGGCGCGGGCGCGCGCCCGGGCCGTGCTCTGCAAGGTGTTGGACGACTCGTTGCGCCTGTTGCATCCGTTCATCCCGTTCGTGACGGAAGAGACGTGGGGCTATCTGAAACAGGCCATCGGCGACGAGACATGGCCCCCCGGCCTGATCGTGGCGCCGTGGCCCACGTCGGGCCCGCGCGACGAGGCGGCCGAGGCCGACATGGCCCTGGTCATGGACATCATCCGGGCCGTGCGCAATGCCCGCGCGGAATACAACGTGCCGGCCGGCCAGCCGATCTCGGCGTTCATTGCGGCCGGCGAGAAAGAGGCGCTGCTCCGCGAGCAGGCCGAGGTGCTCTGCACGCTGGCGCGCATTGATCCGGCCCGCCTGACCATCGCCGGCCACATCGAGGCGCCGGCGCACTCCATCACCCTGGTGACGGGCGCGGTGTCCACCTACCTGCCGTTGGCCGGCCTGGTGGACCTGGCCGCGGAACGCGCCCGGCTGCAGAAAGAGCTGGCCGACACCGAGGCGCAGCTCGCGCGCAGCGCGCAACTGCTGGCCGGGCCGTTCGCGCAGCGCGCGCCGGCCCAGGTGGTGCAGCGGGAACGCGATCGCCAGGCCGAGCTTCAGGCCCGCGCCGANCGCCTGCGCGCGCGGTTGGCCGACCTCGGTTGAGCGGATGAACATGACGCAGGTCATTTACCGTTCTCCGGTTTTGGGGTAAAGTCCTTGCTGATAAGGCGGGCGCGTCGCATCGTCGTTCCATTGCACAAGGTGTTTGCTTCAGCCTCTGCTCTGGATGCGCCCGCCTTTCGTTTTCTGTGCCGCTCTATCGTCTCCTTTATACTTATAATAAGCAACGCGAATAATAAACGAACATCAGCATGATTCGGATCATATCAGGACCTGTGACGCCTGGCTTATAATTATGTGACGGATCACACAAGGCGCCATTGTGCGCGACCTTATCGGGAGGTATGCTTCAATGCTTCTCGCTTTCCAGCTACGACGGCAACGGCGTTGGCTCCTGGTAGGAGGCATGACGATCCTCTTGCTGTTGGCTCTGGCGGCCCACGTCAGCGCAGCTCAGGGCGACAATGGCACCTGCCTGGGATGTCACAGCAACAAGGATCTCAGCATCAAGCTCGCCAGCGGCGAGGTGTTGCCTCTGTTCGTGGATCCGAGCGTGTACAACGCCTCGGTGCACGGCGTCAAGGGATTGACCTGCGTATCGTGCCACACCAATATCTCCGGCTACCCGCATCCCAAGATCACCGCGGGCGACCGCCGCAGCTTTCAGTTAGAGCGCTATACGCAGTGCCAGAGCTGCCACGCGGATCAATACAAGGGCACGCTGGACAGCAACCATGCGCGCGCCCTGGCGGGCGGCAACCGCAACGCGGCCATCTGCACCGATTGCCACGGCTCGCACAATATCGCCGATCCCAAGGCGCCGCGCCAGAAGATCTCGACGACCTGCCAGAAGTGCCATAGCAAGATCTACGAGCAATACGCCGGCAGCGTTCACGGCAAGGCGTTGGCCGAGACCAGCAATCCCGATGTGCCGACCTGCACCGATTGTCACGGCGCGCATCAGCAGGCCGATCCGACCACCGTGGCTTTTCGACTCAAATCGCCCGACCTGTGCGGCAAGTGCCACGCCGATAAGGCGCTGATGCGCAAGTATGGCCTTTCCACCGATGTGTTCACCAGCTATGTGGCCGACTTCCACGGCACCACGGTCGAGCTGTTCCAGAAGCAATCGCCGAACCAGCCGAGCAACACGGCCGTCTGCACCGATTGCCATGGCGTGCACGACATCGCCTCGGTGAAAAACGCCCCTCCCACCGTGATCAAAGAAAAGCTCCTGGTGACCTGCCAGAGATGCCATCCCGATGCCACCACCGCCTTCCCGGATAGCTGGGTGGGCCATTTCCCGCCCAGCCGCGAGCATTTCCCGCTGGTCTACTACGTCAATCTGTTCTACTACATCTTGATCCCGACGGTGCTCGGCGGCATGGCGCTGTACGTGTTGCTCGATGCGACTCGACGCATCCTCGACCGCATCAAGGGGCGCGGCCATCGGCCGACCGGAACGCAGGGAGCGTGAGCCATGGCTGAGGAAAAACGCTATTACGTCCGCTTCACCCTCTCGCAACGCATCGAACACATCGTCTTGCTGGTCTCTTTTGCCACCCTGGGCTTGACCGGCCTGGTGCAGAAGTTCGCCGGCAACGCGATTGCCGAGTTTCTGATCGGCGCCTTGGGCGGCGTCTCGCGGGTGCGCGTCATCCACCATGCCGCCGCAATCACCTTCGCCCTGCTTGCCGTTTACCACATCATCGTGTTGGCCTACAAGATCTTCGTCTTGCGGATCGAGCTGACCATGTTGCCCGGCGTGCGCGACATCACCGACGCGCTCGACATGGTGCGCTACAACCTGGGCCTGACCGACGAACGCCCCAAGCTGCCGCGCTACGCCTTCGACGAGAAAGCCGAATACTGGGCGCTGATCTGGGGCGGCATCGTGATGGGGTTGACCGGCTTCATCCTGTGGAATCCGATCTTGACGGCCCGGTTCCTCCCCGGCCAGGTGATCCCCGCCGCCAAGGCCGCGCATGGGATGGAGGCGATCCTGGCCGTGGCGGCCATCTTCATCTGGCATTTCTATCACGTCCACCTCAAGCTCTTCAACAAGAGCATGTTCACGGGCAAGCTCAGCCGCGAGGAGATGGCCCACGAACACGGCGAGGAGCTGGAGCAACTGGAGAGCGGCCGCGTCCGGCCGTTGCCGCCGGCCGACGTGCGCAAGCGACGGGAGCGCGCATTCATCCCGGCCGCGACCGTAGCGGCCGTGATTATGGTCGGCGGCTTGATTTTCCTGACCACCTATGAGACAACCGCGATCACGACGGTGCCGCCGGCCCCAACCAATGTGCCGATCTTCGCGCCGCTCACCCCCACGCCGGTGCCAACCCCGATCGGCGGGGTGGACAACACCAAGATCGGCGCGGCCATGAAGCACGAGATCGCGGGCAAAGAGCAATGTTTGACCTGTCACGGGCCGCAAGGGGTAAGCCCGATGCCGGCCAACCACGAAGGCCGGCCCCAGGAGTCGTGCCTGGTGTGCCATAAGCCCGGCCCAACGCCCACGCCCGGCGCGGCCAAACCGGCCGCCGGCGCGCCCGGCGCCATCCCGCACGCACTCGAAGGGAAGGAGAAGTGCGATCTATGTCACGCGGGCGCGGGCTCGCTGAAGCCGGTGCCGGCCGACCATACCGGCCGCGGCAATGATACGTGCACGGCCTGCCACAAGCCGGCCGGCGAGAAGGCCACACCGGCCGCCGGCGCGCCGGCCGCGGCTCCGACCGGGACGGCCCGGCCGGTCCCCCATAGCGTGACGCGCGACATCTACCGGAATTGCGTGCAATGCCACGCGCCCTCGGTGTCGCTGGGCATCCGCGCGCCGGCCAATCATGCCGGCTTCACGAACGAGACCTGCCAGAGCTGTCACCAGCCGCCCCAAGAGGCCCAACCGACCCCGGCGGCGACCGGGGCGCGTACGCCTGTACCACCGGCAACAACCCCGACTCCGGCCGCCGGCGCGACGCCCGCGGCGTCGGCCCCCGCGGCGAAGGCGATTCCGGCCAACCATGCGGCCGCGGCGGACATGTTCAAGGATTGCGTGTCGTGCCATGGTCCGGGCAAGATGAAGCCCGGCCCGGCCAATCACGCTACCTTCACCAACGACATGTGCCAGAGCTGTCACAAGCCGGCCGGGTGATCCAGAGCGGACCCTAACAAAAAAAGTGCCTGGCGTCCTTCGAGGCGCCAGGCACTTTTTTTGTTCCTTCTTGTTCGTCAAGACCCTGCCGACCAGACCAGCGGAAATGCCTCGCCGACGAGCTTCTCGCCGTCGGCAACGGCGATGAACGGTTTCATCGGATGATTGCCCCGGGCATCGTAACGGGTCTGCTCCGTCATGTAGTGGATGGCGATGGCGCGTCGTGGCCGCTTGCTGGTGTTGGCGCCCGAACCGTGCCAGGTGAGCGAATGATGGAAATGCACATGGCCCTTCTTGACCGGACAGGTGACCACATAGACCGGATGCCCTTCATAGGTGTCCGGCAGCGCCGCGCCGTCGGGCCACGAGCGGAGGAAGCCGTCGTGATCGCCCCACAGATGCGATCCCGGCACCATGTACATGCAGCCGTTGTCCAGGTCGGCGTCGTCCAGCGCCACCCAGGCGGTGATCTGCGCGTGCTTCGGCTGTAACGTGGGCCACGCGGGCGAATCCTGATGCCAGTGCAACCGGCCGCCGTGCTCCTGGGGCTTGTACTGGATCTGATCGTGCCAGATGCGCAGCTCGCGCGCGCCGCTCAACTGGGCCGCCATCTGCGCGATGATCGGGTTGGTGACCAGCTCCCGAAATGCCGGACTGGCCTCGTAGATGTTGACGATCTGCCAGATCGGCCGTTCATCGTCGTTGGTCAGGTTGCGCAAAAGCACGGGCTGTTTGACGGCCGGGTTGTTCCGGTCCCGGATCACCCGCAGGGTCTCTTCGCGCAGGATCTCGACCGTCTCTTCGTCCAGCACCGGGCCGCCGTTCACGAAGCCGTTGCGCCGATACAGGTCTATTTGCAACTCCGTCAGGCTCATGTGTCCTCCACAAGACAGGAATAGGGCGCGGCAGTAAGTTCTTCATCCTACTCTGGGAGGATATCTGAAAGCGGGCTGTTTGTATGTAAGCTAACCTGAAAATGGCCGTCACTCACTTGCCGGGCATCTTGCAGAGTGCCCGGCACGCGATGGCATCATTCGTCGGCTGGGGGCGGCAACGATGCGCAGACGGCATCGCGCAGCTCGCCGGTGGCGACCAGCTCGTGCACGGCGTTGATCAGCGGATACATGACCGTATCCCGCTCGACAAACGGCACGCGCGAGCGGATCAGGGCGTAGGCAATCTGCGTGCCCTGGCCCAGCCGGGCGTCGGGCTGAACCTGGCGGCGGAAGTCAATGCCCTGCGCGGCCGCCAACAGCTCGATCGCCAGGATCTTTTCGACGTTGCGGATCACGCGCCGCGCCTGGCGGCCGGCGATCGGGCCGTTCGAGACGTGATCCTCCCAGTTGGCCGAGGTGGGGATGGTGTCGGCGCTGGCCGGATGGACCAGGGCCTTGTTCTCCGAGGCCAGGGCCGCGGCCGTGTACTGCGTCAACATGAAGCCCGAATTGAGGCCGCCGTGCTGCGTCAGAAAGTCGGGCAACACGTGCCGGTTGCTCGTGCCGTCCGTCAGGCGGGTCAGCCGGCGCTCCGACATGTTGCCCAGCTCGGTCATGCCGAGGCCCAGGTAGTCGAACGCGATGGCCAGCGGTTCGCCGTGGAAGTTGCCGCCGCTGATGGCAATGGGCCGGTCTTCTTCCCAGAAGATCAGCGGGTTGTCGGTGGCGCTGTTCAGTTCGATTTCGACCACCCAGCGCGCGTACTTGATCGCGTCGTGGCACGCGCCGTGCACCTGCGGGATGCAGCGCAGGGTATAGGCGTCTTGCGGATCCGGATCGTCGGCCGGCCGGACGAAGGTGGAGCCGGCCAACAGCCGGCGCATGAAGCGGGCGCAATCTATCTGCCGCGGATGCGGCCGGACGGCATGGATGCGTTCGTCGAAGGCCCACAGCGTGCCGTGGAGCGCCTCCAGGCTCAGCGCGCCGGCGATGTCGGCCACGGCCGCGGCATTCTCGGCCTCGATCACGGCCAGACATCCCAACGCGGTCATCAGCGCGGTGCCGTTGGTCAACGCCAGCCCCTCCTTGGCTTCCAGCGTCACCGGCGCCAGGCCGGCGCGGGCCAGCGCCTCGGCGCCCGGCATTCGCTTCCCGCGGTATTCCGCCTCGCCCAGGCCGATCATCACCAGCGCCATGTGCGCCAGCGGCGCCAGGTCGCCCGAGGCGCCCAGCGAACCCTGGATCGGCACGATCGGATGGACGCCGGCTTCCAACATGCGCAGGAGCAGGTCCAGCACGTGAGGCCGGATGCCCGAATGTCCCTTCGCCAGCGCGTTGGCGCGGATCAACATCATGGCGCGCACCACCGGGGTGGGGAACGGCTCGCCGACGCCCACCGCATGGCTCATGATGATGTTGCGCTGAAGCTCGCGCACCTGCTCGGCGGGGATCAGCTTCTCTTTGAACGCGCCGAAGCCGGTGGTGATCCCGTAGACCACCCGGCCTTCGGCCACGAATTGTTCGACGGCCTGCCGCGCGCGAACGACGCGGGCGATTGCCTCGGCGCTCAGCTCGAAGGTCACCTCGCCCGGATCGGCGTAGGCCGCCTCGACGACCTGCTCGATCGTCAGGTGCTCGCCGTCGAGGACGAGGTGACGGATCGTGCCGCGCGGGCGGCCGGCCATCTCTTCATAAGGCGTAAAATCGTCCGTCATGTGATCCCTTCCGTGGCGCGGAGATGCGCCAGCGCCCGGCCGATCATATCGCGCGTGGCGGGGTTCAAGTCGTAGGCCGCCAGCGCGTCCGGTTCCACCCAACGTACTTCCGCGGCGTCATCGCCGGCCCGCAACTCTCCTCCGCGGTAATGGGCCAGGAAATCCACGATCACGTAATGCGAACGCACGCGGCCATCCGCGTCGCGCTGGATCGGCTCGAAGAGGCCGAGCAGCGGGCCGACTTCGATCTCGATCCCGCATTCCTCGCGCACTTCGCGGCGGATGGCCGCTTCCGCGGTCTCGCCGGGCTCGATCAGGCCGCCGGGGATGGCCCACCGGCCCTGGGCCGGCGGCCGGCCGCGGCGCTCCAGCAACACCCGCCGGCCGTCCCAGATCACCGCGCCGACCGCCGCCAGCGGCCGCGCCGGGTAAAGTCGTTCTGTGCGATCGTCGCTCAAAGCAATCACCTGATGTAGACATAAAGAAGCCTCTGCGCGCCCGCGCAGAGGCAACCCCAATCCAGCAGTAACACGCCTGGTGCTTCACAGCGCCTCAGGCTGCGGCTGCTCAGTCTTTGGCCGAATAGCCCGGCCCCTCCTTGAAGAACGCGTCGTTCAGGGCGATGGCTGGCGTCAGATCGATGACTTCGCCCTTCTTCAGGATGCGGGTGCCTTCCAGATGGACCGGCTCGCCCCGGCTGTTGGTGCCGTCGTAGACTTGATCGAAGCCCGGGGTGCCCTTCGGCTTGTTGAGCCGTTGCGGCAGTTCGACCCCGCGCACATTGATCGTGCCCTTGGCGACGTAATCGCTCGGGACGTCCTCTTCGGGGAAGATGGCTTCCCAGGGGCATTCCGGCACGCACGCGCCGCAGTCTATGCAGGTGTCGCGATCAATGTAGTACAGGGGCCACTGCTCTTCGGGCTTGCCGGGAACGATGCACTCGACCGGACAAACTTCGGCGCAGCCGCCATCGCGCAGGCAGATCTCGGTAATGATGTGGGTCATGGAGCTCCTCCTTGAGACGGGAATGAAATTGTTGCCCGAGCAACCGGAGATGTTGCCCGGCGTTTGCCGATCCGACATAGCGCATTCTACAAAATGTCCGATGGCTTGTCAAACCGTCCGTTTCCCTTCGTGGGCTTCCTGCCGGGTCCGGTCGGCGCGGTGTCCATTGCTTCAGGCCTCGGCGACCTGGCGCAGGCGCTCGACATCCAGGATGGTAATGCGCTTGCGGCCGATCTCGATCAGGCCGTCGTTCTTCAAGTCGTTGAGCACCTGCGTGGCCGTCTCGCGGTACGTGCCGATCATCTCGGCCAGGTCCTGATGCGTCAGGCCGGTGATGGTGCGGCCGTCCTGTTCGGCCGCCAGGCGCAGGAGCAGCGAAGCCAGGCGGGCCGGGATCCCCTTGAACGCGATGTCTTCGAGCCGCGCCTCGGCGTCGCTGAGCCGTTTGTGGGTCAATGCCAGGATCCGCCGGCCGATGATCGGCGCATTCAGGATGAGCCGTTCCAGGTCGGCCCGGCTGAGGACGATGATCGAGCAGTCTTCCATCGCCTCGGCGAAAGCATTATGCATCTGCTGGCCCATGAGCGCCATCTCGCCGAACAGCGCGCCCGGCCCCAGCGTGGCGAGCACCAGCTTTTTGCCTTCCGGCGAAATGCGATAGAGCTGCACCCGGCCCTGGCGCAGCAGGAAGAGCCGTTCGCCCGGATCCTCGGGCCGATAAAACACGCGCCCGCGCGGCACGCTGGTCAGCGTCGTCACGCGTTCCAGCTCGGCCATGTCGCGGGCGGGCAGGTCGTGAAAGAGTTCGTTCTCCTGAAGGTATTCTCGTTTGTCGCCCATGTGGCACTTCGCGGTCTAGCCGGCTTTGCGGCAGCTTCTGATCTGGAAATAGCTCGTCGGACGTGCCGCGCACCCTTCCAGATGCCTTGCACGTGAAGCCGTACTTCATTATAGCGGCCCGGCGGACAAATGGCAAGCGCTCTACGATCCCGCCGCGAGATTCTTGGGCTCAAACCGGCAGATGTCGGCGAGCACGCATTGCGCGCAGCGCGGTTGCCGTGCGCGACATACCCGGCGGCCATGCTGGATCAGGTTCAGGTGCAACGGATAAAACCATTCGGCCGGCGCCAACGCCTCCCAGATCTGCTTGATCTGCGCTTCGGTGGCGCGCGGCGCGGCCAGGCCCAGGCGCCGCGTCACCCGGCCCACGTGCGTGTCCACCGGAAACACCGCCTTGTTGAAACAAAAGAGCAGGACGATGGACGCGGTCTTGTGGCCGACCCCGTCGAGCGAAGTGAGCCAGCGCTGCGCCTCCTCGACCGGCAGGTCGGCCAGGAAGTCGAGGGACAGCTCGCCCCGTTCGGCCTGGATGCGGCGCAACGCGGCCTGGATGCGGGGCGCCTTGCGCTGCGCCAGCCCGCCCGAGCGGATCGTCTCGGCCAGCTCGGCAACCGGCGCGTCGAGCACCGCCTGCCAGGTGGGATAGCGCGCCTTGAGCGCCGCGAACGCCCGGCCCGAATTGATGTCGCTGGTGTTCTGGCTGAGAAAGGTCAGGATCAGCTCGTCGAGCGGCGCATAGTGCGGCCGCCAGGTCGGCGCGCCGTAGGCGGCCAGCAGCCGCCGATGTACCTCGGCCGCGACTTCGCGCGATGATGAAGGCTCTGCTTGTTCCGTCATGATGAGCTCCCGTAACGACCTGACCGGCATCATAACGGCATCGCCATCGGCTGTCAAGCCGTAGATTGACACTCGTTCGCAAATCGCATACAATCCGAACGCAAGCAGCGCCGCCCAGGGCGGCGGCCGATTTCGTGGCACGATGAGCGTTGCATCATGAATCATGTCTATCTCTCGCCCCATTTTCCGCCCAACTATCACTATTTTTGCGTCCACCTTCGTCGGCTGGGCGTCAACGTGTTGGGCCTGGCCGACGAGCCCTACGATTGGTTGCGCCCGGATCTCAAGGAAGCGCTGACCGAGTACTACCGCGTCGAGGACATGCACAGCTACGATCAGTTGCTGCGCGCCTGCGGCTATTTCACCCATCGCTACGGCAAGATCGACCGCATTGATTCGCATACCGAATACTGGATGGAGACCGAGGCCCGCCTGCGCACCGACTTCAACGTCGAAGGGCCGAAGCTCCACGACCTGAGCCTGATCAAGCGCAAATCGGCCATGAAGACCGCGTTTCAGCAGGCGGGGGTCGCGGCCCCGCGCGGCGTGTTGGCCGAAAGCATAGACGACGTCTGGCGCCTGGCCGCCGAGGTGGGCTATCCGCTGGTGGCCAAGCCCGATGTGGGGGTGGGCGCGGCCAACACGTTCAAGCTGCACGGCCCCGAAGATGTGCAACGTTTCTGGGCCGGCAAGCCGGCCGTCCCCTATCTGGTGGAGGAGTTCATCCACGGGCCGATCTTTACGTTCGACGGCCTGACCGATAAGGCGGGCAATCCGGTCTTCTATACCTCGATGACCTATAGCCAGGGGATCATGGAGACCGTGAACGAGGATCGGCATATCTACTATTACAACCTGCGCGAGATCCCCGGCGACCTGGAAGAGGCCGGCCGGCGCCTGTTGAAGGCGTTCGGCGTGCGCGAGCGCTTCTTCCATTTCGAGTTCTTCCGCTCCGAGCGCACCGGCCAGATCGTGGCCCTCGAGCTCAACCTGCGGCCGCCGGGCGGCCCCACCCTCGACCTGTTCAACTACGCCCACGACATTGATCTCTACTGGGAATGGGCCAACATCGTGGTGAACAATCGGTTCGTCGAGAGCTTCTCGCGGAAGTATCATTGTTGCTTCGTGAGCCGCAAGCACAACAAGAACTACGTCCATTCGCACGACCAGATCCTGGCGGCTTTCGGCTATTGCATCGTCCATCATCAGGCGATGCCGGCCGTCTTTGCGCTGGCGATGGGCGATTACTATTACCTGGTGCGTTCGCCCGATCTGGACGAGGTGATGGCAGCGGCCCGGTTCATTCAGGAGCTGGCGTAAGAGACATGCACACGGAATATCACAAGTGGTGGAGCCCGCATCTGGGCCAGGAGATGGAGCTGAAGGTCTACGGCGAGCAGGGGAAGCCGTTGCTCGTGTTCCCCGCGCAGGCCGGCCGGTTCTACGAGTACGAGGACTTCGGGATGATCGCGGCGATCGCGGACTTCATCGAGAGGGGCCGGGTGCACGTCTTCACCGTGGACAGCGTGGATGCGCAATCATGGGCCAACTTCGCGGCCCATCCGGCCGACCGGGCGCGGCGCCACGAGGACTACGACCGCTACATCGTGCACGAGGTGGTGCCGTTCATCCGCAGCCGCGGCCACGAAGGGCAAAAAGCGTTCACGACCGGCGTGAGCATGGGCGCATATCACGCCGCCAACTTCTTCTTCCGCCATCCCGATTGCTTCGACGGCTGCATTGCGCTCAGCGGGCTGTTTCGCCTCAACCACTTCATCGGCGATTACATGGACGAAACGGTGTATTTCAACACGCCGCTGGCCTATCTGCGCAACCTGGAAGACCCGGCCTATCTCGACCTGTATCGGCAGAGCCAGATCGTCATCTGCGTGGGCCAGGGCGCGTGGGAAGACGAGATGCGCGTGGATGCCGCCGAGCTGCGCAGCATCCTGGAGAGCAAAGGGATTCCCGCCTGGGTGGACTTTTGGGGCTATGACGTGAACCACGATTGGCCGTGGTGGCGCGTCCAGATGCCTTATTTTCTCAGCAAGCTGGGCTTCTGATGGAGGCTGATNTGATCAAAAGGATCGTCTTGTACGGGGTGATCGCGATCGCGGCGTTGTTTGTCGCCATACAACTTGTGCCCTATGGCCGGGATCATACGAACCCGCCCGCGACCGGCGAACCGTCCTGGGATAGCCCGCAAACGCGCGCCCTGGCGAAGCGCGCCTGCTTCGATTGTCACAGCACCGAGACCGTCTGGCCGTGGTATAGCCATATCGCGCCGGCCTCGTGGCTGGTGTACAAAGATGTGGTCGAGGGCCGCCGCGGATTCAGCTTCACCAACTGGGATCAGGGGACGAAGCGGGCCAGGAAGCTCGTCGAAGTGATCGTCGAGGGCCAGATGCCGCCGCGGCAATATCTGCTGTTGCATCCCGAGGCCCGGCTGACGGCCGAAGAGAAACAGCCGCTCATCGCGGGGCTGCAAAAGTCGGTGCCGTAACACAATCATCGCGGCCGATTTGACGCGCCGGTGATCCTATGCTAAGATGCCGTAACTCTCACTGTCGGGTCGTCGCAGCCCTCCCCGGCGTTGTTGCGCCTGTGCGGAGGGTATCTTTTTGTTACGATAGGCACACCAGGTAGAGCCATGCATATCGGGATCGACGCGCGGCTGGTGTATTACACTCGGGCTGGCATCGGCGAATATACCCTTCGGTTGACTCAGGCGTTAGCCAAAACATTCGGTGAGCATTGCTTCACTTTGTTGCAGGATCGTCGCAACAAGGCGCCGCTGATCGAGGCTCCCAACGTTCGCGTGGCCCACACGTTCATCCCCAGCCACCACCGTCTCGAGCAATACCTGTTGCCCTGGGCCGTCGGCCAGTTGGCCATTGACGTGTTCCACAGCCCGGACTTCATCCCGCCGCTGCGCAGGACCGGCCCGTCGGTGATCACCATCCACGATCTGGCGTTCCTGATCTATCCGCATTTCCTGACGAAAGACAGCGCACGTTACTATGGCCAGATAGACCGGGCGGTGCGCCGCGCCGACCGCATCATCGCCGTGTCCGAAAGCACCAAGCGCGACCTGATCAAGATGCTGGGCGCGCCCGAAGACAAGATCACCGTCATCTACGAAGCCGCGGATCCCCTCTTTCGTCCCGCAGATCGCGACGAGGCCCTGCGCCACGTCCAGACGCTGTTCGACATCCCGGCCCAATTCATTCTGTTCGTGGGCACCATCGAGCCGCGCAAGAACATCCCGGGCCTGTTGCGGGCCTATNGGCGCCTGCGCGATAANTANAAGCTGGATCCCGCCCTGGTCCTGGCCGGCGCGCCCGGCTGGTTGAGCGACGATGTGCATAAGCTGGTCAACGAGCTTGGCCTCAAGTCGCACTGCTTTTTCCTGGGCCGGGTGAGCAACCACGATCTGTTCCACCTCTACAATGCGGCGCAATGCCTGGTGCACCCGGCCTTCTACGAAGGCTTCGGCCTGACGCCGCTGGAGGCGATGGCCTGCGGAACGCCTACGGTGGTCTCCAACGTCTCCAGTCTGCCGGAGGTCGTGGGCGACGCGGCGCTGCTGGTCAATCCCGAACACGACGAGGAGATCACGGTCGCGCTCTGGCGCGTCTTGACCGACGAGCGGTTGCGCGCGGAATTGCGCGCCAAGGGCTTGCAGCGCGCGGCCGCCTTCTCGTGGGAGCGCGCCGCGCGCCAGACGATGGAAGTCTATCAACAGGCCATAAGCCGCGCCTCCTGAGCGGAGCGCCGCGCGCGGGCCAGGAAGTCCAACGATGCAGATCCTGATCTTGACGCCCCAGTTGCCGATCCCGCCTCAGGCGCTCACCGGCCTCTCGCAGGGCACGACGATCCGCAACTTCAACTTGATCGCCGGCCTGGCGCGGCGCCACACGGTTGACCTGTTGACCTTCCTGCCCCCCGATCTTGACCCCGGTCATGGCTCGACGAGCGCGTCGGCCGCAACCGAACTGCTCCGGCCCTATTGTCGTCAGGTCATCGCGGAGCCGGCGCCCGTGCGCACCCTGGCGCGGCGCGCGCGCGATACGCTCTTCAGCCCGCTGCCCGACATGGCGCTGCGCCTGGATAGCCCCCTCCTCCATCGCCGCATGGCCGCGTTGCTGAGGGAAAACCGCTACGACATCGTCCAGGTCGAGGGGATCGAGATGGCGCCGTATGTGCTGGCGGCCGACGGCCGGCCCGGCGGTTTGGCCCGCGCCGCCGCGGCCGCGCCGCGCCTGGTCTTCGACGACCACAATGCCGAGTATCTGCTTCAGAAGCGGAACTTCTTGACCGACGCCCGCCAACCGCGGCGCTGGATCGCTGCCGCCTATTCGTTCGTCCAGTGGCAGAAGCTCGTGGCCTACGAGCGGCGCATCTGTCGGGCCGCCGACCGCGTCATCGCGGTCTCGGAGGCCGACCGCGAGGCGTTGCGCGCCATCTTGCCCGACCTGGAGGTGGCCGTCATCCCGAACGGCGTGGACCTGGCGTTTTATCGCCGCGATGCGGTAGCGCCTCTGGCGGGCATCGGCCCGCACGCGCTCGTGTTCACCGGCAAGATGGATTACCGGCCCAATGTGGACGCGGTGCTCTGGTTTGCCGATGCGGTCTTGCCGCTGATCCTGGCGCAGATGCCCGACGCACACTTCTATGTGGTCGGCCAACAGCCGCACGAACGATTGGCGCGGCTGGCCCGCCATCCGGCGATCACGTTGACGGGCCGCGTCCCCGACACCCGGCCCTACATCGCGGCCGCCAGCGTGTACGTCGTGCCGTTGCGCATCGGCGGCGGCACCCGCCTGAAGGTGTTGGAGGCGATGGCGATGGGCCAGGCCATCGTTTCGACCCGGCTGGGGTGCGACGGCTTCGACTTCGGCGACGGCCGGGAGGTGATGTTCGCGGATGAGCCGGCGGCTTTCGCGACCGCGGTCATCAATTTGTGCCGCGATCGGGCGCAGGCGGCCGAATTGGGCCGCCGGGCGCGCGCATATGTGGAGATGCATTACGGCTGGGACGCCATCGTGCCGCGGCTGGAGGCGTTATACGCATGACTATCTCCAGGCTGATCAGACTGGCGATGTTGCGCGTAGCCGGCCAATTCTACGTGAAAAACCAGCCCGTCGAGCGTCCTCGCTCGGTCCTCCTCATCCGGCCCGATCACCTGGGCGACATGCTCTTTGCCGGGCCGGCGATCCGCATGGCGCGGCAGGAGCTGCCCGAGGCCCGGCTTACACTGCTGGTCGGGCCGTGGAGCCACGCCCTGGCGGTCCGCAACCCGGATCTGGACGAAGTATGGACCTGCCGTTTCCCCGGCTTCGAACGCCAACCCAAGAGCGATCTGCTTGCGCCCTATCGCCTGTTGTTCGCGACCGCCAACCGGCTGCGCGGCCGGTTCGACGCGGCGGTGGTGTTGCGCTTCGATCATTGGTGGGGCGCGTGGCTGGCGGCCGCAGCGGGCATCCCGTTGCGCATCGGCTATGACCGGCCGGAAACGCGGCCGTTTCTCACCCACGCCCTGCCCTATCGGCCCGACCGCCACGAGGTGGAGCAGAACGCCGCGCTGATCGCGGCCCTGTGCAGGTGCGACGCAGGCCGGCCCGGCCCCTTACAGTTTCCCATCGGCGACGCGGCGCGCGCGTGGGCGGCCGATTGGCTGGCCGACCGCGGCGTGCGCCCGGACCGGCCGTTGATCGCCATCCATGTGGGCGCCGGCGCGGCGGTCAAGCAATGGCCGCCGGCCGCCTGGGCCGAGGTGGCCCGGCGATTGACGAGCGCGTTCGATGCGCAGATCGTGCTCACCGGCAGCGCGGCCGAACGGCCGTTGGCCCAGGCCGTCATGGCCGGACTGGCGGCCCCGGCGCTGGACGCCACCGGCCAGACCGACCTGGAGCAACTGGCCGCCTTGATGGAGCGCTGCACGGTCGTGTTGGGCTCCGATTCGGGGCCGCTCCACCTGGCCGTGGCCGTGGGAACGCCGACCGTGCACCTGTATGGCCCGGTCTCGGCGGTCAAGTTCGGGCCGTGGGGCGATCCGGCCCGCCACATCGTGCTGAGATCCGCCTGGGCCTGCGCGCCGTGCAACCGGCTGGATTGGCCGGCCGGCGTCCTGGCGCAACATGCGTGTATGGCCGCGATCTCGGTGGAAGATGTGTTCCGTGCAACGCAGGCGCTTCTGGTCGGGGCGCCGCGCGTTGCGCGATTCGTATAGCGGAGCAAAATCTATGCCATCAACCCCCATGTTGACCCTGCTCGAAGAGGACCGCCACTGGTGGTTTGCCAGCCGGACGCGCGCGATCCTGGCCTATCTGGATCGCTACGTGGGCCCCGGCCAGGGGCTGCGCATCCTGGACATCGGCTGCGGCGCGGCCAACATGACCCATCATCTGCGTCATTACGGCGACGTGATCGGCGTGGACAACAACCCGCGGCCGCTGGAGGTCGCGCGACAGCGCGGGCTGGAGGCCTATCTGGGCACGGCCGACGACCTGCCGTTTGGCGATGCATCGTTCGACCTGGTGGCGCTCCTGGATACGGTCGAGCATGTGCCGGCCGAGGACAGGGTTTTCGCCGAGTGTCGGCGGGTCTTGCGTGGCCCCGATGCCGTTCGTGGCCGGCCGGGAGGCAAGCTGCTGGTGACGGTGCCGGCGTTCATGTTCCTGTGGAGCCGCAACGACGAGATCAATCTGCATCAGCGCCGTTATACGGCTCCGGAGCTGAAGGGGAAGCTCGAACGGCACGGCTTTCGGGTGCTACGCATCTCCTACAACAACTTCTTCATCTTTCCTCTGGCTGCGGCCCTGATCTTGTTGCGCCGCGGCCGGGCCGAGCCGAAGCTGGCCTCGCCCCACTTCGATGAAGACGCCTATCAGGTGGAGATGGAGCCCGCGTCCCCGGCCGTCAACGCGCTTCTGACCGCGGTCGGCAAGCTGGAAGCGACGCTGTTGCGCCGCATTTCGTTGCCGTGGGGCACCTCTATCCTGGCCATCGCCGAAAAGCGGTAGGGGGCGGGCAGCGTCGGCCCGCGGGCATTGGTGCCGGATCGCAGGAGCGGGCGGACGGCGTCGGCTCACTTCGGCATGCAGCGTGCGCCCCTGCTACCAATCGAGTTGAAGCAGGCGGGCCAGGTCATCGGCCGTGTACGCACCCCGCACGCGCACCCGCTTGAGCGCGAAGATGCGGTCGAGCGTATGGGTGGCGCCCTGCTCGGTGCTGAGGCCGCCCCAGTAGTGCGCCGACTTGTAGACGGCGATCACCCGGTCGTCGTAGCTGCCCGCCGGATAGCTGATCCAGCGCGGATGGTAGCCCAGGTGTTCCTGGATGGCTTCCAGGCCGCCGAGCGCCTGCCACACCAGATAATCCACCGACTTGCCCTTCAGATCGGGATGATCCCGGCTATGCGAGCCGAAGCGCTGGCCTGCTCTCGCCATCTCCTCGATCTGCGGCCAGGTCATATAGCCATCCCGGCGCTGCGAGACGAAGTCGCTGATGATGAAGAAGTGGCCCACCATCCCGTACTTGCGCAACAGCGGAAAGGCGTTGGTGTAATTGTCGGCATAGCCGTCATCGAAGGTCAGGATGACCGGCCGCGCCGGCAGGGGCGCGCCGTAGGCCAGGAAGCCGAGCAGCTCGTCCAGCGTGATCGTCCGGTAGCCGTTCTCCTGTAGATAGCGCAGATGGCTCTCGAAGCGCGACGGCGTCACCGACAGATCCTGGCGATAGATGTCGGCGTCGGGGGGCGGCTCGGAAACGTAATGGTACATCAAGATGGGCACTCTGGCCACGCGCGCGACGCCGTCGGGCGTGGGGCCGCGGGTGGGCGTGGCCGTCGGAATCGGGGTCGCGCCGGGCGTCTCGGTAGCCGTCGGCCGCGGCGTCTCGGTGGCGGTGGGCCGGGCGGTAGGTGTGGTTGTAGCCGTGGCGGTCGCGCTGGCGACGAGGGCTGGCGGAGGAGGCGTGGCCGCGACGACCTCCGCTGCGGCCGGCCGCGGCGTGGGCCGGCCGGCCGCAGTGCAACCGGCTGCCAGGAGTGCGATCAGCAAGAGCAACGGCCACAAGCTGGAGGCGCAGGCCACGTTTTCGCGCGTCGCGACGCCGGTCGCTGCACGGGAAGTCTTCTGGAAGCGCTCTATTCGTTGTCGTTGTCGGCTCATGTTCGATACACCAGGATAATCGAAGATCGGCGCTCTGTCAAACACGCGATCCTGACCGAGTCCAGGTTTTATTGCGTCTTTTCACAATCGGGCACGGCATCCTGTCCAATAAAACAGAGAAATAGTCCGCAAAATACACACGAAAAGGTTGACAAAGTAACTAGGGCATTGTATAATAAAGCATCGGTTCACGATTCTCTGTCAAGCCGCGTGCACGCCACCCCCACACGTGTGCGACATTGCCTCACGAGAATCGGAGACGCGGGCCGAGGCCGGGCGGCTCCCGACGCGTATCCCGGCATCACATTTTTCACGAGGTGAGACATGTTTCGAGAGAACATCCGCAGGCACTACGACCATCTGTCGCGCAGCTACCGGCGAGTCGCGGATTTCATTCTCAGCGACTATCGGACGGCCGCGTTTATGACCGCGGCTGAGCTGGCCAACGCGGTGGACGTAGACACGACGACCGTTGTGCGGTTCGCACAGCGGCTAGGCTATCCGGGCTATCCGGAGTTGATCGCCGACATCCAGGAGCAGGTCAAAGTGGAACTCAGCCGCACCTACACGCCACCGGCCGAAGAAGAGCACACCCCCGGCGCGAGTGTGCAACAGTTGATCGCCGATGACCGAAGCAATCTGGAGAAAACGCAGGCCTACAACAGCCTCGATATCATCGAGACGGTGATGGATGCGTTGCGTGTCGCGCCGCGGATCGTCATCACGGGTGAATCGTATGCCGCGCCCATCGCCGCGTCCTTTGCCGAGATGTTGAAGGACGCCGGCCTGCCGGTCGTGTATGTGGGCGGCGATGTTTACGAGCGGGCGCGGGCGGTGGCGCACCTGGTGCGCCGCGAGGTCGTGATCGGCATGACCCCGCTCGAGGGGCCGTCGGGCGTGGCGAGCCTGTTGCGCTTCGCGCGCAGCGAAGGCGCGGTCACCGTCGCGTTCGGCCCGAGCCAGACCAGCCAGGCGGCGCGCGCGGCCGAGCATCTGCTCTACGCGCCGGGCGAGACAGAAGGCACGATCCCCAGCCTTACCGGCCTCTACTCGTTGTGCATGGCCATCGCGCAGACCCTGGCCAAGCAGAACGCCGAGGCGGTGGCCAAGCGTGCGGCCGAGATCAAGCGCGCTTTGACCGAACTGTCTTGATCGAACCCCTGCCGCAATAGCTGACCAAGGCGGGCTGTGGCCGTTGGCGTCTTCGCCCCGGGACACAGCCCGTCTTTGTCCGCGCTGTATCTGGGAGCCACCGATGTACACCGATCTGATCCGCGAGATCTACCCCGATCTCTCGCCCGGCTATCGCAAGATCGCCGACTTCCTGGTCTACCATTACCGCGATGCAGCATTCATGACCGCCTCGGAGCTGGCCAGGAAGACCGGCGTGGACACGGCTCAGGTGGTGCGCCTGGCGCAGCGCCTCGGCTATCCCGGCTACCCCGAACTGATCAACGAAGTCCAGGAGCGGGTCAAACAAGACCTGCGCAACGTTTATGAGCCGGAACTGGACGACAAGACCCCGGCCGGCATCCTGCTGCGCACCCTCACCATTGACCGCAACAATCTGGAGTACATGCGGCTGCACCTCGACGTGCCCACGATCGAACGCGTGTTGCAGCTCCTCAACGTGGCCCCGCGCGTATTCATGTTGGGGGAAGGGAACTTCGGCTTTCTGGCCGAAGCGTTCGCGAGCCGGCTCCAGATGCTCGGCATGAACGCACATCTGGTCCCGACCGATCCGGGA
>JGI24188J35168_1000069_pt1 | contig 49040 bp, 41 predicted proteins | sample YNPBryantNP2012_FD_35168 | JGI IMG/M metagenome (IMG submission 35168) | reverse complement strand
GGTGCGGGGCGGCAGCAGCTGCACCTTCACCAGCGCGGATGGTACACTAGCGCGGACCTGGAGGCAGCCTTGGCGAGAAAATCCACCACCTGGGACGGGCAGCTCGGTTTGTTCGAAGACCCCGACCTACGGGAGGCTCCCACCGGGCGCCCCGTGCTGGTGTTCGACCTGGAAACCCAGAAGAGCTTCGAGGAGGCCGGAGGGCGCCACGCCACCCGCCAGCTGGGGATGTCGGTGGGGGTGGTGTACTCGTTCGCCGACGACGCCTTCCACGTGTTTTACGAGGCGGACGTGGACAAGCTCATCGCCATGCTCACCGCTGCTGAGCTGGTGGTGGGGTTCAACCTGCTCTCCTTCGATTACGAGGTGCTCCGGGGGTACCGGGAGTTCGGCCAGGAGCCTCCCACCCTGGACATCATGGTGGAGCTGCAGCAAAAGCTTTCGTTCCGTCCCAAGCTGGACTCGGTGGTGCAAGCGACGCTGGGAGCCGCAAAGAGCGCCGATGGGCTTGCCGCCCTGCGGTGGTTCAANGAGGGGCGCTTGGATCTCATTGCCGAGTACTGCAAGGAAGACGTGCGCCTCACCAAGGAGCTATACCTCTTCGGCAAGCGCCACCGCCACGTGCTGGTCTCCCGCTACTCGGGCCAGCCCATCAAGGTGGAGGTGGATTGGTAGGGCCAAGGGAAGCCCCGGTGGAGCCCAAACGGGGAAGCTCCCAGGAGCAGCCAGCGGCGCTGGTGGGTGACGTGGGCGCCACGAAGACGCTTTTGGCCCTGGCCCACCTCGATCCCGCAGGCCGCTGGGTGCTTGCGCCGGAAAGCGTCGCGCGCTTTGCCAGCGGGGATTTTCCTCACCTCGCCGAGCTCGTGCGAGCGTACCTCGCCTCCCGCCCCCGGCCCCGGTGGGGGTGCTTCGGGGTTCCCGGGCCGGTGATCGCCGGGCGCTGCCGCACCACCAACCTCCCCTGGGAGCTGGCCGAAGGGGAGCTAGCCGCGGCGGCCGGGCTGGAGCGGGTGCTGCTGCTCAACGACGTGGCCGCGCTGGCCTGGGCTTTCGCTGGCCCGCCCCCGCAGCTCCAGCCGCTGCGGGAGGCGATCCCCCTTCCGGGAGGGCCGGTGCTGGTGGTGGCGGTGGGCACGGGGCTGGGGGCGGCCACGCTGGTACCTGTGGGTACGGGGTACGCGGTGCTTGCCAGCGAGGCTGGCCACGCCGATTTCGCCCCTCGCATCCCCGAAGACGCGGCGCTGTTTGCTGCCCTGGCCAGCACCTTCGGGCACGTTTCCTACGAGCGGGTGGTTTCGGGCCCAGGGCTTGCCGCGCTGTACCGGTTCTTCGCCCAAGGCCAAAGCGAGCCTCCCTCCCCCGAGGAGGTGCTGGCCCGCACCGCCACCGATCCCGCTGCAAGGCAAGCCGCCCTGGGCCTGGCCCGGCATTTGGGCAGCTTCGTGGGCAACGCGGCGCTTTTCACGCTCCCCTTTGGCGGCGTGGTGCTGGCAGGTTCGGTGGCCTGCGCGCTTTTCGCGGCGGACGAGCAGCAGGCCTTGCGGGAAGCGTTTTTCGCGGCTTTGGAGGACAAAGGAAGGCAGCGGCAGCTTTTGGCTCGCCTGCCGGTGGCGCTGCTTGCCGACCCCACAGCACCGCTGGTCGGCTGCGCCCGCGCCCTCCAGCACTTGCTGCTTGGGGCCTAGCGGCTTACTCCAGCACCACGGTGGCGTGGAACGTACCGTCGTTGTTCTCCGCGTCCAGGTCGTTCACCCCCAAAAAAAGCTCCCCACCCCGCACCACCTGGCCGGAAAACGACTTCCCCACCAGGAACGGGTCCCCATCCTCCCCCACCTTGCCGATGAGCGCTAGGTGCGGCCACTCGGGAACCACGCTGTACTTCGCCCATTCCGGGTGCTCCGCGGTCCCCTCGGGCCCGAAGGTGAACCCGCCACCCTTCAGCTCCCCCCGGGCCTGGATCGTGATCCGCTGGCCGGGCTTCACCTGCACCCCGGTGGCGGTCCAGGTAACCCGGCAGGGCACGGCGATCTCCACGCCTTTCTTTCCCCCGCCGCCGCAGCCGGCAAGGAAAAGCGCAACGCCGAAAACCAGAAGCTGCCTCGCTTTCATGGTGCGCCTCCTTGGAGCAGCTTGCGAACCTCGGAAGCGGCGCTAGCCGCCACTTGCCGCAGGAAGCTGTCCTGGGCCGGACCCACCCAAAGCCCCAGCCCCCCCACCTCCTCCAGCCGCCCCGCGGCGAACTCCCGCAGCGCCGCAAGCTTCAGCCGCAACGCTTGCTTTTCCTCCTCGCAGGGAGCACAGGCCAGCTCCCCGGAAGCGGTGGTGTCCTCGATGATCTCCACCGCGCTCTGTCGGCCTTCGGGCAGCTCTTGCCGAGGCACCTCGGCGGGCCAGTCGGGGGAAGCCGCCAAGCGCCGCGCCACCCGACAAGCTACCGCCCAGCCGGAAACGGTCTTCCCCAACGTCACCGGCAACGCGGTCACCTCCAGGCAGAGGGTGGCTTCCCGGCAGCTCCACACCACCGGCCCGGGGCGCAGCGCCTCTTCCAACGCGCCCCGCAACACCGCCCGGGCTCCGGGGTCGTCCACCGCCAGCACCACCCCTACCGTGGGGGCTACGGCCACCGCTTGGGCCAAGAGCAGCGCCGCCAGCACCTCAGCGCCCCTCCAGGCTCGCCAGCGTTTGCCGCACCGCGGCNCAGGCTTCCCCCACCGCCACGGTACGGCGGCTGCCANCCCGGCGCAGGGAAAGCTCCACCTGCCCCTGCTCCACCCCTTTCTTGCCCACCACCACCCGCACCGGGAAGCCGATGAGGTCCGCGTCCTTGAACTTCACCCCCGAGCGCTCGTCCCGGTCGTCGTAAAGCACCTCCACGCCGTGTTCCAAAAGCTGCCGGTACACCCCCTCCGCCACCGCACCCACCTGGGGGTTGTCCGGGTTGAGGTTGAGCACCTCCACCGCGTAAGGGGCCANGGGAAGCGGCCAGACGATCCCTGCCTCATCGTGGTTCTGCTCCACCGCCGCCGCCACGGTCCGGCCAATCCCCAAGCCGTAGCACCCCATGATCATCGGCTGCTCCTGCCCCTTCTCGTCCAAGAACGTGCACTTCATGGGGGCAGAGTACTTGGTGCCCAGCTTGAAGATGTGCCCTACCTCGATCCCCCGCTTCACCTCCAAGGGCTGGCCGCACCGCGGGCAAGGATCCCCCGCCCGCACCATGCGGATGTCCGCCACCAAATCGGGCTGGAAATCCCTCCCCGGGACCACCCCCAAAAGGTGCTGGTCATCGCGGTTCGCGCCGGTGGCTGCCACCGGCAGCTTCATCACCTCGGGATCCGCCACCACCCGCACCCCGGCAAGCCCCACGGGACCAGCGAACCCCACCGCCGCCCCGGTGACCCGCTGCACCTTTTCCGCGGAAGCCAGCTGCAGGTGCACCGCCCCCAGGGCGTTTTTCAGCTTCACCTCGTTGAGCTCGTCGTCCCCCCGCAGCAGCGCTACCACGAACTCCTTGTCGGTTTCCACCACCATGGTCTTGATGAAGTGGGCGGGCTCCAACCCCAAGAACGCCGCCACCTCGGGCACCGCGGTGCGCCCCGGCGTGGGCACCGCTTCGGGGGTTTCGGGCAGCCGGCCGGGCCAGGGAGGCGCCGGGGGAAGCGGGCCGGAGCTGGCCTTTTCCACGTTGGCCCCGTAACCGCAGCTGCAAGCCGCCACCGCGTCCTCGCCGGTTTCCGCCAGCACCATGAACTCGTGGGACTCGCTGCCGCCGATGTTGCCGGTGTCCGCCTCCACCGCGGTGAAGGAAAGCCCGCACCGGGCAAAGATGCGCCGGTACGCCTGCTCCATGGCGCGGTACGCTTCGTCCAGGCTCTCGTAGCTGGCGTGGAACGAGTAGGCGTCCTTCATGAGGAACTCCCGCCCCCGCATGAGCCCGAAGCGCGGGCGGATCTCGTCCCGGAACTTGGTTTGGATTTGAAAGAGGTTCACCGGCAGCTGCCGGTAGGAGCTCACCCGGCGCCGCACCACGTCGGTGATCACCTCCTCGTGGGTGGGGCCGAAGCAAAAATCTCGCTCGTGGCGGTCCTTGAGGCGCAGCAGCTCCTTGCCGTACACGTACCACCGCCCGGACTCCTGCCACAGCTCCGCGGGCTGAACGCACGGCATCGCCAGCTCCACCGACCCAGCCCGGGCCATCTCCTCCCGCACGATGCGGCAGAGCTTCTCGATGGTGCGCAACCCCAGGGGAAGGTAAGTGTAAATCCCCGCCGCTAGCTTGTCGATCATCCCCGCCCGGGCGAGAAGCTTGTGGGAAACCACCTCCGCGTCCTGGGGGTTTTCCCGCAACGTGTGAATGAAAGCTTGGGAAAAACGCATCAGCTTTTCCTCCGTGCCGCAAGCCAAGCCACCTCCAAGAGGTGGTCCAGCACATCGGCCTGCAAGTCCGCGCCTTGCTCCGCCCGCGCGCGACGCAAAACCTGGGCAGCCTCTTGCTTNNCTCCCACTCCCAGAAGGCCCAACCCTAGCTGGGTGAGGATTTGCGGCGAAGGGGCTGCCGCGGCCGCCGGCTCCANGTAGTCTAGCGCATCCTGGTAGCGCTCCTGGGCGAGGTACACCCGCCCTACCGCCGCTTGAGCGTACGGGCGCAGCTCGGAAGGGAACAGCGCCAGCGCCTCGTGGGCCAGCTCCTCGGCCACCGCCAGCTCCCTCCCGTCCTCGGCGAGTGTCAAAGCCAGCTCGTAGCAAGCCAAGCCGCGCTCCAGCTCGCTCTGTCCTTGCTGGCGCAGCTTGCTCGCCAGGGCAACCAGCGCGTGGCTGCGACCGGTGGCCCTCAGGGTTTCGAAAAGCGCGGTCCACGCCGCTACNCGCGCCGGCCCGCTGGCACCGGCCTTCAGCACCCGATGGGCCAGGCGCACCGCTTCCCGGGCCTTTCCCGAGGCGGAGGCCACGAGGGCGGCGGCGGCCAAAAGGCTGGGGTGTGCCTCCGCTTCCGCAGCAGCGCGCAGCGTTTCCCAGGCGCGCTCGGCCTCTCCTCGCTCCGCCGCCGCGGCGGCAGCGGCCAAGGCGCGGGAAACCTCTTCCGGCAGCGTTTCCTTTCGCCCCCCGGCGAGCAAGAAGCGCACCGCCTCCTGGTACCGCAGCCGCTGGGGGTCCAGCTCCAGCACCCGGCGAAAGCACTGCAGCGCCTTGCGGGCAAACCCCCGCTCCAGGTAGGCCAGGCCCAAGGTGTAAATCGCCTCCTCCATCTCCGGCGCCAGGGCCACCGCTCGCTCCAAGAGCTTAACCGCGGTTCCCGGGCGCCCCAGGCGCAGCTCCACGAGCCCCGCGAGAAACGCCGCCACCGGCGATTCTTGCTTGGCAAGGGCCTGGCGCAGGAAGCGCCGGGCGGCGGGCAAGTCCTCCTGGGCGAGCTTCAAAGCCCCCAGGGCGAAGGGAGGCAGGAAGCTGTCCCTGGTCACCCGGGCGGCGCGGTGCAGCAGCTTCTCAGCTTCCGCCATCTGCCCCTCGTCCGCCAAGAGCGTGGCCAGGGAAACCAAGCCATCCACGTCGTTGGGTTGCAGCTCCACCAGGATGCTGTAAGCTTGCCGCGCCGCCTGCAGCTGCCCCTGTTGGAACGCCAGGTCCCCCACCAGCTTGGCCATCTCAGGGTGGCGGGGGAAGCGCTTCAGCACCCGGAGCAGCTTGGCCACCGCTTGCCCCACGTTCCCCGCTGCCAGGTGCAGCTCCGCGGCATCCAGCGCCCGGGCGAAGGCCCGCTCCGCCTGCTCCCCCAGGGTTTTCGCCCGGGCGAGGATCACCTCCCGCTGGGAGGCCAGGTCCTCCACCACCTCGGCCCGGGCCGCTTCGCTCTCGGCTTCCCGCTCCCAGCAGGCCTGGAACTCCGCTTCCCGCAGCACCTTGCGCCTGGCGAGCAGCTGGGCGAGCGCCCGCAGCCCGGCATCCACGATAGAAAGCGACCCCTCCAGCTCCGCCACCCGGGCGGCAAGCTCTTCCACCTTCCCGGAAAGCGCGGCAATTTGCTTTTCCTGCAGCGTGAGCCGCTCCAGTACGTCCTCCTGGAACGCGCTGGCGAGCTCCTCGAGCTTGGCGAGCTCCTGGTCCTCCTCTGGAGGTTGCTCCTCAGGCTTCTGCAGGCCGGAAAGCACCAGAAGCGGCGAGCCGCAGCGGCCGCACACCTCGCTCCCCTCGGGGTTCGCGGCCCCGCACCACTGGCAGAGGACCTTCACGCCGGCTTTGCCTTCAGTACTGGTAGAACCCTCGCCCACTCTTCCTTCCCAGAAAACCCGCGTCCACCATCTTCACCAAAAGCGGGCAGGGGCGGTACTTGGGGTCCCCGAACCCCTCGTAAAGCACCTTGAGGATCGCGAGGCAAGTGTCCAGGCCAATGAAATCGGCCAGCTGCAGCGGCCCCATGGGGTGGTTCATCCCCAGCTTCATCACCGCATCCACCGCTTCCGGCGTGGCCACCCCCTCGTACACCGCGTAAATCGCTTCGTTGATCATCGGCATCAGCACGCGGTTGGAAACGAAGCCGGGAAAATCCCTCACCTCCACCGGGGTTTTCCCCATTTTTTTGGCCAGCGCCTCCACCGTGGCGAAGGTTTCCTCCGAGGTGGCGATCCCCCGCACGATCTCCACCAGCTGCATCACCGGCACGGGGTTGAAAAAATGCATGCCGATGAACTTTTCCGGCCTTTTGGTGGTGGCCGCGAGGCGGGTGATGGAAATCGAGGAGGTGTTGGAAGCGAGGATCGCCTCGGGGCCCACGATGGCATCCAGCTTCCTGAACACCTCGGCTTTCACGGCAAAATCCTCCACCACCGCTTCCACCACCAGCTGGCAGGAGCCGAACTGCTCCAGGGAGGTGGTGGTGGCGATGCGCCCGAGCGCCGCGGCCTTGTCCTGCTCGCCGATCACCCCCTTGGCCACTTGCCGGTCCATGTTCTTGGCGATGGTGCCCAAGGCCTTTTGCAAAAGCGGCTCGGCCACGTCCGCCAGCACAACCTCCAGCCCGGCCAGCGCTGCCACGTGGGCGATGCCGTTGCCCATCTGCCCCGCGCCCACCACGCCCATGCGTTGCACGTCCATAGCCACCTCCTCCCGCGGGAGACTACGAACCCCGCTCCCACCTGTCAAGCCAGCGCCGAGGATCGCTCATGGCTTTTTCCCCAGCAGCAGGACCGCCAAGCCCTTGCGCCACGCCCGGCAAGCGAGCCGGTGCCGCCGCCAAACCTGCAAGCCCAGGCGCCGATGCGAAACCGCCTGAGGAATGGGGCGTACACTACCGGCGGGAGGGAACCATGCGCGGGCGCGGATGGATCTTGTTGCTGGCGGCAGCCACGGCGTGCCAGATNACCCATGGGGGGCGGATTGCCTATCCACCCACCCCGAAGGTGCCGGTGGTGGAGGAGTACCACGGGGTGAAGGTGGCGGACCCCTACCGCCCGCTCGAGGACCTGGACTCCCCGGAAACCCGGGCCTGGATTACCCGTCAAAACCAGCTCACCTTCGCGTTTTTGGAAAAAATCCCTGCCAGGAAAAAGCTCGCGGCGCGTCTCGGGGAGCTCTGGAACTACGAGAGGTTTTCCGCTCCCTTTGCTCGCGGAGGAAACTACTTTTACTTCTACAACCCTGGCCTCGCCCCGCANAGCGTGCTTTACGTCACCCAGGATCCCCGCACCCCCGGTCGGGTGCTCCTNGATCCCAACACGCTTTCCGCTGATGGCACGGTGGCGCTTTCCAGCATCGCCCCCTCCTTCGATGGACGCCTTTTAGCCTACAGCAACTCGGAAGCCGGTTCCGATTGGCAAACCTGGAAGGTGCGGCGGGTGGACACCGGCGAGGACCTTCCCGACCTGCTCCGCTGGACCAAGTTCACCGGGGCGGCCTGGCTGCCCGATGGCTCGGGCTTTTTCTACAGCCGCTTCGATGCCCCCGAGCCAGGCAAGGAGAAGCTCGCGGTGAACCTCAACCAAAAGCTGTTCTTCCACCGCCTGGGAACGCCCCAGGAGAAGGATCAGCTGGTCTACGCCCGCCCCGACCAGCCCCAGTGGGAGTTCTCCCCGGAGGTGACCGAAGACGGGCGCTTTTTGGTCATCACCGTGCACGTGGGCACGGACCGCCGCACGCGCCTTTACTACAAGGACCTTGCCGCACCGGGAAGCGCCATCGTGCCGCTTCTCGATGCCTTCGATGCGGCCTACGATTTCGTGGACAACGAGGGGGACACGTTCTACGTGCTCACCGACAAGGACGCNCCCCGCCGCCGCTTGGTGGCGGTGCACCTGGGCAAAGGCGGAGAGCTCGCCACGGTGATCCCCGAGGGGGAACACACGCTCCAGGCGGTGAGCCGCGTGGGCAAGGTGTTCCTGGCGCGCTACCTCAAGGACGCCACCACCCAGGTGGCGGCGTACACCATGGAAGGCAAGCTCCTCGGGCCCGTAGCGCTCCCAGGGATCGGCACCGCTGCCGGTTTCGTCGGCTCCAGGTACGACCGGGAAACGTTTTACACGTTCACCTCGTTTCTCACCCCGGGCACCGTTTACCGGCTGGATGTGGATTCGCTGCAAAGCGAAAAGCTTTTCGCCCCGAAAATCCTCGCGAAAACCGAGGAGTTCACCACCGAGCAGGTTTTCGTCACCTCCAAGGACGGCACCCGAGTGCCCATGTTCCTCACCTACCGCAAAGGGCTCGTGAAAAACGGGCAAAACCCCACGCTGCTCTACGGTTACGGTGGGTTCAACATCGCGGTGACCCCCAGCTACTCCCCCAGGACCATCGCTTGGCTGGAGCTGGGCGGGGTTTACGCGGTGGCGAACCTCCGGGGGGGCAGCGAGTACGGCGAGGCTTGGCACCAGGCGGGTATGCTCGAGCACAAGCAAAACGTCTTCGATGACTTCATCGCCTGCGCCGAATGGCTCGTTGCCAAGCGCTACACCTCCCCCAGCAAGCTCGCGANCCACGGCGCTTCCAACGGCGGGCTTTTGGTGGGGGCGGTGATGACCCAGCGCCCCGAGCTGTTCGCTGCGGCGCTGCCTGCGGTGGGGGTGATGGACATGCTCCGTTTCCACAAGTTCACCATCGGCTGGGCTTGGGTGGCGGAGTACGGCTCCGCCGACGACCCGGCCATGTTCCCGGTGCTTTTCCGCTACTCCCCGCTGCACAACATCCGGGACGGGGTGTGCTATCCGGCCACGCTGGTGACCACCGCGGACCACGACGACCGGGTGGTGCCTTCCCACTCCTTCAAGTTCGCTGCCCGGCTCCAGGAGGCCCAGGGGTGCGACAAGCCGGTGCTCATCCGCATCGAGACCCGGGCAGGGCACGGCGCCGGGAAGCCCACCGGCAAGCAAATCGAGGAAGCTGCGGACATGCTGGCGTTCCTCACCTGGGCGCTGGGGATGCAGTAGCGCTGCCGGGAAGCTCCAAAGGCTACGGCAGGCGGCGCCAGGCGAAGCGGTAAACCGGCCGCCCCTGGGCCTGGTACTTGATCTCGAAGTGCGTGGGAGGGATCGGCGCAAAAAGCTCCTCTTCCGCAAGGCGCTGGAAACGGGGTTCGGCCCCCACCACCGCTTCGATCACCGCGGCGTACTCCGCATGGTCGGTTTTCACCCGCAGCACCGCCCCTCCCGCCATCACGGAAGCGAGGCGCGCCACGTTTTCCGGGCGGAAGAAACGGCGCTTGTGGTGGCGCTTTTTTGGCCAAGGGTCGGGGAAGTACACGTGCACCGCCGCCACGCTCCCCTCCCCCAAGCAGCGGAACAGCAAATCCTCGGCGGTGGTGTGCACCAAACGCAGGTTTCGCACCCCTGCCCGGGCGGCCCGCAGCGCCGCCAGCTCCAGGTACTTCCGCGCCCGCTCCACCCCCAAAAGGCCGATCTCCGGGTGGGCTGCGGCCCAAGCAATGGCGAACCGCCCTTTCCCCACCCCCAGCTCCAGCTCCAGGGGACAAGCCCTGCCGAACACCGCCTGCGGCTCCAGCGGCGGCGGGGTTTCGTCCAAGGCCAAAAGCAGCTCCTCGGGGCGGGGCGGGGCCAGCACGGCGCTCACGGGGCTTACCCCTCCGAGGCTTCCACCGATTCCGGGTCCTCGTCGCCGAAAACGATGCCGATGGCCCGGGCGGCTTGCACCAGCTGGGAGTTCACCGGCACCCGCTTCATGTGGCCCACCGCCTCCGCCAGCGGCACCGCCACGATTTCCCCGCACTGCAGCGCCACCATGGTGCCGAACTGCTCCTCCACCGCCAGGCGGGTAGCCTCCACCCCGAAGCGGGTGGCGAGGATGCGGTCCACCGGCACCGGGGAGCCACCCCGCTGGATGTGGCCCAGGACCGTGACCCGCACCTCGTACCCCGAGCGCTCGGCGATTTCCTGGGCCACCAGGTAGGAAACGCCCCCCAAGCGCTTCCACCCGGTGACCTTGTCCTCCGCCTGGAACACCTGGGTCCCCCCCACCGGCGCCGCTCCCTCCGCCACCACCACCAGGGAAAACGGCCTTCCCCGCCGCTCCCGGGCCCGGAACTTGGCAATCACCGGCTCGAAACGGAAGGGGATTTCCGGGATGAGGATCACGTCGGCCCCCCCGGCAAGCCCGGCGTGGAGCGCGATCCACCCCGCGTCTCGCCCCATTACCTCCAGGAGCATGACCCGGTGATGCGCTTCGGCGGTGGTGTGCAGCCGATCCAGCGCCTCGGCTGCGGCTTCCATGGCCGTGGCGAAGCCGAACGTCACCTCGGTGGCGGAGATGTCGTTGTCAATGGTCTTGGGCACCCCCACCACCGGCACCCCCAGCTCGCGGTACAGCCGCTCGGCGATGGAAAGCGAGCCGTCGCCGCCGATGACCACCAGCGCGTCCAGGCCCAGCTTCTCCATGGTGCGCACCACCGCCTGAGAGGCATCCACGATTTCCTCCACGCCGTCCGGGCGGTGGAACGGGTAGCGGAACGGGTTGTGGCGGTTGGTGGTGCCGAGGATCGTGCCGCCCCGGGGGAGGATCCCCCAGATGTCGTCCAGCTCCAGCTCCTTGGCCTTGCCCTCCACCAGCCCGGAAAACCCGTCGTAAATCCCCACGGGGGTCACCCGATGGGTGAACAGGCAGCTCTTCACCACCGCGCGGATCACCGCGTTGAGCCCAGGGGCGTCGCCCCCCCCGGTGAGCACCCCCAGCCTGCGAACTTTCATGGATTGTCCTCCATACCGAGCTCCACCAGCTCGATCCCCGCTTGCTCCGCGAACTCCCAGATGCGCTGGTCCCGGTAAAACTCCCCGAACACGATGCGCTGCACCCCGGCGTTGGCCAGGAGCTTGAAGCACTCCCAGCAAGGGGAAGCGGTGACGTAGCAGTCCGCCCCCTCGATGCGTACCCCGTGCCGCGCCGCTTGGATCAGCGCGTTGGCTTCCGCGTGCACCGTGCGCACGCAGTGGCCACCCTCCATGAGGCACCCCACCTCGGTGCAGTGGGCGAGCCCGCGGATCGAGCCGTTGTAGCCAGTGGCCAGCACCGCCTTGTCCCGCACCAGCACCGCCCCCACGGCTTTCCGCGGGCAGGTGGAGCGGCTCGCCGCCTCCCGCGCCAGGTTCATGAAGTACCGGTCCCAGGACACCCGCATGGCCCGGGAGTATACCGCCTGCGCTACCCTTGCAGGCGGGGCAGAAAAGCCCCGGTGCGAGCGTTTGCCGAAAAGGAGGGAGCTGTGCTCGGGCAGCGGAAGCGAACCGTAGCGGTAAGGATTGGGGATCTGACCGTGGGGGGCGGGGCGCCGGTGGTGGTGCAGGCCATGACCAACACCGACACCGCCGACGCCGCGGCCACCGCGAAGCAGGTTATCGAGCTGTGGCAAGCTGGTGCGGAGCTGGTGCGCATCACCGTGAACAACGAGCAAGCCGCCAGGGCAGTGCCGGAAATCCGCCAGAGGCTTTTCGATGCGGGTTGCCCGGTGCCCCTGGTGGGGGATTTCCACTTCAACGGCCACCTGCTGCTCACCCGCTTCCCCCAATGCGCCCAGGCGCTGGACAAGTACCGCATCAACCCCGGCAACGTGGGCCGGGGGCAGAAGAAGGACGAAAACTTCCTCACCTTCTGCCGCCTCGCCAAAGATTTGGGCAAGGCGATTCGCATCGGCGTCAACGCCGGCTCCCTGGACCCGGAGCTGGTGGTGGCCAAGATGCAGGAAAACACCGAAAAAAACCTCGGGCTTTCCTCGGAAGAGGTGCTTTCCGAGTGCATGCTCGATTCGGCGCTTTGCTCCCTGGAGCTGGCTTTGGGGGCGGGGCTTGGCGAGGACCGCATCGTGATCTCCTGCAAGATCTCCCGGCCGCCGGAGCTGGTGCGGGTGTACCGTCGCCTGGCCCAGATCACCCGGCAGCCGTTGCACCTGGGGCTCACCGAAGCCGGTATGGGGCGCCGGGGGATCGTCTGGTCCACCGCGGCCATGGCGGTGCTGCTGGCGGAAGGCATCGGCGACACGGTCCGCGTTTCCCTCACCCCGGCCCCGGGGGGCGACCGCAGGGAGGAGGTGTGGGTGGCCTGCGAGCTCCTCCAGGCACTGGGGTTGCGCTCCTTCGCCCCCACGGTGACCGCTTGTCCGGGGTGCGGCCGCACCACCTCCACCACCTTCCAGGAGCTGGCGCAAAAGGTGGACGCGTACCTCAAGGAGAAGCTTCCGGTCTGGCGCAAGGCTTTTCCCGGGGTGGAGGAGCTGAAGGTGGCGGTGATGGGGTGCGTGGTGAACGGACCCGGGGAATCCAAGGCGGCTCACATCGGCATCTCGCTCCCCGGAACCGGGGAAGCCCCCGCTTGCCCGGTGTACGTGGACGGGGAAAGGGTGGCCACTTTGAAGGGAGCCCCCGAGGAGCTGGCCCAGGAGTTCCTCCGCATGGTGGAGGCGTACGTGACGCGCCGCTGGGGCGGAACCCGCGAGGCCTGAGGGTCGGCTTCGAGCCAGCTGGTGGTTTCCCGGGGCATTGGCCCCAGGTGCTCAGTTGTCTTGCTGGTCGCGGGCTGGGGCCAGCTCCCGCCAGCGGGGATCCCCCAAAGGGATGGCCGGGGCGAAGCAAAACCCCTGGAGGAAATCGCAGCCCAGCGCAGCCAACGCTTGGCTTTCCTCGGGGCTTTCCACCCCCTCCGCCACCACCTGCACCCCCAGGCGGTGGGCCAGCTCCACCACCCCCTCCAGAAGGGCCCGGCCCCGGGTATCGCGCATGGCAGCGCGGACGAAAGCCGCGTCCAGCTTCACCAGGTCCGAGGCCACGTCCCGCAACAGCGCCAGCGAGGAGTAGCCGCTGCCGAAATCGTCCAGCACCACCGGTACCCCCATGGCCCGCACCCGGCGCAGCGTGGCCAAGGCTTCCTCGGTACCCTGGACCAAAAAAGCCTCGGTGACCTCGAGCCAAAGCTCCCCCGGGGCCAGCCCGTGCTCGGCGAAAACCTCCTCCAGGAACGCCACGAAGCTCTCGGATGCCAGGGAAGGTCCGGCCACGTTCACGGTCACCGGCAACCCCAGCGCTTTCACCGCCCGGGCACCGGCGCGCAGCGCCAAGCGGTCCAGCTCGCTGGCAAGCCCTACCTCTTGGAGCAGCGGCACGAACCGCCCCGCTGCCAGCACCTCCTCCCCCTCCCCGAGGCGCGCCAGGGCTTCGGCGAAGCGCACCTGGCGGGAAGCGGCGGCGAGGATCGGCTGGAAGAAAAACGCGATGCGCTGCTCCCGCAGCGCCCGCTTCACCTGCTCCAAAAAAGCCAGGCGGCCCCGGGAGTAGCGGTCCAGCTCCGGGGCGTAAAAGGCGAAGCCGCTGCGCGCCGCCTTGGCGCGGTACATGGCCACGTCCGCGGCGCGCATGAGCTCCTCCAAGCTCTCCCCGTCCCCCGGGAACACCGCGATCCCCAGGGAAGCCTCGATGGATAGCAGCTCCTCCCGGAGGGCAAAGGGCTGGGCGAAGCACTCGAGGATGCGTCGGGCAGCCACCCTGGCCCCCTCGTGGCCGGTTTGCGGCCAGAGCAAAGCGAACTCGTCCCCCCCCAACCGCGCCACGATGTCGGCCTCCCGGGCAGCCCGCCCCAGGCGCAGCGCCACCGCCTGCAACAGCTCGTCCCCGGCATCGTGGCCCAGGGTGTCGTTCACCTCCTTGAAACGGTCCAGGTCCAAATACCCCAGCGCCACCGGGAACTTGTGCCGCGTGGCCAAAGCCAACAGGTGCTCGGCGCGCTCCCGCAGCAAGCGGCGGTTGGGGAGGTCGGTGAGTCCGTCGTGATAGGCCAAGTGCTGGATTTGCTCCATCCACCGCTTGCGCTCCCCCAGATCCCGGAGCACCGAAACGATCACCCGGCGCCGCCCCAGCTTCATGGGCATGGAGCGGGTTTCCGCCAGAAAGCTGCTGCCATCGAAGCGGGTGTAGGTAAGCTCCAGCGTGGGGGCAGGCTCCCCCCGCTCCAGCATCGCCGCCACCCTTTGCCTCACCAGCCCCCAGGAGCCCTGGTGCACCAGGGTTTTCCCTTCCCGGCCCACCAGCGTGGCTCCGGGAGGAAGGNCGAACAGCTCGTGGGCAGCGGCGTTGGCGTAAAGCACCTCGGTGCCGTNGTGCACCACCACCGCGTCCGGAATGTGGGCGAGAAACTCCCGCCAGCGCTTTTCCGCCTCCTGGAGCTCCTCCCAAGCCTCGTCCCGCTCCAGCTGGTCCCCAAGAGCTGCCGCCGCTGCCTGGAGCACCTCCCGCTCCTGCTCCTGCCAGCCCTGCTCCTCCCGCACCGCGTCGAAACCCACGAACCCCCAGAGCTCCCCTCGGCGGAAAATCGGCGCCACGAGGATCGAGCGGATCCCTTGGCTTTCCAACAGCGGCCGCTCGCTTTCCGGGAAGCTCTGCACCGCCCCGAACACCAGCTTGCCCTCACCGAGCTCCGAAACCCAACGACCGAACCCCGCGCGCTCAACGGGCAGGTTCTGCAGGTTGGGGTTATCAATCTGCGGCTCGACCCCTTCCCGACACCACTCCCAGAGCTGGCTCGCCGCAATTTCGCCGGTTCCCGGGTGGGGGTGCACCGCGAAAACGTAAACCCGATCCGCCCCCGCCGCTTCCCCCAGGCACCCCAACGCTTCCTCGATCCCCGCCCCGGACAAAAGCAGCGAAAAAGCCCGGAGCAGCTCCCGGAGCTTCAAGCTCGGGTAGGCTTCGCTCGTCACGGGCCCTACCCCAAAACGTAGGCGAAGATCAGCGGCGCCACGATGGTGGCGTCGGATTCGATGATGAAGCGGGGAGTATCCGCACCCAGCTTTTCCCAGGTGATCTTTTCGTTGGGCACCGCGCCGGAGTACGACCCGTAGCTGGTGGTGGAATCGGAAATCTGGCAGAAATAGCCCCAGAGGGGCACGTCCTTCCACTCCAGGTCCTGGCGCATCATCGGCACCGCGCAAATGGCGAAGTCTCCGGCGATACCGCCACCGATCTGCAAGAAGCCGATCTTTCTCCCTTGGCTGGTCTCGTGGCGGTACCAGGCGGCCAGCTCCATCATGTACTGGATGCCGCCCTTCACCGTGTGCACGTTCTTGATGTCCCCTTTGATGCAGTGGGCGGCGTAAATGTTGCCGGTGGTGGAGTCCTCCCACCCCGGCACGAAGATCGGCAAATCCCGCTCCATGGCAGCGTAAACCCAGCTGTCCTTGGGGTCGATCTGGAAGTAGCGGTCGAGCTTTCCGGAGCGGAGGATGCGGTAGAAGAACTCGTGGGGGAAGTACGAGGCACCTTCCGCATCGGCCTTCTGCCACTCCTCGAGGATCGCGTGCTCGATGCGGCGGATCGCCTCTTCCTCGGGGATGCAGGTGTCGGTGACCCGGTTCAGGTGGCGCTTCCAGAGCTCCACCTCGTCCTCCGCGGTGAGGCTGCGCCAGTGGGGCACCCGGACGTAGAAGTCGTGGGCCACCAAGTTGTAGATGTCCTCCTCCAGGTTGGCCCCGGTGCAGCTCACCGCATGCACTTTCCCCTGGCGGATCATTTCCGCCAACGAGATCCCCAGCTCCGCGGTGCTCATGGCGCCAGCCATGGCTAGGAGCATCTTGTTGCCGTCCGCCACGAAGCTGCAGTACGCCTCCGCCGCATCCACCACCACGGCCGCGTTGAAATGGCGAAAGTGCTTGCGGATGAACTCCCGGACTTCCCGCGCGTACTCCATGCTCCCTCCCCGCGGGGATTTTACAGGAAAAACGGCGCTCCCGCTGCTGCCGCGTGGTGCTTCAGCGGGCAGCGGCCGCCGTGCCGCTGGCCAGGAGGAAAGCTTCCTCAGCGTGGTAGGAGGAGCGCACGAAGGGACCAGCGATCACCGCGAGCCCCAAGCTTCTCCCGTACTCCGCGAGCTCCGCGAACTCCTCGGGGTTCCAGTAGCGCACCACCGGCACTTGGCTCCTGGTGGGCTGGAGGTACTGGCCGATGGTCACCACCTGGCAAGCCGCCGCGGCCAGGTCCCGGAGCACCTGCTCCACCTCTTCCTTGGTTTCCCCCAGCCCCACCATGATCCCCGACTTGCGCACCACCTCCGGTGCCCGCTCCGCCACCCTCCGGAGCACCGCCAGCGCCCACGGGTAGCGCCCCTGGCGGCGCACCTGGGGGTAGAGGCGGGGAACCGTTTCCACGTTGTGGTTGTAGACCTGGGGCCCGGCGGCGAGCACCGTGTCCACCGCCGCCAGCTGACCACGGAAATCCGGGGTGAGCACCTCCACGGTCACCGGCGGCTGCAGCTCCCGCAGCTTGCGAATCACCGCAGCGAAGTGGCTGGCGCCGCCGTCCGGGAGATCGTCCCGGTCCACCGAGGTGACCACCACGTGCCGCAACCCCAGCTCTTCCACAGCTCGCGCCAGCTTCGCGGGCTCCTCGGGGTCCAGCGGCCGGGGCTTGCCGTGAGCGATGGCGCAGTAACGGCAAAAGCGGGTACAGGTGTCCCCCATGATGAGGAACGTGGCGGTGCGGCGGGAAAAGCACTCGCTGCGGTTGGGGCAGCGCGCCTCGTCGCACACCGTGTGCAACCCCCCCGCGGTCATCACCTGCCGCACCTCCCGCAGGGTTCCCAGGCGGAGCTTCCTCTCGGCAATCCANACCGGCAAACGGGCACTCATGGGCTCACCATGAAAGCTTGGGGGAAGCCGGCCTGGCGCAACCGCGCCAGCACCCGGCCGCCGCTCTCTTTGTCGGGAAACGGCCCCACCCGCACCCGGTATTTCCCTGCCGAAAGGGGGAGCACCTTCACCTGCTCCGGGCGAAACCCCAACGCCACCACCCGGTGCCGCACCCCCTCGGCGTCGCCGCGGCTTCCCAGCGCTGCCACCTGCACCCAGACCTCTGCCGCGCCTTTGGCAGGCACCCTAGGCGTGGGGGAAGCGGTGGGAGCTGGCGTGGGGGTGGGAGGAGGGGTAGGCTCGGGGGTTGGAGAAGGCAGCGGCGAAGGCGTGGGCTCCGGGAAGCTGGGAGCCAGCGCCTGCACCACGGGCGTGGGCGAGAACGTGGGCAGCGGTGGGGTGGGCGCTGCAGCAGGAGCTGCCCTTTCGGAAGGGCGCTCCAGAAGCCCCACCGCCACCCCTGCAGTAAAAGCCAAAAGAAGCAGCAAAGCGATGCCCGCGAGCAGCGAGAAAAGCTGCCCCCCGGAGAGCACCAGCTCGTAATACCGCCGCATAGCTTCCGCGCACACCTTTCCCTGGCTCGCGCCAGGCGCCGCAAGCCTACCACGTCCCGGGGAGCGGCGTCTTCACCCTTTCTTCGCCTCGAAGAACGGCTTGAGGGTATCTATGGGCAGNGGAAACACGATCGTGGAGTTCTTCTCGGTGGCGATTTCCGTGAGCGTTTGCAGGTAGCGCAGCTGCAAGGCCGCTGGTTCCTTCTGCATCACCGCTGCAGCCTCCGCCAGCCGCTGGGCCGCCTGGAACTCCCCTTCGGCGTGGATGATCTTCGCCCGTTTCTCCCGCTCCGCCTCCGCCTGCCGGGCCATGGCCCGCTGCATCTCCTGGGGCAGGTCCACGTGCTTCACCTCCACCAGGGAAACCTTCACGCCCCAGGGGTCGGTGTGCTTGTCAATGATTTCCTGCAGCTTATGGTTGAGCTTTTCCCGCTCCGCCAAGAGCTCGTCCAGCTCCACCTCCCCCAGCACCGAGCGCAGCGTGGTCTGGGCGAGCTGGGAGGTGGCGTACATGTAGTTTTCCACCTCGACGATGGCCTTCACCGGGTTGAGGGCCCGGAAGTACACCACCGCGTTCACCTTCACCGACACGTTGTCCCGGGTGATCACGTCCTGGGGCGGGATATCCAGCACCACCGTGCGCAGGCTCACCACCACCATCTTCTGCACCGGCCAGAACACGAAAACCAGCCCGGGCCCCCGGGGGGTGGGATCCACCCGCCCCAGGGTGAACACCACGCCCCGCTCGTACTCCTTGAGGATGTTGATCCAGCGGAAGACGATGACCAAAAAAACGATGGCCGCGAGGATCCAGCCGAANGATACCTGTGGGCCCATCCTAGCCTCCTTTCGTCCCTTCCGGGACCGGCTCCACCTCCAGGGTGCTCCCCTGGATTGCCCTCACCCGAACTGGCCGCCCTGCCTCCACCGGCGCCACCGCCACCGCGTCCCAGTACTCGCCGTGCACGAACACCTTCCCGGTGGGGGCGAGGGCGGTGATCGCCTTGCCCACCTCCCCCACCATGCCCTCCACCCCGGTCACCGGCTTCAGGCGGTGGGCGGAAAGCACCCGGGAAAGCAGGAAGATCACCACCAAGGCCACCACCAAAGCGGTAGGGAGGATCACCCCCCACCCCACCCGCAGCGAGGGAAGCGGCGCATCAATGAGCATGGCTGACCCCAGAACGAAACACACCAGGCCCGCCACCGTGAGCAGGCCGTAGCTCGTGACCTTCACCTCGGCGATGAAAAAGCCGATAGCCAAGAGGATGAGCAGCACCCCCACGTAGTTCACCGGCAGCACCGAGAGCGCGAAGAACGCCAGAAGCAAGCTAATAGCCCCCAACACCCCGGGAAAGATCGCGCCGGGATGGGAAAGCTCGAAGTAAAGCCCGAGGATCCCCGCCAGCAGCAGCAAATAAGCGATGTTCGGGTGGGCGATGGCGGAAAGCAGCTTGTCCGCCGCCGAGGGGTTCACCAGCACCACTTGCGGGGAAGCCAGGGAGAGCTTTTCCACCTGCCCGGAAAAGCGCCGCACCTCGCGACCATCGAGCTTGGCCAACAGCTCCTGACGGCTCCCCGCCACGATCTCGATGAGCTTTTTCTCCAGAGCCTCCCGCTCGGTGAAGGAAACCGACTCCCGCACCGCCTTTTCCGCCCACTCCACCGGGCGGCCCCGCTGCTGCGCCAGCGAGCGGATGAGCGCCGCAGCGTCGTTGGTCACCTTTTCGGCGATGGTTTTCTCCAGGTCCTCCCCTTGCCCACCCACCGGGTGCGCTGCCCCGGCGTTGGTGCCCGGGGCCATGGCCGCCACGTCCGCCGCCATGAGCAGGAAGAACCCCGCCGAGGCTGCCTGGGCCCCGGAAGGGGTGACGTACACCACCACCGGCCGCTCCGAGGTGGTGATGGCGGTGGTCATCTGCCGCAAGGAGGTGAGCAGCCCCCCGGGGGTGTTCAGCTCCACCACGGCAACCGCGGCGCCGCGGCGCGTCGCCTCCCGCAGCCCCCGCTGCAGGTAGCGCAGCGATGCCGGTTGGATGGTATCTTCCAGGCGCATGACCACCACCGTCTGCGCCACCGCTGGCGCGGCGGTGAGGGCAGCGANCACCAAGGAGCGGGCGATGGAGCCAAACACCGAGACCATCATAGGCCCCCCGGCGGCAGCAAGCAAGGCCCGGTGGCGGGCCGGTGAGCTGGCCTTGGCTACAAGCCTTTTCCTCATGGCTGGCGTGGCTTGGTTCCACCCCCAGGAGGTGCCCCTGGCCACCCGCGCCTCGCTCACCACCGTGGCTTTGCTTTTCACGGCAGCCGCACCGGCGCTGGCCAGGGCCACCACCAAGCCGCTCCTGGTGGTGCGGGAGTTCCTCCCGGTGCCGGTGGTGCCGTTCGTCTATCTCCACCTCGGGCTGCTCATCCCCCTGGTGCACCCCGCAAGCTACGACGCGCTTTTGGAGAAGCTGGACGCGATGCTCCTCGGCCCGGAGGCGCAGCAGGCGCTCTACAGCTTGCCGCTACCCTGGTGGCTCGCTGATCTTTTGACCCTGGCCTACTCCACGTTTTTCTTTCTCCCGGTGCTGCTGTTGGTGGTGCTGCTCAAAGCCGGGGATCCTTACCTTCCCCGGGTGGCCTCCACCATCGTCCTCACGTTCCTGGTTTCCTACGCCGGCTACTTCCTGGTGCCCGCCTACGGGCCCCGGGCCGGGGTGGCCCGGGAGCGCTACAGCACGCTCCCCGCGGGGCTTTTGGGTGCCCCGATCCGGGATCTTTTGGACCACTGGGAGAAAACCAAGACCGATGCGTTTCCCTCCGGCCACACCATGGTGACGCTGGCGGTGCTGCTGTGCGCCCGCCGCCGCGCTCCCAACCTCTACGCGGCGCTGCTTCCCGTGGGCATGCTGCTGATCGCCGCCACGGTGCTGCTCACCTACCATTACATCGTGGACGTGCTCGCGGCTATCCCCTTCCTTTTGGTGAGCTTGGCCCTCGCCCGCTGGTGGTGCGGGCCGCTGCCCCGGCGCGCCTGAGCTCCTCCAGCACCGCCCGGCTCCAGGCGGCCAGCTGCCGGCGGGAAGGGGGGGGCGCACCACCGTAAACCACCAGCTGGTGCCGCTGGAAAAGCGCCAGGCACGCCTCCCTGGATGCGGTGAGCTTGGGCAGGAGGCTGGCGAGGAGCTCGCTGGGGGTGGCCCGCCGCAGCGCCGCCTCCTCCCACCCGGCGGCCCGCCCCAGCTCGAAGAGCAGCTTGCCCAGAGGCGAAACCTCGGGCGCTTGGCGCCGCCACCGGATCGTCCAACGACGCAAGGCGTAAACCAAAGCCACGGCAAGCGCCGCTGCCGCTCCCCGCGGCAACCACTGGCGCGCCCCCCGGAGCAAGCCGGCCAGCATCTCCAGCTGGTCGGCCAGGGAAAACGTGAGGATCCACCGGTCCCAGAAAGCCTCCAGCTGGCCCCAGAGGGCCCGGGGGTCCCAGCGGCTCGCCGCGCTTTCCAGGGCGGGGCGCCCCTCGGCAGGGGTGGGGTCGAAGATGCGCCAAGCGCCTTGCACGTAGGCCAGCACCCAGGCGTGGGCGTTGGCGTCCCGGAGCAGGTACTCCCCCTCCCCCAAGCTCTGGCCCCCGGCGAACCCGGTTTGCAAGCGGGCCGGGATGCCCAAGGTGCGCAGCAGCAGCACCATGGCGGAGGCGAAGAACTCGCAGTGCCCTTCCCGGGAGGTGAAGAGGAACCACTCCACGGGATCCGCGCCCAGCGGCGCGTTGGTGGTGACCGTGTAGCGGTAGCGGGACTGCAGGTAGCGCTCCAGAGCCTGGGCCTTGGCCAGCTCGTCCCGGGCTTCCCCCACCGCCATGGCCGCCAGAAGCGCCAAGGCCTCCTGGTTGCTGCCCACAGCCAGGTCCTCGGGCCCCGGGGGCTTGGTGTGCACCGCTTCCGGCTGGAAGCGCACCCGGTAGGCGATGGGGGGCTCCAGCTGCCGGGGGATGCGCCACGCCTCGGTGCCGTCCTGCCAGGGCTCCACCTCCGAGGGTGGCAGCAGGTGGGTGGTTCCCGGCGGCACGAACAGCCGGTCGCTGGATTGCTCCAAGGTGATCTCCGCCCCCAGGTCGCCCCGCCCTGGGCTCCAAGCGCTCGTCTTGGGTGCGGTGCGCTTGGGTTCCAGCCACCGCCCCGCGCGGTAGTGGGTAAGGGTGGCCCCGGCGAAGCGCAGCCAGGAGGGATCCACCGGCCCCCCGGTTTCGAAGCGAACCCGGAGCATGGGCCGCCGGGAAGCCTTGATCTCCCCCAGCTGGTGCAGCGCCACCGCTTCCCGGAACCCGCTCACCGGGCGGGCTCCCACCCCCGCCGCAGCGAACGGGGAGCGCAGCCGGGGAAGCGCCACGAACAGCGGCACCGCCACCAGCGAAGCCAGGAGCACCGTGGCAACCAGAACCCGGAAAGAAACCCCCGGGGGCGGAGCGGTGGTCCCCCGGGCCCGGGCCAGCTCCTGGGGCAGGAGCACCATCACTGCCGCCACCACCCCGGCAAGCAGCCCCAGGAGGTACACCCCCAACGCCGGGTGGGTGGAGGAGGCAATCCCCGCCACCGCCAGAAGCGCCAGCACCGCAAGCGAGGTCTTCCGGCGGGATGGCTCGGTCCCTCCCAACAACCGCACCGCCCCCAGCAGCACCAAAAGGTGGGCCACCGGCCGCACCACCCCGAACCGCAGCCCCCCCGCCGCCGCCACCGCCGCGAGGATCAGCGGTGCCAGGAGGTTTTCCAGCCAGTTGGGGAGAGGGCGCAAGGGGGTGCGGTAGGTCACCGCTGCCAGCGCCACCAAGGCCAAAGGCAGCAGGAACGGCCAAGCCACCGCCCCGGAAAGCCCCAAAGGGGGGAGCACCGCCAACGCCCCCAACCCTAGCCACCGCTGCCAGGCGAGGCGCAGGCTCATGGCGTAGCCACCAGGCGGTAAGTGGCCCGCTCGCCGGCGAAGCCGGAAAGCGCCGGGGCCTCCAGCGATGTCGGCTCCGCCAAGGCCAGGGCCGCGAGCAAGCGCCGCAGATGCTCCGGCCCCCAAGCCGGGGGGATCACCTGGGCGCCGATCACCAGCCCCACCGCCTCCCCCGCCTGCACCAGCTTGCGGGCCACCGAGGCCACCTCCGCCACCAGGTCGTCGAAGCGCCGCAACGTCTCGGGGTCCTCCGGCCGCGGCACTCGGGGGTCCAGCACCAGGTAGCGCCGGGGTCGCTCCCGCTCCCGCCGCTCCATGACGATCACCCGCCCCTGGCGGGCGGTTTGCTTCCAGTGGATGTCCCGCAGATCGTCCCCTGCGCGAAACTCCCGCAGCCACTCCACCTCCCCACCCCGGCGCAGCGGCCCTACGCCCGCCACCAGCCCCCCCTCCTCCAGGCCAGCGAACCGCGGCGCCCCCGCCGCCACCAGCCGCGGGAACACCAGCACCTGCCCGCCCTGGGGAAGGTGCAGCGCCTTGACGAAAAACCCCAAGGGAAGCCGCACCTCCAGCACCAGCGCTGGCTTGGGGAAAAGCCCCCGGCGGGGGAACTTGGTGAGCAGGAACGCCCCCACTTCCCCTCGGGGCGGCACCGGCGGGGCGAGCACCGCCCCCGGCAGCCCCTCCAAGCGACACAGCACCCCCCAGGCGGGAAGCCAGCGGGAGCTGTTCCGCAGGCGCACCGCCACACGGCAGGAGCTCCCGGCCCAGATCTCCCCGGGCAGCGCGATTTCCCCGCGCAGGTGCGCCAAGGTGTGCCGGGAAAGCACCCCCGAGGCCACGAACGCCCCCAAGCTCAAGGAGAGCAGCATGTAAAGCGCGTTGTTGCCGGTGTTCAGCGCCGCCAGGCCCAGGAGCGAAACCCAAGCCAGAAACCACCAGAACCCCCGGGTAGCCGCCAGGGAAAACCCCGGGAAGCGCCACTCCAACGCTTCGTACCAGCGCATGGCTACCAGGGGACGGGGGTGGTGGCCACGATCTCCTGGATCACCGCCCGCTCGCTCTCGCTGCGGGAGGCGCCGCTGCCGTCAGCTCCGGCGAGGATCACCCGGTGCGCCATCACCGGCACCGCCAGCCGCACGATGTCGTCGGGGATCACGTAGTCCCGGCCCGCCAGCAGGGCCAGCGCCTGGGCGGCCCGCTGCAGGCTCAAGGCACCCCGGGTGGAAACCCCCAGGGCCAGCGACGGGTGCTTGCGGGTGCGCTGCACCAGCTCCAGGAGGTAGCGCAACAGCGCATCCGCGATGCGCACCTGGCGTACCTGCCCCTGGAGCTCCACCACCTCCGCCGCCTCCAGCACCGGCTCCACGCTTTCCAGCTCCTCCTCCACCCCACCCCGGGCCAGCAGCGCCAGCTCCTCCTCCGGGGAGGGGTAGCCCAGGTGGAGGCGGAGCAGGAAGCGGTCCAGCTGGCTTTCCGGAAGCTGGTAGGTGCCCAGGTACTCCACCGGGTTCTGGGTGGCCAGCACCAAAAACGGCTCCCGCAGCCGGTACCGCACTTTTTCCACCGTCACCGTGCGCTCGTTCATCGCCTCCAGCAGCGCCGCTTGGGTCTTGGGTGTGGCGCGGTTGATCTCGTCCGCCAGAAGCACGTTGGTGAAGATCGGGCCGGGAAGGAACTCGAACTCCCCCTTTTCCGCGCGCCACAGGGAAACGCCAATCACGTCCGAGGGCAGTGTGTCCGAGGTGAACTGGATGCGGGAAAACGAGAGGTTCAACGAACGGGCCAGCGCTTGGGCCAGGGTGGTTTTGCCCACGCCGGGCACGTCCTCGATGAGCACGTGCCCCCGGGCGAGGAGCGCCACGATCACCAGGTCAATAGCTTCCTCCTTGCCGCGGATTACCCGGGCCACGGACTGCCGCAACCTGGAAAGCCTCTCCTGGGCGCCACCCGCCATGCTCACCCCGCAAGCCTCGCCGCAGCTTCCTCGTCAACAAGCGCCACGAGCTTTTGCTTTGCCGAAAGCGCCGCCCGGAGCAGCTCCCCCAGGCGAGGGGCGTCGCTCGCGGCCACCACCAGGTCCACCTGGAGCACAAAAGCCCGCAGCGCATCGCCGGTGGCAAAGCTGTTGCTCAGGAGCACGAGCACGCAGCCGCGCCGCAANGCGGCAGGCATGGCCAGCAGCGGCCACGACTCCTGGCCACCCCAAGGGGGCAGGTCGGGACAAAGCACCACCGCCACCGCCCCTCCCTCCACCTCGGTGCGCGCCTTGCGGTAGTCGGCCACGGTCACCGCCTCGAAACCCGCAGCGGCCAACGCCCCCAGATGGGTCTGGGCGGGGCCCGCTGTGGCCAGCACTACGCGTCTCACTCAGCCCTCCTCGTTCAGGTCCAAAAGACGCAGCTCCAGCTGCCTTGGCAGCACCGCGTAAGCCAACGCCACATCCCGCCGCACCGTCCCCCGCCGTACCCGGGCCTCCAGCTCCCGGTCGAACCCCATCTGCCCTTCCTTTTCCCCGTCCCTGAGGAAGTCGGCCATGCTGGCGGAATCCCACTGCCCCTGGGCGAGGTACTCCGCAGCGGCCAAGCTGTGGCGCAGCACCTCCACCACTGGCCGCCGCTTGCCGTCGCGATGGGGGACCAGGCGCTGGGTGAAGCAGAAGCGCAGCACCCGGGCGAGGCGCCCCCGGGCCTCCTGCCGCTCCTCCGGGGGAAACAACGAAAGCCAGCGCCCCAAGGAGGAAGCGGTGTCGAAACCTCGCAGCGAGGTGAGCACCAGGTGCCCGGTCTCTGCCAGCTCCAGCAGGGCCCGGGCCTCCTCCGCGGTGGAGATCTCCGAAGCCATCACCACCTCCGCCCCCGCCTGGGCTGCATCCGNTAGCCCTTGAGCCAGGGAGGGGGTGTCAATCCCCACCTCCCGTTGGTGAACCGCGGCGCGCTCGTGGCGGTGGAGGAACTCGATGGGCTGCTCCACGGTCATCACGTGGCACGCCCTGGTGCGGTTGATCTCCGCGAGGATCGCTGCCAGCGTGGTGGTGCGCCCTGCCCCGGCAGGGCCGTTCACCAACACGATGCCGGTACGGGCCTGGGCAGCTTCCCCCACCGCCGGGGGCAGCTCCAGCTCCGCCAGGGTGGGGACCCGCTCGGGGATGGCCCGCAAGCTCACGGCGAAGGTGCCCCGCTGCAGGAAAACCGCCACCCGGAACCGGTTCACCCCGGGGATCGAGTAAGCNAACGCCGCAGCCCCCACCTCCCGCACCCGGCGGGCAGCGCTGGGCGGCGCCGCTGCCAGCAGGTGCAGCACCACCGCTTCGGTGTGGAACGGCGCAAGCCGAGGCAGGTGCGGTAGCTCCACCCGGGCCAGCTCCCCATCCCGGAGGACGCAAGGGGGAAGCCCCACGCCCAAGAGCATGTCCCCGCCTTGCCCGCCCCGTTGGGCTATCTCCGCGAGGAAAGCGGGAAGGTCGAACCCGAGCACCTGCCCAGTATAGCCAGAGCTCGCCGCCCAGGAGCGCGCTTACGGGGTGACGAACGCCACCGGGGGAAGCTGGGGCACGAGACCCGCGGCATGGGCCTCCCCCAGGAACCGGCGCACCGCTTCCTCCCCTACCGGCCCGTAGTCCAAGGTAAAGTGGTTCACGTACATCCCCACGAAGCGGTCCGCCAGGGCTGGCTCCAGCCCCCGGGCGAACTGCAGGGCGTGCGCCAGGGCCTGCTGGCGGTGCTCCAGCCCCCAGCGCACCGAATCCGCGAGCACCCCCGCTACCCGCCGACCCAGCTCCTCCCCCAAGTCNCGGCGGATGGCGTTGCCCCCCAGGGGAAGCGGCAGTCCGGTGCGCCGCTTCCACCAGGCCCCCAGATCCTCCACCAAAAAAAAGCCCTCGCTGCGGTAGGTGAGCTGCCCTTCGTGGATCAGCACCCCTGCCACCGCCTTCCCTGTGGCCACGGTTTCCGCCACCCGATCGAACGGCACGTCCTGGCACACCGCTTCGGGCTGCCAAAGCTCCAGCGCCAGGCGCGCCGAGGTCCAGCGCCCCGGGGTGGCCACCACCTTGCCTGCCAACGCTTCCCTGNTGAGGGGCTCCCGGGCCACCACCACAGGGCCGTAGCCATCCCCCATGGAGGCACCGGAGGAAGCCAGGGCGTAGCGGTCCGCCACGTAGGCGTAGGCGTGGATCGAGATGGCGGTCACCTCGTAGCGCCCCTCCCGCGCCGCTTGGTTCAGCGTTTCGATATCCGCCAGCACCTCCTGGAAGGCAAGCCCCCGACAGTCCACCAGCCCCTGGACCGCCGCGTAGTGCATGAACGCGTCGTCGGCATCCGGCGAATGAGCCACGCGAATGGTCGTCACAGCCACCTCCCGCCCGAGGGCAGGGATTTTACACCCCGCGGGTCTTCTCCCCTGCTCAGGCGCCGCCTCGCCCCGCGAGCCAGCTTGCCCCGGTGCCATCGCCGCCGCTCAGTACCGCAAAGCTCGGGCCATGGCGCCGCGGATCGCTTCCACCGTGGGAACCACCGCATCCATGAGCCCCTGGTCGTAAGGCACCAAGCAGTCGGCCGAAGCCAGGCGCATGGGCGGGGCATCCAGGTAGGGAAAGCACTCTTCCAGCACCGTCGCGACGATTTCCCCAGCGAACCCCGCGGTGACGGTATCCTCGTGCACCACCAGCAAGCGACCGGTGCGCTTCACGGATCCCACCACCGCTTCCCGGTCCCAGGGGGCCAGGGTGCGGAGGTCCCAAAGCTCCACCTCCCCGGGGAACGCGCCAGCTGCCGCCAAGCAGCGGTACACCATGGCCCCCCAGGTGACCACCGTGAGCCGCTGCCCGCTGGCGAGGCGCGCCGCCACGCCGAACGGCAGCACGTAGCTATCCCCGGGGTAAGGCCTGCGGGCTTCGGGGCTGTCCAGGAGCGCCCGGTGCTCCAGGAACAGCACCGGATCCTCCCCCCGGCAGGCAGCCCGCAACAGCCCCACCGCATCGGCGGCGTTGGAGGGGAAGGCGATGCGCCAGCCCAGGGTGTGAGCGAAGATCGCCTCGGCGGAAACCGAATGCCAAGGATCCCCGGTCTTGCGNCCGAACCCCAGGGGCATGCGCACCACCACCGGGCTTGCGAACTTGCCCGCGGTGCGCCAGCGCACCAGCCCGATATCCACCAGCACGTCGTAGGCCGGGTCCACGTACTTGCGGAACTGGATTTCCGCCACCGGCCGCAGCCCCGCCATGGCCATCCCCGAGGCCCTCCCGAGGATCCCCACCTCGGAAAGCGACGTGTCGAACACCCGGGCTTCCCCGAAGCGCCGCTGGAGATCCACGGTGGCCCCGTGAACTCCCCCTTTGGCCCCCACGTCCTCGCCGAACACCAAAACCTTCGGGTTGGCGGCGAGCTCCGTGGCCAGCGTGCGCCGCACCCCCTCCACGAGGTTGATGCGCGGCCCCTNNNCCGGCGGCGCGGGGGAAATCTCCCGGCTTTGGCTCGGTTTTTGGGCGAAGAGGAACCGGGTGGCGGAAGCGGGGTCCGGGGTCGGGGCCGCCAGAGCCCGGGCTAGGGCTTCCCCCAGCTCCTCCTCCACCTCCCGGCGCACCGCTGCCAGGGTCTCGTCCCCCAAAAGCGCCTGGAGGTGCAGGAGCGGATCCTGGGCTTGGGCTTGCTGGAGCTCCTCCTGGCTGCGGTAAGCCTGGGTGTCGATGAAGGTGTGCCCGCACAGCCGGGGCACCTGGAGGCGCAAGAGGCAGGGCCCGGCACCGCTGCGCACCCAGTGCACCGCTTCCTGCACCAGAGAAGCGGTGACCTCGGGCAGGTATCCAGGGCCGTCCAGCACCTTGAGCCCCCCGAAGCTGGCCAGGTTCGCGGCCACGTTGCCCCCCGGGGTCTGCAGCTCGCCAGGCGCCGAGATGGCCCGGCCGTTGTCCTCGATGCAAAACAACAGCGGAAGGCCACAGGTGGTGGCTGCCACCAACGCTGCCCAGAACCCGTTGGCTGCTACCGACCCCTCCCCCCCGCACGCCACCGCCACGGCCCCCTGCCACTGCTCCTCCCCCAGCACTTCCCGAAAGTAGCGGATGGCTTGCGCCCAACCCGCTGCTGGCGCGTACTGGCTCCCCACATCCCCGGCGGTGGGCAGCACCGTGACCTTCCCGCGACTTCGAAGGTTGAACATCACCCCCACGTCCCGCCCCTCGCTCATGCCCCCCACCCGGGCCATGGAGGAACGCAGTGCTTCCTCCAGGGAAAGCCCCGCCGCCAGCACGAAAGGCCGGGAACGGTAGTAAACCGCGGCGGCATCGTGGGGGTGGGTGAGGTGCATGGCCAGCAAGACCTGGGCTAGCTCGTGCCCCTTGGCGGAGAACTGGTACTTCACCAACCCCTTGGGGACCAGCTCCCGCTCCTCCAGCTCGTCCAAAAGGCGCGAGCGTAGCACCAGCCGCGCTACCTCCCGGAAAAAGGAAAGCCCGAAGCCCAGGACCTCTTCGCGTTGCGTCGCCAGCATGCCCTCCCCCGAAAAGCTGCGACGGTGTCGCAAACTCCCCGGATTCTAGCAGCAACCCCCCGCGCCTCGCCCCGCGGGAAGGCCCGCGAAACAGCGGATGGAAAAAAACGCGCCGCTACTGGGCTTGGGCCAGCGCCCGCCGCGCCGCCCGCAGCAGCGGCTCGGCGGACAACGGCTGCCCCACCGCCTTCTTGAGCCAGGCATCCGGGGTGAGGCGGCCCAGGCGGGCCATGCGCTCGAACCCCTTCCCGAACCCCTCCTCCCGCAGCTTCTCCCCCACCTGGAAGGCGATGAGGTGACCCAAGGCGTAATCCGCAAGGTACAGCGGATAGGCGATGGTGTGCGAGTAAATGGCCAAAAGCTCGCAGTCCTTCTGGCCGAAGACATCCGCGTAGTAAGCGTTCCACACCTTCCGGGCCGCCGCCAACACCGCTTCCTTCAGCTCCCCGGGGGAGGCCTCGGGGTGCGCGTAGAGCCAGCGCCAGACCTCCAGGTCCACCAGCGAAACCCCGGCGATCTCATAGGTGGCCCAAAGCGTGCCCAGGGCCTCCTCCCCCTCGTTGCGCCCGGCGCCAAGCCCCAAAAGCTCCAGGTCCCGGGCCTGGAAAGCGAAGGCGAACGCCTCGGTGAACGCGTTGTTGGGCACCCCAGAAAGCGCCCAGTGGTCCATGCCGTGGAGGGAAAACACCTGCTCCACGTTGTGCCCCAGCTCGTGGATGGCGATGTTGAACCCCTTGTAGTCCATGCCATCCCGCCCTACCCGGGTGCGGAGGTGAGCCTTGTCCTCCCGGCGCACCGCCCCCATGGCGTGCCCTGCCCCCCGGGCTGGATCCACCACGATGCGCTCGGCGAGAAACCGCGCGGTAGGCGGCTCGAACCCAAGCTTTTCCAAGATGTTGGGCAAATCCGCCTGGAAAGCAGCCACCGTGGGATAGCGCTGCCGCACCAGGCGATCCAGCTCCTCCTCGCTGTAAGCCGCCCGGGAGGAAAAGCCGGCGTACCAAATATCGAAGGGCTCCAGGGGGCGACCCAAGCGCTTTTCCACGAGCCGCGCCAGCTGCCGCACCTCCGGGGAGGCCAGCACCCCCACCAGCACCCGCTCCACCTCGCGCTCCGGGATCTGCCGCTCCAGCTCGAAGGAGCGGGCGATGGCGGTGGGCGCCGTGGGGCTGTAGGGGTCCAGACCCCGCAGCGCGTGGAAGTTGGCGAGCCACCGCTGGTAGCGGGTGTCCGGCTCCCCCGCCTGCTCGGCAGCCCCGGGCTCGGGTCCGCTCCGGGCCGCGAGCTTTCCGGAGANCGGCTCGAAGAGCAAGCGATCCTCCCGGAGGAACGCCTCGGGGAGCTTTTGGCGCACGATGCGCAGCATCAGGTGGTAGATGGCCCGCTGCCGGGGGAGGCCATGCTTTTGGCCGTACCAAGACTTGAGCTCGTCCCGCAGTCCCCAGTGGCTAATGAGGGAAAGCCCCTGTCGGAAGAGCGGCTTGCCTTCCGGGTCCACCACCCGGTCCATGGGGATGTTGTAGCTGGCCACGTACTGGTCCGCGGCGAGCAGCGCTTCGGTGACCCGCTGCGCCACCGCCGCGGGCACCCGCATGGCGAAGCGATCCATCAGGCGCGAGCGGGCCCAGGTTTGCCGATCCCAGCTTTCCCCTTGGGACAAGCGCTCCGCCAGCGTGTGCACCGGAAAGTTCAACAGCGCGAAATGCGCCACTTTGGTCTTGAAGAGGTCCTCGGAANGGTGGCTGCCCAGGTCCAGCTTGGCAAGCAGCTCGTCCAGGCGGGAAACCGGCCCGGTGTCCAGGTCCAAGGGGCGGGTGAGTTCCCGGCGCACCTCGTGGAGGTGCCCCTCCACCTGCTCCAGCNCCTCCTCGAGACGGCTGAAAGCCGCAGCGAGCGCCGCTTGGGGCAGGAAGTTGTCGCGGCAAAAGGCCACGAACGCCGCTTCGTCCCCGTCCTCGGGCCACCACCGCACCGCCACCTGCTCCACTCCCCGGCGGATGCGCTGTTCCTCGGCAGGCCCGTAGCGCGAGGAAAGCTCCTGGATCGCCTTCTCCCTGGCTTGCTCGCTCACACCCAACCCCCAAGCTTGCCCTGCCATGGCCAAAAGCATCGCCAACGCCCCCCGAAGCTCAGTGCCCCGCACCGTTGCCCCCTTTGGTGGCCGATCCCGCGCCGCGGCTTGCCGGCGGCTGAGCCACCTTGATGATCACGCTCCCCTCGTCGGCTTCCACCACCGGCGCCCCGCACTCCCCGGGGCGCGGGCCGCCGTGCTGCTCCACAAGCTGCACGAGCCAGGCCTCCTGGAGCTTGCGAGCTTGGGCGAGCCTCCCCTGGGCGTTGGGAGCAGCCACGCAGAAAAACAGCTCCCCGGACGCGGTGTGCGCCACCCCCGCCAGCACCGCTACCCCGCCGTCGGTGCTGGTGAGCGTGCCGGTCTTGCCGGCCACCGCCCCCGCGTAGGGCGGGCTCGAAAGCACCGGGAAGAACTTGGCCAGCGTCCCCGGATGGCACCCCGCCACCGGCAGCAGTGCCTCCAGGGAAAGCTCCCGGGCCCGGCAGCTTCCNACCAGCTCCCGGAGCAGCGCCACGATCGCTTTGGGGGAAAGACGGTTTTCCCCGAGCCCCGAGAGCGTTTCCAGCACCGGCTGCTCGCCCACCAGGGGAAGGCGCGCCTGGAGCAGCCCAGAAAGCTCGCTGGGGGGACCCAGGTGCACCGCCAACCGCTCGATGTCGTTGTTGGAAAAGGCGTTGAAGCGGTGCAGCGTGGCCAAAAGCGGCTTGGAGCGGTGCACCAAGAGCAGCTCCCCCAGGTTGGAGCGCCCGTCGCACCCCACCCCTCCTATCACCCGCAGCGAAGGGGGACGACGCGGGTCGAACCCGCGCCGGGCCGCCAGCTCCCTCCAGGCGCGGCGCAGCGAGCCGTTCCAGCGACGGCTGTCCAGCGCTTGGCGCAAGCGGGAAGCCATGCCGAGGCCCCGCTTGGTGGGATCCGGTTCGGTGCCGGCGGAGCCGTTCTCCCAGCCGATCCAAAACCGGTCGTTCACCACCACCGCGCCGTGCACCTCCCGGATCCCCAGCTCGTTCAACGCCACCGCCACCAAGAACGCGTTTTCCACCTGGAAATCCGGGTCACCGCTGCCCTGGACCACCAGGTCCCCCCGCACCAACCCTCGCTGCCAATCCACCCCACCCCGGGCGAAAAACCTGGTTTCCAGCGCGAAATCCGCGCCGAGCTTTTCCAGAGCCCAGAGGGAGGTGGCCACCTTCACCACCGAGGCGGGGTTGATGGGTTGCTCCCCTTGCTGGGAGCTCACCACTTGGCCGCTGGCGTCCTCCACGTGGCAGACGAGCTGCACCGGCGGGCGGCGGGGGGGCCGGCCATGGGGGGTTTTCGGGCCTTTCGCCGCGGAAGCGTCCCAGGCGAGCCAGAGCAGCAGAGGCAGCAGCAAGAACCGGCGCACCACGGGCAGCTATTCTACGCTCGCCCGGGCCAGCGGGCAGGGAGGCAGCATGGGAAAGGACAAGGANCTGGTNGAGGAGTTCGAGCTGCGGCGCCAGGAGGGCAACGAGGCGGTCCTGGCCTGGGACCACCTGGCGATCAAGCGGTTTTACAACCTGGACTTCAACACCTACCAGGACGGGGCGTTGCCGGCGAAGGTCAAGGAGCTTTTGGGTTTGGTGGCCTCGTTGGTGTTGCGCTGCAACGACTGCGTGGACTACCACCTGCGGCAGTGCGTGGCCGCCGGCTGGCGCAAGGAGGAGCTGGTGGACGCCATGAACGTGGCGCTGGTGGTGGGGGGGTCCATCGTCATCCCGCACCTGCGCCACGCCGCCCTGTTCCTCCGGAGCCTGGAGCAACGGGGCGAGCTGCGGTAACCCGAAAGGCCCCGAGAGCCGAAAGACCAGCCACGGGTCCGCCCGGGCAGCTTTAGCGAAAGTCCCGGGAGGAGGGGGCGGGGGTGGGGAGCGCCAGGGGCGCCACCTTCTGGGCGAGCAGCGTCGTGACCCCATCGCGACGCTGCACCACCCCCTCCACTCGCAGCAAGCTCGCGGTGGCGATCACCGCTCGCTGCCGGGCAAAAAGCCCAGGGGTGAACACCACGTTCACGAAGCCGGTCTCGTCCTCCAGGGTGGCGAAGCACATGCCCTTGGCAGTGCTGGGCCGCTGCCGCACGATCACCACCCCTCCCACCACCACCCGCTCCCCGTTCCGGCGCCTGGCGANCTCCTCCGCTGCCAGGATCCCCCGGCGGCGCAGCNCCGCTCGGAACAGGTGCAAGGGGTGGCGGCCCACCGTGAGGCCGGTTCCCCGGTAATCCGCCTGGTAGCGCTCCGCCAAGTCCATCTCCGGCAGGGGGCTTGGCTCCCCTGGCCACATCCAGGCGGAAAGCGGCTTGGAAGGCCCTTCCCAAGCGCTCACCTGCCAGAGGGCCGAGCGTCGGCTCTCCCCCAGGCAAGCGCAGGCGCCGATGCCGGCCAGCACCTCCAGCTCGTCCCGGCGCAGCTCCCCCCGGCGGAGCAGGTCCTCCATGGAGCGAAAAGGCTCCTTGCTGGCTTGCCTGGCCAAGCGCTCCCCCGCCTCCCGCCGCAGCCCCTTCACGTACATGAACCCCAAGCGCACCGCGAGCTTCCCCTGGGCGGTGCGCTCCAAGGTGCAAAGCCACTGGGAGCGGTTCACGTCCACGGGCAGCACCGGCACCCCGTGCCTGCGGGCGTCCTGCACCACGGTGGCCGGGTGGTAGAACCCCATGGGCCAAGCCGCCAGGAGCGCGCAGTAGAAAGCCGCGGGGTGGTGGACCTTGAGGTACGCCGAGGCGTAAGCGATGAGGGCGAAGGAAGCCGCGTGGGACTCGGGGAACCCGTAAAGAGCAAAGGAGGTGATCCCCTGGACGATCTCGTCCGCCGCCTCGCCGGTGATGCCCCGCCGGGCCATCCCTTCCCGCAGCTTCCTCTCGAGTTTCCGCATGCGCTCCAGGGAGCGCTTGGCCCCCATGGCCCGACGCAGCTCCTCCGCTTCCCCACCGGAAAACCCCGCGGCCACCATGGCCACCCGCATGAGCTGCTCCTGGAACAGCGGCACCCCCAAGGTGCGGGCGAGGATAGGCTCCAGGTCCGGGTGGGGGTAGGTCACCGGTTGGCGGCCCATGCGGCGCTCCAGGTAAGGGTGCACCATCTTCCCCACGATGGGCCCGGGGCGGATGATGGCCACCTCCACCACCAGGTCGTAAAACTTCTCGGGCCGCATCCGGGGTAGCGTGGCCATCTGCGCCCGGCTTTCCACCTGAAACACCCCCACGGTGTCGGCCTTTTGCAGCATCGCGTACACCGCTGGATCGTCCGGGGGCAGGTGGGCGTAGTCTATGAGCACCCCCTCGTGCTCCCGCACCAGCGGCACCGCCGCCGCCAGCACCTTCATCATCCCCAACCCCAAAAGGTCCACCTTGATGAGCCCCAAGTCGGCGCAGTCGTCCTTGTCCCACTGGATCACCACCCTCCCCGGCATGGAAGCGGGTTCCAGGGGGACCACGCTGTCCAGACGGCCTGCCGCCAGCACCATGCCGCCGGTGTGCTGGCCCAGGTGGCGCGGCAGCCCCACGAGGCGCGCCACCAGCTCCACGAAGTGCGCCCCCCGCCGCTCCTCAGGGTCGAGCCCCACCGCCCGCATGTGGGCCGGGAGCTCTTCCCTGGGGTCCTTCTCGAAACCCCACCCCGAGAGCATCGCCGCGAGCTTTTCCACCAGGTCGGGGGGCAGCCCCAGCACCTTGCCCGCCTCCCGCACCGCTGCCCGGGCCCGGTAGCACACCACCACCGCAGTCATCCCCGCCCCGTGGGGGCCGTAGGTGCGGTACACGTGCTGGATCACCTCCTCCCGCGCCTCCCCCGAAGGGAGATCCAGATCAATGTCCGGCCACTCCCCCCGCTCCTCGGAAAGGAAACGCTCAAAGAGCAGGTCGTAGGCGATGGGGTCCACGTTGGTGATGGAGAGGGCGTAGCACACCGCGGAGTTGGCTGCCGAACCCCGCCCTTGCACCATGATCCCCCGGGACTGGCAGAAGCGCACGATGTCGTGCACCACGAGGAAATAGCCGCAAAGCCCCAGCTTGGCGATGAGCGCAAGCTCCTTGGCAAGCTGCTCCCGCACCCGGGGCGTGAGCTCCCGGTAACGCACCCTCGCCCCTTCCCACACCCGGGCCGCCAGCTCCTCCGCCGCTTCCCGCCCCGGGGGCAGCGGCGCTTCCGGGAAGCGGTAGGGGAGCTGGGAGAGGCGAAAGGTGCAGCGCTGGGCCACCAGCACCGTGTTGCGCACCGCTTCCGGCAGCGCGGCAAAAAGCGCCGCCATGGCCCGGGGGGAGCGGAGCACGCGGCTGCGGTTGGGGGCCAGCAGCCGCCCGGCTTGGTCCAGGGTGGTCTTTTCCCGCAGGGCGGTGAAGCAGTCCGCCACGGGGCCCTCCTCCTCCCGGGCCAGGAGCGCGTTGCTGGTGGCCACCAGGGGAAGACCGAAGCGACGGGCGAGGCGCACCACCGCCGCCAGCACCCGCTCCTCCCCCCGTCGCAGCTGCCGGCACACCTCCACCGCCAGGTGCTGCCGGCCGAAAAGCTCCAAGAGCTTCTGGAGCACCTGGGCTGCCGCCTCCTCCCCCCCAGCGCGCCACGCCCGCACCAGGGGCCCCTCCTCCCACCCCGTGAGGGCGAAAAGCCCCCGGGCGTGGAGGCCCAGCGTTTCCCAGCAAGCCGCTGGCTGCCCCTTGGGCCGGCCCGCAGCAGCAGCGGTGAGGAGCTGGCAGAGGTGCGACCACCCGGCGGGATCCTCCACCAAAAGCGGCAGCCGGGAGCCATCCTCCAGCACCACCTCGGCGCCGGCGATGGCCTCCACCCCTTGTTCCTTGGCCGCCTTGGCGAAGCGGGGCAGCCCGTACACCCCGGCCCGGTCCACCAGCGCCACGGCGCCGAGCCCCAGCTCCCGAGCCCTTTCGGCGATGGTCTCGGGCTCCGCGGCCCCCTCCAGGAACGAGAACGCCGAGTGGGCGTGCAGCTCGCAGTAGGGCAGCTCAGTCATAGATGCCGTCCGCGAACCAGCGCTTTTGCTGGTGGTCGTAGAAGATGCGCAGCACCACCCCGCTGGCCAGCAACACGTTGTAGTCGTCCCGGGAGAAAGGGGCATCCCCCCACCACTCCCCTTGGCTGCGGTAAGGCCCCGCCCAGGCCCGCACCACCCCCCCTCCCTCCGCCAAGCGCACCGCTACCGGCTTTCCCCCCACCGCGGTCACCTGCGCCGGGCGGGGCGGGTGCCACAGGCGCAGCACCGGGGTGCCGCCCTCTCCCTTGGCCAGCGATGGCGGCGCTTGCTCCCGGGGCAAAGCAAAGGGTGCCAGCCGCCAAGCGCTGGGCCGGTGGGAATCCAGCAACGCCGCCCGCCCCACGTTGTCCGGCCCCACCAGCGCCGCCAGGCGTACCAGCGTGGTGGCCAGGGACATGGGGTGCGGGCGAGGGGGGCCGAAAAGCGAGTCCTGGAGGGAAGGCACCGCACCCCCTTGGGCCTCCACCACCACCCCTTCCACCGCAGCCCCGGGAGGGGAGGCCGCCAGGAGCAACCGAGCCAGCGCCAGCAAGGCCGGCACATCGCTGGTGGGCGCCAGGAGCGGCAGCAGATAGGTGCGTTTTTCCTTGTTTTCCAGGCAAAGCTCGATCCTCGCCTGGGCGAACCCCACCCCCCGCAGCAGCAAGCGCTCCCGCAGCCGGCCGAGGATCCCCTGGAGCACGAACAGGCAGGACTCCAAGCTGGAAATCGGCTCTTCCAGCCACACCCCTTCCCGGAACCCCTCCTCCACCGGGTCGGGGAGGAACGGCTCCCCCTCCCCCTGGGCCAAGCGGTGGAGCGCCAGCCCCTCCTTCCCCAGCCGCCGCCCCACCTCCCCCCGGGGAAGCGCCGCCAGCTGCCCGAAGGTGGCGATCCCCCAGCTGGCGAGGGTATCGCGGCACGCCGGGGAAGGGCTCGCCAGCTCCAAGGGCAAAGGGGCCAGGAACCGCACCTCCTCCCCCTGAGGCACCACCACCAGCTCCCCGGTGCGGGCCGCCACCGTGGCCACCGCCCCGCTCCCCGCCACCCCCACCCGCACCCCCAGCCCCACCCGGAAGCACCGCTGCCACAGGGCCCGGGCGAAATCCTCCTCCCGGCCCCACCCCCCCACCTCCAGCCAGAGGAGCCCTGGCTCCACCGCTTTCACCTTGGGGGAAAAGCTCCGGGCCACGTCTTGCAACGCTGCCATGGCGGCGGCTTCCACCCCTTGGGGGACGGTCCTCACCAGCACCGCTCCCGCCACCTGCCGCGCTTGCGCTGCGGTCATCCCCGGAAAAACCCCCAGCTCCTGGGCTTGCCCGCTCACCGCCACCAGCTTGTCCTGGGGTTTGGGCCCCGCCGCCACCGCCAAGGGCTCCTCCGCCAGCTCAGGGAAGCTGCGCACCAGCGCCGCCAGCGGAAAATCCGCCACCCAGCAAGCGGCTACCCGCACTTCACCCTCCTGGGCTCGCCGCTGCCCTCTCCCCCAGCACCGGCTGCAGCTCCCAGCCGGCAAACCAGGGGGGAACCCCGGGGAGCTCTCCGAAAACCGGGCGCGGTGGTGCAAACACCACCCTGACCCCCGCCCAAGCGCCCATCCAGGGCTTTTCGGTCAACACCAGCCCCACCACCCCTGCCCGCTCCACCGCCCGGGCCAAGCGCAAGGGGAGCTTGCGCTCCCCGGCCCCGCCCCTTTCCCCCAGGTCCACCACCACCGTGGTGAACCCCCCGCCGGCCAGCACCAGCTCCACGGCCCGCACCGCTTGCAGCACCTCCTGCACCCGCACCACCAGCAGGCACTCCAGCCACACCCCCCAGGCGGCCAGAGAAGCGGGGTCCAGCTCACCGCAGGCGTCCACCCACAGCCCCAGCTCCCCCCGCCCCGTGGTTTCCGCCAGGGTGCGCACCGCCACCGTGGTTTTTCCCGAGCCCACCCCCACCAGCTCCCCCACCTTCCCCGCGGGCCACCCTCCGCCCAGGAGCCGGTCCACCGCCTCCACCCCCGAGGGCACCCGGGGGCGGTGGCGCTCCCGGGCGAGCCACCGCTGGCTCGCCTCCCGCAGCACCGCCAGCTCCCCTGGCAAACCCTGGGGCAAACGCTCCGGCGAGGGCCAGTGCGGGGACAAGCAAGGCGCGGCACCCATAGGCTCCTCCACGATGGAACACCATCGTGGTCATAGCTCAATATAGGCCTGACCTGTTTAGATGTCAACCTACAAAGTTGACAAGATGGGACCATGGCCCCATACTGACAACTGGAGTGGGCAATGCCCCCGGAAGAGCTTTCCTGGCGACTGAAGCGGGCACGGCAGCAGGCAGGGCTTTCCCAGCAAGCTCTCGCCACCCGGGCAGGGGTGTCCCGCAACTTCGTGGCGCAAATCGAACGCGGTGAATCGGTACCCACCGTGGGGGTGCTCGCCAGGCTCGCCCAGGCCCTGGGCACCACCGTGGCCCAGCTTTTGGGGGAAAACGAGCCCCAGGGGCAAAAAGTCGAGGTGGTGCCGGTGCCGCTCATTGCCGACCGTATCGCCGCCGGCCCCCCCGCCTACGTGGCGGACCGTATCCTCGCCTACGAGCCGCTCCCCGCTGCTCTGCTCCAGCGGCTGGGGGTGGATCCCCAGCGGGCAGTGCTGGTGCGCCTGGGCAAGGACCAGGACTCCATGGCCGATACCATCCCCCCCGGAGCCACGGTGCTCCTGGACCGCGGGCCGGTGACCCAAATCCTCCCCCGGAAGATCTACGCGGTGCGGGAGGAAGCGGGGGACGCTTACGGCTGCACCATCAAGCGCCTGGTGCTGGACGCCGCCTCGGGGGTGCTCATCCTGCTTTCCGACAACCCCGCCCACCTCCCCCGGGCCATCCGCCTGCGCCCGGGCCAGAGCCTGGCCGAGGTGGTGCTCGGCCGGGTGCTCTGGTGGATGCCGGAAAAGCCCGAAAGCTGACCGGGAGCGGCACCGCTGCGATCGCTGTTTTGCCTCGTTACGCTTTCCTGCCACCCGCGGATAGCGTGCTCGAGACCAGCTCCTCCAAGGCTCGGGCGTAGGAGTCCCAGCTCCACCGCTCCCCCCACCCCTTGGCCCCTGCCGCCAGCTGCTCCCGCAACCCCGGGGCGAGCAACGCCACCAAAGCCTCCCGCAGCGCCCCCACGTCCCCCGGCGGCACCAGCAGCCCGTTCTTCCCCTGCTCCAGCACCTCCAAAAACCCCCCGGTGGCGCTGGCCACCACCGGCAACCCGTAGGCCAGCGCCTGGGACGCCACCGCCGAGCCCGTGGCCCGGCGGTACGGCAGCACCACCACGTCCGCCGCGGAAAACCACAGGGGCGTCTCCTCCTCCGCCACCCACCGGAGCTCCAAGCGCACCCGGGACCCCAGCCCCAGCTCCCGGACCATGGCTTGCAACCGCTCCCCTCCTTCCCACGGCTCCCCCACCACCGCCAGCAACCAAGCTGACTCCCCGGGCAGCCCCGCCGCCGCCTGGAGCAGCAGCTCCACCCCCTTGTAGCCGCGCACCAAGCCGAAGAACAGGAACAGCACCGCTTCCTGGGGGATTTGCAAGCTGCGGCGGGCCGCCTCCTTGGCCACCGGGAGTGCTTGGGGGGGCGGCAGCAGGTGCACCCGCACGGGCTTTTCCGGAAACCAGCGGTGCAGCTGCCAGGCCACGGTGCGGGCATGGGCAAAAAAGCCCCGGAAGCGGCGCAACGTCCCCCAGGCCACCCAGCGGCCCCAAGGGGAAGCACCGTGGTCGTGGGGGTTGTGGACGATGGCGAAAGCCGGCAAGCCGCGCCCTGCGAGGAAAAAGGCCAACGGCGCCCAGGCTGCGGTCCAGTACGGCATCACCAGGGCGTCGGGGCGGCAGCGCAGCAGCTGCCGGGAAAGCCGGTACCAAGAGGCCGGCGCGAACAGCGAAAAACACCCCACCGCGTAGGGAAGCTGCGGGCATGCCCCCGGATCCCGATCCTCCCCCCCGGGGTAAAGCCACCGAGGGTACTGCCGCAGCGGCACGAAGAACCCCGCCAGGCTCCCGCGACGCTGCAGCGCTTGGGCCAGGGANGTGGTGGTACGGGCGATGCCGCCACGAAACGGCCAGGAAGGCCCCACCAGCGCTAGGCTTCCCACGAACCAAGGCTAGCACGCGCAAAGCGCCCCTTCCGGAAACCTCGGGAGAGACAGGAAGCCTTGGTAAGCTTGCCCCGTGCGACGGGCACTGACGGCCGCCCTGCGGAAAGCTGCAGCGAACCACTGGCTCTGGGCTGCCCTGGCGGTGGCGTTTTGGCTCGCCACGCTGGCCACGCTGGCCGGGGTCAAGTACCGAGGGGACCTGCGGGGGCTTTTGCACCTGGGCTCTCGCTTCCCCCACCCCGCTGGCTTGGCCGACGCCCCCGCCGTGGGCCCTTGGGGCTACGACGGGCAGTTCTACGCGGCGCTGGCCACCGACCCCTTGCTCCTCCACCCGGAAAGCCCAGCGCTTTTGGACAACCCGCCGTACCGCTCCCAGCGCGTTCTCTTGCCGCTGGTGGCGTGGCTGGCCAGCTTCGGCCACGCCCGGGCTGCCACCTTCGCCTACCCGCTGCTCTGCTGGCTTGGCACTGCCGCGGGGTTTTTCGCCTTGGCCAAGCTCCTCCGGGACCCGGGCGTCCCGGGGTTCTGGGTCTTTCTCGCCGCGCTCAACGTGGGGGTGGCGGCTTCCCTCACCCGCTCCACCCCCGACGGCGCCGCCGCTGCGCTGTTTCTCCTGGGGTTGGTGGCTTGCCGCTCTCGGCGTCCCAAGGCTGCCGCAGCGCTCTGGGGGGCGGCGGTGCTCGCCCGGGAAACGCTGCTGGTGCCGGTGTGGGGCGCCACGCTGCCGCAGCTTTGGCGGCAAAGATCCGCGAAAGCCGCCTTCCCTGCTCTGCTGCCCACCGCGCTGCTTTTCCTCTGGACCGCCGCGCTGCTGCTGCGTTTCTCCCCTGCCCTGCCGGCCCCTGGCGGCAACCTCGGGCTGCCGCTCTTGGGCCTCGGGGAAAAGCTGCTGGCCCTCGCCGGTGGCAGCGGCGTGCACTGGATGGAGGTCCTGGCGTTTTCCGGCTTGCTTTTGCTCTTGGCCAGCGCCCTCGTTCCCCGGGGGTTCGGCGAAAGCGGCGAAACCGCGTTTTTCGCCATGGCGCTGTTCGCCACGCTTTTGAGCATCAAGGTGTACGTGGAAGCGTTTGCCTACGCCCGGGTGCTGTTGCCCCTGGCTTGGACCGGGGTCTTGCTTGTGGGTGAAAAAAGCTGGCAACGCTGGCTGGCAGCCTCCGGGTTGGTGCTCCAGGCGTTGGCGGGCCTTTCNCTCGTGCACGGGGAGTTTTTGGCAGCGGGGGGCGCGGGAGAGGTGTTGCGCTTCCTCTCGCAGCTGCTGCGCCGGTGATCCCCTGCGGGGTGGCCTGCCAAGCCAACGGTCCCCGGAACGTTTTCCCGTTGTTTTGCGGCTGGCTGCTTCCGGGGTAAGATAGGGCCGGATCGCGGAGGGGGACGTGAGCGAGGAGGAGAAACCCAAAAAGCCAGTGAAGGTGATCGACAAGCGGTGGTTCACCCCCGACGGCGAGCTGCGGGACGACCTGCCGGAAATCCCCCCCAAGCCTGCGGAGCCGGCGGCCGAGAAGCCCACGCAGCAAGCGCAGCAGGAGCCAACGAAAGCGGGGCGCGGCGGGGTGCACTTTCCCAACCGGCTGTCGTTTTTCGACCTGGTGGACTTTTTCGCCCAGCAGGCGGTGGCGCTGCTTTCCGGGCAGGTGCCGGGCCGGGGAAGGGATGCGGAAACTGCCAGGTACTTCATAGACCTGCTGGGGGTGGTGCAGGAAAAAACCGCTGCCCAGCTTTCCCCCGAGGAAGCCAGGTACTTGGACGAGGTGCTCTTCCAGCTCCGGGCCCTCTATGTCCAGGCTGCGAAATAGCTTCCTCGCGCTGTTCTTGAGCCTCGGGGCGAGCTCGCTGGCCCGAGCGGCGGTCCCCGGGAGCACCGCCCCCCCGGAAATCGAGCGGCTTTGGTTCGCCCTCACAGCGACCCTGGAGCCTTTCGATAGCGCCGCGCTGCGCGAGAAGACCGAGGAGCTGCTGCGCACCGCCGCAAGTTTGGAGCTCCAGCGGCTCACGCCTTTCGCNCAAACGCTCACCCTGAAAGCCCGCACGCTTCCCGCCGAAGCGAAAGGCGTGGTGCTGCGGCAAGCGCTGCGCTTGGACCCAGGCTGTCCCGAGGCGCTCTTCGAGCTGGCCTCCCTGCAGCTGGGGCAGCTGCAACCTGGGGGGATCCTCACCGCCGCCCGAGCGTTTCTCGCGTTCCTCCGGGACGGTCGGCTGGTGCGCTTCCGGGAGGCAAGCGTGCTCCTGCTTTTGCTTCTGGCCGGGGGAGGCCTGGCCTTGGCCTGGAGCTTGGTGCAAACCCTCCGAACGCTGCCCCGCCTTTGGCACGACCTCATGGAGCTGGCCAGCGCCTGGCGGCTGGGGGCCAACGNCTGGGTGTTCGCGGCGTTCCTCACGGGGCTGCCGCTTTTCCTCGCCCTGGACCCCGTGTGGTTGGGGTTTTGGGTTTTTGCCCTGTCCTGGGGGTACTGGAACGGGGGCGTTAAGGCTTTGGGGCTGGTAGTGCTCGCCTTTGCTGCAGCAGCGCCCACGCTTTTGGAGGTGGCGCACCGCAACTTCACCCACCCTGTGGACCCCCTCACCCGGGCGGCGCTGGCGCTTGCCGAGCACCGCTACGACCCCCTGGCCTTGGTGGAGTTGGATGGGGTGAGCGATCTNTTCGCCGAGGAGCCCGGCTTTTACCGCCTCAAGGGTGACCTGGAGCGGCAGTTCGGGCTTCTGGACGCCAGCATCGCTTCCTACCAAGCGGGGTTGCGCCTCGCCAGCGCCGACCCGGCGCTGCTGCTTTCAGCGGGTTGCGCCCACTACCTCCAGGGGAACTACGGCGCCGCGGTCCAGCTGTTCACCCAGAGCCGGGACCGGGGCTACGACCCGGTGATCGTGCACTACAACCTCTCCCTGGCCTTTTCCCACGTGTACAACTTCCGGGAGGCCGAAGAGGCCATCGCCGCCGCCCGCCGCGCTTCCGAAGCCCGGCTGAGCAAGCTCACCCGGGGCAGGGACAACCAGCTCATCCTCCCCCGCTTCACCGTGGAGGAAGCTCGCCAGCTCCTGGCCAGCAAGAACCGCCTGGTGCTCTTGAACCGCGGCTTGGTGCCACCCCCTCTCGCCAGGCAACGCACGCTGCTTGCCCCGGTCACGCTGGCGGCAACGTTTTCTCTGCTCCTCGCCCTGGGTCACTTCCTCTTTCGGGAAAAGAAGCTCGGTTTCGCCAAAGCTTGCAGCAAGTGCGGCCGCACCTTCTGCAGCCGCTGCAAGCTTTCTCGGGAAAGCCAGAGCTACTGCACCCAGTGCATCAACATCTTCCTCAAGCGCGACATGGTGGCCCCCGAGCTGCAAATCGCCAAGCACCGACAGCTCGCCCGGCGCGCCAAGCTGCTGGGCGCCTNCCGCAGGCTCCTGGATACGCTGCTGCCGGGGCTGGGGCTCGCCTTTTCTGGNCGGCCGGTGCTGGGAACCGCTTTGGCGCTCCCCGCCGCGGTGCTTGCAGTGGTAGCGCTGCTCTGGTTGCCCGGTTGGGTAGCGCCGCTGTTGCTTTCCGGCAGCTTCCTGCCCGTGCAAGCGGCAGCCGGCGCGCTCTGGGCCGCGGCCCTGGTGGCCGCCCAGGTGCAAAAAGCAGGGGAGGGGTAGCGCCATGGCCTTGGCGGGAACGCTCAAGGATTTTTCCCTGGCCGACATTTTCCAGCTCATCGGCCTGCAGCGCAAAACCGGGGTGCTCACCCTGCGCTCCCCCGAGGACGTGGTCACCATCTCGTTCCTGGACGGCAAGGTGGTGGGAGCCGACTCCCTGAACAAGCGGCTGGAGGACCGGCTGGGACAGGTTTTGCTCAAATCCAAGGCCATTTCCCGGGAAGCGCTGGAGAAAGCCTTGGCGTTGCAACGGGAAACCCTGGAAAGGCTCGGGCACATCCTCCTCACCCACGGTTTTCTCACCAGAGAAGAGCTTTCCGCGGCTTTGCAGCAGCAGATCCTGCAGATCATCTACCGTACGTTCCGTTGGCAGGACGGCGACTACCACTTCGCCCAGGAAGCTAGCGTGGACTACGACCAGGAGCTGGTCCAGCCCCTGCCCACCGAAAGCATCCTCATGGAAGGCGCGAGGATGCTGGACGAGTGGCCGATCATCGAGAAGAAGATCCCCGATCGGAAGGTGGTGTTCGTCCCCACCAAGGCGGCGGAAAACGTGCAGGTGGCGGAGGAAGAGGAGCTGGAGGAGCTCATCGAGTTCCAGTTCGAGGACGCCCCCCCGTCCCTCCCCCAGCCCGCAGCCACCGGGACCCTCCGGGTCACCCCGGTGGAGCACCACGTGCTGCAGCTCTTGGACGGCCGCCACAGCGTGGAGGACGTGGTGCGCAACTCCGTGTACGGGGAGTTCGACACCTGCAAGGCGCTGTACACGTTGCTCACCCGGGGGCTGATCCGCCGCGCCTCCACCAGCGAGCTGCTCCAAGCCCAAGCCGCCGCTGCCGCGGAAGAGGTGGTAGTCGAGACCGGGGTGCGGGGTTTCCCCTGGCTCGCGGTGGTGCTTTTCCCGCTGCTTCTGGCTTCGGCGCTGCTGTGGTCGAAAAACCCAGCCAACCCGCTGCTGGGGCCGAGCTCTTCCCCGGCAGGCCGGTTCTTCGAGGCGGCTTCCTTCGCCCGCCTCTGGGGGCTTTCCCAGACGCTCCACGCCTTCGCCCAAGCCTCCGGCTCCTACCCCGACAACCTCGCCGAGCTGGCCCACGCTGGCTTGCTGCCCAACCAGGCGCTCCGCGATCCCTGGGGCCAACCCTACCGCTACTCGCTTCGGGAGCGGTCGTTGGTGCTGGCGGGGGACGGTCCAGGGCGCTCCCCCAACCCCAACTTGGTGATCGTCCAGAGCTTGCCCACCGGCCCCGAGGCAGCAGCCGGGGCGAAGGGGGTGGAGCTGGTGGGACCTTGACAACACTTCGCTCAGGTCTTATATTACAGGCGGTCGTATGACCTGAGGAGGGTTGAGTCAATGTCCAAGATCATCGGCATCGATTTGGGAACCACAAACTCGGTGGTAGCCGTCATGGAGGGCGGGAAGCCCGTGGTGATCCCCAATCAGGAGGGGAGCCGCACCACGCCTTCCGTGGTGGCCTTCGCGAAAAACGGCGAGCGCCTGGTAGGCCAGGTGGCCAAGCGCCAGGCCATCACCAACCCGGAGCGCACCATCTACTCCATCAAGCGCTTCATGGGCCGGCGTTACGACGAGGTCCTGGGGGAGATCAAGATGGTGCCGTACCGGGTGGTGCGGGGCGAGAACGACACGGCGCGGGTGGAGGTGGAGGGCAAGGTGTACTCCCCGCCGGAAATCTCCGCCATGATCCTCCAGAAGCTCAAGGCAGCTGCCGAGGACTACCTGGGGGAGAAGGTGGAAAAGGCGGTGATCACCGTGCCCGCCTACTTCAACGACGCCCAGCGCCAGGCCACCAAGGATGCCGGGCAGATCGCCGGGCTGGAAGTAGTGCGCTTGGTGAACGAGCCCACCGCTGCCGCTTTGGCCTACGGGCTGGACAAGAAGAAGAACGAGATCATCGCGGTGTACGACTTCGGCGGCGGCACCTTCGACATCTCGATCCTCGAAGTGGGGGACGGCGTGGTGGAGGTGAAATCCACCAACGGCGACACCCACCTGGGGGGCGACGACATTGACCAGCGGCTCATCGAGTGGCTCATCGAGGAGTTCCGCAAGGACCAGGGGATCGATCTCTCCAAGGACCGCATGGCGTTGCAGCGCTTGAAGGAAGCGGCGGAGAAAGCCAAGTGCGAGCTTTCCTCGGTGCAGGAAACCGAGATCAACCTGCCGTTCATCACCGCCGATGCTTCCGGCCCCAAGCACCTCAACGTGCGCCTCACCCGGGCCAAGTTCGAGCAGCTGGTGGAAGACATCATCATGCGCACCATCGCCCCCTGCCGCCAAGCCCTCAAGGACGCTGGGCTGGAGCCCAAGGACGTGGACGAAGTGGTGCTGGTGGGCGGCTCCACCCGGATCCCTCGGGTGCAGCAGCTGGTGGCGGAGTTCTTCGGCAAAGAGCCCCACAAGGGTGTGAACCCCGACGAGGTGGTGGCCGTGGGGGCTGCCATCCAAGCGGGGGTGCTCCAGGGCGAGGTCCGCGACCTGCTGCTTTTGGACGTGACGCCGCTGTCTTTGGGCGTGGAGACCTTGGGGGGCGTGGTGGACGTGGTGATCCCGCGCAACACCACGATCCCTACCCGCAAGTCGAAGATTTACTCCACCGCCGAGGACAACCAGACCCAGGTGGAGATCCACGTGCTTCAGGGCGAGCGGCCCATGGCCCGGGACAACCGCACCTTGGGTCGCTTCCACCTGGTGGGCATCCCCCCGGCGCCCCGGGGCGTGCCGCAAATCGAGGTCACCTTCGATATTGACGCCAACGGCATCCTCCACGTTTCCGCCAAGGACTTGGGCACCGGCAAGGAGCAGAAGATCCAGATCACCGCGTCCTCGGGGCTCAGCGAGGAGGAGATCCAGCGGATGGTGCGGGAAGCCGAGCAGCACGCCGAGGAGGACCGGCGGCGTCGGGAGGAGGCGGAGCTGCGCAACCGCCTGGACACCCTGGTTTACTCCACGGAAAAGCTACTGGCCGAGCACAAGGACAAGCTCCCCGCAGCGCAGCTTGCGGAAACCGAAGAGGCGGTGAAGGAAGCCAAGCGGGCCCTGGAGGAAGGGCGGCGCGAGGCCATGGAAAAGGCCCACGAACGGCTCACCCGCGCCTCTCACAGGCTCGCCGAGGANATCTACCGCCACACCGGCAGCACCGCTGCCAGCCAAGCCGCTGGNGCCANCACCCCACCGCCNGCNGAAGGCGAGGTGGTGGACGCCGAGTACGTGGACGTGGACACCAAGGGGCCGAACTAAGGCCGGGAGGGTTCTATGAGGGAGCTGGATTGGCATCTCCTGCGGGAGCTCGAGGAGCTTTCCCAGCGCATGGAGGCGTTGTTGACCAGCGCCCATCTGGCTCCCTCTTCCCTCGCTTCGCCGCAGCCGCTCCAGCCCCCGGTGGACGTCTACGAAACGCCGGAGGCGGTGGTGGTGGAGGCGGAGCTCCCTGGGGTGGGGCCGCAGGAGGTGCATGTGGAGCTCTCGGGGGACACCCTGGTGCTTTCGGGAGCCCTGGGGGACGCTGACCAGCGAAGCGGCGAAAGGCTGCTGCGCATGGAGCGCCCCCGGGGCCGTTTCTTGCGCACCGTGCCGCTTCCCACCCCGGTAGCTCCCCCCTTCGAGGCCACGCTTTCCCGCGGGGTGCTGGTGGTGCGGCTGCCCAAAGCATCCCCTGCGGGACGGCAGGTGCCGATCACCCGGGAGGGCGCATGAGCGAAAGGCAGGTCAAGCGCTACCACATGATCTCCTGGGTGGCCAAGCGGTACAACATCCACCCGCAGACGCTGCGCCTTTACGAGCGGGAAGGGCTCATCCGCCCCGCCCGCAGCGAGGGCAACACGCGCCTTTACGACGAAGCCACCTGCGAGCGGCTGGAGTTCATCCTCACCTTGACCCGGGACATGGGAGTAAACCTCGCGGGGGTGGAGGTTATACTGCGCATGAAGGACCAGATCGATGCCTTGCAGCGGGAAATCCTCCGCCTCGAGGAAGCTTTGGAGCGGGAGGTGGCCAAGCGCGCCGGGGTGGCCCGGGAACACGCGCTGGTTCCCCGTCCTTACCACGGTTTGGTCCCCAGCGAGGACGAATGACCCGGGACGAACACCGCTACGACCCTGAAGCTTCGTTGTTGCGCCGCTACCTCCAGGAGATTGGCCGTTTCCGCCAGCTCACCCCGGAAGAGGAGCGGGAGCTGGCGGAGCGCATCCAGCAGGGGGACGCCGAGGCGCTGCGCAAGCTGGTGGAGGCCAACCTCCGCTTCGTGGTGGCGTACGCCAAGCGCTTCCGCCACGCCCGGGTGAGCCTTCCGGACCTCATCAACGAAGGCAACATCGGTCTCATCCAAGCCGCCAAAAAGTTCGACCCCAAGAAGAACGTCAAGTTCATCACCTACGCGGTTTGGTGGATCCGCCAGGCGATCCTCCACGCGCTCTCCGAGCACGGCGTGAGCTTCCGCCTGCCGCAAAAGCAAGCCAACATGCTCTACCGCCTGGAGCGCTCCCGCCAAGCCCTGGGAAGGGAGCTGGAGCGGCCCCCCACCGAAGAGGAGCTCGCCGAGGAGATGGACCTCCCGGTGGAGGAGGTGCGCACGCTGCTCGCCNCCAACCAGACCCTGCTCTCCCTCAACGAGCCGGTGGGCGAAGAAGAGGAAGCGGAGTTCGGCGATCTTTTGGAGCAGTACGTGGTCCCCGACGCCGACGAGGAGGTCTTGCGGCGCTCCTTCGAGGAAACGCTCCGGGAAGCCCTGGAAGAGCTCTCGGACAAGGAGCGCCAGGTCCTCACCTTGCGCTTCGGCTTGGAGGACGACGAGCCCAAGACCTTGCGGGAAATCGGCGCCATCATGGGGCTTTCCCGGGAGCGGGTGCGGCAAATCGAAAACCAAGCCCTCGCCAAGCTGCGCCGCTCCTCCAAGGCCCGGGCCCTCGCCTCCTACCTGAACTGAAAAAATACGGGAAACCGCAACCCAGCCCGACAACCTCCGCCACCCCTCCCGCCGCACCTCCCCCGTCCAGGCTACAGCGCAACAAAAGGCCATCCCCAACAGCAGGCACGAGCGGAATCATTTCCCAGTTGCAGATCGGCGTCTCACCTTGCTTGCTGCTTGTTCTCCGAGTTTCCGTCCGTCAACCGCGAAGGTTGCGGTTTGCCAGCCCGCAGCTTGCCGTGCGCCCTTGACATGGCCGCGTTTTTCCGCGA